>Ga0265339_10000434_pt1 | contig 32807 bp, 31 predicted proteins | sample 4CB219metaG_FD_202085 | JGI IMG/M metagenome (GOLD analysis project Ga0265339, IMG submission 202085) | Rhizosphere microbial communities from Carex aquatilis grown in University of Washington, Seatle, WA, United States - 4-CB2-19 metaG | ecosystem: Host-associated > Plants > Roots >... | reverse complement strand
CGCGAGTTCCGGTGGTGGTGGCGGCGGAGGCGGAGGCGGTGCATCCCACGGTGGTGGCGGTGGGGGTGGTGGCGGCGGTGGAGCGCATCACTGAGTTACTCGCACGCTGAAACTGCAATAGGGAAAACAGACGGGCCGCGGAGGGAGATCCTCTTCGCGGCCTGCTTTTGCGATGGGTTGGGAACGGCTGGGCGAAGCGCTCAGGCTTGCTGCAAGGTCTTCCATATGGTGGCGAGGGATTCAATGGAGAGAGCCTCGGCGCGTGCCTGTGGTTCAGCCTTGGCCTGGGCGAGCGCATGGGTGATGGGAGCGGGATCCATCCCGGCGGCGCGGAGGTTGTTGGCGAGGGTTTTTCGCTTTTGCGCAAAGGCCTGGCGCACGAAGGGAAGGAAAGCGGCTTCGTCGACGGCCAGTTCAGCGAAGCGCGGAGCGAAGCGCCAGCGGACAACGGTGGAGTGGACTTCGGGTGGCGGTGAAAATGCTTCGGGCGACAAAGAAAACAGTTTTTCGACAGGTCCGTACATCTGCGCGGTGACCGAGAGCAGGCCGTAGTCGCGTGATCCGGGTGCGGCGGCAACGCGGTCGGCGACTTCGCGCTGCATCATCAACACGGCGCGATCGAGAGAGGCGTGGTTGGCCGCAAGCTTGAGCAGGATTGGCGAAGTGATGTAGTAGGGCAGGTTGCCGACGACCGGGAGTCGTTCGCCCGCCTCGGTTGCAGCGCTGGCGAAGTCGAACGCGAGCACATCCTGTTGCGCAATGGTGACGCGGTCGGTGGGGAATTCGGAGCGCAGTTGAGCGGCGAGGTCTGCGTCGAGTTCGATGGCCAGTATGTGACGGGCTCGCTCGATGAGCGCGCGGGTTAAGGCGCCGCGGCCGGGGCCGATTTCGACGACAGTGGAGTGAGAGCAATCGCCGAGTGCCGCGGCGATGCGCTGGATGGCCTGCGCGTCGTGGAGAAAATTCTGGCCGAGCTTGGGCTTGACGGGCATGGGCTCTCCTGATGGTAGACGAGGAGGGCGAAGCTATGCGTCGTTGCGCAGCGCGGCCACGTGCAAGGCGCGGCGATGCACAAAGCCGAGGTCGCGATAAACGCGAATGGCGCTGTGATTGTCTGCCCACGCATGCAGGTAGGGTGTGCTGCCTTCGCGGTGGATCTCGTCCATGACGGCGAGCATGAGGGTGCGGGCGTAGCCCCCGCCGCGCGCGTCAGGATGCGTGCAGACGGCGCTGACTTCAACGAAGCCGGGAACGCGGGTGCGCTGGCCAGCCATGGAAAGCAGGCGCTGGCCTTCGAAGATGCCGAAGAAAATGCCGAGTTCGTGGGTGCGCTCGCGGAAGGGGCCGGGCTCAGTGAGTGTGGCGAGTTCCAGCATGGCGGGTGCGTCTTGCGGCGTGAGGCGGCGCATTGTCGCGGTTACTGGAAGAGCAGCGGGCGTAGCCTTTGGCGGGTCCGGGCAGATCATTTGCGTGAGCGGGCCTTCGCGGACAAGGGTCCAGCCGGCGCGCGGCTGAGCGGGATTCTGCAGGAAGAGAACGACGATGCCACCGGGGCCGGCGAGCGCTCGCAGATCTTCATAGGCGGCGTCGGATTCGTCGGCGATTCCGCTGAGGGGACCGATTTCCGGGGGATAGCGTCGGGCCATGCGATCGCCGAGGGCGAGGCCGCGGTGTTCGGTGATGAGTGCGTTCCAGATGGGATCGTCGAGTGGGTGCGAACTTGGCATTGAATTTGAGATGACCGAGGGGCTGCGCGCGATGCGGATTCTACGATTCGGCCGCGTGGCTTTCGTTCATGGGAACAGATGCGCCGTAGCGTTTGCGGACAATCCAGAGAACGGGCAGGCCGAGAAGGATGAGCGCCGTGCCGATGAGGGAGCCTTCGAGGTTGCCGGCGTAGCTCCAAATGAGTACGGCGGCGGCGCAGACGACAAAGATGACGGGTAATACCGGGTAGCCCCAGACGCGATAGGGACGGGGCAGGTCTGGCCGGTTGCGGCGGTAGTAGAAAACGGTGGTGGTGGTGAGCATGTAGAAGAGCCACTCGGCGAAGACGGCGAGTTCAAAGTGCTGCTGAAACTGGCTGAGGAACAGCAGCAGAATCGTCGAGAGCAGCCCTTGCACGATCAGCGAGGTTGAAGGCGATTGAAAGCGCGGATTAATGTGCGCGAACTGACGGAAGAAGAGGCGGTCTCGCGCTGCGGCGAAGGGGATGCGCGCGCCGGACATCACGGTTCCGTTGAGCGTGACGAAGATGGAGAGCGCCATGGCCGCGGCCACGAAGCCTGCGCCCCTGGGACCAGCGACGATGGAGAGGGCAGCGACGGCGGGTTGTTCGCTGGCGGCGATCTGCGACGCGGGCAAGATGTATTGGATGGCGGCGTTGGTGGCCATGAAGAGCACGCCGACGATGAACAATCCGCCGATGAGCGCGATGGGCAAGCTGCGTTCGGGGCGGCGCACTTCGCCCGCGACCATGGTGAGGTCGTTCCACCCGTCATAGGCCCAGAGGGTGGCGATGAGGGCGAGCATGAATCCGCTGAAGCCGCCGGCCGCGTGTGGCAAAGACGTGGTGAAGTTGGACCACGAGCCGGAGGCCGAGGCAAAGCATAAGCCCGCGACGATGAGGATCAGTACGGCTTTGAGGACGGTGAAGACGAGTTGGAAGTCGCCGGCTTTTTTGATGCCGAGATAGTTGAGTCCGGTCATAAACCAGGTGACGGCGATAGCGAAGACCTGGGACCAGAGTAACGGCAGTCCGGGAACGGGCGCAGTGAGCCAGTGGAAGGCGGGAAAAACGCCAAGCGTACGGGCCAGGCCGCTTGTGACGGCGGCAATGGAGGCGGGCTTGGCGACGGCGAACCATGTCCACATATAGAGGAAGGCGGGAGTATCGCCGTAGGCTCCGCGCAGGTAGACATACTCGCCGCCAGCGTAAGGCAACATGGAGCCGAGTTCTGCGTAGGTCATGGCGCCGAAGAGCGAGAGCAGGCCGCCAACGATCCACGCGAGATAGACCAGGAGGGAGGAGCCGGTGTCGCGTATCATCTCGCTGGGCACAAGAAAAATGCCGCTGCCGATGATGGTGCCGACAACGATGGCCGTGGCCTGGCTGGCGCCGAGGACGCGCGGCAGGTCGGCCGCTGTGTGTTGTGTGGGTGTGACAGGGGACTGGCTCATCCGGTGATGTGAGGGTAGCACGGCGCCTGCGGTTAGGCCGGCGGCAGCCACTCACTTCAAATTGGCGGGGCAGGGTCTGGTGACTGCCGGTGCGATTCTCCTTCGTCACCAGTAAGCCAGGGAAATCGCGAAAACCCGACGCCCCTGCCCCCAAAGCGAACGCCTTTTCCGCGAGGGGTTCGGCGCGCTCCGAGGTATAGAGGCAAGGCGATTGAAAGCGGTTGCCTAGATGGTTCTATCGCACGCGGCGAAGAAGGAAAACGATGCGTGATAGGGGTCACGGGAAGGGGATTCTCAAAGGGCTAGACTCTCGGGCTGAAGGCGGTCCAGCGGCGACCTGTTCAGAACAGACGCCAAGACCGTGAGGAGGGTTGGCTATGGACACTCTCTGTGGAAAATGCGGGAAGGCACTCACAGCGGCGTGGAGTTATTGTCCTCATTGTGGAGCGACCGTCGCGCATGAGGCGCATCAAGCTGCGGAGCACGAGCATCATCCGGCGCGCGGGGCGTTTGGCGGATTGCTGTATGGCTTGATCGCAGCGCCCATTCTGATCATCGCGGGCATCATGGTATGCCTCACGGGCTGGGGTCTGCTGATCGGCGTTTTCATGATTGTGGCGGGCGTTCTGGCTCCGCTGGCAGGGCCGCTGTTTGGCATGAACGAACATGCGGGGAAATGTCCCTCCTGCGGAACGAAGGTGATCACCGTGGGGGATGACAAGGTGCACAGCTGCCCTGCGTGCAGCCAGTCGTTTGCCATTGACGATCATGGGGTGGTTCGCGCGGGCTGAGGGGCGCCGATCACGGCAGATTTGCGTGAATACCGAGAGACTGCGCAACCAATCGAAGCCGTGTATCCCTCGTCCACAATTGCGTTCCTGGCGTTAAGAGGCAAGAGGCCAACAGATGCGCGTCTGTAAGGCCAATTCCTTTGGCGTGGAGGGAATGGGCCTCAATCATGTGTCTCACTTCGTGCAGTTGCGCCACCTTCACTTCAAGGAGCAGATCCAAATGAGCAAGCCTCTTTCGCCGGTTCTTCAGTGAACCAAGAGCGATTTCCGCGACGATGAAGGGGTGCATCGCGATCTGGCCCGCGTTGAGGTGCTTGACCATATCCGGCTTGGATGCGCGGAGATGATCAATCCAGATCGAAGTGTCGGCGAGAATCACAGATCGTCAACTCGCAGGCGCTTGATGTCCTCCAAATTGGGTTGCGAACCGCCCAACGCCGCGAGCCTGCGAGAAGCCTCAAGGTGTATCAAGGCCTTCAGCGCCTGGCGGAGCAAGGCTGTTCTCTCCGTCACGCCGGTGATCTCCTGGGCCTTGCGGAGCAATTCGTCGTCGAGTACGAGTGTTGTTCTCATGTCGCCTCCGAGCATCAATTGTAGCATCATTTGATGACTAATTTGTATGCTCGACTTAGACAGAATGTCCTCCCGATTCCTGGTCGTTTAGCCGGCGAAGCCGAATAGGGAGGCCGAGTTTGATCAGAGTCGCTTGGTCTTCATGGGAGTCGTGCGACGCATGCCGACATGCAGATGCACGATCTCTCCAGGCTTGGCGAAAGCGCGAAACACAGCCGTCGTCCCCACGACCTTGGCTGGTTGAGGATCCGAATCGACAATCCAACCCGCCGGAACCAACTGTTCCACGAGGAAGAGGACGGGTTCTGGATTTACGTTTTGAAGAACAAATTCGTGTTCGGCAATCTCGACGCGGTCGCGCAGGATTTCATTCTCTGTGACTCTTTCCTCGACATGGCTCGAGGCCTCGATGTTCTCGAGATGGCAGAGGATGGGGTCTTTGATCAGGTGTGCTTTCTTTCCAATGACGAGATGCGCGGGATCGGGTAGAAGGTGGCAGTCCTGATCGACGCGAATCTGCTGGGGCGCGAAAAGCGAGGCGGAACCATCGTAGGCAGGCCTTTTGCTGGATGGCTGTTGAGCCGCCGTGGCGAGGGAGATGACCATGAAGAGAGAAACAAGGGTGACGGCGATCCGATGTCCGGACATGGGCAACATCGTAGCAGCGATGATTGAGAAGTCAATATGAGTTGCTGCGATCCGCAACCGGTTTCGCGGGCGTTTGTCAGGACTCTTGCGGATTCATTCCGGGGTGAGTTGCGCCTCGTGAAAATGGCGCCAGATGGACTCGGCGGTTTTGCGCTGCACCACGGCGGCGAGTGAATTGACTGTGGCCTGCTGCACGTCACGAAGGCTGCCGAAGTGAGTGAGGAGGCGCTGGCGGGTTTGGGCGCCAACACCGGGAATGTTGAGCAGTTCAGAATCCCGGTCGCGCATGGCGCGGCGCTGGCGGTGATAGCCGACCGCGAAGCGATGACTCTCATCGCGGATCAGTTGGACCAGATGCAAGACCGGATTGCGCCTGTCGAGAACGACGGGCTCGTCTTCGTTGCCGTGGAGGTAGATGACTTCTTCTTTCTTGGCGATAGAGGCGAGTGGCTGGGTGGTGAAGCCGAGGGATTCAAGCGCGTCGGCCGCGGCATGAAGCTGACCGAGTCCGCCATCGACGAGGATCAGGGATGGCATGGGCTGGTTTTCGTCTTTTAGTCGTTTGTAGCGGCGATGAACTACCTCGCGCATGGAGGCGAAATCGTCGACGCCGAGGACGGTCATGACCTTGAATTTGCGATAGGCGGATTTGTTCATCTTGCCGTCTTCCCACACTACGAGCGAGGCGACGGTTTCCGCGCCCTGGATATGGGAGATGTCGAAACACTCAATGCGGCGGGGCAGTTCGGGCAGCATGAGTACGTCGGCGAGCGCCTCCTGAATAGCTTTGCGCGAAGGCTCGAGGACGCGGAATCGCTGGGTGTAGGACTGCTTTGCGTTTTGCCCGGCGAGATCAACGAGCGAGCGTTTCTCTCCACGCTGGGGCACGGCGATCTCGATGCGGTGGCCGGTACGTTCGCTGAGCAGTGTCGCGAGTGCTTCGCGGTCGGCGAAGTCGACGGGAACAAGAATGCTGCGCGGAATATAGTGCTGGTCGATGTAAAGCTGCTTGAGGAGGGCCGAGAGCACTTCGTGTGGCTCGCGCTGGTGTGTCTCGGTTAGTGAAGCATCCGAGGTTTCGTCCCGTTCGAGCAACTCAGGCAGGTCTTCAAAGAAGAACTCGCGGCGATCGACAATCTTGCCAGCGCGGATGTGGAAGAGGTTGACGGCGAGGTTGCCGTCTTCAAAGTGGTAGCCGAAGACGTCGGATTCGTCGCTTTGTTCGGCGGTGGCGATGCGCTGTTTTTCCTGCAATTGATGGACAGTGGAGAGCTGATCGCGGAGGCGTGCCGCGGCTTCAAATTGCTCCGATTCGGCAGCGGCCAGCATGCGGGCGTTGAGTGAGCGTTCGAGTTCGGTGTGTCGGCCTTCAAGAAAAAGTTGTGCGTCGCGCACTGCTTGCTTGTAGGCCTCGGGCGAGGTGAGTTCTTCGACGCAGGGCCCGAGGCACCGATGGATGTAGTACTGCAGGCATGCGCGCGGATGGTAGCGGGAGAGATCCACTTTGCAACTGGGAATGAGAAAGCTGCGATGGATAAGCTCGACGACGCGATAGGCGAGGTTGCCCGGGAAGTAGGGGCCGTAATAGGCGGAGCCGTCTTTGCGCAGGCGGCGAGTGACGAAGACTTTGGGGAAGCGATCGCCGAGAGTGAGTTTGACGTAGGGATAGGTTTTGTCGTCGCGCAGCAGGATATTGAAGCGCGGCTTGCGCTGCTTGATCAGGTTGTTTTCGAGGGCCAAGGCTTCGTGCTCATTGGCCACGAGGATGTAATCGATGTCGACAGCCTCGCGCATGAGCGAGCCTGTTTTGGCATTGGCCTGGGAGGCCTCAAGCAGGTAAGAGCGGACGCGGGAGCGGAGGTTATTGGCCTTGCCGACATAGATGACCTCCCCATCGGCGTTCTTGTAGAGATACACGCCGGGCTGGGTGGGGAGAATGCGGATTTTCTCGTGGAGGTCCATGGGAGGAAGCGCCAGTCTACTGCCGTCTCTTTAGGATAGCGGCTCGGGTTCGAGGGCGTCGCGACGGCGATTTGGAAAGCAATCCTTACAGCAGAGGGTAAAAATTACACGAAGCGTAGTGTTGAAAACAGGGCATAAACATTTAGCAAGTTCTTATTTTTAAGTGGTTTGCGTAGGTTGACCTGTTTGGCTTGGCAGTTGCAATCTTCTCCCCATAGAAGAAGGCATATGAACTGCCCTTCGTGTGGCATGGTGCCGCACACGGGCAGCGAGAGGATTGAAACATGGTTAACTACCGATTTGGCTTGTGGATGGCAACGACGGCGCTCGCGGTAGCCGGTGTGAGTGGCTGCGCGACGAAGAATTGGGTGCGGACCCAGACCGCTCCTATTGTGGACCACACCGGTCAGTTGGAAGACAAAACGGCGGCGAACGGTCGCGCTATTCACGACACCGACGATCGCGCGCAGGCGGGCATCAAGCAGGCCCAAGGTGCGGCCGATACGGCGACGCAAAATGCGCAGACTGCCAGCAAGTCGGCGGGCGATGCCGAAGTTGCGGCCAATGATGCAGTGCATCGCGCCGACACGCTCGACAGCGTAGTGAAGGGCCTGGACAACTACAAGTCGATGGCCGACGTCACGGTGAACTTCGGCTTCGACAAGGCAGTCCTTACGAAGGATGACAAGGACCAGCTTGACACCTTTGCCGGACAACTTGGCACCGCGAAGAGCTACATCCTCGAAGTGACGGGCGGAACCGATTCGACGGGTTCGGCGGAATACAACTACGACCTAAGCCAGCGCCGCGCTGACGCAGTTGTGCAGTATCTCGCTGCGAAGTACAACATTCCCGCGCACCGCTTCTATCTGATCGGGATCGGCAAGGATCAGGAAGTGGCAGACAACAAGACCGCGGACGGCCGCAAGCAGAACCGTCGCGTTCAGGTCCAACTGCTCTCGAATATGAGCGGCGATCAGCAGGCGGCGCCGGCGGCAACTCCCGCACCGACAGGTAACTAAGCGGGAAGGGTTCGATCGTCGATGATGGTTTGGATTCGACGAGTGCATTGAATCAACAAGGCCATCCGTTTTAAGACGGATGGCCTTGTTGTTTTTGAGGGACCTGTGAGGGTGGGATTCAACTGCGCGCCCGCGACAGCATTAGGCCACCGCTAACCGTTTCAATTTGATACGGTCAGCGGGGACCTTGGCCAGATCGTAGTGCGCTTGCTGGGTGACCCAGCTCGCAGCACTTCCGCCGAATACCTGGGACAGCCTAACGGCCATTTCGGGCGAAATCCCACGTTTTTCATTCACCAATTCAGAGAGAGTTGTGCGCGTGACACCGAGGGCCTGGGCCGCTTGGGTGATGGTGAGACCGAGCGGCTCGATGCATTCGGTAAGAACAAATCTACCTGGGTGGGGGGGATTCTTCATCGGCATGACAGCAACTCCTCAGTGGTAGTCAAGATAGTTGACTTCGTGCGCGCTGCCCTCAGCAAATCGAAAGATAACGCGCCAATTGGCACGAACCGTGACCGCCCAGAACCCTTTGAGTTCGCCTCTCAGGGGATGCAGATTGAGACCAGGAAGGTCAAGGTCTTCAATGGCTCCCGCTGCATCGAGCCGGGCAAGGATGTTGCGCAATTTGTTCACGTGCTCTGCCAGAACGCCGCGCGCATCGTCCTCGTCATAAAGACGTTTGAGGCCCTTGTGCCGGAACGATTCGATCACGACTTAGTGTAATGCGTAACGTAACGCGGGTCAAGACTTGCCGAGCCATGAGTAGACCTTCAGAGAGGCTTAACATGTTCGGCGCGAACGTCGTTGGCGCTGAAGAGGCGCAGGAACGGCGCAGTTTTCGCGGCGGCTTCTACGGCGGGGCGGCCGTTGGCTTCTTCGCGCTCCACGATGCAGACTACGGCAACGACGGTCATGCCGGCTTCCTGAGCGGCCTCGATGGCGTTGATGGTGGAGGCGCCGGTGGTGCAGACGTCGTCCACGATGACGACGCGCGTGCCTTCGCGAAAGAAGCCTTCAATGCGACGGCCGGTTCCGTGCTGCTTTTCGGCTTTGCGCACGAGAAATCCGTGAATCAGGGGAGCGCCGGGTTTGGATTGGGCGCGCCAGGCGCTGGCGGTAGCAACGTTGCTGACGATAGGATCGGCGCCCATGGTGAGTCCGCCGACAGCTTCAGCTTCAATCTTGTTTTCAAGCAAGAGATCGAGAATGGCTTCGCCGGTGAGGCGTCCGCCCTCGGCGTGGAGCGTGGTGGTGCGGCAGTCGATGTAGTAGTCGCTGGTGCCGCCAGAGGAGAGCTTGAACTGGCCGAGTTTGAAGCTGGTGCGGGAGAGAAGCGAGAGCAGTTGCTGGGCGTGAGTGGTCATCACTGGTGATTGTAAAAGACAGTTGTCAATTGTCAGTGTTCAGTGGTCAGTGTGGGGACTGGCGACATGACGTTTGCAGAGATCGCGTTGCGTAGAAATTTGTTTTGGGGCCTTCTACGATGCGAAACGGAAATCAGTTCACATCCTGTCGAGGTGCCTGAACCCGCTGGTTCCGAAGAACATGAGGGAGAAGAGAAGGAAGTTATAACTGGCGTGGACGATGACGCTGGCGGCCAGGGAACGCGTGGCAAGTCGCGCCCAGCAGAGAACGAGGCTGACACAGACGAGCAGAAGAAAAGGGCCGAGAGAGTAGCCGGTCTGATCGGCGTGCAGAAATGCGAAGAGAATGCTGGTGATAATCGCGGCAACCACCATAGCGGGGATGGACCACTGCGGGTGACCGTTCTCGTCGAGAGGATGGCGCGGCTGGCCTGCGGCCTTCTCGGCGGTCCAATCGAAGGCGGTGCAGAAGGCGGGGAGAAGGAAGCCGCGGAAGCCCATTTCTTCAAAGAACGGCGCGAACGTCACGCCAAAGCCAAACAGCATCCAGGCGGCGCCGGGAATGCGGAAGATCTTGTCGATCGGTGTGTTTGTGGGGCCGGGCAGGAGCAGGCCGTTGAGGATGGCGAGGGCGAAGCAGGCGACCGCTGCAGCCACGAGGTAGCCGCTTCGCTGGAGAGCCGCATGACCGCGCCATTGCAGGCCATCGAAGAATCCCTTGCGCCAGACCATGGGGAAGACGATGAGCGAACCGCCCAGGGTGAAGAGGTAGAGCAGCCCTTCGGTGCCGAGGGTGTAGTGGATTTCGGATGCCGCCTGCGCGAAGGTTGTCACGCCGAAAAGGCGGAAGTGGATACCCACGCGCGCAAGCAGGCCTGCGCAGAACAGACTGCACAAAGCGATGAGGCACAGGATGCCGACGTGTCCCAGGTGGGGAATCCGTTCCAGTGAAGGGGCAACGAATTGCTGGAAGAGGAGATCGTCATTTTCCTGAAGACTCGCTGGAGGTGTCGGTGCCGATTCGATTGAAGAAGGGACAGGCGGTGCTTCAAACGGCGGTGTTGGGACAGATTGATCGAGCCCATGATTTTCCGGACCTGAGGCGGGCTCTAATTGGTTGGGGAATTGCTCGGGGAGGCCGGTCACGCAACACCCGTTTTCTTCTTGCGGGGGCCGGATCTCTTTGCGGCTGCAGCGGGCTTGACTTTGTTGCTCTGTGTTGCGGGTGCGACGGAAGCCTCGGCGCCATTGAGGAGCATTTTTCCGGTGTCGTCGACGGGTTCGAGGTGCCCATCATGTGAGGCGTAATATCGCGCAAGGAATTGGCCGGTGTAGGAACCTGGAGTGTGCGCGATACGGGCGGGGCGGCCTTCACCCACCAGTCGGCCGCCATTTTCGCCGCCTTCGGGGCCCAGGTCGAGGATCCAGTCGGCGTTACGGATCACGTCAAGATTGTGCTCGATGATGATGATGGTGTTGCCGAGATCGGTGAGTCGGTGGAGCACTTCGAGTAACTTGCGCACATCGTCGAAGTGGAGACCGGTGGTCGGTTCGTCGAGGAGATAAAGGGTGCGGCCGGTCTGGCGCTTGGAGAGTTCGCGGGCCAGCTTCATGCGCTGCGCTTCTCCTCCTGAGAGAGTGGTAGCGCTTTGGCCGAGATGCACATAGCCGAGGCCCACGTCGACGAGCGTCTGTAATTTCTGGCGGACCGTCGGCACGTCGGCAAGAACGGTGAGCGCATCTTCAATGGTGAGATCAAGAACGTCGGCAATCGAATAGCCGTTAAATTTTACGGCTAGTGTTTCCTGATTGTAGCGACGCCCGTTGCAGACTTCGCATTGCACGTAGACGTCGGGCATGAAATTCATTTCAATGCGGCGCTGGCCATCGCCCTGGCAGGCTTCGCAGCGGCCTCCAGCAACGTTGAAGCTGAAGCGGCCTGGCTTGTAGCCGCGTTCGCGCGCCTCGGGCAACATGGCAAACAAGTCGCGCAAGGGCGAAAAGACCTGTGTATAGGTTGCGGGATTGGAGCGCGGTGTGCGTCCGATAGGGGATTGGTCGATACGGATGACCTTGTCGATCTGGTCCTGGCCGCTCAGGGCCTCGTGGGCGCCGGGTTCTTCGCGCGAGCCGTAAAGCGACTTGGCGAGCGAGCGGTAGAGAATGTCGTTGATCAACGTGCTCTTGCCGCTGCCGCTGACGCCGGTGACGACGGTGATGACGCCGAGGGGAATGCGAATGTTGATGTCCTGCAGGTTATGCTCGCGGGCACCGGTAACGGTGATCCATTTGCCAGTGAGAGGGCGGGGCACGGCGCGCTGCAGAATGCCTGCCGCTCCGGCGAGATAGCGGCCGGTGAGCGACTCGGGGCAGGCCATGATTTGCTCTGGCGTGCCTTCGGCGACGACATAGCCTCCCAGTCGCCCGGCACCTGGCCCAAGATCGAGGACATAATCGGCGTGGCGGATGGTGTCTTCATCGTGTTCGACAACGAGGACGGTATTGCCAAGGTCACGGAGTTGTTCGAGAGCCTCAATCAGGCGTTCGTTATCGCGCTGGTGCAGGCCGATGGAGGGCTCATCGAGTACGTAGAGCACGCCGCGCAGTTTTGAACCGATCTGGGTGGCGAGCCGGATGCGCTGGCCTTCGCCGCCGGAGAGCGTTGCGGCGCTGCGGTCGAGCGCGAGGTAGCTGAGGCCGACGGCGCAGAGAAATTCGAGACGTTCAGCAATCTCGCGGCGAATGCGCTCGGCGACGAGAGCCTCACGATCATTGAAGGTGAGGTTGATGGCGGCGGAGAGCGCGCGGTTGAGGGGAAGGGCGGTGAAGTCCGCAATAGAAAGGCCGCCGATTTTGACGGCGAGCGACTCGGGGCGCAGACGCTTGCCGCGGCAGGCAGGGCAGGGCGTGGCGGACATGAAGTTCATCATGTATTCGCGATAGCCCTCGCTGCGGGCCTCGGTGATGGAGTCGCGCAGATAGGCGAGGATCCCGTGGAAGCCGGTGCGCGGCGCTTCGCCTTTGGGCGGTCCGTAAACAAGGATGTGTTGCTGCTTGGGCGGCAGATCCTCGAAGGGGGTCTTGAGATCGATTTTGTAGCGATCCGCGGCGAGCTGGACGAGCTTGAGCAGATACTGCGACGCGGAGCCGGGTCCAAGGCCTCCGTCGAGCAGGGGCTTGCTCCAGTCGTTAATGACCTTGGCGGGGTCAAGATCGTAAAGCGAACCGAGGCCATGGCATTCGGGGCATGCGCCGAACGCGGAGTTGAATGAGAAGCTGCGCGGTTCAAGCTTGGGCACGTCGAGGCCGCAATCCGGGCAGGCCATTGAGGACGAGAAGAGCTGTTCGTTGCCGCCGGTGAGGGCGATTAGCACCAGCCCGTTGGCGAGCTGCAAGGCTTTGCTGACGGCGGCTTCAAGGCGCTTTTCGAGAGAAGGCTTGCCCGGGGCGGGCGGCGTGTCGGCTGCAGGCTTGAGCAGGATGCGGTCGACTATGGCTTCGATGGCGTGATTCTTGCGTTTATCGAGTGCGGGGGGCTCGGAGAGATCTATAATTTCGCCGTCGACGCGCGCGCGGAAACCCTGTTGGTCAAGCTGGTCGAGCAGGTCTTTGAATTCACCTTTGCGGCCGCGCACTACGGGCGCCATCACGGTGACACGTTCGCCGGTGCCGAGTTGCAATATGCGCTGGACAATCTGTTCCGCGGTCTGACGCGCGATGGGGCGTCCGCAATTGGGGCAGTGGGGCATACCGACCGAGGCATAGAGCAGGCGGAGGTAGTCGTAGATTTCCGTGATGGTGCCGACGGTGGAGCGTGGGCTGCGGCTGGTGGTTTTCTGCTCGATGGAGATGGCGGGGGAGAGGCCCTCAATGGAGTCGACATCGGGTCTTTCAATCTGATCAAGGAATTGGCGGGCGTAAGCGGATAGCGTCTCAACATAGCGGCGCTGCCCCTCGGCGTAGATGGTGTCGAAGGCGAGCGAACTCTTGCCCGATCCCGAGAGGCCGGTGACCACCGTGAGCGTGTTGCGGGGAATTCGCACGTTGATGTCGCGCAAATTGTGCTGGCGCGCCCCGCGCACCGAGATGTGAGTGATGGGCATCAGGCTAAGTGATTACGGTGGGCGGTTCGCTTTGGTTATCCCCATTCATGTGGATTCGTTGCCGCCATGCACGGTGCATTTTCTCAATGAAAATGCCAATCGTGCACATCTGCTTCCGGTTGACATGGGGTGGAGGAACTTTGGGGCTGTGCACCGGTGTAATGGCCAGAATTCAGAGCACTAGGGGTATTCTATTTGGCAATAGAAACAAGGGTCAACGTAAGGGTGCTTTCGGGGTTTTCTGCGAGAATGCAGAGACGGTAGTTTGGCCGTTCCGGCAGCACTACGAAGTTCGACGAGTTCAGTTGGAAGTACTGTCGTTTCAGAGTATATGGATCGGATGATCAAGGGTTAAATGGCAGATTTATTGAATTTAGTGATGTTAATTTCAGCGGCAATCGGCTCCATGGCATTTGGCGTTTTGGCCGCGTATGGCATTTTTCGCGTTGGGTTTGCGCTGATGCGTCCACAAGGGCGCCGGTCGGCGGTGAAGCCGCAAGCGGAGACGGCCGGAGTCGTATAGACACATCCAATTGACCGGAGTCGGAATTCAGGTCGATTCTGCTCGAATCATCTGCCCACCGAAGAATCTCTTAAAAATCTATTGAGTAGGTATTTGTTCAAATCCATCTTGGGCGGCACGCTTTGTCGGTGCGCCCCGAGGGGCGGATTTTGGTCTTGGGTTAAGTAACGAAAGGTCGTTACGTTACCTTTGGTGCTCTAGACTCCACAAAAGTATTACTTTCTTGGATTACCCAACGAGATAATCTGGTCACTGACCGTGAATTTACACTCCGTCGCGCATACCGGACGACGCTGGAAATGCAATGCGGTCTTACCGTTCTGCGCGGGAATGAGCAGGGGGTCCAGGAAGTGGAATTCTTACTGAAAGCAATCGGGATAGGCTGGGCTCGCCGGACAAACAATCTGGCTGGGTTTCGGGGGACCAAGACGACGGCGGGCCGCATTCGCCGTTTCCTGCGTTCTGGGAATGAGGGAAGCGCGATGGTGGAGATGGCCGTAACGCTCCCCGTGGTGATGCTCATCATGACCGGCCTGTTCTCGTTTTCGATCGCGCTCTACCAGAAGTTGTTGTTGTCCGAGGCCATAAGCGCGGGCGGCCGGCTGTTGGCGGTGGACCGCGGAGATACAGATCCTTGCCAGACGGTTGCGAACTCAATCTATGCAAACTCACCGGGACTCACCAAGGCAAGCATCAATCTGACGTTTGTATTGAACGGCGTGACAACTAACGCAGCAACCTGCCCGGGGGCATCCGGTGGAGCGAACGCCAACATGATCGCAGGGGGGAACGCACAGATTCAGGTGACCTATCCCTGCACATTGATGGTTTATTCGAAGAGTTTCGGAGCATGCAGTATGCAGACGGCCGTGACAGAGGTGGTGCAATGAGAACACAAGCCATGAGTTTGATGGGCAAGATCTTAAAGAGGCAGGATGGACAGATTCTGCCCTGGATGGCGCTGTTGGTGGTTCTGTTTCTGGGGATGGCGGGTTTGACGCTGGACCTGGGACACGCTTACGTGAGCTATCGCGAACTGCAGGCTTCGACGGATGCGGCGGCTCTTGCCGGGGCCTATGCGATGTCCTTGTCGGGAGCCACGTCTGCGAGCGTGAAGGCAGCGGTTTCTGCGTCCAGTTCTGTAACTGGAGGCACGAACGTCAACATCAATTTGCCAAACGCGGCCGTGAACACGACTTTGGAATGTCTGACCACGGTCACGAACGAAGGGATTCCGTGCGCAGCATCGGCTACGGGAGACAACGCTTTGCAGGTGGTGCAGACGGCGGTTGTGCCCACATATTTCATCCAGGCGCTCGGAGCGTTTGGATTGAAGAATCTCGCCAATACGATTACCTTGAGCTCCACGGCGACCGCTGCGATGCGGGGCGCTACCAACGAGCAGTACAACGTTGCGATCGTGGTTGATACCACGGCATCGATGGGCAGCAGTGATACTGACGCCAACTGCGGCAACACGCGTATCTATTGCGCGCTGCAGGGTGTCCAGACGCTGCTCCAGTCGCTCTCGCCCTGCACCGCGGCCAGCATCAAGTCAACCTGTGTCTCATTCGATACTGTGAGCCTGTTCACGTTTCCCAATGTTCAGGCGAATAAGGTCAGCAACGATACCACTTGTCCGACCAGCAATCCGCCGATTCCTTATTACTACACGCCGGTTCGAGGCGCCACCTGGTCAGCGCCAACTGGCAGCTCTGCTACCTATCAAATCACCGGTTATCTGAGTAACTACAGCTCGACCCAGGCTGCGGGTGGCTCGCTGAACTCCTCGTCGGCGTTGTCGATTGCATCTGGGGCTGGCGGCGGCTCGTGCAAAGGCATGCAGACGCCGGGCGGCGACGGGACTTACTATGCCGGAGCGATTTATGCGGCGGAATCGGCGCTGATGGCCCAGCAGAAACTGAACTCGGGTTCGCAGAACGCCTTGGTAATCCTGAGCGACGGCGATGCAAGTAGCGGGAACATCACAGTGACCGGCACCGTGCAGGCAGCGGGAACCGGAACCCCAAAATTGACGGTTGCCTATCCGTCAACGTCGAATCAATGCCAGCAGGCGATCGACGCCGCCAATTTTGCGACGAGCCAGGGAACAACGGTGTACTCGGTCGCTTATGGCGCATCGAATTCAGGTTGCTCCACAGACACTTCAGGACCGTTGAAAGGATTGTCCCCTTGCACGGCGATGTTGGATATGGCGAGCTCGCCGGCGGATTTCTACTCTGACGCAACGGCATCTCAAAACGTTGGACAGTGCACATCTTCGGCAAATCCGAGCCTTACGTTGAATCAGATTTTCCAGAACATCGCCACGTCGTTTACAGTGGCGCGACTGATTCCCAACGGATCAACATAGAGCACGACATAGATAAAAGCGGAAGGCCGGAGAGACTGAGCTCTCCGGCCTTTTCGTTTCCCGGTGTGGACGCCAGCGAAGGTGGCACCACTGCGTTCTATTGAGGATTGGACTGCTGGTTCTGCTGTATTTGCTGCTGGCGCTGTTGCATCTCTTCCATCAACTGCTGCGGAGTGCGGGGGGGCGCGATGGCGCCAGGCACCTGTGCGGCCGGCGCGGGAACGGGTTGCGGGACAGGCTCGGGCTGCACATCCACCTGATTGTCGGGAGTGTCGTCGTTGTCATCGTCCTGTGGATTGGCATGGGCAGCTAAAGGAATCGGGGTGTTGGCTCCGCGCCGGGCGCTCAGCATAATCTGGCGCGGCACCCCCTGACCGTTGTCTCCCACCATGACGATGTTGTAGCCGGAGCCGAGCAAAAGCTGGGTGAGCACATCGCGGGCATCGCCGGGGCCATAGTTGCCGAAGACGCGCTGGTCGAGGCCCAGGCCTTCCACCTTTGCGCCCGTGTCGGTTGCAACCTGGGCGAGAATCTGTTGGAGGCTCGAGTTGGTTGCGTCGATGTGGAGAGCGTGGTCGTTCCAGGTGACGGAGGCGGGTGAGGCCGTGTCGTTGACCGGCCAGTTTGGCGGTGGAGGCGCGGTCGGCACGACGGGCGCCTGCTGGGGAGCGACCGGATGCGTGGAAGCCGGGTGGGCTTTGTGGTGTGCCGCGTGATGCAGGGAAGGTACCGTGGGCTCCGGCGACTGCGCTGCAAGTAAAGTGACGCCGAGCAAACCGCTCGCAGTTGCGAGCATCTTGCCCGGCAACCGTCGCATCGAAAGTAGCCGCGGGGTGGGGAGTGGATGCCGAGTCAATGGGCGCATAGGTATCGGCTGCCTTGGAGCCGGTGGAGTCGGCGCGAGCTTGCCGGTGCGCGCCTGCTCTATAGACTAGACTATCAATTGGCCGGGAACGCTCACGTAGATTCGCTGGCGGAGAGGTAATATCGATTGATGTGCCTCGGTGGGAAAAGCTGGATTTGGGCGCTGCTGCTGGCCGCGCCGGTGGCCGGGCGTGCCGCAAGCTGCACGACGCAGGCGGAGCTGCAGCCCCAGGATCGCGCGGCGCTCGCGGCAACGGGGCAACGCCTGCTTACCGCGATTTTGCAACAGGATTACACGACCTTGCAGGCACAATTGCTGTCCTCGATTTCGTCCCAGTGGGACGGCATTCGCGGGGAGGTGGAAGCGGGTGCGCCGCTGTTGAAGAGTGGTCAGCCGGAGTTGCAGGCAATCTACCTGCTGGATGCTTCGAGCCAGAGTGCCACGGCGGATACGCAATTCTTCTGCTCGAATCAGAGCGGCTCGCTGACCGTGACCATCAACATGCACGCGCTGCCGCCGGGGAAGTATGCGGTGATCCTTGGAGACGCCCAGGGTGCGCCGTTGGGTGGACAGATCGGCGTCATTGTCGTGTGGGATCCCACTGGAACGACGCCGGGATGGAAGGTTGGTGGAGTTTCGGTGCGGCAGGGCATCATCGATGGGCACGACGGAGTTTGGTATTGGACCCGAGCCCGGGCTGAGGCAGCGAGCAATGCACCCTGGAGCGCCTTTTACAGTTATGACCTCGCGCGCTATTTGCTACTGCCGGTGGATTTCATCTCGTCGCCCAATATGGAGAAGCTTAATCGGGAACAGACCGAGATTCCCGGAGCTCCGGGACTATTTCCCATCTCGATTGAGGATGGGGCGCGCACGTGGAAGATTGACGGCATTCGCATGGATCCGTCGCTGCGCCAGCCTGACCTGGGGGTGACGTATGAATCCCTGGGAATCGCGGATCCGGCGGCGGCTCGCACGGAGGCGGTTGCGGTTCTGAGCGCGTTGCTCAAGGCGCACCCGGAGATCAGGCAGAACTTCCATGGGCTGTGGGCGTATGCGTCACGCGATGGCAAGGTCGCGCCAGTGATCGAGCTGCCGATGGGGCAGATACCGTAGAGACAAAAAACAAGGAAGACGGATTGGCACACTTGATTGATTTGCGTTCGGATACGGTGACGCGGCCGACGCCGGAGATGCGTGCGGCGATGGCTGCGGCCGAGGTGGGGGACGACGTGTATGGAGAAGACCCTACCGTTAACCTGCTTGAAAAGCGTGCGGCCGAAACTTTTGGCCGCGAGGCTGCATTGTTTGTGCCGACCGGCACGATGGGCAACCAGATTGCAATTCGACTGCACACCCAGCCCGGGCAGGAAGTAATCTGCGAATCGCGCTCGCACATTCTGGACTGGGAGATGGCGACGACCGCTGTGTTTTCCGGATGCCTGGTGCGGGCTGTGCCCACAGAGAGCGGCGTTCTAACGTGGGAGGACATCGAGCCGGTCATCTATAAGCGTGGATCCTTTCGCGCGGCGACCGGACTGATTGAGATTGAGAACACGGCCAATCTTGCGGGCGGGCGCGTCACGTCGTTGAAATCGATGGAAGAGATATGGGGTCACGCTAAGGAACGAAAGCTTCCTGTCCACTTGGATGGGGCGCGCATCTTTAACGCGGCTACGGCGCTGGGTGTCGATGTGAAGACGCTGACGCGCGGATTCGATACGGTGATGTTCTGTCTGTCGAAGGGTCTTTGCGCTCCGGTCGGGTCGATGCTTGTGGGCTCGGCGGAACGGATGGAGCAGGCCCGCATCTATCGCAAGGCCCTGGGTGGGGGCATGCGGCAGGTGGGCGTGTTGGCTGCCGCGGGATTGATTGCGCTGGAACAAATGCCGAAACGTCTGCACGAGGATCATGCCAACGCGAAATTGCTTGCCGAAGCGTTGTCGCGTACGGATGCGGTGCTGATCGATCCTGAGACCGTCGAGTCGAATATCGTAGTTTTCAAATTGACTGGCGGCTTGAGGGCTGCCGATGTGGTGGCGCGGCTCAAGGCGCGCGGTATCCTGGCGAGCACAGTTGGCCCCGACGCGATTCGCCTCGTGACCCATCACGATGTGAGCCGGGGAGATTGCATTGACGCGGCGGAAGCGCTGACCCAGGAAATTGAAGTAACGGTTCACGCAAAATAGCTCTTGCCCAAGGCAGATTCTGCGGCCAAGAATTGCCATCGGACGCAACTTTTGCGTCCGATGCAGGTTCAAATTAGCAGAAAGCCGGAAAGCACGACGGAGTCCGGTATTCCCCTTCAAGGAGTTTGCGACTGTGAAGAAACTTGCAATGGCAACTTTGCTTGCTCTCACTTTGCTCCCAGTGGCATCGTTCGGGCAGGTCTATGTCCGCATCGGTCCACCGGCTCCAATCGTGGAGCGCCGCCCTCCACCGCCAGAGCGCGGATTTGTCTGGGTTGACGGTTATCACCGCTGGGATGGTGGGCACTACGTCTGGGTTCCGGGACGTTGGGACCGTCCGCCGCACCCGGGCGCGCATTGGGTTGCCCATCACTGGGTCCATCGCCATGGCGGATGGGTGCTGGTGGAAGGCCACTGGCGGTAAAAGAACTGGGCAGAATGAAAAGCGGGGCGCGATGCCCCGCTTTTCTATTGCGAATTTGTGACTCGATAATTTCAGGAGCCTGCCGCAGGCGCAGGGTTCCACTGCAGCTGATTAGCTGATTTCGATTACGTCGTTATTGGCGGCTGCCGCTGCCTCGGCGCGTTCCATTAGCTTTTGCGCGACGCCGTAGAATTCGGCGGCCTGTGGGCTCTTGGGTCCAGCGAGTGCGACTGGCAATCCGCGATCGCCGCCTTCGCGAATTGAAGGCAGCAACTCAATGGACCCAAGGAAGGGAATGTTGAATTGCTTGGCGGTGCGTTCCGCGCCGCCTTTGGAAAAGATGTCGATTTCCTGATGGCAATGAGGGCAGGTGAAGTGGCTCATGTTTTCGACGATGCCAAGCACTTCCACATTGACCTGAGCAAACATTTCGAGTGCCTTGCGCGCATCCTGCAGGCTGACGTCGCTGGGGGTGCTGACGACAACGGCCCCGGTGAGCGGCACGGTCTGGACCAGTGAGATCACAACGTCGCCGGTGCCTGGAGGCAGATCGACGATGAGGTAATCGAGTTCGCCCCAGTCGACCTGCTGCAAAAACTGGCGAATGATCTGGTGCAGCATCGGTCCGCGCATCACCATAGGCTTGTCGCCGGGCGAGATGTAGCCAATGGAAATCGTCTTGACGCCGTGTGTGTCATTGGGCCGGATCTGGTTATTGGCGCCGATGGCGGGCTGCTGGGTCGATCCCATCATGAGTGGGACATTGGGTCCGTAGATGTCGGCGTCGATGAGGCCTACGCGTTGACCAAGCTTGGAGAGCGCGATGGCGAGATTCACGGCCACGGTGGTTTTGCCCACGCCTCCTTTTCCCGATCCGACGGCAACGATTTTTGAGACGCCCGGCAACGCCACGGGCGAAGGTGCGGCATGTGAATGAGCCATTGGTTGTGAGTACTCCTTCTTTTAACTCTCTTTGATTGAATTCCGCCGCCGCGAGATTGCGGAACGACTAAAGATTTGTGGGTTTGTCTGCCTGTGCGCGGCGTTCCGCTTTGCGACGGGCGGCTTCGGCCTCGCGGTGCTCCCGGCGGCGCAGCGCATCGGCATAGCGGCGAATTTCGTTGGGTGTCTCGGGCGCCAGGGCGGGCACCTTTTGCCTGAGCCCTTCTGCATTGATGGCGACGAACACGAGGTACGCGCTGGCTACGTGCAGCAGGGTGCCGTTCTGCGGGTGCTCCACCCAGACCTTTACCCCTACTTCGACGGACGTGTTGAAGGCACGATTCACACTGGATTTGAGAATAAGGAGATCGCCCACATGAACGGGCTGAATGAAATCGATATGATCCATGGCCGCGGTAACGACGTGCGTGCGGCAATGCCGGTAGGCAGCCATGGCGCCGGTGAGGTCAATAAAATGCATCAGGCGGCCGCCCAGCAGGTTGCCCAGAGTATTGGTGTCATTGGGCAGAATGATTTCGGTCATCGCCGATTGGGTGCTGGCGACGGTACGGACAATTGGTGTGGTATCGGTGGAACTCATGCGTGCTTGCTCCGTTAATTTGTGTTCATCGTGTGTGAGAAGTTCTCCGCTACAATAGGTAAGGCGACAGCCGGTGCAACGGAAGATCCAGTTCCAGTTTCGGCAATCCAAGCCAATTACGCAAATCATCCCAGGGAAACCCTGCCCACCATGAACAGCACAGACAAGATTGCAGGATTGCGTGAGATTCTCGCGTTGGACGCGAAGAACAGCTTTGCGCGGTACGGAATCGCCCTGGAACTGGCCAATCGCGGCGAAACCGACGAGGCGATGAAGGAGTTCGACACGCTTCTCAGCGACGATCCGGATTACACCGCGGGCTACTTCATGGCGGCGCAAACGCTTGCCAATGCGGGGCGGACGCCCGAGGCGATTGCGCGGCTGAAGGCTGGCATCAGTTGTGCGGCGCGAACAGGCAACCGTCATGCTCTCAGCGAGATGCAAGGGATGCTCGACGAACTCGATCGTTAAATCGCTCAGCCCGGCTTCGTACCACTTCTCAGACAATTGATCGTCTTAATTCGTGGGCGTGGTTTTGTGCCATTTTTTATTTGAGCCGCATCTATACTAGTAGTATGCCGAAGTATTCAATCGTCGTTCCTTTTCACAACGAAGAGGAGAACGTGACTGTGTTGTATGCCCGCCTGAAGCAGGTAATGGAGCAGGTTGGCAGCAGTTTTGAGCTGGTTCTGGTTGACGACGGGTCGAACGACCGCACCTACAAGTTGCTGGAAGAGATTGCCGCGGTGGACAGCCGTGTTCTGGTGGTCAAATTGCGCCGGAACTTTGGGCAAACCTCTGCGCTGGCGGCGGGTTTCGATCACGCGTCGGGCGAATTTATCTTCGCCATGGACGGCGACCTGCAGCACGATCCCAACGAGATTCCCAACTTTATTGAGAAGCTCGAAGAGGGCTATGACGTGGTGTCGGGTTGGCGCAAAGAGCGCATCGACAACTTCGTCATGCGTCGCATTCCTTCGCGCTGCGCGAATTGGCTGATGGCCAAGCTGTCGGGTGTCGACATTCACGATTTTGGCACGACCTTCAAGGCATATCGCCGCGAAGTCATCACCAATATCCCGTTGTATGGCGAGATGCATCGTTTCATTCCCGCGCTGGCCAGCTGGTATGGCGCATCGATCTGTGAAATTCCCATCAAGAACGTGCACCGCGAACGGGGCAAGAGCCACTACGGCATCAGCCGGACCTTCCGCGTGTTCTTCGATCTGCTCACAATTCGTTTTCTACTGAAGTACATGAGCAGGCCGCTGCATTTCTTCGGCAGCTTTGGCGCGCTGGGCATGCTGGCGGGCGGCTTGATTTCGATGGTCTTGCTGGGCATGAAGATTGCGAATCCGCACGCGAGCATCATGGACCAGCATGGTCCACTGTTTGCGGTCGGAGGCGTGCTGATTCTGGCGGGAATCCAAATGTTGGCGATTGGTCTGCTGGGCGAGTTGCAGGTGCGCCACTACTACACGACGCAACAGCGCGTTCCTTATGCGATCGACCGGCTGGTGCGGCTGCGCACGCCAGAAGAGCCGAGTCTGCTTTCGGGCGAGAAAGACGGCTTCTAGCCAAAGGGCAAGAGAGTATCCGGCCTCGCATGGACAGTGTCCGCGCGGGGCTTTTGTTTTGCGTTTCGCGTGGGACATAGGGCAGGTAGCTTTGCTTTGCGCTTGCAGTGGGCCCGCCTCAAGGTGCATTCTTGCCGTGATATGAAAGCAATTCAGATTCAAGCAACGGGTGGGCCTGAAGTTCTGGAGTTGGCCGAGTTGCCTATCCCCGAGCCGGGACCGGGCCAGGTGCTGATGCGCGTTGAAGCTATCGGCGTGAACTTTGTCGAAGTTTATTTTCGCAAAGGCGTTTACAAGGCGACGCTGCCGCTTACGCCGGGCAGTGAAGCCGCGGGCACGGTGGAGAAGCTGGGATCGGGCGTCACTGGGTTTGAAGAAGGGGACGCGGTCGCTTCTGTCAGCGTGTTGGGCAGCTACGCAGAATATGCGCTGGTGCCTGCCGCACAACTGGTGAAGGTGCCATCGAGACTGAGCCCCGAACAGGCGGCCGCTGCAATGCTGCAGGGGATGACGGCGCACTATCTCGCGTATTCCACCTTCGAATTAAAGGCGGGCGACACGGCGCTGATTCATGCTGGAGCTGGCGGCGTGGGCTTGCTGCTGACGCAGATTGCGTCGAGACTCGGCGCAAAGGTCATCACGACGGTTTCAACGAAAGAGAAGGCGGAGCTCTCGCGCGAGGCGGGTGCGTCTGAGGTGATCCTCTACACGCAACATGAGTTTGAGCCAGAAGTGAAACGCATCACCGGGGGCAAGGGCGTGGATGTTGTCTACGACTCAGTGGGCAAGACGACGTTTGAGGGCAGCCTGAATTGCCTGCGGCCACGCGGAATGCTGGTACTGTTTGGCGGCTCCAGCGGCCCAGTGCCGCCATTTGACCTGATCCAGCTAAGCGGCAAGGGATCGTTATTTGTGACGCGCCCTTCACTGTGGCATTACGTGGCGACACACGCAGAGCTGGAGTGGCGCGCCGGGAAGATTCTGGATTGGGCTGCGACGGGCGAACTGAAGTTGCGCACCGAATATGTTTATCCGTTGGCAGAGGCGGCGCAGGCGCAAACGGATCTAGAGGCGCGCAAGACGACAGGCAAGATTCTGCTGGAACCGTAAAACAGCTGCTAGCTTCGAGCTGCCGCCCTCGAGTCTTTCCGAGGCGAATGATGCCTCGTGTGGCTGCGCCATGAAAGGAGAACAATGGAACAGATACGGGTCGCGCCGGAGGATCGGGTGTTTGTTCTAACGGGTGCGGGCATCAGTGCAGAGAGCGGGCTGCCGACGTTTCGCGCCGAAGACGGGCTCTGGGCGGGCTTCCGGGTGGGAGATGTGTGCACCCCGGATGCGTGGCGCCGCGATCCGGCGGGGGTGTGGGCCTTTTATTCGGCGCGACGTGAGGCCGGTGCGAAGGCGCAGCCGAATGCGGCGCACAAGGCGCTGGCGAAGTTGGAAGCGAAACTCGGCGACCGATTCTTTCTCTGTACGCAGAATGTGGACGATTTGCACGAACGTGCGGGTTCGGTGCGGTTGCTGCACATGCATGGCGAACTGGCGAAGTCCCGTTGCGAGCGTGAATGCGGACGGCCGCCCGTTGAGGATGGCGCGATCTACAAGAACCTGGCCGAGGTGGGACGCTGCCCGTGTGGTGGGCGCTTGCGGCCGCATATCGTATTCTTTGGCGAGATTCCGCTGGAGATGGAACGAATTCAGGAGGAGATTGCGAAGGCGACGTTGATGGTTGTTGTTGGCACTTCGGGTTCGGTGTATCCGGCTGCGAACTTTGTGCATTGGGCGAGGCAGGGCGGCACGCGAACAGTCTATGTAGGACCGGAGCGGCCACTGAATGCGAGTGCTTTCACAAATGTTGTTGAGGGCAATGCCGGCGAAGTGCTGCCGGGGCTGTTCGCCGTGCAGTAGTAAGCACACCGCCCGCGATGCTTCCCACCCTTTCGCCATGGGGTTTTGAAAGGATGGGACCCGCGTCTGTTATTTCTCGCTATCGTCTTTCTCTTCGACGGATTCGCCGAGCAACTTCTTCCAATTGCCCATTAGCAAGGTGCCGATTGCGGTAAAGGCCCAGGCGACGCCGCGCGCGATATTTGCGTATCTTGTGCTTCGGTCCCGCGCCAGTTCTGCCGTGTTGGACAACTTTTCGTAGGCGTCTACCAAATCGTCCTGGGATTTGGAAAGGTTGTTGAACAGGGTATCGATTTCAGACTCGGAAGCATCCGGATCGAACTTCGCGAGGTTCTCGGCGTTGTCACGCGCAGATTTCGCGACGGCATTGAGTTGATCGTTCTGATCGGCGGGCAGATCGATCTGCTGCATCAGTTCCTGCAACTTGTCAGCGTTATCCGTCAGATCAGAGCCGGCTTGCTTGAAGAAATCGCCCAGGAAGTCGTCATCGGACTTCTTGGCCTGCGCTTCGACCTCTTCTGCGCTCACGGAGGGATCGACCTTGGCATCGACCAGCTTCAATCGGTCCTGGATTTCGCCGATGCGGCGGAGCATGTCGCGCTGATCGTTGATCTGCTGTTGCTGTTCCTGCTGTTGATCTTTTTCTGTGAGCACCTGTTGCGCGTCAGCGGCTCGTTTTTCCATTCGGCCAGCGAGTTCGTCGCGTAGGAACCATGGAACCGCAATCAGGGCTACCGCAATTAGTTGCTTCCTGTTGATTTGTTGTTTGACTTTCAAATGAGATTCCCAATGGCCTAAGAGTCTGCGAGTCCCAACTGGCCATGAGGAATTGTGCTGGTCAGGTTCATGAAAGTAAATAGGAAACAAAGGTAAAGCGAAGGAAAGCGCCGAATGGGATGAAGGACGACCGTGCCCGCCCTTCACGCAATGCATCTGCGGGAAGGGCGGGCGGCGACGGTTTCTACGAGTGGAGAGAGGATTTTGCCTGTGCGTACTGCCCGCTGACGTAGTCCCAGTTGATAGCGTGGAAAAATGCGGCAACATACTCGGGGCGGCGGTTCTGGTATTTGATGTAGTAGGCATGCTCCCAGACATCGAGGCCAAGGATGGGCGTCTGGCCCTGCGAGAGCGGACTGTCCTGATTGGGGGTAGTTTCAATTACGAGCTTGCCCGCGACAACAGACAGCCAGGCCCATCCACTGCCGAAGACGCTGAGCGCAATCTTCGAAAACCGATCCTGAAATTGGGCGAAGCTGCCGTATTGGGCATCGATGTCTTTGGCGAGTTCGGCCTTGGGAGCGGCGCCACCGCTGGTGGAGAGGATCTGCCACCAGAGGGTGTGATTCGCATGGCCACCACCCTGATTGCGGATGGCGGTGCGGACGTCTTCAGGGATGGCGTTGAGATCGGCGAGAAGAGCTTCGACGGATTTGTCTGCGAGTTCGGGATGACCGGCGACAGCGGTATTGAGGTTGTTGACGTAGGCGGCGTGATGCTTGTCGTGATGCAGATGCATGGTGGCGGCGTCAATGTAGGGTTCAAGCGCATCGTAGGCGTAAGGGAGCGGCGGCAAGGTAAACGGACCTTTGGCAGCGGAGGGCGCGGGCGATGGCGCGACAGCGAGGGTTTGCGCCGAGAGAGAATTTTGGGTGGCGGCCAAAGCGGCGGTAGCACCGAAGGCCTTGAGCATAGAGCGTCGATTCATCATGGGGCGTCTCCGTGGGGAACGCGAGTTGAAGTGGGATCAAGTGTGCGCGAATTCGATGATATCGTCGAGGACGCGCGCAGGAAACAGATTTACGTCGGCGCGACGACCGGGCCGGCTAAAAGTGAAAACGGTAGCGCAATTCAGCGGAGATCATGCGTGGGTCGTTCCAGTGAAAGCCGCCGATGGTGATGGAGTTGTCGAGCAGCACTCGATGGTTGGTGACGTTGAGGACGTTGGCGGTGAATCTCCAGTTTTCTCCAAAGCTATGACCGGCGGAGACGTCGAATGTGGTGTGCACGGGGAGATAGTCGCCGTCGTATGGACCATTATTCGGGCAAGTGGAGGGATCGTTGCAGGCCAGGCCATTGGTGAAGCCCGAACCGTAATAGACATTCGTAGCAAACCAGGTGTGGCGCGGCAGGATGCTGGTGAATCCGGTATTGAGCGTGTGGCGCTGATCGTGATCGACAGGTGTGTAGTCGGGGCCGAGGTTGCATGCGGGATCGCTGGGATCGCTGCAGGCGAATCCTCCGATAACGTCGCCGCGCTGCTCGGCGATTTGATTTGAGTACGCCAGATGGAACTGGCCGAAGTGCGCGAGCTGCGGTGAGCGCAATGAGAGCTCCCATGCGCGAACCAGAGCGCCATCGACGGCGATGGGGAAGTAGATGTTCGATTCGCCGACGTTGGAGTGATCGAGGAAATTGTTGACGCGGTTTTTGAAAGTGTCGACGTCGAGCATCCAGCCGTGCCACGGAATCTGGACGCCGAACTGGTGTTCTTCATCGCGTTCGGAGGGTAGCGGAATGAAGGTGTTTTCGCCCGGCTGGTTGGTAACGTAATTGAGGAAAGCGCTGGAGACGGTCTGGACGGGGGCGGGCTGGAAGAAGTGTCCGTAGAAGCCGCGGAAGACCCAATGTAGATGCGGGATTTCGATGGTTGCGCCGATGCGGGGATAGGCGGCGGTCTCGGTGAATCGGCCATGGAAATTGGTGATGCGCAAGCCGCCCAGGAGGGCGATGGAGCGATTCAATTGCCAGTGGTCGGAGAAGTGGAACTCGACCAGACCGGCGTTGGTTGTGGCCGCGGTGTTGGGGACGGATCCGGAGGAGTAGCTGTCGTCGTTGACGATGAGTCCGAAGAGGTCATTCTCTGCCTGGTAGAAGGAGTAAAGGCCGCCGGAGAAGCTGTGCGCGCCGGCGGTGAGATGGGCGTCGGCCTGCATTCCGATGTAGTTCGACTTCTGGTGCCAGGTGGTGGCGACCGGAAGATCCGTCGATGGCGAATCGTAATTGGACTGGTTGAAGTGGTAGAAGGGCGCGACTTCAAGGAGTGCTTTGGGTGACAGTGTGTGAACCCAGTTAGCAATGACGAAGGAATCGCGCTCGGTTTGGCCGTCACGGAGTTTATAGGAACAATAGTAGGCGGAGGCGCACTCGTAGTCAGTGCCGTTGGGGTCGTAGGGGATTTGGAAGAAATCCTGGCGGTATTGCGCATCGAGGCGGAGTTGGTCGCGGGCCGTCTGGTTGCGAATGAGAGAAGCGAAGGCGCTCTGCGAATTGGTGGCGTCGTGGTCTATGCCGGCAACGGGTGTGGCGAGGCCGTAGTTGGAGCGGGATCCGGTGAGGCTGGTGTACCAGGCCGTTTTCGCGGTGTGGTCGCCAAGAGACAGTTGCGTTTCGCCGGTGTAGAGGTTGCCCGCGGAGAGAAGTAGTTCCGCTTCACGATCGCGTTCGAAGCCGTTGCGGGGAAGAACATTGAAGACGCCGTAGGTGCGGTCGCCTACGTCGGCGGCGTAGCTGCCACGCTGGGTTTCGAGCTGATCGATGTCTTTGGGGTCGATCTGCGGACCGACATTGGAGGCGATCTTTGTGTTGGGGATGGAGACGCCATCGATGAGCCAACTGGTTTGATGGCCGCCGCGCATGTGCAGCATGTCGTGGGTCATATAGGAGCCGGGCACGTAGTCGGTGATCATCTCCATACCCGTGGTGCGCGAGGCGCCGGGTGTCTGGTCGATTTGCGCGCGCGTGATGAGAGTGGTGGGGGTGACGGAGTCTGTGGCAGAGACAGAGTTGGCTTCGGCCTCGACGGTGACGGATTGCGTCGCCTGCGCGAGGGCGAGCGGGATATGGAGGACTGGGTTGGTGCCAGAGGCGACGGTCAAGGTCTGCGTGGTGGTGGCGAATCCTGGAGCGGAGACTTCGAGGGTGTAAACCCCGATGGGGGTTTGAGAGATTTCAAATTCGCCGCCAACGTCCGTGGTGGCGCGAAGAGTGAAGGCCGAGCCGGCGGCGTGCAGTGTGACGGCAGCGCCAGCGATGGGGCGGTGCTGGGGGTCGTGCACGACACCGTTCACTGAGGCGAAGACGGTGGCAAACGCGGGGATAGCGAGCAATAGAAGAAAAGCGGGAAGAAAACGTAGATACGAACGCATGAAGATACAGCCTCCGAAATCGAAAGGGAACGCGTGCGCGAGGCGCCGAGGCGTGCGTGGGGAAACTTACCGGGGAAAACCGGTAGTCAGTCTAGGCGAGTGAGAAGGCGGGAGGACCGCGACCGGAGTAGGAACGTCGAGGCGCGGTGCGCAGAGTTTCACAATAGCAAGATGCCGATCGGATCTGGATTGGGAATAGCTGTGGTGCAACGGAGGGCGCGGAGAGGGCGTGTGTGGGCGCCGAGCTTATGCGGGAAGTGCCAGGGTAGAGCGGGCAATGCGACGGGCCGGTGAAGGATGGGGTGCGGGATTCAGAGCGAAGCATCCACGCACGCATGGCCTCGGACATTGTGCAATGGTGGGCGCCGTGACGACGGCAGCATGCGGGCAGGCTCGCATCATCATCGGCTGCGCAGTTGGCCGCGAGAGGACCAAAGCCGAAGAAGAGAACAAGGAAGACGGAGAGGAAGCGCCGCATCTGGAGACCATGTTACATGAGGGTGTGTCGATGCGGAACGGGAATGATAAAGGAGTCCGGGTGGTCGGGTATCATCGATGCATCGCGCATCATTGAGTGCTTATAGAAGGGATCAATGGCTCATAAAGAGAAAGTTTCGGCGGCGCTGGGAAAAGATTCCATGAAAGAGGGCCAGGTGCACAGGCCTCTGCGCATTGCGTTGTTTGGATTTGGGACCGTGGGGAGTTCAGTCGCACGGATTCTGGTGGAATCGAAGCCCAAGGAACTGGAACTAAGCCATATCTTCAATCGGAATGTGGCCCGCAAGAAGGTAGATTGGGTCCCCTCAAGCGTCGCGTGGAGCGAAGATGCCGATGCGGTGTTGGCCTCGGATGTGGACGTGATTGTGGAACTGGCAGGCGGGCTTGATCCAGCAGGCGGCTGGGTGCGGCGCGCAATTGAATCCGGAAAGAGCGTAGTTACGGCGAATAAGAAGCTGATTGCCTATCACGGTGTGGAACTGGAGCGGATGGCGGCGGCGAAGGGCGGTCATCTCAAATATGGCGCGGCGGTGGCCGGGGGAATTCCGGTGATTCCCGGGCTGGAGCAAGGGCTAGCGGGCGATCACATCGAGCGGATGCAGGGGATTCTCAACGGGACTTGCAACTTCATCCTGAGCCGGATGGAAGCCGGGGCGGAGTACGCGACGGTGCTGGCGACAGCGCAGGCGAAGGGCTATGCAGAGGCCGATCCGACCGAGGATGTGGGCGGATTTGACGCGCGGGCCAAGCTTGCGATTTTGATGCGGCTGGCGCTGCGCGTGGTCGTCGATCCGGAGGAGATTGTTCCGCAAGCAATTACGGCGGTGACTGCGGTGGACTTTAGCTATGCCAAGGACCTGGGGTGCACCATCCGCCAGGTTGCGCGGGCCGAGGAACATGGTGGCGCAGTGGCGGCGACGGTGGGGCCGATGCTGGTGGATTTGCGGTCGCCACTGGCGTGGTCGCGCGGGACAGAGAACATGGTGATCCTCACTGGGAAATACGGTGGCGACGTGGTATTTTCTGGGCACGGCGCGGGCGGGCATCCAACCGCCGTTGCAGTGGTCAGTGACCTGCTGGCATTGGCGCATGGATCGAGGCGGGTGGAAGTGCCTTCGGTCCCGGCGCAGATTGGTGCAGAGTTCGAGGTACCGCATTACATCCGATTCCTGGTGATGGACCGGCCGGGGATTGTGGCGGAGATTACGGGCGCGCTGGCGCGGGAGCGCATCAATATTCGCGCGATTGTGCAGAAGGCGGGCTATCCTTCGCATGCACTGCCGTTTGTGGTGACGGTGGAGCCGTGCAAGTCCTCCGCGCTGAAGCGGGCGATGGAGACGATCGGCAAGATGGACTGCATGCTGGAGCCGCCGTTGAATTTGCAGATGTTGGAATAGGGAACAAGATATAGGAAGTGCGGAGGCGGAGGTCGAAAGTGATTGACACGATCTATCGATGTGAAATTTGCGGCACCGAGAGCGAGAATCCGGTTCGATGGATCGTGATCCATTGCAGCGACACGCAGCTCACGGTACACAAGTGGACGAAGGAAGCGGCGGATGCGCCGCATGCCCGGCACTACTGTGGCGAGGCGCACGCGCAGGTTTACCTCAGCCGGTGGTTTGAGTCGTACTGCAGCTGACAGAGAGGGTCAGCGTGCGGCAAGGGCTGGGCCCGTGGATTCTCGAATCACGAATTCAGGGGCTACGACAATCTCGGCGGGAAACTCCTTATCGCGGTCGGCGATCCGTTCGAGAAGGATCTGCGCGCCACGCTTGCCCATTTCCAGCAGGGGCTGGCGGACGGTGGTGAGCGAAGGAGTGTAGTAGGCCGCGGAAAGAATATCGTCGAAACCGACAACAGATACATCGCCGGGAACCGACAGACCGACATCCTTCAATGCGCGTATGGCGCCAATAGCGGAAATGTCGTTGAAGCAGAAGATGGCGGTGAAGTCGCGGCTTTTCTCGAGAAGGCCCTGCATGGGCTTGTAGCCGATCTCGGGAGCCATGGGGTGGTGGCCTGTTTTCATTGACCAGCCTGCCGCGTCGATGCGGATGACGTGAGCAGGATCAATGCGAAGCCCCATTTCGCTGGCGACTCGCTGAATACTCTCCCAACGGAACTCAGAGTCGGGAATGGCGCGAGGGCCGCGCATGAATGCGATGTTGCGGTGGCCCAACTCGTAGAGGTGGACGAGCGCCTGCTCGACGGCGCGGTGGTGGTCGAGAACGATGTTGGTCACGTTTTTTGCTGCACTGTGAGCAGAGATTGCAACGACGGGCACGGGCACATCGATCTGGTCGGCCGACGTATTCAAGAGCAGGAAACCATCGACGGAGCGCTCGACCAGCATGCGCGGATATTGCTCGATGAGTTCGCGTTTCCAATCGTGACAGGCCGTGAAATAGAAATAATGGGCCCGCGTGAGTTCCTCGACCACGCCGCTCATGACGCGAGTGAAATAGCCTTCGCTGAGGTCGGGGGCGAGCACGCCGACGCTCATAGAGCGGCTCTGGCGCAGGGAGCGGGCGAAGTAATTGGGTCGATAATTGAGGCGCTCGGCTGCTTCGACTACGCGGTTGCGCGTTTCCTGCGGGATGGACTTGGCCGATGGGGAATTGTTGAGGACTAGTGAAACCGTAGTCTGCGAAAGCTCAAGATGCTCAGCCAGCATTCTCAGGTTGACATGTCCCGGTGGCGTCGAACCCTTCCCCTTTGCCATGTTGGAGTTGTAACACGTTTTAGATAAAGAGGAAAAGGTGTTTCCCGGGAGGTGACCCGGTTGGCAAGGATGCCAGGAGGGTGCGGTGTTCGCGCGTATGGCACCTGGGTGTGGCTAACTGCTTCGCGTGGAGATTGAGGGTTTGGGGGCCGGTTGCCAGCGCGCGGGAACGCGCGGGAGTGGCTTTCTCACAGGATCGGGGGCGAAGTTGCGTATTACTAACTTTAGCGAATGGCTGCTGATGGTGCAGGGGAAGGGTTTGCGGCGTTTCTGCTCACAGTAGGGGTGGGCAACGGGGTTTTGTGTTAGGGATAAGGGCGGCCCGGACCTAAGGCGGATTTGCGAACAGGCCGTGGGGTCTGTGGAAAACAGGGTGGGGGGGGTGTT
>Ga0265339_10000433_pt1 | contig 32944 bp, 24 predicted proteins | sample 4CB219metaG_FD_202085 | JGI IMG/M metagenome (GOLD analysis project Ga0265339, IMG submission 202085) | Rhizosphere microbial communities from Carex aquatilis grown in University of Washington, Seatle, WA, United States - 4-CB2-19 metaG | ecosystem: Host-associated > Plants > Roots >... | reverse complement strand
GTGCTGACTGCGAACATTTGAGCGATGAGCAAGCGGGTGTCTACAACTCGCTGCCGATGGCGTCGAGCGTGGTCTGGATCGCCGAAGTGAACTGATCGCTTTGCACGTCGATCCCGGCCTCGGCAGCGGCAAGGATCATCGACTCCACGGCGTCAATGGCTCCCTCGCACCAGCCGTAGGTGTACTGGTCGTCGAGCGGATCTCCGGGCTTCTCGTTACCACCTTCAAGGAACTCTCTGAGCGAGGCGTAGTGCAAGTCGCTGGTGATTTCGCCGTCCGACAAGGTGAAGGTGCCGCCCGATAGGTTCAAGGTGATTTCACGCATTGGGGCCTCCTTTGGAGCATTTCCGAGCCGTTTCGGCAGGCATGGCCTCGAATGGCTCATGGTTGCCCGCCGTCGCAAGGGCGAGACTACCATAGGCGTCGTGGTCAGGCGATGGGTTCGCAGCGGTCGATCTTCAAGCGGGTGTCCAGTGTTGCCAATGGGCTGTCGTTCAGGGACAATGGCCACTTCCATCCCTGTTGTGCGCCGAACATCCGACGATGGCCGTTCCCCTCGACAAATTCGTCAAGCAGCTTGAAGACAGCGGGATCATCCCTGGCAACACGCTCAAGGACTTTTTGCCGCCCACGAGCGAGCCCAAAGATGCCGAGGGACTCGCCCGTGACCTAATCCGCAAGAACAAACTGACGAAGTTCCAAGCGGAAGAGGTTTCCAGGGGGAAAGGCAAGTCGCTCGTTCTTGGCAACTACGTGCTGATGGAGAAAATCGGGGCAGGCGGCATGGGGCAGGTCTTCAAGGCTGAGCATCGCCGAATGCACCGCATCGTAGCGATCAAGGTTTTGCCGCCGAACTTGACGAAAGATGCTGCTGCGATTGCCCGTTTTGAACGAGAGGTCACTGCGGCAGCCAAGATCAGCCACCCGAACATCGTTGCCGCCTTCGATGCTGATCAGGCCAATGGAGTTCACTTTCTGGTCATGGAGTTGGTCGAAGGGAACGACCTTTCCGCTCTGGTCAAGAAGAATGGGCCTTTGTCGGTTGAGAAAGCCGTGAACTACGTCCTGCAAGCGGCGAGGGGGCTGGAAGCGGCCCACAAGAAAGGCATTGTCCACCGGGACATCAAGCCCGCCAACCTGCTCTTGAACAACGAAGGCATCGTCAAAATCCTCGACATGGGTTTGGCTCGTCTAACCGGCGAGGGTGATGCTCCCACGGCAGCCGAATTGACATCGAGCGGCACCATCATGGGGACCGTGGATTACATGGCCCCCGAACAAGCCTTGGACACCAAGACGGCGGATGCCCGTGCCGACATCTATGCGCTGGGGTGCTCTCTGTTTTACCTTCTGACCGGCACGGCCACCTACGAGGGCGACACGATCATGCAAAAGCTGCTGGCTCATCGGGAACGACCGATTCCGTCCTTGCGGTCTGTTCGGGCCGAAGTCCCGGAGCCGCTTGAGGCTGTCTTCGGGAAGATGCTCGCCAAGAAGGTCGAAGACCGTTACCAAACGATGACGGAAGTGGTCGCCGCCCTGGAAAGCTGCGGTCGTTTTAAGGAACAAACGCTCAATGACCCGGCCCAAACGGCTTTGCTCGAAGCTTCTTCGTCGCCACCAACAATTGCCACACAGACGGAGAAAGTGCCCAAGCCGCCCACCGACAAAGGCAAGAAGAAGCTGCTGATCGGAGGCGCTGTTCTCGGTGTGGCAATTCTGGCCGGTCTGGTAGTAAAGCTGACGACCAAGGACGGTACGTTGATCGTCACCATCAATGAGCCTGATGCCGACGTGCAAGTGTTGACCGAAGACGGCACGGTCGAGATTACCAAGAAGGGCAAGAAGGGAACCATTTCCATTTCAGTCGATCCCGGCAAGCATCGCCTGAAGGTGCAGAAGGATGGATTCACCGTCTTTGGTCAGGACTTTGAAATCGAAGCGGGCGGAAAGCAGCCGATCACGGCTACGCTGGAGCCGCTGAAAGATGAGCCTGCGGTGGCGGAAGCCGTTGTAGGGAACAAGCCGTGGGATTCGCCCGATTTCAAGAAATGGATGAAGGACGTGCAGGCCATGTCTGCGGAGGAGCAGATCAAGGCCGTCAGCAAGAAGCTGGTGGAGTTAAATCCGGGGTTTGATGGGGAGGTGACGCCAACGATTGACAATGGCGTCGTGACGGGGTTGCAGTTCGTCACGGACAAAGTGACCGACATCTCGCCGGTGCGAGCCCTCTCTGGACTCATGGCCTTGAAGTGTCCGGGAAACCAGTTCAATGGAATCCTTGCTGATGTGTCGCCACTGCAAGGAATGCAATTGATGACGCTGATCTTGGGGGGGAATCCAAAACTATCAGAGCTTTCGCCCTTAAGGGGCATGCCGCTCACCGCTCTGGACTTTTATGGCTGCACCACGGTCACGGCCATTGAACCGCTGAATGGCATGCCGCTCACCTTCCTGAGTTTAGGAGGTACCCAAGCCAAGGACTTGACCCCGCTGAAGGGCATGCCGCTAAAGTTTCTCAACCTTCTGCAATGCCCTGTCCGGGACTTGTCGCCGCTCATCGGCACGCCGCTCGAAGATCTATATTTTTATAGCCCTAACTCGAAAGTCACCGACCTGTCTCCGTTGGCGCAACTGCCCCTCAAGAGTCTTGTTATCGACATCAAACCCGGACGAGACATCGAATTCCTCCGCTCCATCGAGACCTTGGTTATGATCAACGAACATCCGGCAGCGGAATTTTGGAAGGAAGTCGAAGAGCGGCAGAAGGGAAAGAAACTCGGATTCCAAATGCCGGAGTTCGATCAATGGGTGAAGGACGTGCAAGCCATGCCTGCTGAACAGCAGGTGGAAGCGGTCAGCAAGAAGTTGATGGAGTTGAATCCGGGGTTTGACGGGAAACTTACGGAAACTTATTGGGCAGGGACCAGGCTTTTACAGATCGAGAATGGCGTGGTTGTGGGGATTTCATTTTCGACTGACAAAGTGACTGATATTTCTCCTGTGCGTGCTTTGCGTGGACTGAAGTTTCTGAATGTGAGCGGAGAGAAGTTGGCCGACCTGTCTCCACTCGAAGGGATGAAGCTTACATTACTCGTTTGTGTTGGAACGCAAGTATCCGACCTGTCTCCACTGCAAGGGATGCCGCTTACCGAGTTGGTTTGCTATGGGTCAAGGATTTCCAACTTGTCTCCCCTGAAGCAGGCGAAGCTGACCTACCTGCATTGCGATAGCACAGAGGTGTCTGACTTGTCGCCACTGCAAGGGATGCAACTGACGGGGCTGCTTATCAGAATAACGAAAGTATCCGACACGTCACCACTCAAAGGTATGCCACTTGTTCAACTCGCCCTCGACTTCAAGCCTGAACGTGACACTGAAATCCTGCGTTCGATCAAGACATTGAAAACGATCAACGATAAACCCGCAGCCGAGTTCTGGAAGGAGGTTGAGGAACGGCAAAAGGGGAAGAAGCTCGGGTTCCAGATGCCGGGATTCGATCAATGGGTGAAGGACGTGGCGGCCATGCCTGCTGAACAACAGGTGGAAGCGGTCAGCAAGAAGCTGGTCGAGTTGAATCCAGGGTTTGACGGGAAGTTGACGGATTATGACGGAAAGGGCACGCCAAAGATCGAAAACGGCGTCGTGGCGGCGGCTGGAATTGTCACCGACAACGTGACCGATATATCGCCTATTCGGGCGTTGGTGGGGCTGACGAGGCTGGATTGTGCAGGTGGCGGCCATCTGACCGGTAGATTGTCGGACCTTTCCCCCTTGCATGGTTTACCGCTCACGGGCCTGGGTATCCTCAACACGCAGGTGTCTGACCTGTCGCCGTTGAAGGAGATGCCTTTGGCGCACCTGCATTGCGGCAATACCCCTGTCTCCGACCTGTCGCCACTCGAAGGATCACGTTTAACGACCTTGATTTGCGATGCAACCGGGGTGACTGATCTTTCGCCCCTCCGAGGGATTAAGTTGACGGTCCTGAGTTGCTCCATGACGAGTGTGTCCGATCTATCACCGCTACAAGGACTGCCTCTGACAATTCTGCGATGCGCCCATACGAAGGTGTCGAATCTTTCGCCGCTGGAAGGGATGCACCTCGGACATCTGGATATCTACAACACACAAGTGTCCGACCTGTCACAGCTGCAAGGGATGAACCTGACGGAGGCCCGTATCACGCCCAAGAACATCACCAGGGGGCTCGATGTAATCCGCAAGATGGAGAGCCTCAAGACGCTCGGGATTGACTCGAACAATCAATGGCCTCCCGACGAGTTCTGGAAAAAATACGAGGCCGGCGAGTTCGGCAAACCGACGCCTCAGTAGTTTAGCCGATCCGACGCCTCGCCTGGCTGGTCCTGCGTTCGCTTCGTATATCGGGCCGTCGTGTTTAAGTTTTCGTGGCCGAGAATCTGGGCCACGCTCACCAAATCGTTCTGGTTGTCGGCGAGGAATTGATGAGCCATCGTGTGCCGCAGCAGGTGCGGGAAAATCTTGAAGCCGCAGATTGCTGAATACTTGTCGCACAGATTCCGCACGCCCCGCTCGGTCAACCGACCACGCTCACCGACGAACACCGCCGAACACACCGGCGGCCGAGCCGCGGAGGTCGCCACGAAGAGTGACCGCAACGAGAATTGGGCAGGGGCCTGGCTTTCCTGGATGAGCTTAATTTCCATGCCCGCCATTCTGGCCGACGCGCCGGATCATGGTCAAGGGTCGCCCTCGTTCGTGAAGCGGGTGTCCGACTCGCCTGAATCTTGCTGCATGTGTTAGAATCACGACGGAGGAGGTCAGGCATGGACATCATCGACATCTCGACGTATCGAGCAACGATTTCCCAGCACCAGGTGCCTGAAGTCAGTCGCAGCGATGCACCAGAGCTTGACCCCGCAGTCTGGTCCCCAATCCCCAACCTTCCCGCCTTCCGTGGCAAGTTCGAGGACAGAAACCCCTTCAACATCCCCGGCCCTTTCTATGGCGCCGAGACCGACAAGTGTTGGACCGGGCCGATTGAGGCACCGCACAACGTGATGGTCGATGGCGACGGGCACGAGTTCGTCTACCGCCAACCCACGACCATCGAAGGGCTTCAGCAGGTCATCAAGGCAGCCCTGTGCGACCCGCTTCGCGGATACGGAGCCGACGGTGATAAACACTGGAATCTGCGACTCATCCGAGAGTGGTGGTGGGAGATGGATCACCGACTGGCCCAGATTGAGCAGCTAGGAATCACGAACAACAATACCGACGAGTGCGTTTCGTTTTCAACAACGCACGCGGAGAGCTACCTGCGCCAATACGCATTCTTCATCGAGCACCGGCGTTGCCCGAGACCAGCCGACCACCTTCCCAAACTCTAGCCCGACATGATTCTGCGGCTTTCCCAGAAACTCAGCACCAAATACAAGATCACGTCCTTGAAGGTCGTGCCACCTGACCCGAACCCATTTGCCGACTGGTCGGCAAGACGAGATTCCGTTTTCGTCGCTGAAGTACCGCCATCCACGAGAGGTGTTCAAGGCGCAGGCCGGGGCCGCCCCGACGATCACAACGGAATGACCTGGTATTCGACTTGCTCACCCTTCTCCATCTGATCGACGGCTGCGAGTGTGGCGCCCCCCGGTCGATGATCATGCGGCAGAGCGATGGAGGAATTGGCGAATATCGGCTAGAGTGTCTTTATGAAACCTGAAACCCGGCAAGCGCCTTCCCCTTGGGGGGCGTTCATCCTCTGTGTCTTCCTGTCGTCTATTGCGCTCTTTGGTCCGCTTGCCGGGCTTGCTTTCGGACTCAGCGGAAACGGATGGTGGGAACCGGTTGTCTGGGCTTTCTTGCCCATGTGCTTCTTTGTCGTGGCCGATTCGATCTCGAAAATGAAGAAGGAGCTTTCTGCGCTGCGGCAAGCCGTGGCACTTTTGCAGGAAGGCAAGGGCGGTGCCCAAGTCGCGGTCGAAGCCTCGCCGCAGCCGTACCAGTTCTCGCTTAAACAGCTGATGTTGCTCGTCGCGCTTATTGCTGTGCAGATGGCTTTCCTCGCTGCAATCATGAACGTCTATCGGAAAACACCGCCTGTCGCACCTCCGCCCGCGGTGGCACGGCCTCCGGTGCAAGCGGTGGTGCCAGGCCCGCCGTTGCTCCCCGTCGATGATCCGCCGGCCGAGCTGAAACTGCTGCCTGCTGACTAAAGGCCGAATTGGAATCGCCGTTGGTCCGAGGCGACTGGTCGTGATCATGACGAAGACCAAAACCAAGACGCCCGACGCGTATATCGCCGCACTCCCCAAGGCCCAGCGCGAAATCGCCATTGCGCTGCGTGATCTGGTGCGCCGCGCCGCACCCCAGTTGACGGAAACCGTGAAATGGAGTTACCCGTGCTGGGTCGGAAAAGAAAAAGTCTGCTCGATCATCGCTTACCGCGAGCACGTAAACCTCGCGTTCTTCCGCGGCACGGAACTGGCCGACCGGAACGGCTTGCTTCACGGAACAGGCAAGGGGATGCTGCATATAACGGTCCGCGACCTGGCAAAATGGAAAAAGGCAGCTGTCGCCGCGTTGGTCAAGGCCGCAGCGCGGCTCGACGCCCAGGGAAGTGTGCGAGCCGATGCCTGAGCACCGAGCTCCGGCTGTGGGGAGAATTCGGCTCGATTGGGCGAGTGTCCTGCTGGAATCGTTTACGCGCCGTTCGTTGGTTCAACGGTTTGTTGGTTCAGCGGTTCGTTAGTTCAGCCGTTCGTTGGTTCAGAAGGCGGCATTCCAGGTAATGTATCCGGAGAGGCCTATAAGGCCCGCCGCCGCGAGCAGGTCGAACAGTAAGTTACGAACCGCCAGAATCAGACCAGGCTCCTGGCAGACACCCTTGGGCAGCCGAGCAATCGTCAGCGAGGCGGCGCGCCCGCATTGCCACGCGCGAAACGCCGCGGCGAGCTGCGAAGCATCCCGAGCCAGGAGTTTCATCATCGCCGTGGTCACGCCAAGCATCACAACGCTTCCCACGACGATCAAGAACAGCGACTGCGCGAGGCAAACCAGCGTGATGGGTTCCATATCGCAGGACCTTCAATTACTTCGCCCCGACACCACTCATACCGCCGTCCGGCGGAAGTGTGACAGCCGGTGAGGAAATTTTTGCAGCGGCACGGCAAAAACTCCTGCGTCTCCACAACCCCCAGAGGAAGCAGTCATCAACGGTCCATTGGAAACCGCGCCGGCTGCGCCCGGGGAGGCGGCTCGTTGCCACTTAGGACATATTTCTCCCCCACGGCCGGACAGTGCTCTGTGGGTGGTGGAGCGAATGTCGATGGAGAACCAGGAGTTTTTGCCGCGAGTGGTCAGGCGGCTTCGCGGCCGCCGCCGGAGGTGCTTTCCAAACGGCGTGCGGCAAACGTCGGCGGCGCGCGTTTGAACCAAGAAAAGTCCGGCACTTTCCCGCCCAGGACGAGATGGCCGGCGCTATGACGGCGCGAGCCCGTCAACCGCCAACCAAAGCTTGCGTTCACAGCGAATGGCCGGCGCGGCGCTTACCGTCGCGCTTCTCCGCCATTGCGATCGCCTGTGCCAACGCCGTTCGTCGCTGTTCCTGGGAGTGGGCGAACGGTCTCTATTGGTTCAGCATCGTCTTGCGTCGCCACTTCGCCCTTCGAATTGGAGAGCGTGCTCCGTCCACGGCAAACCAAGGGGTTGCGGCACGTTTTTTGACGCCGCAACCCCGCCAGCGCGATCGTCAGACGGACTTCCGAGCCGCCATCGAAGATACGATCGACCGATAGCCGAAAACTCATGCCGAGAGCCTGGCGAGCCTTATGACGCTGAATGTCCAGTGATTTGAAATTGTCTCAGTGATGTTCAGGCTACACCAAACCGCGTGGTCGATGCCGAACCGAAGGACAAATTACCACGAGCCCCGACGGAGCGAGAATTGCAAGCGGCACCGCTTCAGCACCACGAGTCTCCTCCGGTCTCGCGTCGTAGTGCATTTCTTGCTAGAGCGAACTTGTACTGGAAACGTGTGCGGGGTGATCATCCCCGCGGTTTACACCAGTTCCCGGATCGGCTGCACCTGGTCGACCAGGTACTGCGGCCGGCCGGCGAGGTCGGCGACGGTGGCGGTGTTCACATTAATGCCGAGGTTGTGGTAGAGCGTGGCGAAGATCTCCTGAAAACTCACCGGCCGATCCTTGGCGTAGCCGCCCAATCGGTCGGTCGAGCCGATCACCTGGCCGGTGCGGATGCCGCCGCCGGCGAGCATGGCGCAGGAGACGGGCGGCCAATGGTCGCGTCCGCCCTGCGCGTTGATCTTCGGCGTGCGCCCGAACTCACCCCAGACGATCACCGACACGTCGCGGTCGAGCCCGCGCTGGTGCAGGTCTTCGACCAAGGCGCTCACGCCCAGGTCGAGCATCGGCATGTGGTGCCGAGCGTTTTCGAAGGTCGTGCCGTGCGGCTGGCCGTGCCAGTCCCAACGGCCGTAAGCCAACGTCACGCAGCGGACGCCCGCCTCGACCAGCCGACGAGCGGTGAGAAAGTAGGTGTTCAACAGCGGCCCCGCGTCGCCGTAACCGGCCGGTTCGGGCGAGCCGTAGCCGTAACGGTCGCGCACCGCCTTCGGCTCGCGCTCGAGATCAAGCGCCTCGGCCAGCCTGCTCGACGTAAGGATGCCGAACGCTTGCTGGTTGAAAGCGTCCTGGCCGTTCATCACGCCGGCCGAATCACACTCGCGGCGCAAGCGATCGAAACCGGCCAACAACGCCTGGCGATCGTGCAGCCGCTCGAGCGTGACGCCGTTGAGCACCATGTCGTCACGGCCTTCGGCGCTGGGCTTGAAGGCGGCGTGGGCCACACCCAAAAAGCCCGGCTGGCCGGGGTCGGCCCAGGTCGAAGTTATCATCGGAGGCGAAAGGCTGACGAAGGGTGGAATGGCGGGCCGCGTCGCGCCTTGGAATTTCGACACCGCCGAGCCGAGCGAGGGCCAGCCCCCCTGCGGCTGGTTGGCGTGCGTGCGTCCGGTCATGCACTGGAACGCCGCGTGCTGCCCCTCGGAACCGACCACCGAGCGGATGATCGCCAGCCGGTCGGTCATGTTCGCCAGCCGCGGCAGGTGCTCGCAGATTTCAATTCCAGGAATGTTGGTCGCGATCGGATCGAATTCGCCGCGGATTTCAACCGGCGCGTCGGGCTTGAGATCGACCAGGTCCTGGTGCGGAGGTCCGCCCGACAGGAAGATCATGATCACGGCCTTGTGCGACGACTTTCGGCCGGCCGCCGCCTCGGCCCGCAGGATATCAGGCAAGGAAAGCCCGCCCATCGCCAGGCCGCCAATCGTGAGAAAGCCGCGGCGCGTAACGCCGTCGCAGAATGGCTGCCCTCCGCCCAGGATCGTCAGCATGTGGGGACCCTCGCGAGAATGAACATTGTGCCGGCGGTTGGTGCCGCCGACCGTAGCGCCCGAGTATACCCTAACGCTGTGCAAGCGTGTAGGCGAAGGCACCCAAAGGGTTCCGCCGCCGCGTGAGCAAGAAGCTCGCCTGGAAGGTCGGCGAGAAGCGATAGCCGTTTGTGTCAACGGGCATGCTCTCGTAGTGGGCGCTACCGCGCACCAGAAGTTGAAAATCGATCCCAAAGCCGCGAGCATCGATCAGCCAGTATTCAGGAATGCCGGCTTTGAAGTATTTCGCCCGAAGAGACTGGGTGTCTTTACGGACCGAACTGGAACTGACGACCTCCACCACCAGGTCCGGCGCGCCGACGATTTCGACGTAGTTGCCGCTCCCCGTGACCCACTCCGACGCGCGCACACGCCCCGCCCGCTGTCCTTCCCAACTGCAAAACACCAGGTCCGGTTCGGTCGCCAGGTCAGCTTCTTCGCACACGAGCAACGTGCGGTCGGAATACAGGTCGCCGATTTGCCGATCGCGAACCAGCAACCCAAGTGAGATGATCAATTCGACTTTCAGCTTGCCGTGCGTCTCCAGGTTTTCGGGGCTCATTTGCACCTCGATTTCGCCGCCTATAAACGAGACCTGCACCTTTTCAGGAAAGTCCTCGGCTTGGATCCACTCCCGAAATTTTTGCAGGCTGCGCACCTCGGCGGGAACGTGCAGCCGACCGTCGATGGTGATGCCACGGGCGGAGATGGCTTCAATGGTGCTCATGAACAGTTACTTCCTGGCAAGCGACAGCCCCATTCTTGAGTTTAGCCCATTTGATTGAAGCAGAGCAATCACCATGGTCGACTTTAATGGCCCCTTGGAAACCTGCCCGACGTTCTATTCTTCGCGCGGTGGTTTCAATCCCCAACTCTCGTCGAAAAAATCGGCCGCCACGATCTTACCGGGCCAGAGCGTGTCGGGGGGCGTGCGCAAATCGACAACCGCCCAATCGGGCAACTTGGGAACTTGCCGGGCATTATTCAAGTAGGCGTATTCGCGGAAGGTGAAGCTGCTATTGAGTACCACGTACCGCCGCGGGTTGAGCGGGTTGGGGTAAATCGCGATCAGCGCGTGCGAATCGGCCGGAAAGGTCAGCTTGCCCACCGTGATTTGCTTGGTGTTCCAACCGATTGGCAACTTGCCGGCGATGCGGCCTAACACCGCGTTGCTTGCCGGATCGCCCCAGAGGATCAGGTTTGAGGAGGCGATCGTAGCGTCGTCGATCTCAGTGTCGAGCTTGACGCGGGCGGCTCCACGGAAGTGTCGTCGCCAATGTTCGATCGCCCGCTCCAACTCGGCGGTGGACCATGCGCCGATGGCCTCGTGAGCGGGTTTACGCGTGGGACGTACGAAGACGAACGAGTCCATCAAGGCGTCGTCGATCGGCCCCTGCAGATCGTGCCGCTTCCGCAGGCCGTCCCCTTCCCTGGGGCCCAAGTGCCACTGGTCGTCGCGGCGGTGCAGCCCGACGCGCCACGAACGGTCGGAACGCGGCTGCGGCGCCTCGATTTCATCATCGTCGATCAAAATCTTGACGGGCTGGTCGTGGTCGAAGGGCGCGTAGCCCGGACGCATTTCGAACGAGAGGTCGGTGACGTTCTCGGTCGCGATCTCCACCGACGAGGCGTCGCCGACCAACGCCTCGACCCGCGCGGGTTTCCAGTGCTCGACCAGGCCATCGACCGTAACCCAGTGCATGCGATTGTACTTGAGCGTCCATGTCGTCAGTTGCACCAGCGAGGGGAGCCGGTCGCGTCCGACCTCGGCGACGCTGTCCATGATTTGCTCGACCGCGACTTGCGATTCGGGATGGTAGCCGTGGCCTGTCTTGGGACCGATCACATGCACCAGGTCGATGCCGACCGCGTCCAGCGCGGTCTGCATCACGTCGGCCGCCTGTTTCTGGATGTCGTCCTCGCCGCTATACGCGACCGTGGGGCAATGGAACAGGTTCTGCGCCCAAGGAGGGCAATCGTAGAGTTGCCACAGCTTCCGTTCGTACCAGTTGGGATGCAGCGTCTCCTTCTGGAAAAAATCGAGAAACTCAGGCGTTTCCGAGAAGCCGGCGCCAGGGTTGGCGGCGAACCAACGATCGGCGTAATGCACCGCGAAATGCCAGCAGGCGGCGCCACCCATCGAGAAGCCGCGAACTGAAATCCGCTCGGGATCGACGCGGTAGCGGCGGCGGACCGTTTCGAGCGCTTCCAGCACGTCGACCTCGCCCGCGAATTTGAAGGCGTTCGAGTAGCGGCCGTAGGGGTGCAGCACGATCGTGTCTTGCGGTGTGAACTGGCCGGGCTGGGTGCGGCGGCCCTGGATGAACGACAACTCGCTCAGCGTCTCGCCGCGTCCATGGAACCAGAGATCGAGCCGGTGCCGGTGCGTGCCCACGGCTGAATACGACGCCGGCACGACCAGCCCGAAGGGCTGCACCGATCCGTCGAGCTTCGAGACATATCCCCTCACGACCAGCCCCGTGGCCGTGGTCCAGGGTGCGCGGCCTTCGGCCAGGTCGGCGGCGCGTTGGCTTCCCTCGGCGAGCAGCTCGTGGGCCACCTGCAATTCCTTGGCGTCGAAAAACTCCTGGTATTCAAGCGCATCAGCGACGGCCTTCTGGTAAATCCGCACGTCGGCGAGCAGGTCGCGGACCAATGCGTCGTCGCGGGTTGCCAGTTCGTCAATGGCGTTGCCCAGCTCGGCAAGTCCCTTTTCGAGTTTCGCGCGCTCGTCGTCCGGGACATCGATTCCGAGCTTCGGGACGCGCCGCACGTTTTCGGGCAGGTTGTCGTTAGGGCCATCGGACAGGGCGGGCGTGGCCAGGAACAGAAAGATCAAAGTGGCAATCGTTGATCGCATGGTGTAGTTCATACGGTGTAGCTCATACTTGGTTTTGTTTTTCATTTCCTCATTTCCACGCCGGAGCGAGGGAGCATTTCATAGGGAGCTCTGTGGCGTGCCGCTCTGATCAATGTCTGCCATCTTATTCAACCAGTCAGTCGATGCACGTAATTTCCTCGCTTGGGGCCGCCGCGCCAACTTGCACGATGGCGACCATTGCCAACACGCCGGCCAGGGCGGTTAATTGCAAAGCCGTCACTTTCTCCTGGTCGATCCAGCCCCAAGCCAAGGCGCCGACCGGCACCAGGTAAGTGACCATGCCCGCGAACAACGGACCTTGCTCGCGAATCAGCCTGTTGAACAGGTACGTTCCCACGCCCGTCCCAAGCACGCCTAACACCACGAGTGACGAGATTGCAAGCGATAGATCGTTTCCGTCGGTATTGGTTTTGCCCGGCACCGCAAAGGCCAATGGCACGAGTACGACGCTTGCCAGCGCCAGCGAGCCGAGCGACAGCTCGAGCGACGTGAGATGCCGCAATTGGCGGCGGATGCAACAGTTGGCCAAGGCGTACGATAGGGGGACGGATGCCGCCAGCAGCAGGTCGGCCGGCGGCACGCGGCGGTTGAGCCCGTCGGCGGCCAGGGCGCCCATGCAAACGAGTCCGCCACCAACGCCGAGCAGTTGCCGCGCCGTGGGCCAAACGCCCAGCCAGGGGATCGATACGACAATCGTGGCCAGCGGCACAAAGCTGACGGTCATGGCGATGAAAGCGCTGCCGTGCCGTTCGACGAGCAGCGGTTGCAATGCGTAGGGCCATGCGTAGCCGACCAGGACCACGAACAGCACCGGCCCGATGTCGCGCTTCGTAAGCGTCCAGCGCAATCGCGAAATCCACCAGATGGCCGCCAGCACCACCGCTCCGCCCACCACCCGGCCGGCACCCACCCCCAGCGGTGTGAACGCCAGCGACGCCTTCTTCATCAAAATGAAGCTGCTGCCCCAGATCGAGCAGATCAGGAGGAATATCAGGTAGGGCATTACGGTATAGAGCAGGCAATACGCGATTCGACGGAATCACCCGGGGAGCAATACGGATTGGCGGACAAGACGCCTTGAGCGGCCTATTGTATACTGCACGCCCGGAAGTTGCGCCAGTCGTATCCTGAAGGTTTCCAAGCCATGGGACACGAATCTTACGCAGTCAGGCTGAAAAGCCTAACCAACATGATGGAGCACCCAACCCATGCGACGTAGAGAATTCCTCGCGACGACGGCCGCCGCGCTTTCGCCCGGCTTGCTCGCCCGGCCTGCCTTGGCCGCCATCGACGACGGACCGAAACCATGCGGCGGCGCGACTTATGCCTCGCCGGCCGAGGCGATGGAATCGGCCCACGAGAAACTGCTCTACACGACGGCGCTCTACGTGGGCACGGAGTCCAAAAAGCCCGACTACCTGGCGACGATCGACGTCGACCCTGAATCGAAGACCTACTCGAAAATCGTCCACCGGCTGCCAATGCCCAACGCAGGCGACGAGCTGCACCACTTCGGCTGGAACGCGTGCAGCAGTTGCCATGCCGACAAAGACCATTCGCGGCGCTATATCGTGCTGCCGGGACTGCTCTCGGGACGTATTCACATCGTCGACGTCGCCAATCCCGCGGCGCCCGAGCTTTTCAAGGTGATCGAGCCCGAGCAGATCATCGCCGAGACGGACCTTTCGGCGCCGCACACGGTCCACTGTCTGCCGACGGGCGAGATCATGCTCTCGATGCTGGGCGACGGCGAAGGAAACGCGCCTGGCGGTTTTCTGCTGCTGAACCAAAAGTTCGAGATTGCCGGCCGCTGGGAGAAGGCGACGGAAGGGATGCATTTCAACTACGATTTCTGGTACCAGCCGCGCGCGGGCGTGATGGTCTCCAGCGAATGGGCGGCCCCCAAGACGTTTCGCGGCGGTTTCCAGCTCGACGACGTCAAGGCCGGTAAATACGGCAGCCAGATTCATTTCTGGGACTGGGACGAACGCAAGCCGGCGCAGTCGATCGACCTGGGCGAAAGCGGCTTGATCCCCCTGGAGGTCCGCTTTCAGCATGCCCCCGACAGTACCCACGGCTTCGTCGGCGCGGCCCTGTCGAGCGCGATGTGGCACTATCACCAGACGGACAATGAGTGGCAGGCCGAAAAGGTGATCCAGGTCGAGCCGGTCGACACCAAGGGTTGGCCGTTCTCTGTGCCGGGCTTGATCACCGACCTGGTACTGTCGCTCGACGATCGCTGGCTTTACTTCTCGAACTGGCTGCACGGCGACATCCGCCAGTACGACGTGAGCAATCCGGCCAAGCCCAAACTGACGGCACAGGTCTGGCTGGGCGGCGTCATCGGAAAGCCCCAGCAGGCCAAGGGTCGCAAGCTCGCGGGCGGGCCGCAAATGCTGCAGCTCAGCCTCGACGGCAAGCGACTCTACGTCACGAATTCGCTGTACAGCAGCTGGGACAACCAGTTTTACCCCGACATGAAGAAGCGGGGCTCCTACCTGATGCAGCTCGACTGCGACACCGAACGAGGCGGGCTGGCGATCAATGACCGTTTCTTCGTCGACTTCGGCAAGGAGCCGGGCGGAGCCGCCCGCGCGCACGAAATGCGGTTTCCCGGAGGCGATTGCACGTCGGATATCTGGGTGTAAGGGAGGGGAAGTAAGGAGGTGAGGAGGCCGTGCTACGCTCGATAGTTCGATTTCACGCTGGGACCGGCCGACGGAGGATCGCGTTTCAAGAGCTTGTTCATCGCCTTGCCGCTGTCGCGGAACCAGTTGAACAGGACGCTGACGTCGGTGCCGATACAGAAGTGCTTCACGCCCATGTCGAGGTAACGACCGCACTCATCGGGGTGCGAGATCTCGGCGCGCGGGGCGATGCCCATCTTCAAAGCGGTCTCGATCACGTGCTTTTCGGCCTCGACGACGCGGGGGTGAGTGAACTGACCTGTCAGCCCGAGGCTCATCGAGTAGTCGGCCGGGCCGAATTGGACCATGTCGACCCCCTTGACGGAAAGCAACGATTCGAGGTTTTCGACCGCCGAATTCTTTTCGATCATCAGCGCCACCACGGCGTCGTCGAGGGCCTGAACGAAGGCCGGCGAGCCCCCTTCCAGGACGAAGCCCACGTCGCGCCGCATGCCCACGCCGTGCCTGCCGCCGGCGTGCGGCGCTTCGGCCCGCACTGCCCGCACGCATTCCTCGACGTCTTGCTTGGTGCGCGGATCGGCGAAAAGCACGTTCTGAATGCCTGAGCCGATGGCGCGGATCGTCAAGTAGGTGCGGGGTTCCTGTTCGATTTTCATCATGGCCGTCATGTGGTCGAAGAGGTCGACCGCTCGGCCCAGGTTTTCCAACGCGTACAGGTCGTAGGGCGCGTATTCGCCGACGAATTCCACGTAGTCGAACATTCCCGAGTGCCCAACCAACTCGATGATCGTGGGCCAGGAACTATGAACGTGCGTGCCCAGGCTGGGCTGATCGGCGCTGAGAAGTTCTCGAAGGCGGTTGCGGCGCATGAACCAGGTGCTCCTATCGGCGGCGGGCAAGCCAAACCAGGGACGGAAGGTCAACGCCCATTATGCGAGATGGACGTGAGGCCGCAAGCCGTTGCTCCCGTTCCGCCAGGCCACTGGCGGCTCCGCCGCCCGCGTTGGAAAACTTTAGTCATTCTCTGGCGCGCGGCGATCTCAAAAAAGCGTGCCGCGGCTGTAGTGTCCCAACAGTGAACCACCGGTTTAGTGGGCACCGTGCCCGAAAGTTTGGCAGGCCAGTTGCGTCGACTTTGTCGTCTCCAGGACGTTAGAAATCGGCGCGCGTTTTTTTGCGTTTAGCAAGGACATGTTAGCAAGAAACCGATGAGCGAGGTCGGCGGGCATGCGTATTTCCCGGTGATTTTGAGCTAACCGCCGCAGGCTTAGCAACCAGATCTTGCTAAAAGAGCCGTGATTTGGACGATTTTGAAGTGTCTTGAGGGCTATTTGAGTGAAAATGAAAGGCTCGAAAGGACCATGTCAACCCGTTCCGACGGTTCAGCCGGTGCGGTCGCAATGTGGCGAAGCTTTTCTCGGCGGCACAAGCACCGTCGCTGCCCTACTTCGCGCGGTCGTGTTCGGCGAACCAGGACAGCGTACGCCGGAGCAGGTCCTCGCGGTGGCGGGGCTGGCGGATGCCGTGCCCTTCGTTCGGATAGATCACCATCCGCGTGCGTACGCCCCGAGCGCGCAGCGACTGATGGAACATTCGCCCCATGGCGAGCGGGCAGCGGCGGTCGTCGCGGGCATGCAAGATCAGCGTGGGAGTTTCCACATCGGCGACGTAAGTCAACGGGCTGTGCCGCCGCATCGCTTCGGCGATTTCCCAGGGACGCCCGCCAAATTCCCACTCGGTCCAGCTTTGGATGTCGCTCAGGCCCCACATCATGTTCAGGTCGGTGACGGCGTTTTGGGCCACCGCGGCGCGGAATTGCCCCGTGTGGCCGACCAGCCAGCAAGTCATATAGCCGCCGTAGCTGATGCCATAGACGAACTGCCGCTGCGGATCGACGACGTCGTCGGCGACGAGCTGGTCGATGCCGCGGAGGATGTCGCGCATATCGCCGCCGCCGAAGTCGCCGCGATCGGCGTCGAGAAACCGACGCCCATAGCCAGCACTGCCGCGAAAGTTGGGCTGAAAAACGGCGTAGCCTTGGGCCGCGAAAATCTCGGCGGTGAAATTGAACGTGGTCGTGGAGCGGCTGTGCGGACCACCGTGCGGAAAGAGCACCAGTTTGTACGGGGGACGGGCAACGGATGCGTGCGGCACGGTCAGCACTCCCTCCAATGGGCCGCCGTCCTCGTCGGTCCAGTGGTAAGCGCGCGACGCGCCCAATGCCCGCTCGCTCAGGAATCCGTTTCCGGCGGGTGTCAGCTCGCGCCGCCGGGCGACCCTGCGTTCGAAAGCGCTCTCTGACGACGCGGTCGCGGTGCCCGCCGCCACAAGCTCGCTTCGTTCGCCGCCATCCAGGTCGAGGCGCATCGTGACGGTTTCCACACCTTGCGGAGCTGAGTAGATCAGCCGCGTTGGACCGTCCCAGCAATCGTCCGGGAGCGGAAACGCCGGCGGTTGATCTCCGGGGACATATTCCAAGCGGTCGTGAAAGCTGGCTGCGATCCGCTCCGTTGGCTTGCTGCCTTGCGATTCGGGCCGGAAGTCAACGACGACGAGGTCATAAATGTCGGCGTGCGGGCCCTTGCGCGGTGAGCGGAGGAAGGCCAGTTCCTTTCCGTCGGGCGAGAATCGCGGCGAGATGTCCGGCCCCGCTCCCTCGGTCAATTGCCGCAGCGAGCGATCGGCCACGTTGAGCGCCCAAACGTCGAAGTTCTTGTTGATGCTAAAGCGAACCGACTCGCGGTCGGAAGTCCGATTCGCATGGACGACGAGCCATGTTCCATCGGCTGACCATTGCGGGTCGCCATACCAGATGTCGTCGTCGGTCAGCCTCGTGATCTGCTCGGCGAGCTGTTGGCCTGGCTCAGTAGCCAGGTCGGCCACCCAAATCTGGGCCGGTCCATAGCCGGTGTAGCCCTCGCCCTGATCCGGTTCGACCACGACGACATCGGACTCCGGCCCTTCGAGCGATGGTGGGTCGAAGCCGTCGTCGGCCACGAACGCCAACTTCCTTCCGTCGGGCGAAAAGGCCACCCTGCCGTAAAACGGGTCGTTGAACACGCGGCCATATGGCTTTTTGGGGCCGGCCAAGGGTACCGCCGTCCCTCCCTCGATGGGAATCAGCCATATGTCGGTGGCGGCGTCCGATTCGGGCGGAACTGAGGGAGTTTGCGTCCATCCCTCCGGTCGCGGACGCGTCGAGCGGACGGCGACCCAGCGGCCGTCGGGCGAGAAAACGGGCGAGCGCGCGTCGGGCTCGCCCTCTTCCAATGGACGGGGCGGCGTCCCCTTCTGCCCGCTGCGCCATAGCGACATTCGCTCTTGCTTAGAGTCTCGATCGACCCACTGCCTCACATACACCGCGTAACTTTCGTCCGGCGCAAGCGTGACCGATTGTGGTGCGTCGAAGAGATAGAGATCTTCGACTGACAAAGGGCGCTTCCCGCCGTGAACAGGTTCGGCGGCGGTCGCTACGGCGACCGATAAGATCAGCAGGCAAGAGGTGAACAAACGGAAATACATGGGCGGATTCCATCGGGGGCAGTTAAAGGCTATCTGAAAACCGCCGTATCGTCGCCTTTCGCTCCGCGAAAGTACACCCTTTCGTGGAGCGAAAGATGACGATGGCGCGGCAAGAGGAGTTTTCGGATGGCCTCTTTGCTTCGCGCGGCCGGGAGTGAGACGTTTGAGTGTCTGCTACCTGCTTGTAAAGATGCCATCGGCTTGTCCGATGGAGTCTCGCGTTGGCAGCTACGGACGACCGGCCCTCATTTCGCCTCTTTCCCCCCTAGTCGCCTGGCTCCCCGCTGCCTTCGGCAGCGGGGAGCCAGGCGACAAGATTCAAGGAAACGAGTGAGAGGGGCGACTCTCGTTGTAGCAGCCAACGTCACGGACCACCGGGCAAGCCGGTGGCATGAGAGTCAGAGCTTGGGCGCCACGAATGGCTTCAGCGGAACCGGCGGCTTGTAGGTGGGGTCGTAGAATTGCGGCACCAATTCGACCCCAAAGCCCCGCTGTATCTCCCATTGGGCGCGCGCGGCCCAGGGAGTGCCGGGATGGTAGCGAACGACTTCTTCGAACATCGCCTTCGAGCGCTGAATGTACGACCGCGTCGTCTCGCCCGTGATCGTCTCTTGGCGGGTGACGATCGCCCAGTGGCTCAGCGCCTTCTTCGGCTCGTTGGGCGGAGCGAGCTTGGGCTGTTTGATGAACTCCTGCAGGTAGGCGCCGTACTCATAAAGCCGCACCTTGTAGGCCAGGATCTGGGCGAACATCAGGTCGTAGTTGGCCTGCCAACGCGGCGAGGCGTCCTGGTCGCGCGCGCGGCGCATTTCTTCCATCCGCTTCTCGACCATGTCGAGGTACAGGAAATATTGTTTCGCCTTCTCCAACTCGATCAACACCTCGCGCGCGAACGCCGGACGATCGATCGAGAAGGTCATCCGCATGTTGATATACTTGCCCTGCTCCTCGTGGTAGGGGTTCAGGTCGTTGATCACCCGCCAGACGCCGCTACGCAGGGGCTTCGAATCGCGCTCGGCGGAATAGATTTCACGTGCGCGCAGGTCGGGCAGGTAGGGGCGCATCCTTTCGATTTCGTACTTTCGGTTGTCGCGATTGAAGAGCTGGCTTTCCGGGCTGGGGAGCATGAAGAAGATGCCGCCCGTCTCGCGGGCCAGCCGCACCTGGTCGTAGGGACCAAAGCCGCTGGGGTGCGCGTCTTGCCGGCGGCCAAAGCCGTCGGTCTGCAACTGCTCGACGAAGGGAGACTCCGGGCCCCGGTCAACCGCCACGAGGTAGGTGTTGCTGGCCATTCCACCCCCCTGGGCCGGCACCGTGACGGTCCACCACATGTGGGCGTAGGGATAGCCGAATACCGCCTCGCGCCCCAGCACGTAGACAGGGCAACGGTATTGCCTGGCCATGGCGATCGTTTCTTCAAGATTGGCCAGGTTCGACTTCTCGTCGCCACTTTCGTCGCTGACCAGGATCAGCGCGATCTGCCGCCGGCCACCAGTGGCGAAGCGACGATATTGCTGGATTGAATCATGCACCGCCTGGCACATCATCTCCAGCCCCGACTCGTCGACCGGCACAGACTCGATCGCGGCCTTGATCCTGTCGATGTCGCTGGTCGGGTCGCGCATGTTCTCCATCGGCGTTTTTCCGAAACTGGTGACGGCGGTAAGCAGGGCGTCCCCCTTGGCCGCCTCAGCCAGTCCCAACTCGGCATACACCTTGGCAATCCGCTCCCGAATCTCCTTCTGGTCGTCCTTCATCGAGAGCGACTGGTCGAAGCACCAGATCACCAGCACCTTGTTCTTGGACAGCATGTTCAGGATTTCCTGCGTGATGCGGTCCATGGCCTCTTGGTAATTGTCAACCACCGCCAAGGGCTCGCCCAAGGCCAGGTCGGAGACCTGTTCGTTGAGCGTTCCGCCGGGCATTTCGAAGCTGTCGAGCGTGACGGTGGCATTGACGGGTGGCCCTTCGCCCGACTCGGCCACGGTTTTGTCGAACGTCGGCTCACCCGGCCCGACCACACCTCCCGACTCGCCCCCTTGCCCAGCCTGTCCGACCTGCGACGACGCCGACGGAGAAGCGCTCACTAACGACAAGGCATCGGTGGCCGTGAGCCGTTCATCGAGCAACTGGTTGACCATGTCCTCGGCAGTTTCCGGAAGGGTGGCCACCAATTCGTTGGCCTGCGACTTGATGATCTGCGGCAGGAACCAGAGCCCCAACGCCACGATCAACGCCAGGTGAACGAACATCGAGCTGGTGACAGCCACACTCATCCGCAGAACCCGCGGCGGAAGCCCGAACTGAGCGGGCACGAACTTTTCACTTTCATCGGCCGTGTTCGGCTTCGGTGTCGCTTTTGCCTGACCCGTGTCGGCGCAAGGCGGCACGACCCCAGGCGCCGAGGTGTTGTTGACGGTGGGTGCGATTGTTTCGGGTTCGGCCAATGGAATCGCGGGGGGCGTGGCAGCTTCCACGACGCTGACTGCCGCCGGCCCTGGACGCGAGTCGCTAACCTCGGCGTCGATACGATCGGACACTTCGAGCGGCGGGCCAACCGAAAGCGGCACGACCGGCAACTTCATCTCTGTCACGGGCGGCGCGAGCGTGTCGGGCTTTGTCGGCCTGGGTGCCGGCACGGCGCCCGTTCGCCTGACCGGCGGCTCGATCGACGGAAGTGGCGCGGGCTTCGACTCCACCAGTGCCAACGGCACTCGAGTCGCCGATCCGTTTCCGTTCTTGATGTGTGGCCGCTCGGCGGAACGAGAAGGCTCTGGTCGCACAGGCGGCGCAGATGACGCGGTTGTTTCACGGGTTTGGTTTTTCGAAGCCGATGGGGGCGGCCCCTTACGCATTGGTTGTTGGCCGGGCAATTCCGCTGGGGCCACCGGAGCGGCGGAAGGAGCCGCAGGTAGCACGGAAGCGGCGGCCAGGCGAGCCGACCCAGGGGTACCCGCGAAGTGGGTCGGCGGGTGCCCCGGCGTAAGCCCCCCGGTGACTCTGGATAAATCAACCGTGGCGGGGGATGGTACTGCATTGACCGTCGTTTGCACGGCAGCGACATCCTGGCGAGCCGACCCAGGGGTACCCGCGAAGTGGGTCGGCGGGTGCCCCGGCGTTAGCCCCTCGGTGATTGGCGCCGCGGTAATTGGAGCCACGGTGCTGGCCGAAGGCTGCGCGGGACGTAGCCTGGCCTCCAACTCCAAAGCCCTTGCCTGGAGCCGGGCAGCGGCGGCCTTGGCCAACGCCGCCTGGGCCTCCGCGTCGGCGACCTCGGCTTGTAGCCGTGCAAGCTCCGCCAGTTGGACCAGATCGTCCTGGGGGGGCTGCTGGTTACTCACGGCACGCACCTCCGCCGCTTGGGCGTGGGTCGGTAAAACACCAACCCTGCTGTCCAGCATACCGCCCGGCGGGTGGTGGAGCAATGACGGTTGGAATTCCCATGAATTCCGCTTCTCGTGGCGCAGGTTTCCAACCAGCGATTCTGCTTATGGACCGAGGCTGGCCAGGAACTCGCTCATCTCGCCGGCCGCGTGGGCGTCGCCCTGCCGACGCGCCTGCTCGATGCCGTCGCGTAGGACGGTGCGGGCGTCATCCGCCCGCCCAAGTTGAGCGAATTGCTGCCCCGCCATAAAGAAGGCTGGAACGTAAGGCGGATCGTCAGCCATCAGGCCACGGTACTGTTCGAGGCTGCGTTCATGTTCGCCCTCCTTGGCCAGTTCCATGGCCAGGCTGTACCGCAGGAACGTGTCGCGCGGATCGCTGGCGAGCATGGCTTCGATTCGTTGGCGGCGTGAAGGAGCGGTCATGGTACTTATTGTGGCCCAGGATTCACCCAACCGCAAGCGCGGCGGGCCGCGCTGCGCCCGGCGATCGAGAAAAAACCAACAAAACTCGCCGGCTGCCGGATAGATAATCGCCAGAAGGTCGTTGTGAACCGATCCATCAACTTGCCCGGCTCGGATGGCGATTGTACCATCACGCCTACGTCGCCGAATGCTTGATAGGGCCGAATTCCTTGTGCGAAGGCAACAACCCATGAAATGTCGACTGACTCCTTGGCTGTTGACCGCGGTGCTCGTGAGCACAACCGCCACGGTTACCGCCGACGAGGTCGACGAGGCCTTGGCTGCGATTAGGCAAGTTGGACCTCAAGCAGTCGGTTCGGTCGCGGCGCGCCAGGCCCACGATCGTTTGGCTCGATGTGGAACTGAAGTCATTCCCAAATTGTTGGCGGCGATGGACACCACAAATGTCGTCGCCGCCAATTGGTGCCGCAGCGCGTATGAAATCGTCGTCGAACGCGAGCGGACGAAGTCGCATCCTTCATTTCCGCTCGCCGAATTGCGAGAGTTCGTCGCCGACCCCGCGCGTCAAGGGCGCGTCCGCCGGTTGGCGCTCAAATTAGTCGACACCCTGGAACCTGAGTTCAAGGCCAAACAAATCGCTCAGATGCTCGACGATCCCGAGTTCCGCGCTGACGCGGTGCAGGCGGCGTTTGACGCCGGAGCCAAGGCCGAAGCGGCAGGCGACCGCGAGTTGGCCGTGGTCGAGTTCCGCAAGGCGTTCGAGCACTCGCGCGCTGTGGACCAGGTGTCGCAATCGGCCGCCAGGCTGGCGGCGCTGGGCGAGGCCGCCGATATTGTCGCGCACCTCGGTTTCGTGGTCGATTGGTACCTGATCGGTCCGTTTGACGCTCCCGAATACAGTGGTTTCGCCCAGAAATTCCCGCCGGAGGAAAACGTCGATCTCAAGGCCGAGTTCGCAGGGCAGGGCGACCGCACGATCGGCTGGCAGCGGCACCACACGACCGACTCTTTCGGCCAATTGAACCTGATGACGGACATCGCAGCGGTCAAGGAAGCGGTCGGTTACGCCTACAGCGAACTGGTCGCGTCCGACGAGCTCGACGCCGAGCTGCGCTGCGGCGCCGACGACAACTGTACTGTCTGGCTCAACGGCCGGCGCGTGTTGGCGCGCGAGCAATGGCTTAACGGCACGCGACTCGACCGTTTCGTCGTGCCCGTTCGGCTGCGCAAGGGTAACAACCGGCTATTGGTCAAGATTTGCCAGGGGCCGCAACACAAAGACCCCGACGTACCGAACAACTGGTCGCTGCAATTGCGGTTGTGCGACGCAACCGGTGTCGGACTGGGGCTGGTATCGGGGCTTCCACCGGAAAGCGATCAGAAACAATGACCAAGAACGTTGCAATCGTTGCGACCATCGCCGCCTTGGCGGCCGGGCCGCTGGCCGCCGAAAACTGGCCGGCCTGGCGAGGGCCAAACACCTCGGGCGTGAGCAGTGAGACGGGGTTGCCCGAATCCTGGTCGCAAACGCAAGGCGTGTTGTGGAAGGCGGACCTGCCAGGCGCGGGCATTTCGAACCCGATCGTCTGGGACGAGCATGTGTTCGTGACCTGTTCCGATGGTCCCAAACAGGACGAGCTACACCTGATCTGCCTGGCGCGTGACGACGGGCGGGAGCGGTGGCACTTGCGGTTATGGGGCAGCGCGCCAACGCTCTACCATCCGACCAAGAGCAGCATGGCCAGCCCATCGCCCGTTACCGACGGCCGCCATGTATTCGCCTTCTTCGGCACCGGCGACGTGGTGTGCGTCGACTTCGAGGGCGGGCTGATTTGGCAACGCTCGTTGGCTTCGGAGTATGGCGCGTTCGAGAACCGCTTTGCCGCATCGAGCTCGCCCTTGCTTTATCGCGACCTGCTGCTCTTGCAGTGCGATCATTACGGTGCGTCGTACTTGCTGGCGATCGACAAAGCGACCGGCGCTGATCGCTGGAAAACCGATCGTCCCGACGCCTGGCTCTCGTGGTCGAGTCCCCAATTGGCCCCCACGAGCGATGGCGAATTGCACGAATTATTGGTCTGCGGCTCGCACAGGCTCGACGCGTTCGATCCGCTCACCGGCGAAAAGCTATGGACCGTGCGGGGGTTGGCCCGCGAATGCGTTCCCACGCCTTTGTTCGCCGAAGGGCTGATCTACGCCACCAGCGGACCCAACGGACTGACGTTCTGCGTGCGGCCCGGTGGGCGCGGCGACGTGACCGACACGCACGTCGTTTGGACCAGCCCCCAAGGTGTACCGTTCGTCCCTTCGGCGATCCTCGTAGGCGATTACTATTACCTGGTCGACGACAAGGGAATCGGCACCTGCCTCGACGCCCGCACCGGCCAGCGGGTCTGGCGCAAACGGTTCGGCGGCGCCTTCACCGCTTCGCCCGTGGCGGGCGACGGCAAGCTATATTTCTGCGACGAGGAGGGGGGCACCCTGGTAATCGCCTCGGGAACGAAGAACTACCGCGAACTCGCCCGCAACCAGCTCGACGAGCCGATCTACGCTTCGCCCGCCATTTCCCAAGGGCGGCTGTTTCTGCGGACGGCCGGGCACCTGGTTTGCGTCGGCGCAGAGCGGTAAGGCGCACACTCCAACAGACTTTTACACAGGTTTTACATTCCTAAGACCGCCCAATGACACGTCCCAAGCAATAAATGCCTAGAATCTCAAGTGAACTGGCAAGGCTTCATCATACTACGGGAGGCGATCGCGTGGCGACTGACTTGGAGGGAGTGGATTGTGTCGCGGGACCCGCGGGCGTAACCACGTTGGCGCCGGAAGCCGATTGCGAAATGGCGGCCGATGGGAATTCGGCGGCCGATTTCATTTCGACGGCAAGCGCGGCCGACGGGGTCGAACCGTCGCGTCATTCAGCCGATCCCGAAAACAGAACAATCGATCCCGAAGACCGAGACCCTTGGTCGAGGGGCATCGATTGGCCGGTTGCGATCTGGATCGCCACGGTCCACCTGGGGCTCGTGTTCGCTCCGTTCTACTTTACCTGGAAAGCGGTCGCGGTGATGGCCGTGTTGCACTGGTTCACGGGCGGCATCGGGGTCTGCCTCGGCTATCATCGCCAATTGACCCACGGCAGCTTTTCGACCTACCGCCCGGTCCGCTGGCTTCTAGCGTTGGCGGGTGGGCTATCGGGAGAAGGTTCGGCGCTGAAGTGGGTGGCCAACCACCGCAAGCACCACGTGTTCAGCGATCAGGAGGGCGACCCACACTCGCCTCGCGACGGTGGTCTATGGAGCCACATGCTCTGGTTCGTCCCCAAATTCAGCCAGAAGTACAACGACGATCTGCATTGGCGCTTCGCCCCCGACCTGGCCAAAGACCGCGGCATGCGGTTCCTCGACGTCATGTTTCTCCCCTCTCATTTCTTGTTGGGCGGCCTGCTCTACGCTGTGGGGTATTTCGGCTGGGATGCCTATACCGGCGCGTCATTCGTCGCATGGGGCATGTTCGTCAGGTTGGTCGGCGTGCTGCATGTAACCTGGTTCGTCAACTCCGCCAGCCACATTTGGGGCTACCGCAACTACGAAACCAGCGACGACAGCCGCAACCTGTGGTGGGTCGGGTTATTGGCCTATGGCGAGGGTTGGCACAACAACCACCACGCCTTCCAGCGCATGGCCCGGCACGGGCACAAATGGTGGGAGTTCGACATCACCTACTTGACGATCGTCCTGATGGAGAAACTGGGCCTCGCTTGGGATGTCGTCCACGACGTGCCTGCTCGTCGGAAGGCGATGAAGTCGTAGCCCATCACTTCCGCCGGTCGAGGTGGCCCGATTTGTTGATCGCCCGCAAGAGCCGCAGGCCGAGCAGAATGCTGATCGTGCAGCCGGTCACGCCCAACACCGAGAGCTTTTCGACCACGGGGGGCCAGGGAATGAAAGGTTCGACTTTCTGGCTCACCAGTAACGCCGAACCGAGAAACAACGCGCTGGCCAGCATACCCAGGACCAGGCGGTTGACCGATGGTTCCAGCCCGCGGTGATCGAGGTGAACGTCGAACCGGCCCGACTGCACTTGCTGTAAGATGTCGACCAGTCCTCGCGGCAAGACCTCGACGAGGTAATCCAGTTCCGACAAGAGCCGGCGCAGCTTGCGCGCCTGCCGGCCTGGCGAGAACCGCCGCCAGATCATCCTACTCTGGAACGGCTGCATGACCTCGATCAGGCTGAAGCGTGGGCTGAGCAGCCGGCTGGTGCCTTCGAGCATGATCAGCACTTTGATCAGCATCGCCAACCGCGCGGGAAGCAGGATATGGTAGCGGCGAATCATTTCCATCAGCTCGTTCAGGGCGCCGCCCAGGTCGAAATCGTCGAGCCGCAGGTTTCCATAATGGGCCACGAAATCGGTCACGTCGAGCCCCAGCGCCGCCTGGTCGAGCTGTTGCGGTACGGTGCCGACGCGGGTGATGAGCGATGTCAGATGCACCGCATCGCGGTGCGATAGCGCGGCGAGCATTTCCTCGATCGTTTCGCGAAGTTGCTCGTCGATCCGACCCACCATGCCAAAGTCCAAGAGTCCGATCACGTTGCCGGGCAACAGCACGACGTTGCCGGGGTGCGGGTCGGCGTGATAAAAACCGTGGGTGAACATCATCGTCAAGTAGAGTTCGGCGCCGCGCCGCGCGACTTCCTCGAGGTCGAAACCGGCTTCGGCCAGCAAGGCGGGCTCGGAAAGTCGAACCCCTTCGACGTATTCCATCGTCAACACACGGCTGGTGGAAAAGTCGGGATAGACCCGAGGAATGTGTACCGTGGGGTCGTCGGCGAAGTCGTGGGCGAATTGCTGCATGTGCCGTTCTTCACGGCCGAAGTCAAGCTCGCGGCGCAGGATCCGCTGAAACTCGGCCACCGTCGCGCGCGGGCGGAAATTCGCGAACTCCGGAATCATCTCAGCCAACTGCGCCAGGCCCACCAGGATATCGAGGTCGACTCGCACCTTGTCTTCGATCCCCGCGTGCAGTACCTTGACGACGACTTTTTCGCCCGACTTCAACGCCGCCCGGTGAACCTGGCCTATCGAAGCCGAGGCCAACGGACGGTCGTCGAATTCGTCGAACAGGTCCTCGATCGGCTGGCCCAGTTCGGTTTCGATCGTGGCCCGGACCGTCGCGGCGGGGTCGGCGCGGACCTCGGTTTGCAAATGTTGCAATTCGGCGGCCAGTTCCGTCCCCACCAGGTCGGGTCGGGTGCTGAGGATTTGCCCCAGCTTGATGAACGTCGGCCCCAGCTCGGTCAGTGCCAGCCGGACGCGGGTTTCGGGACGGTGGCGGGCGAGAATTTCACCATCGGGATCCTTGAATAAACCCTTGGCGAATTCCAGGTCGAGCCGGCTGACCCAATCGGCCAACCCGTACTTGCTCAAAACGGAGAGAATCTCGCGCCAGCGGTTGACGTTGCGATAGACCTGCGGGATCGAGGTGATTCTCATGGAACAACCGCTTCAATCGCCAAAATCCGAACCACGCCCGCTCGCCAAGTTGCGGCCACGCCAACCCAAGCCTAGACTATCCTAATCCACTCCGGCCGAGTAGACGTGCATGAAGCGAAACCTACTTTTCAATCTGATGCAGTTCTTTGCTGTCGCGGCGATTGGTGGCGCCGTGACGCTTTTGGTGGCGGAGAAGCTTGGCTATCCAAAGTCGCACGGGACGACCGCTACCTCCGAGAGCACGGCATCGGGGCAGACGGGTTCGGCGTCGGAAGAAAAGGTCAAGGTTACGGCGGCGGGCCGCATCCGTCCGAAAGGAGGCGTGATCAGTGTCAGCGGTGTGCCGGGCGATCGATTATTGATGCTTTGCGACAATGCCAAGGAAGGCACGCATGTCAATAAAGACGACCAACTGGCAGTGCTCGAAAGCAGTTCCCTGCGTAAAGCCGAGCTCGATCTCGCCGAAACCCAATTACGCGAGGCCAAGGCGAGAGAGGCCGCCGAGGAGAACTACGCCGCAGCGCTGCTGGATGAGGCCGACATGGCCGAGGAGCAGGTCGAATTGGAAAAGAACGATCTGGTAGCGCAGCGACAGAAGATCGCTGCGCTCGCGGCGCATCAAAAGTCGGCCACGGACGACCTGAATCGGCTGCAACAGCTTCGCGACGGCGACGACGGCGAGATCGTCGCCCAGCAAACCTTAGAGCACCAGGCGCTACTCGCCGCTAAGGCCGAAAGTGAACTTGCCGCGGCCAACGCCCAATTGAAGAAGCTTAACGAATCAATCGAGTTGGGAATCAAGCAGGCCCGAGCCAAACGAGCCACGGCGGAGGCGAGTAAGTTGAGAGTGCCAAGCATCGTGCAACTCGACTCGCTGGAGCAGAACGTCAAACTGGCTCAAAAGCGCGTCGACATGACGAATGTCTATGCCCCCTCGGACGGGACGATTCTCAAGGTCTTTCTCAGCCCGGGTGAAACGCTAGCCCAGCAACCCATCCTGCAGATGGCCAACACGAGCCAGATGGTGGTCGTCGCGGAAATCTCCGAGGAAGACGCGCAATTCGTCGAAAAAGGAGACAAGGTAAGGATCGAGAACAAGGCCCTCGAAGTTCCTCGCCTGCACGGCACCGTCGACCATGTTGGGACGATCGTCGCCCGTAATCCGGTGGCCCCCTCGTCGCCCACGGCGCCGGCGGACAAGCACGTGGTCGAGGCAATCATCAATCTTGAAACGACGGATGACGTCATGGAAGCCGCCCGCTTGATCGAGCTGGAAGTTACCGTCAAAATCCTCGGCGAAAGGGAAACGGCTTCCGGCGCAAACGCATCGCCATCCCCAGCCGCGCCTGCCGGAAGCCGATGACACGGACTACGGTCCGCTCAATGAGCCAATGAAGACTCCGCTCGCCTGGCTCAATTTGTTGCACGACAAAACCCGCGCCCTCGTAGCCATGGCGGGCGTGGCCTTCGCCGTGGTCCTGGTGCTGATGCAACTCGGGTTCTACGAGTCCGCGGTGCGGACCGCCACTCAAATCTACGATCGATTGGACTTCGATATCGTGATGGTTTCGAAGAGGTACCTTTACTTGTCGAAGGCCGGCACGTTTCCTCGGCGGCGTTTGATCCAGACCCTGGCGGACCAGGAAGTCGATTCCGTCAAACCACTCTACCTGGGCTTCAACCTTTGGCTCAACGCGAAAAAAGACGAACGAAGCGACAAATCGTCGAGCCAAACTCGGCGCCTGATTTTCGTGATCGGCCAGGACCTCAACGACGACGTTTTCAAGACCAAAGAGATGCTCGCGAAGACGAAAGGCGCGTTGCCGCATTGGTTCACGCGCAGCGACGACGATCTTGAGGACGTGCATGGTAAAATGCGGCTCTTGCAGCCGCCGGGCAAAGCGCTGATGGATATCCGTTCCCGTGAACAATTTGGCGATTGGGAAGACAATGACGAATTGGAGATTGGAGGCCGGCATATCCAAATTGCGGGCAAGTTCGAGATGGGCACCGGTTTCGGCGCCGATGGCGATGTCATCGTCAGCAGCCAAACGTTTCGCCGGGTTTTTCCCTACCGTTCGCTCGAAGAGATCAGTCTGGGTTTGATCAAGCTGAAATCGAGCGACAAGGTGGAAGAGGTCGCAAGGCGGTTGAGAGAGGAACTAAGGCTTACCGAGAACGAACCAAACTCGACGGTTCAATCCGTCGACTTGCGCAGGCTTCCCACTGACGGTGTCGCAATCTACACTCGCGCCGAAATCGGAGAGATCGATCGAAAACATTGGATCGAAGCGACCTCGGTAGGGGTCATTTTCAAACTTGGGGTCGCGGTGGGGTTCATCGTCGGCACGGCCATTGTCTACCAGGTTTTGTCGAGCGATATCACCAACCATCTTCGTGAATATGCCACGCTGAAGGCCATGGGTTATGGCCGCGGCTACCTGGCATTCGTGGTCTTGCAGCAGGCTTGGATTCTGGCCCTGGTTGGCTTCGTGCCAGGATGGATTCTCTCCTGGGGGCTCTACGCCCTGACTAGTAGTATCGCCAACGTACTCATGATACTCACGTGGCAACTGTCGTTGCGGGTCTGGGCGATGACGTTCGCCATGTGCTCGCTGTCTGGCCTTGCCGCGCTGCGGAAAGTGACCACGGCCGACCCGGCAGATTTGTTCTGAAGCGGACTGTATGCGCACCCCACTCGCGTGGAAGAACCTGACACACAACTGGCGCCGCCTGTTCCTGGCGCTGGGCGGAATCGGCTTTGCCGTTTTGCTGATGTGCATGCAGCTTGGCTTTCAGGACGCTCTATTCAAGAGCACCGTGGCGCTGGTTCACCGCTTCAAGGCCGACTTGATCGTCAGCAGCGTCGCCAAATACACGATCGTCGTCCGCGAACCTTTCAAGCGGCAACGGCTGTTCCAGGCGCTGGCCTGTGACGAAGTGGCCTCGGCGTCGCCGTTTTATATCGAGACGCAACTCGCCCTGGTCACGAACGAACATACGCGCAAAGGATTGCCGATCCGTGTGCTTGCTTTCAACCCCGATGACAGCGTTCTGACTTTGCCGGAACTGGCGGAATTTCGCGACGAGCTGCGTTTGCCCTTCAAAGCACTGTACGACGTGAATTCGAAGCCCAACTACGGCGCTGAAATAGGCAAGCTGCTCAAATTGGCAGACGGAGTCGTCGACCTCGTGGGTGGCTTCAAGTTGGGCACCGATTTCGCGAACGACGGCAACCTGATCGTCAGCGAATCGACTTACCTCGCGCTGTTTCCCCAACGCGCGAGCGGCGAGGACGGTCTCGACGACGTCGACGTGGGCTTGATCAAGCTCAAAAAGCCGAACCCGAGCCCGGCTGATGTGATCAATGCCCAAGAAAAGTTGGTACGTCTTCTGCCCAAGGACGATGTGAAGGTCCAGACCAAAATGGAATTCGAGAAACAGGAACACGATTTTTGGGCCACCGCCACACCGATTGGATTCATCTTCAAGCTCGGCACGTTGATGGGTTTCGTCGTGGGAATGGTGATCTGTTATCAGATTCTCTACGCCGACATTGCGGATCATCTGCCAGAATTCGCGACTCTCAAGGCCATGGGTTATCCTAACCGTTACTTTATCGGCGTGGTCTTGCAAGAGGCGGTCTTGCTCTCGTTCATGGGTTTTCCCCTCGGCTTCGTCTCTGCTGAGGTGGTTTGCCTGTTGGTCGCGCATGCAACGAAGTTGGGAGTCACCGTGATCGACCCCTGGATCGTCGCCAAGGTGCTGGGTTTGAGTCTGGTGATGTGTGTTGCGAGCGGCTCTCTGACGATACGCAAGGTGATGTCGGCCGACCCAGCGGAGTTATTCACATGAGGCGCAATGGAGCAAAGTCTCAACCGCTTACTCAGCCTTCAGCGACTCGCGAACATCCCAGCCTGCGCGGACCCGACGCTGATCGGCAGCTCGCGGTTCGAATCCGGGGCCTGAACCACGACTTCGGTAGTGGTGAGCTGCGAAAACGGGTCTTGTTCGACAACACGCTTGACCTGACTCGCGGCGAAATCGTGATCATGACCGGCCCATCGGGTTCCGGTAAGACGACGCTACTCACGCTGATCGGCGCCTTGCGCACCGTGCAGGAGGGGAGCTTGCAGGTGCTCGGCCGAAGTCTCGAAGGCTTGAATCCCCAGCAGTTGGTCGAAGTCCGACGCAACGTCGGGTTCATCTTTCAGGCCCACAACCTGTTCGAGTCGTTGACGGCCTTTCAGAACGTCTGCATGGCCATGGAGCTGAAGGACGTTCCCAGGCAGGAGATGAAGTCGCGCGCCGAGGAATTGCTCACGAAGCTCGGCCTCGGACACCGTATCCACCATAAGCCCGAGCAGCTTTCCGGCGGGCAGAAGCAACGGGTGGCCATCGCCCGCGCGCTGATCAACCGCCCCGCGTTGATTCTGGCTGACGAACCGACCGCGGCTCTGGACCCGCAATCCGGGCGGATCGTCGTCGAGTTGCTACGGAATTTCGCGAAGCAGGAGCAGGCCACGATTCTGATCGTGACGCACGACAACCGGATTCTCGACGTGGCCGACCGAATTGTGAACATGGTTGACGGACGAGTGATTTCCGACGTGCTCGTGGCTGAGTCGGCGGCAATCAGCGAGTTCCTGAGAAGTTGCCCGCTGTTCAGCAGCTTTTCGGCCCAGAAGTTTACGGAGCTGGCCGACAAGATGGCCTTCGAACGACACGCCGCGGGGACCGACGTCGTGCGTCAAGGGGCCGTAGGGGATAAGTTCTACATTATACGTAGCGGGACCGCGGACGTTTTGGTGGCTGATGCCGCGGGCCAACGGCACGTGGCCTCGCTGGACCGTGGAAAATTCTTCGGTGAAGCGGCCCTGATCATGGGTGAACCCCGCAACGCCACGGTGCGCGCCGCCTCCGAGCTGGAGCTTTACGTGCTCGGCAAGGACGATTTCAAGAGCGTGCTCGAATCCAGCGCGGAGTTCAAGGAAGAATTGAGGAAGGTGCTGTTCGAACGGCAGTGACCCAGCGGAGTCGTTCCTCAGGAGACCCATTTCGTGCCGAGTTTGACCGTCGAGAACTACGTAAAGGCGATCTTCCAGATTTGCTACGCCCAGGCGGGTAAGCCGGCGGCGACGGGCCAGGTCGCCGC
>Ga0265339_10000427_pt1 | contig 33315 bp, 30 predicted proteins | sample 4CB219metaG_FD_202085 | JGI IMG/M metagenome (GOLD analysis project Ga0265339, IMG submission 202085) | Rhizosphere microbial communities from Carex aquatilis grown in University of Washington, Seatle, WA, United States - 4-CB2-19 metaG | ecosystem: Host-associated > Plants > Roots >... | reverse complement strand
TGGCCCGGCGGACGCGAGTCGCGACGTCGTCCGACCTAACAACAAACAACCGAACAACCTCGCCGCTACACAAGCGGCCGTCGGGTGCCGGCTGACACCCCTACCCCAGCCGGCCCTATCCCCGCATCGGCACGCCGCGGGCGCGCAAGAACTCCTTGCACTCGCCGACCGTGTGCTCGCGGTAGTGGAAGATCGAGGCGGCGAGCGCGGCCGTCGCGCCCCCGGCAGTGAGGCCGTCGTAGATGTGCTCCAGCGTGCCGACGCCGCCGGAGGCAATGACCGGGACGCGCACGGCATCGACGACGGCGCGCGTCAGCGAGATGTCGTAGCCGATCTTCGTGCCGTCGCGATCCATGCTGGTCAGCAGGATCTCGCCGGCGCCGGCGTCTTCCATGCGACGCGCCCAGTCGAGCGCGTCGATCCCAGTCGGCGTGCGGCCGCCATGGATGAACACCTCCCAGCGCGGCGCGCGGCGCGAATCGCCGATCGCCGATCGCGTATCGTCGGACGCGTTCTCCGTCGATAGGCCATCCACCGCCGGCGACACGCGCGGATCGGCGGCATCGCCGCCGATCCGCTTGGCGTCGATGGCGACGACGATGCACTGCGAGCCGAACTGCTCGCAGGCGGCGGCGACGAATTCCGGGTGCTGTACGGCGGCGGTGTTGATCGAAACCTTGTCCGCGCCGGCGTTGAGCAGGTTGCGGATGTCCTGCAGCTCGCGCACGCCGCCGCCGACGGTGAGCGGCATGAAAACCGTCTCGGCCGTACGCGCCACCACGTCGAGGATGATACCGCGCCGCTCGTGCGAGGCGGTGATATCGAGGAACGTCAGCTCGTCGGCACCCTCGGCGTCGTAGCGCTGCGCCACCTCGACCGGATCGCCGGCGTCGCGCAGCCCGACGAAGTTGACGCCTTTGACGACGCGCCCGTCCTTCACATCGAGGCACGGAATGATGCGTTTGGTCAGCATGTCGCTGCGCCGCGTGCGCCTGTGGCTGATCGCACCGGCGCCGGGCGGATGCGGTGGAGCGCGCTCATGGCATCGCCGGGCGCTCGCCCAGCGCAATCGCCTCAGGCAGAGACACCGCGCCGGTGTAGAGCGCGCGGCCGACGATGCAGCCGACGACGCCGGCCGCCTCGCACGGCAACAGCGCTTCGATGTCGGCCAGCGAGCCGACGCCGCCGGAGGCGATGACCGGGATGCCGACGCCTTCGGCGAGCGCGCGGGTCGCGGCGACGTTGACGCCTTGCTGCGTGCCGTCGCGCTCGATGTCCGTATAGATGATGCAAGCGGCGCCGATTCCGGCGAAGCGCCGCGCGAGATCGATGGCGGTTACGTCGCTGGTCTCCAACCAACCCTTGACCGCCACCTTGCCGTTGCGCGCATCGATGCCGATGGCGACGCGGCCGGAGAAGCGACGGCACGCCTCTTCGACCACCGCCGGCTGCTCCAGTGCCGCGGTGCCGAAGATGACGCGATCGGCGCCGAGCCCGAGCAGCGCGCCGGCGCGTTCAATGGTGCGAATGCCGCCTCCGACCTGCACCGGGACCGCAAGCTTGGCGCACAGCGCTGCAATCGCCTCGCCGTTCGCCGGCGCGCCGCTCACTGCGCCGTCGAGATCGACCACGTGCAGATAGCGCGCCCCGGCATCGACCCAGCGCCGCCCCATCGCCACCGGATCGTCGCCGTACACCGTCTCGGCGGCGAAGTCGCCGCGCAACAGCCGCACGCAGCGGCCGCCTTTCAAATCAATCGCCGGCAGGATCAGCATGTCAGAAACGACGACGCGCAGATGCGCACATACCGCCGCAGATGAATCCGGAGACTGCGGTCGAGACGACGGGCTCCAGGCTCATCCGTGGCCATCCGCGTGCGCGGGGGCATTCGTGTTCTGCCTTTCGACGCGCGCGCCGAAATTGGCGAGCATCTGCAGGCCGATGCGCTGGCTTTTCTCGGGATGGAACTGGCAGGCGAAAACGTTGTCGCGGCTGATCGCCGAGACGAACTCGCCGTCGTAGTCGGTGGTGGTGGCGATGATCGCCGGGTCGCGCGGCTCGACGAAATAGGAGTGGACGAAATAGACGAAGGCGTCGTCGGCGATCCCGTCGAGCTCCGCCGCCGGCTGCTGGCGGCGGATCTGGTTCCAACCCATGTGGGGAATGCGAAAGTCGTGGTCCTCGCGCGCGCGAAAGCGCACGACGCGACCGCGCAGCACGCCGAGCCCCTGCACCGGCCCGAATTCTTCGCTCTCTTCGAACAGCAGCTGCAGCCCCAGGCAGATGCCCAGAAACGGCGTGCCGCGCTCGACCACGCGCCGCACCACGTCGACCAGCTCGAAGCGCCGCAGGTTGTCCATGCAGGCGCCGTACGCACCGACGCCGGGCAGCACGACGCCCGCCGCGGACTCGATCGCCTGCGCGTCGCGCGTCACCGTCGCCGACACGCCGACCTTCTCGAAGCCCTTCTGCACGCTCCGCAGGTTGCCCATGCCGTAGTCGATGATCGAAATCATGGTGTCGAGTGTCAGGCGTCGGTCGCGAATGGCTGTGCCGATCTGTCAGAGCCGAAGCCCGGCGCCTGACAGCCGACATCTAACACCTGCTTCACAGCGCACCTTTCGTCGACAACACGCCCTCGACGCGCGGATCAATCTGCGTCGCGAAGTCCATGGCACGGGCGAAAGCTTTGAACGTAGCCTCGATGATGTGGTGGGCGTTGCGGCCGCGCACCATGTCGACGTGCAGGTTCATACCGAGTTGGTTGACCAGCGCGAGCAGGAAGTCGTGGATCAGCTCGGTGTCGAAATTGCCGACGCGGGCACGCTTGATGTCGACATTGTACACCAGGAACGGACGGCCGCTCAGGTCGACCGTGATGCGCACCAGCGCTTCATCGAGCGGGCACGCGGCCTCGCCGAAACGGCGGATGCCGGCTTTGTCGCCGAGCGCGTCCTTGAAGGCTTGGCCGAGCGCCAAGCCGACGTCTTCGACGGTGTGATGTTGATCGACCGCGATGTCGCCGCTGGCGCGTACGCTGAGATCGAAGAAACCGTGACGCGTGAAGGCGTCGAGCATGTGATCGAAGAACGGCACGCCGGTGTCGGCCGATCCTCGACCGGCCCCGTCGACGCCAAGCTCGACGACGATGTCGGTCTCTTTGGTCTTGCGCGCGACGCGCGCCTTGCGCGCCTTGGGCACAGCAGGGACTCCTCTCGCGGGCGCGAAACTCGTCGGATGAGCCGGTGAAGTCAAGGCGGGTTTGGCGGCGGGTTTCCGCGAGCGTGGAGGGCGCCGGCGCGGTGTGCCGTCGGTGTCCACGCGCCGGTCGCCGGAATGGCGGACAGCGACGGGTGAGCCCCGAGGATGCGCCACCGCGGAACGCCGGCTGAGGCTGATCGCCGCTCGGGTGAGGGCGATGTGTAAGGCGGCGGCTTCCGCGCACCCGCGTACGCAGGCATCAGCGGTCGCGACCGACCAGCGAGCGGATGAGATCGGCGCGCCCGGCCAGGCGGCTCAGCAGGCGCAGGTGATCGAGCGACGGCTCGCGCAGGATTTGCCACGCGACGTGCGCGGCATAGCGGCGCAAGGCGCGGCGATGCCAGCGGGCGGCGAGCGGATCGCTGTCGAAACGCGGGCGCGGCTCGAGCGCGAAGTGACCGCAGCGATCGGCGCCGCGCACCAGCGTCGCACTGCGTCGCGGGCCGCGCGGCCGCACGTCGGGCGCCGCATAGCGCACCGCCAACCCGATGCGCGGCATCACGCTGCTATTCCGCGGCGAGCCATGCAGCAGCCACAGATGATGCAGTGAAAACTGTCCGGCGCGCAGCGCGATGTTGGCCGTCTCGTCGGCGCGCACGCCCTCGACTCGCTGCCCGCGCAACAGCCCTGCGTCGGGCTCGGCGCCGAGGACGTGTCGGCGGCGCGATCGATGCGATCCGGGCACGACGCGGACGGCGCCGCTCTCCGGCGTGCTGTCGGTGATGGCGATCCAGGCGCTGACGACTCGGTCGCCCTCGATGTCCCAGTATGTGCCATCCTGGTGCCAGGCGGCGTGTCCCGGATCGTTGGCCGGCTTGATGAACAGCACCGAGTTGAGCACCAGCAAGTCCGGTCCAAGCAGCGACCGCACCGCATCCAGCACGCATGGGTCGCGTACCAGTGCGGCGGCCCACGTGTAGAGCAGGTGCGGTCGATTGCGCAGCTGGGGACTGGCGCACCCATCGGCGTCCAACAGCGGCGCGAGCCGTCGATAGCAGTCCTGCGCCGCGTCGCGGCTCAGGGCATCGAGCGGCGCGAGGTACCCATCGGCGGCGAAGCGCGCGCAGGCGTCGGCGCCGAGCCCGGCGCACGCGACGGGCGGAGTCGGCTCGCTCATGTCGACGTCCGGTTGCGCCAAGGCGCGACGAGCGGCGCGATGGCGCGCAGCGCCGGCAGCGCCGCATCGCGGGCGGAGAGATGCGGTGTCGCGATCGGCCACGCGATGTCGAGCTGCGGGTCGTCCCAGCGGCAGCCGAGCTCGTCGGCAAGATCGTACGCGCGATCGATGCCGATGACGTAGGTCGACGCGCTGCGGCTGAGGATGGCGTGCGCCACGCCCGGCGGAATCAGCAACGCCGCCGGGTCGCGACCGGCGAGCTCGATCAGCTGGCCGCGGCCAAACGCCGGAGAGCCGGCGCGCAGATCGTGCAAGCCGACGCTGACGCGCCCCTCCAGCACGGCGACATAATCGGTGTGCGTCAGGTGAAGATGCATGCCGCGCAGCGTCGCCGCGCGACTGGTCGTGACCTGCCACTGCGCGGCATGAAACTCAGGCACCCGGTCCTGGCGGTAGAACTCCGCCAGCGCACCGCGCGAGTCGCGGTGCACCTGCAGCGGAAGCAGCTGCACGCCAGGCGGCAGCGAGGGCGCGGCCGGCGCGGGACGCACCTCAGTCCGATCGTTGGAGCGCAGCATGGGAACGCCATCGCTCATACCAAAAGCGGGCGAACTTGGGACCCGAGCGCAGCGCGAAACGGGCAAAGTCGGCCGCCTGATGCTGGCGCACGGCCAGCGAGCGCCGCCCGGGCGCCGCGGCGCGACGCACCGCGGCGCGCCAATCGGGATCGGCCACGCGCGGCGCGTAGCGCGCCTGCGGCGGGGCCACGCCGGCGGCGTAGTGGCCGTCCCAATGCTGAGCGTAGAAACGCAGCACGGTGACCTCGTCGCGTACCGCCATCGCTAGGCCGGCGCGGCGGGCGCGGTTGAAGAACTCGCGATCGCCGAAGCGCACCAATGCGTCATTCCAGTAGCCGACGCGGTCGAACACCCTGCGCCGATGCACCAGCGTCCCGGCGCCGAGAAACCAGTGGCGCAAGAACGCGCCGGCTCGACCGAGCGGCCAATCGAAAGCGAAGAAGTACGCGTCGAAGCGATCCGGCGGCTGCACGTGCACCGAGCGAAAGGCCACCGCATCGTGTGGCTGCGCGCGCAGCGCCGCCAGACCGCGCTCGAGATGATCGGGGAACCACAGGTCGTCATCGTTGGCGTAGGCGACGAACGGCGCCGAGCTGGCGCGCAACACGCGATTGCGATTGGCGTAGCCGAAGCCGCGCGCCTTCGCGAAACGATGGAAGCGCAGGCGCGGATCGCCGACCGACGCCACCACCTCGGCGGTCGCGTCGTCGCAGCCGTCGCCGACCACGTGCAGGGTCAAGCGCGCGTGCGTCTGCGCCAACACCGCGGCGATGGAGTACGCGATCGTGTGCGGCCGCGCATGCGTCGGCAGCAGCACGTCGACCGCGTCGTCACCGTCGACATCCAGGCGTCTCGACGCCGCCAGCGGATCATCCATGCACGATTGTCGATGCCGGCAGCGGTGTCGGTGCGGCGGCGGTCAGCGCGCGGGCGCGCCGTTCCGCCGCCGCTTGGCGCGCGACCGCGAGCGCTGCGTCGCAAGGCGCACGCGCACCGCGGCGGCATGCGCCTGGTAGCCTTCCAGGCTCGCCAGCGTCTCGACCGATGGGCCGAGGCGTTCGAGGGCGGCGCGGCTGCCGCGCACGACGCTGGTGCGCTTGACGAAGTGATACGTGCCGAGCGGCGAGAAGAAGCGTGCGCTGCCGCCGGTCGGCAGGGTGTGGTTCGGACCGGCGAGGTAGTCGCCGAGCGGCACCGGCGCCCAGGCGCCTTCGAAGATGGCGCCGGCATTGCGCAGGCGGCGAGTCAGCGCGCCGGGGTTGCGCACCAGCAAGCCGAGATGCTCGGGCGCTACTTCCTCCGCCAGGTCGACCGCTTCATCTAGATTGCGCACGACGATCAGCGCGCCGCGTTTCGCCAGCACGGCGGCGATGGCGGCGCGGCGCGGCAGCGCTCCGAGTTGCGCTTCGATTTCACGCTGCACCGCCGCGGCGAGACGGGCCGACGGCGTGAGCAACAGCGCCGACTCGTCGCCGCTGCCGTGCTCGGCTTGCGCCAGCAGATCGGACGCGACGAAGGCCGGGTCGGCGCTGGTGTCGGCAATGACCACGACTTCGCTCGGGCCGGCAGTCGAGTCGATGTCGACCTGCCCGTACACTTGCCGCTTCGCCGCCTGCACGAAGGCGTTGCCGGGGCCGACGATCTTGTCGACGCGCCCGATGCTCGCCGTGCCGTATGCCAGCGCCGCGACCGCCTGGGCGCCGCCGATGCGGTATACCGCCGTGGCGCCGGCGATGCGCGCCGCCGCCAGCACCGCCGGCACATGCCCGTCGCGCCCGGCCGGCGACACCATGATCACTTCCTCGACCCCGGCGACGCGCGCCGGGATGACGTTCATCAGCACCGACGACGGATACGCCGCGTGCCCACCCGGAACGTAGACGCCGACGCGCCGCAGCGGCGTGATGTTCTGCCCGAGCTCGAGGCCGGCCGCGTCGCGATACCGCCACGACGCCTGCCGCTGGTGCTCGTGGAAAACGCGGATGCGCCGCGCCGCCAACCGCAACGCGCTGCGGATCTTGCGCGGCAGATCCGCCTCCGCCGCAACCAGGTCCGCGTCCGGGACGCGCAGCGTGCGCGCGCTCAGCGCCAGCCCGTCGAAGCGCTTGGTGTATTCGAACAGTGCCCGATCGCCGCGCCGCCGCACCGCGGCAACGATCTCCGCCGCGACACTCTCCGCCCGCCGTTGATCCGCCGCCCGCGTCGTCCGCAGTCGCTCGAACGCCCGCCGGAAGCCCGGCGCGTCGCTGCGCAGAATCCTCGTCGCCATTCAGAAGGGGAGAACCACAGATGAATCCAGATGAACACAGATGGAGTCGGAGCTTGCCGCGTCGCGGGGTCGCGCCGCCGCGCTCAGGACGCCAATCTCAGCAGTGAGGAACCTCAACTCTTCTCCGACCTTTATCTGAGTTCATCCGTGTTCATCCGTGGCTAAATCTCCGTTCCTACCCCTTCGCACCCTTGACGCGCTGCACGTCGGCGCCCAGTTGCGAGAGCTTGGCTTCGATGTGCTCGTAGCCGCGGTCGAGGTGGTAGACGCGCCGCACTTCGGTGGTGTTGTGCGCCGCCAGGCCGGCGAGGATGAGCGACACGCTGGCGCGCAGGTCGGTGGCCATAACCGGCGCGCCGCTGAGCTGCTCGACGCCGCGCACGACGGCGTTGGCGCCTTCGATGGTAATGTCGGCACCGAGCCGCGCCAGCTCCTGCGCGTGCATGAAGCGGTTCTCGAAGATGGTCTCGGAGATGACGCTGGCGCCGTCGGCCACCGCCATCACGGCCATCATTTGTGCCTGCAGATCCGTTGGGAAGCCGGGATACGGCGCCGTCTTCACGTCGACGCCGCGCAGCCGTTGCGGCACGCGCACGCGCACGCCGCCAGCGTCTTCGTCGATCAGCGCGCCGGCTTCGCGCAGCTTGGCGATCACCGCCTGTAGATGCTCGGCGCGCGCACCGCGCACCAACACATCGCCGCCGGCGCTGGCCGCCGCCATGAGAAACGTGCCGGCCTCGATGCGATCGGCGACGACGGTAAAGTCCATGCCGTGTAACCGCCGCACGCCTTCGATGCGCACCACCGGCTCGCCCGCACCGCCAATGCGTGCGCCCATGGCGCTCAAGGCCGCACCGAGGTCGGCGATCTCCGGCTCGCAGGCGGCGTTCTCGATCGTCGTCTCGCCGTCCGCCACCGCCGCCGCCATCATGAGATGCTCGGTAGCGCCGACCGAGGGCATGTCGAGATGGATGCGCGCGCCGCGCAGACGCGGCGCCGTGGCTTCCGCATAGCCGTGCACCAATTCGATCTCGGCACCCATCTCGCGCAGGCCGTGCACGTGCAGGTTCACCGGCCGCCCGCCGATGGCGCAGCCGCCCGGCAGCGACACGCGCGCCTTGCCGAAACGCGCCAGCAGCGGACCGAGCGCCAGGAACGAAGCGCGCATCGTCTTCACCAGCTCGTACGGGGCCTCGTGGTGATTGACGTCGGCGCAGGTAATGCGCGCGCTGCCGTCTGAGCGCTCGACCGTGGCACCGAGGTCTTCGAGCAGACGCAGCGTCGTGCGCACGTCGACCACGTCCGGCAACCGTCGAATCGTGCATGGCTCGTCGGTCAGCAAGGTCGCGAGCAGAATCGGCAGCGCCGCATTCTTCGCGCCCGCCACCGGCACCTCGCCCTGCAGTCGCCGCCCTCCCCGCACCACGATGGTATCCATCGCCGCTTCCTAGCGTGTCGGGAGCGGAAAGCCAGCCCGCTGACGGCGCGCAGCATTGGTGTCCTGCGCAGCACCGACGAGGAGACGGGTTCGAGGCACCACGTGCCACCCGATTCGCGCAACGATCATGAAGTCGACGTTCGGCTTGCCGGACAGGCAAGGGTCGGCGGCAGGCGACAGGGCAAGCGATGCGCTAGTCGAGGTCCGGGACGGCTTGGCACAAACAACCTCGGATGCTTGGCTATCAGCACAATGAGCGATGAACGCGGGAGACGAGCAATGATGCGGCGATTTGCCCTGGCACTGTGTGTCTCGGCTCTCCTGTTCGGCTGCGGCAACGACGACCGGCACGGCGCCGCGCCAACGCCCACGCCGACGCCGGTGATCGGCAATGAGCAAGTGCCGTTCGACCTCGATGTGGCGCTCGAGTTGGGGCGCCTGTGCCTGCAGTCGTACCAGATGCTCACCGACTTCGAGGACGGCGTGCCCTTCACGCTGCCGGCGCCGTATACGCTGCAGATGCAGTACCTGACGCCGGAGCATTATCCCGGCGAGAGCGGCACCCAGCCGATTCCGATCGCCTTCGTCGCCACCAGCGGCGACGCCATCTACGTCGTCTTTCGCGGCACCAAAACGATCTCCGAGTGGATCTCGGACGCCACCTTCAGCCAGGAGCCTTTCGCGCCGGTCGGCGGCAGTGCCAAGACCGAGACCGGCTTCACCGCCATCTACGACTCGATCGACGGCCCGATCATCGACGAGGTCGAGACGCTGGCCGCGTCCGGTTCGTACAGCCAGCTCTACATCACCGGTCACAGCCTCGGGGCGTCGCTCGCCACGCTCGCCGCGCCCGACCTGGCCCGCAGCACGCGCTTCGCCGCGCCGATTCTCTACAACTTTGCCAGCCCGCGCACCGGCAACCCCGACTTCGCGGTGGCGGTCGACGCGCTGCCGAGCAGCTGGCGGATCGCCAACACCAACGACGAGGTGCCGAAACTGCCGCCCGCCTTCGCGGTCGTCTTCGACGGCGACAAGCCGCAGTTCTTTTTCTACGAGCACATCGACAGCGAGTTCGCGATCACCTTCGGCACGCCGATCCACAGCCTCGACGACCTCGAGACCGACCACGCCATGTGCAACTACTACGCGACCCTGTGCAACCAGTCGGACGACCCGACGACGTGCAAAGCCATGGCCGGCGGCGCCGACGGCTGCATGCCGTCGTGAGGCGATTCTCCATTGAGAGCGCGATGCTCACGTGGATCGCGCCCGCACTGGTCATCCTCTTGCGGCAGGCGTCGTTCGCCGCAGACTAAAACTTCTTGATGCAGCGGCGGCTGCCGCCGACTCCCGGCAAGTACCATGCGGCGGCCATAGGCGCGGACCGATCGGGCTCCGCAAGCGCCGGCGGGAGACGGCGGCGCGCCTTCGATTCGCTTGGCGCGCGCCGACCAAGCCGCTTCGTTAACCGCGGCCAACCGCTCGCCGGAGCGGCTGGCCGCGTAACGGTGAATCCGATGAACTATCGCCAGCCGGCGCTCACGGCAGTGTAGCGCACGTCGCCTGCGGCGCGGCGCCGTGCCGGGCGTTGAACAAACCGGGGCGATCGCTGCGGGCCGTCGACGGTGGATTGCCCGTCGCCGTCGCCGCGGTCGTGGTGCACCAGCCGCGGTCGCTGCCCAACTGCAGGCGCAGCGCGACGCTGCCCTGCGACGCCTCGCCGAGCGTATACGCCCACGCGCTCTTGCCGCCGCGCAGGACGATGTGGTCGCTCTTGACCAGGACACTGCTGATCGGCGAGCTCGCACCGCCGGTGAAGCGCCAGCCCTTGGGGCTGAAGGCGCTGCCCAGCTGCTTCCACCCGCTCGCCGGCAAGCTGACGCTGACCACGTCGCTGGTCAGTCCGCTGCCGTTGTACACCGTCAGCGTTGCGCCGCCGACACTCGGGTCGCCGCCGCTGCCGGGCAGCGGGAAGAAGACGCGCTGCGTAAGCGCATCGCCCTTGGTGTCAGCCGAGAAGGTGATGCGGCGTTTCGACGCGTCCACCGGCGGCGTTACGTCGTCTTTGAGCATCAGCTTCGAGGTGCGAATCGCCACCGGCTGCGCCGCCGGCGTCGAGGCCGGATCGGCGGGATCGGAACCGGCGTCGAGCTCGTCGCGATCCAGGAAACCGTCCTCATCGCGATCGATGCCCGCGCGTGTCCCGGAACCCGGCGGCATGCAGGTGTAGGTCAGCTCCTGGCCGGCCGTCGCGGTGACGGTGCGCAGAGCGGCGTCGGCCAGGGGCGCTTCGGCGGCGCGGTCGCTGACGAATTGGCCGCTCGCTGCGCGCATCCAGCCGCGCTGCTCGCCGGCCAGGCTGCCCTTGACGATCAAGTCGCATTCGCCCGCCGCGGCGCGCGCGATCAACAGATCGATGCGCGAGCCGCTCACGCCGGCGTTGCCCGCGGTGAGGGTGATCTGCTGACCGACCACCGGCGCCAGGTTGGAGTCGAACGCGAGCGCGTACTGTTCGACGTTGCGGCGGTCGGTATCGCTCTGGAAGCCGACGTTGGGCCCGCCGATGCCGTTGTTGGCGAACACATTGGCGTTGAAGAAGCGGAAGAGCGTGTCGACGCTACCGTCGTGCAGGAAGCCGAAGCCGCGGATCTGCGGGCCTTGCGGACCTTGGTTGAGCGGCCGCTCACCGGCGACGTCGAGCCCGCCGAACATGCCGACCTTCTGATACAGATTGCGCAAGTGCGGGATCTTGATGATCTGCTCTTCGTTCTCGAAGCTGGCGCGTCCATCGGTGCCGAAGTGACCGAGATTCGGCTGCAGGCGATGGCAGCCCTCGCAGGTAAAGCCCGTCGGCTGTCCCAACAGCGTGCCGGCGACTCCGTCGGCCAAGCGCGGGCCGAGGAAGAAGCTGCGTCCCGCCTGCTGCGCCGCGGTGAGCGAGTTGTCGAGTGCGCGGTTGGGATTGGGCGGCAGCTCGACCTGCAGGATGAAGTCGGTGAACGCCTGCATCTGCGCGGTCGTCAGCGCGCTGTCGCGCCCGACCAAGCCGGGGAAGGCGACGTTGAAATTATTGAACGAGTTCACTTCATCGAACGCCGACGCCGCGGTGCCCGGCGGATTGGAGCGGTCGCCGCGCCAGTGCATCGCGCCGCTGCCCAACATGCCGCGCAAAGTCTGCGTCGTCATGGGACCCTTCATCGGGTGGAAAATAGCGACCTGGCCGGTGCCGTTGATGGGCGCTGGCAGCGTGAGAAACTGACTGCCGAAGCCCAGGTTGATAGGAATCGGATTGGCCTTCACCGCGTCGTCGGGGTTGCCGAGATCCCAGGCGAGGTCGTCCATGTCGCCGAAGATGTGGCAGCTCGAGCACGACGCCTCACCGTTGCTCGAGGTGAGGAACGCGTCATAGAGGAAGGGCCGGCCGGCGACCACGTTGGCCGGCTCCGGATTGTGCAGCGCCAAATGCGCCGACTCGGCGCCGCCGGCGAGGTCCACCACCGACAGGCTGTTGTCGAAGCGCGTCAGCACGTAGAGGCGCTGGTTCACACTGTCGAGCACCAAGCCGCTCGGCCCGCCGCCGCTGACGCCGATGTAATTGGCGCTGTCGACGGTCGGATCGAACGTGTCGCCCTCCAGCGCCACGGTATTGAAGACGCCGATACGGCTCGAGCCGAAGGCGGCGACGTACAGCGTCGTGCCGTCGGGCGACACCGCCATGCCCACCGGCGTGGCCAAGCTGTGGTCCTTGGTGCCCGCCGCCGCCGGCAGCTGGTCGTAGTCGATGTGCTTGTTCAGATGGCGCGGGAAGACGCCGCTGCCGCTGATGACGGTGATGCGCGACTCGGCAAGGTGTCCCTGGACGGTGCTGCCGCCAAAGACGCCGGGGCCTTCGAAGCGCACCTCGTTGCGCGAGTCGGTGTTCGACACGTACAGCGCCCCGGTGGCCGGGTTGATCGCCATGTTGAACAGCGTCGTGCCGACATGCGTGAACACCGCCGTCTGTGCGAGGCTGTTGGCGTCGAGCGCGAAGACGTCTTGATCCGGCAGACTGAAGCGCACCGCGGCATTCCAGTTGCGGCCGAGCGGGTCGTGCCACTGGTTGGTGGCCGGATCGAACTTGACGATCAAGCCGGTCTCGGGCGCCGCCTCGCCGAGCGAATCGGTGCTGGGCGGCGGCAATCCGCCGGGGATCGTCTGTCCCTGCACCGTGCAGGTGCTGGCGCTACCGAAGCCGTTGCAGACGACGCCTTCGGACAGCGTCGTGGTCTGATTGCCGGACTTGAAGATGGCGGCGTAGACGGTGTTTCCGTCGGCGCTGGCGACGAGCGCACGCGGCGTGTCGCCGAACAGCGTCTTGATCGCGATCGGCGTGCCGCCGACGGTGCTGCCGAGCGCCGTCGCATCGAACACCCAGACGTCCGCGCGCCCGATGCCCGGCGTGGTGAGCTGCGGATCGCCGGCGCCCGGCACCGTGCTGATCGACGTCGACGTGCGCTGCTGGCCGCGATGCGCGGTGGTGATGAAGGCGCGGCTGCCGGTGCTGCCGGCAAAAACGATGTCGCGCGGCTCGTCGCCGACCAGCAGCGTCCGCACGACGCGCGGCGGATCGCTGCCGACGTCGACGATGCTGACGCTGTCGGAGAGGTGGTTGACCACCCACACCTCGCTGTCGCTGCGCGCCGCGACGGCTACCGGCTCGAGCCCGACCGGCACCGAGCCGCTGTGCCGCACGCCGCTGGCGTCGACATCGAAGATCTCGAGCCGCGCATCCGGCGTATTGACGGCAAACAAGCGCGTGCCGTCGGGCGACAGCGCCACCGGCCGCACCTGGCCCGTCTCGAATGTCGTAAATGACGCCGCCGCGGCGCCACCGGCGCGCACCATCAGCAGCCCCGCCATGAGCCCTGCCACCAGTGCGGCCTTGCCCAGTGCGGCCAATATCGTGCGATTGAACATCATTCGTCCCCCCAGCCGCTCTAAAGGGGCATGAATGCCGAGTTGTTTCCAGCCTCAATAGTGTTGTTTTCAGCTGACCGAAGGGTCCGGCAGGGCAGAAGGTGGCCCATCTGCTGGACGTCAATTCGGCAGATTGCGGGTCGGGACCTTCTTCGCGGGCTCATCGGCACCGACGAGAGCTGAGCCGGAGCTTGCGCGACCAGCGGGTGTGGACATGCGTCGGCAGCGATGGCGGAGAGAAGGAACATGTCATGCGGCACAAAGGCCGCGAGCGCCTCGCGGCGCCGGCCTCGCTTCATCTGCGGGCGAACAAGACGCGCGGAATGCCGGCCAAGTCGGGGACGACTTCCGCATTGGTGAATCCGCCCGGATTGGCGAGGTCGAGTGCCGTGTCCGACTGGCCGAGGCCGATCTCCATCAACACACAGCCGCCGGGCCGCAAATGGGTGAGCGCGCCAGCGAGCAGGCGGCGCACGACGCCGAAGCCGTCGGCGCCGGCGTAGAGGGCGCCGCGCGGTTCGCTGGCGAGCTCGGGTGACACGGCCTGGTGGGGCGCCAGGTACGGCGGGTTGCTGGCGATCAGGTCGAACGTGGCGCCGGCAGCGAGACCACTGAACAGGTCGCTCTCGACGAAGGTCACGCGCGAGCTGACAGCATGCGTGTCGGCGTTGCGCTGCGCGACGCTGAGCGCGGCGCGGCTGATGTCGACGGCGGTGACGTGCACACGCGGGCGCTCGTGCGCGATGGCGACCGCGATACAACCGGAGCCGGTGCCGATATCGAGCACGCTGCGCGCTTCGTCTGGCGGGAGGTGGTTGAGCGCCAGCTCGACGAGGAGCTCGGTCTCTGGGCGCGGGATCAGCACGTCGGGCGTCACCGAAAACGCCAGCGACCAGAACTCTTGCTGGCCGGTCAGGTAGGCGACCGGCTCACGGCGCACGCGACGTTCGAGCAATGCGTCGAAGCGCGTCGCCGCGTCGGCCGCGACCGGATCGCGCCAGCGCGCGTAGAGCCGGGTGCGATCGATGCCGAGCGCATGCGCCAACAACACTTCAGCATCGAGCCGTGCCGTCTCGATGCCGACCGCGGACAAGCGCGGCGTCGCCGCGGCGAGCAGTGAGGCGGCATCCATCAACGCGGCTTCCAACCAAGGCCTTCAAGGCGCGATCGCGGAGGCGCGGTGCACGCAGAGGCAGACCGCCGACCGGCGAGTTCGCGCTCATGGACGATCAGTTGCGCGCTCTGCAGCACGATCCTCAGCTCCGCGCCTCCGTGTCTCTATGGTGAATCCTCTTGCTTCCAACCAACTGCGAAGCGCCGCCCCTCAACTGGCAGATTGCAGTTGCTCGGCTTGGTAGTGCGTCGTCAGGCCGTCGATGAGCGGCTGGATCTCGCCGTCGATGACTTTGTCGAGGCTGTACAGCGTCAGGTTGATGCGGTGGTCGGTGACGCGGCCCTGCGGAAAGTTGTAGGTCCGCACGCGTTCGGAACGGTCGCCGCTGCCGACCATGCTGCGGCGATTCTCCGCTTCGGCCTCGTGCTGCGCTGCCTGTGCGCGCTCGAGCAAGCGGGCGCGCAGGATCTTCAGCGCCTTGGCTTTGTTCTTGTGCTGCGACTTCTCGTCCTGGCAGGCGACCACCAAGCCGGTCGGGAGATGCGTGACGCGCACGGCGGAATCCGTCGTGTTGACGCTCTGCCCTCCGGGGCCTGACGAGCGATAGACGTCGATGCGCAGCTCGCGCGTTTCGTCGATCTGCACTTCGACGTCCTCGGCTTCGGGCAAGATGGCGACGGTCACCGCCGACGTATGGATGCGGCCCGAACCTTCGGTCACCGGCACGCGCTGCACGCGATGCACGCCGCCTTCGTACTTGAGGCGACTGTAGGCGCCCTGCCCTTCAACCAGCGCGATGACTTCTTTGAAGCCGCCGAGGCCGGTGTCGTTGGCGCTGAGGATCTCGACGCGCCAGCCGGCGCGCTCGGCGTAACGGCTGTACATGCGGAACAACTGGGCGGCGAACAGGCTCGCTTCCTCGCCGCCGGTGCCGGCGCGAATTTCGAGGACGACGTTGCGGTCGTCGTTCGGATCCTTCGGCAGCAAAAGGATCGTCAGCCGCCGCTCCAGCCCTTCGCCGCGCTCGCGCAGTTCCGGCAGCTCGGCCTTGGCCAGCTCGCGCAGCTCCGCATCGGACGACTCGAGCAGTTGCTTGTGGCCCTCGAGGTCGCGCTGCAGGGCCTTCCACTCGCGGTAGGTCGCGACGATCGGCTCGAGCTCGGCGCGCTCCTTCGCCAGCTTGGCGAAGTCCTTACGGTTGCCCGTCAGCGACGGGTCGATGAGCCGCTCCTCGAGATCGACATAGCGGCGTTCGACGTCTTCGAGTTTGTCCAGCACGGCGCACGTAGAAACAAAAAAAGGGCGCGGAGGTGACCCTCCGGCGCCCTTTAGCTGATGGCTGTGACCGGGCCCGAATGCGGAACCCGGACGCTACTTCTGCGGTGCCGCTGCTTCTTCCGGCGGTGCGGATTTGCCGTACTTGCGGCGGAAGCGCTCGACGCGACCAGCGGTGTCGAGCAGCTTCTGCTTGCCGGTGAAGAACGGATGGCAGGCGGAGCACATGTCGACATGCAGCTCCTTGCGCGTGGAGCGTGTTTCCCACGTGCTGCCGCAAGCGCACACGACCGTTGCCTTCTCGTAACCGGGATGAATGCCTTCTTGCATGGCTGCCTCCAGACTGGAACGGCCTTTAATAACAATGGCGCTGTGGAGTCGCAATGGGGGAGAGGAGGGCAGGCGGGTGCCGGGCAAAGTCCCGACACCCGACCCGGAGTTTTCACTTCATCCCGTCCAAACCGCGCAGCAGCTCGACGTAAAACTGGATCATCGCGGCGTAGTCCGCCACGGCGATGCGCTCATTGATGCCGTGGAAGCGGGTCAGGTCGTCGGCTTTGGTGCGGGTCGGAGAGAAGCGGAAGACGTTGCGGCTGAGGTCGGTGTAGTGGCGCGCGTCGGTGGCACCGAGGACCAGGAACGGCGTCACCAAGGCGTCGGGGTTGGTGGCGCGGATGGTGCGGGCCAGATAGGCGAACGCCGGTGAATCGATGTCCGACGTCGGCGACGGGTCGCTGCCGCCGCTCAGCGCCTCGACGCCGACCGACGGATCGTCGATCGTGCGGCGCACGTGATCGAGCGTCGTTGCCACCGTCTCGCCGGGTAGAATGCGAAAGTTGATCACGGCGCGCGCCGCCGTCGGCAGCTGATTATCTTTGACTCCACCCTGGAAGATGGTCGGCGCGGTGGTGGTGCGGATTGCCGCGTTGCTCGCCGGACTGGCGGCGAGCGTGCGCTCGACCAGCGGTGCAAAGAGCCACAGGTTGGCGAACACGACGCGCAGCGGGAAGACCATCTCCGGGCCGAGGTACTCGAAGCCCACGCCCATCGAAGCCGACAAGTTGCTCGGCACCGGATGCTCTTCGAGGCGATGCACCGCGTCGCTCAGCACACCGATCGCCGTGCGCGCCGGCGGGATCGACGAGTGGCCGCCGGCCCCCTGCGCTTTGAGCTCGACACTGAGGTAGCCCTTCTCCGCCGTGCCGATCGATGCCACCGGCGCCGACAACCCGGGCACCAGGCCCATCAGGATCGTGCCGCCTTCGTCGAGCACGAGCGCCGGCTCGACGCCCTGTTCCTTCAGCCGCGCCGCAATCGCGGCCGCGCCGCGCTCGCCGCTCACCTCTTCGTCGTGCCCGAAGGCCAGGATCACCGGCCGCGCCGGCTGCTCGCCGTTGGCCAGCATCCGCTCGACGGCCTCGAGAATCGCCAGCACACTGTTCTTGTCGTCGAGCGCGCCGCGGCCCCAGACGTAGCCGTCGGCGATCACCCCATCGAACGGCGGCTGCGTCCATTGCGACTCGGTCGCGGCGTCGACCGGCACCACATCGAGATGGGCCAACAGGAGGATCGGCTTGCCGGAACTGCGGCCCGGCCAGGTGTAGACCAAGCTGTAGTCGTTCACCGTCTCGCGCCGCAGCGCCGCGTGGACGTGCGGGAACCGCTGCTCGATATAATCGGCCAAGCCGTGGAACTGACTCGCATCGAGCTGCGTCGGATCTTGATTGGAGACCGTCTTGAAGCGCAGCGCGCCGGCGAGCGTTGCGGCAGCGCCTGGCGCGTCCACATCGATCAGCGAGGCCGGCGCGACGATCGGCTGGCGACTGGCGGAGCGCACGGTGCGGCCGATCAGCAGCGCCGCCAACGTCAGCGCCGCCGCGACCAGCGCGAGGGTGATCTTCTTCAGCGCCGCCATCGTCCGGGAGTCGGCGAGCCATATGGGCTCGCGAACGCCCCGGCAAGCGGATCGCCGCGCTCCAACAGCAGCCCAAGACGAATGAGCTCGGCCAGCGAGCTCGAGCCGGTTTTCTGCATCAGGTTGGCGCGATGCGTTTCGATCGTTTTGTGGCTCAGCGTCAGCGTCGCCGCGATCGTCTTGTTCGCTTGGCCCGCGACGATGAGCGCCAACACTTCGCGCTCGCGCCGCGTCAGACGATCGAGCCGCCTGGTGAGCTCGGCGACGCGCCCCGCCGTCTCGCGGCGCGTCCGATCGAGCCGCGCCGCCTCTTGCACGCGATCGAGCAGCAGCTGCACGTTGAGCGGCTTCTCGAGAAAATCGAACGCCCCGGCGCGCAGCGCGGTGACCGCCATGCGCACGTCGGCATAGCCGGTGATGAAGATGACCGGCCAACTGATCTCGCGCGCTGCCAGCGCCGCCTGCAGCTGCAAACCGCTCATGCCCGGCAGACGCACGTCGAGCACGGCGCAGCCGCTGCGCGACGGCTCGAGCTCGGCCAGGAACGGCGCGGCGCGCGCATACTCCTTCGTCCGCAGCCTGATCGAGGCGGCCGCGACGCGGATCGCCGCGCGCACGACCGGGTCGTCGTCGACGACGAACACCGTCGACGATTCCGATCCGTCCCCCCCGTCGGTCGCGTCTGAAAAGCCGGCCATGCCCCCGTCCGACCTGCGCGCGTATAGCATCGCGGCCAACGCCCTTGGAAGGCAATTCGCATGTGCTGTCACATGCATGGACCGCATGGCTGCGCGGATGCTATCGCCGCGCGGCATGCGCTGGATTGGACTCATGGCCGTGCTGTGCGTGGCCGCGGCCGCCGGCGGCGCGGCCGGCGAGGAAGCGAGGACTGCCGTGACGATTGCGCGCGAGACCTATCGCGGCTGGCCAGACACGTTCCGCCTGACGAATGCATGGCTCGACGCGCGCGTCGTCACCGCCATCGGGCCACGCATTCTCGACCTGCGTGCCGCGGGCGGCGACAACCTGTTTCACGTGCGCGACGCCGAAGCCGGCGGGCGCGACGAGCCGCAGTGGATGTTCCGCGGCGGCTGGCGACTGTGGGTGGCGCCGGAGACGCGCGCCACCACATACGTGCCGGACAACGCCGCCTGTCATGCCGAGATCGTCGACGGGCACACGCTGCGCGTGACCGCCCCACCGCAGCCCGCCGCCGGCATTCAGAAGATCGTCGAGCTGCAGCCGGCGGATGACGCGCCCTGCCTGCACGTGCGGTCGCGCATCCGCAACATCGGCCGCACACCGGTGACCTATGCTGCGTGGAGCCTGTCCGTCATGCGCCCCGGCGGACGCGCGCTCGTGCCGCTCGACGTCGGGCCACTCGATGCCTTCGACGCGACGCGCAAGTTGATCCTGTGGAGCTACGCCGAAATCGACGATCCGCGCTATCGATTTGGCGACCGGCTGGTGCAGATCGATCATGGCAAGGTCGCCGCGGCGCCACCTGATCAACCAGGCCGACGCGACGACGAGAGCAAGCTCGGCGTCGACTCGGCGCAAGGCTGGGCTGCCTACCTCGTCGACCGCACGCTCTACATCAAGCGCTTTCCCTACGTCGCGCGCGCCACGTATCCAGACGGCGGCGCGACGATCGAAGTCTATTCCAGCGCCGAATTCCTCGAGCTCGAGAACCTCAGCCCGCTCACCACCATTAAACCCGGCGCCGAGCTCACCTACCCCGAAGACTGGTGGCTCTTCCCCAACGTCGACCTGCCCACCGACGACGCCGCCGCCCTCGACGCCCTGCAACCCTTCGTTGCCCGTACGCGAAACGTTGTTGGGACGGGAACTACGCAACACAGATGAACACAGATGGCCACAGATGGACACGGAGACCGCGCGTACCGGCCGCATCATCGGATGCGCGATCGCTGTTAGCCGGGCTCTCGGAAGCGGGTTTCTTGAGAAAATCTACGAGGGCGCGCTCGCGCACGAGTTGAGAAAATCTCGCTTCGTCGTCGAAACACAGAAGCCGTTCTCTGTGATCTACGACGGCGTGGTGGTTGGCGAATATCGCGCGGACCTAATCGTCGATCAGCGCGTCATCGTCGAAGTGAAGGCAACGCGATCAATCGATCCAGCTCACCAAGCGCAAATCCTGAACTACATGAAAGCGACGGCACTGACCCACGGTCTAATTTTAAACTTCGGCAGCCCGCGTCTCGGCATCAAGCGGTTATTGCGGTGATACGCGAAGCCTCCGTGTTCATCTGTGGCCATCTGTGCCCTCTGTGTCAGTCTCCTCGCCCGACTCCCATCGCTTCCACTGGGCCAGATAGGCGTCGAGGTTGTCGCGGGTGACGACGTCGATGCCGGAGTAATGGAAGACCTCGGCGGGTGGGTGGCCCGTGGCGAGGTCGTTGAGCAGCTTGACCGATTCTTCGCCCCAGCCGAAGTACTTCTGGCCGACGAGCAGCTGCACTTTGCCGGCGCGCAGCAAGTCGGGCGCGGGCGGAATGGTATCGAAGGCGACGACTTTGGTGCGCGCCGGATTCACCGGGTCGAGCGCGTTGCGCACGAACACCGGCCAGCCGCCCACCGACAACCAGCCGTCGAGATCGGGATAGCGCTGCGTCGCCTCGGCGATGATCTCGGCGACGCGCACGGCGTCGTCCTTCACGTCGAACTCCTCGACGATCCGGATGTCCGGATGCGCCTGGAGCGCGGCGCGCGCGCCCTCCAGCCGTTTCTGCAGATTGTCGGCGCCGAGTGCGGTAATGATCGCCACCTTGCCCTTGCCGCCGAGCAGCGTTGCCAAGCCGTCGCCGAGCGCGCGGCCGCCGTCGACGTCGTTGACGCCGTAAAACGCCTGGCGCTTGCTCTTCGGGGCGTCGGAATCCCATGTCACCACCGGAATACCGGCGGCCACGGCGCGGTCGATGGCATCGGTGAGCAGATCGCCGTTCAGGCAGGAGATGGCGATGCCGTCGACGCGCTGCGCGACGAACGACTCTAAGATCTCTTTCTGCCGGATCTCGTCGGTGCTCTCGGGCCCGCGCCACAGCACCTCGACGCCGAGCTTCTTTGCCTCGCGCTCCGCGCCGATCCGCGCGTACTCGAACACCGGAATGTGCAGCGCCTTGGGGATCACCGCGAAGCGCTTCAGCGGCGGTCCGCTCGGCGCCGCGCATCCGGCAAGAAAGGAGAGGACGATCGGAATCGACAGATAGACACAGAAACCTGCGGCTAAATCCCGACGGCGAGATCTCGACATGGTCGTGCGTGCCCTTTCCGGATCTATCCGCGTATTCGCATGCGTTGCGGACCGGTGCATCAGGCGGCCCGCGTGCCGCTGGCGAGGCGGTCGAGGACGACGATGACCAGCACGGCGACGCCGAGAATCAGGCGATCGGCGAAGGTGCCGCCGGGAATTTGCGTCAGCGCGTTGCGCAACACGCCGAAGATGAGCGCGCCGATCACCGCACCGACGACGGAGGTGCGGCCGCCGGACAGCGAGGCGCCGCCGACCACGGCGGCGGCGATCACATCGAGCTCGTAGCCGCTGGCGAGGTCGGCCTTGCCCTGCCCTTGCACCACGGCGAGCACCACCCCGGACAGCGCCGCCAGCAGTCCGCCGGCGATGTAGACGAACGCCTTGACGCGATCGACGCGCACGCCGGCGTAGCGCGCCGCCAGCTCATTGCCGCCGGTGGCGAGGATGTGGCGGCCGAGCGCGGTGCGCGTCATCAGCAGCTGAAAGACGAGCGCGAGCGTCACCATCAGCACGCCCGGCCACGCCGACAACGGCAGACCCAGCGGCGCGACCCCGTCGGTCAGCCAGCGCGACAGATCGTAGAAGCGCCCTTCTGTGATCAAGAACGCGAGGCCGCGCGCGATGCCCATTACACCCAGCGTGGCGATGAACGGCGGCAGCCGCGCCGCGACGACCAACAACGCGGCGAGGCCGCCGCTCACGGCGCCGACCGCGACGCCGGCCAGCGCGGCAACCCCCAGCGGCCAGCCGGCGCTGACGAACAGGTGCCCGGTCACCACCGAGGCCAGCGCGATCACCGCGCCCGGAGCCAGGTCGATGCCGCCGGCGCCGATGATCATCGCCGCGCCGATGGCGCTGATGCCGTAGATCCCTGAGTACTTGAAGATCAGCCCGACGTTGTCTGCATTGGCGAAGGTATGCGGCAGCCCGGGGCGCGCCAGGATGATGCTGAAGACGACGAGCTCGATGACGAGGATGACGAGCGCGGACCATCCCGGGACCAAACGGAAGCGCATGTGTCAGGTGTCCGGGGTGAGGTGTCCGGTGTCGGGGGATGCAGACGAGATCTGGCGCACGGCGATCGACTGGCCGGTGATCAAGGCGCCGAGCGCGGTCTCATTCGCTTCGGTGCCGGCCACGGTTCCCGCGACGCGGCCACCGTAGAGCGCCAGTGTGCGATTGCACAGCGACAGCAACTCCGACAGCTCGCTCGAGGCCAGCAGCACGGCGGTGCCGCGCGCCGCCAGATCGCGGATGTGGGCGTGAATGTCGGCCTTTGCGCCGACGTCGACGCCGGCGGTCGGCTCGTCCAGCAGCAGCAGACGCGGCGCGCGGCGCAGAGCGCGAGCCAACAGCGCCTTCTGTTGATTGCCGCCGGATAGCGCGTCGATCGGCGCGTCGATGCCCGGCGTGCGCAGCGCCAGCCGCGCAACCCATGCGGCCGCATCGCGTCGTTCCGCGCCATGGCGCAAGCGCCACCCGTCGGCGGGCAGAAAGATATTCTCGCGCAGTCCGAGGGTCGGAACGAGGCCTTTGCGCTGGCGGTCTTCCGGCAGCAGCACGGCGTACGCGCCGGCGCGCGCCGGCGGCGGATCGATCGCGCCATGGTAGCGCCGCAGGCCGGCAATCGCCTCGAGCAGCGCGCTGCGCCCGGCGCCGACCAGACCGGCAACGCCGACGATTTCTCCGGCCTGGACGTCCAACGACAGGCCGCGCAACGGGCCGACCGCGAGCTGATCGACGCGCAGAACGGTGGCCGCCGGCCGGGCGGGCACGCGCGCCGGTGCCGGCACGTCGCGCCCGACCATCCGACGCACCAGCGTGGCGACATCGAAGTCGCGCGCCGGACCGCTGGCAACGCGACGGCCGTCGCGCAGCACCGTGATGCGATCGGCCAGGCGCAGGACCTCGTCGAGACGGTGACTCACCCACACCACGGCGCCGCCACGCGCCGCGAGCGCCCGCGCCAGTGCGAAGACATGCAGCGCGTCTGTGTCGCCCAGCACCGCCGTCGGCTCGTCGAGGAGCCACACATCGGCGGCCTGCCGCACGGCGCGCGCCAACTGCACCTGCTTGCGCTGGCTCGCGGTCAGCTCGCCGAGGCGCGTGTCAGGCGTCATCCGCGACCCGACGGCGGCCAGCGCACTGGCGGCGGCGACGTGCATCGCGGCGCGGCGCATCCACCGCAAGGGACCGCGCAACTCTTCGCCGAGGAAGATCCATTCGGCAGCGGTGCAATCGGTCGGCAGATCCGGCTCCTGCGGCACCCAGCCGACGCGGACTTGCGCGGCGCGCTGAACCATTCCGTGGTCCGGCCGCAACGCGCCGGCGAGCAGCCGCACCAGCGTCGATTTGCCGGCGCCATTTTCGCCGACGACGGCGTGAATCTCGCCGCGCAGGACGGCCAGATCGACGGCGTCGAGCGCCAGGGTCGCGCCGTAGCGCTGCGTGCAGGCGGTGGCGGTCAACAGCGCCATGTCAGCCACGGGCGCGCGCGGTGGTCGAGCGCGGACCGCCCTCACGTGACCGCCGCCGGGCGATAGGCGCTGCACGCATGCGCACGGCCGCCGCCGCTCAACTGCCCAAGGAGCGCACCGCCGCCACCGCGCGCGTCCAGCCGCGATAGAGCGCCTCGCGCTGCTCGGGCCGCAGCTTGGGGCGGAAGAGCTTGTCGCGCTTGCGCGCCCGCTCCAGTTTGGCGGCGTCCTTCCACAGACCCACGCCGCGTCCGGCGAGCAGCGCCGCACCGAGCGCCGTGGTCTCGATGATCACCGGGCGATCGACCGTCGCGCCGAGCATGTCGGCTTGGAACTGCATGAGGAAGTCGTTCGCCGAGGCGCCGCCGTCGACGCGCAGGCCGGTGAGCGCCTTACCGGATTCGGCGGCCATCGTGTCGACCACGTCGCGGGTTTGAAACGCCAGCGCTTCGAGCGTCGCGCGCACCAGGTGCTCGCGCGTCACGCCGCGCGTCAGCCCGACGATCGCACCGCGCGCTGCCGCGTCCCAATACGGCGTCCCGAGGCCGACGAACGCCGGCACGACGTAGACGCCGAGTGACGACTCCACACGCCGCGCTATCCGCTCTGTCTCGGCGGCGCGCTTGAAGAGCCCAAGGCCGTCGCGCAGCCACTGCACGGCGGCGCCGGCGATGAACACCGAGCCTTCCAGCGCATAGGCCGGCTTGCCGTCGACACCGCAGGCGACGGTGGTGAGCAACCCCTTCTGCGACGCCACCGCCGTCGAGCCGGTGAACATGAGAATGAAGCAGCCGGTGCCGTACGTGTTCTTCACCATGCCGGGATGGAAGCAGGCCTGCCCGAACAGCGCCGCCTGCTGATCGCCGGCAATGCCGGCGATCGGCACCTCGGCGCCGAACACCTTCGCGTCGGTGACGGCGATCTCGCCGCTCGACGGCACCAGCGCCGGCAACACGGCGTCAGGCACATCGAACAGCGCCAGCAGCTGTGTATCCCACTGCTGCGCGTGGATGTCGTACAGCAGCGTGCGCGAGGCGTTGGTGTGATCGGTGACGTGCTGGCGTCCGGCGGTGAGCTTCGACACCAGCCAGCTGTCGATGGTGCCGAAGGCCAGCTGCGCGGCGCGCTTGCGCAGGCCGCGACCGTTGTCGAGCAGCCAGCGCAGCTTGGTGCCGGAAAAGTACGGGTCGAGCACCAGGCCGGTCTTCTGGCGCACGCCGGCCTCGTGCCCCAGGGCCTTGAGGCGGGCGCAGAAGTCGGCGGTGCGGCGATCTTGCCAGACGATGGCGCGCGCCACCGGCTTGCCGCTGCGGCGCTCCCACAGCACGGTCGTCTCGCGTTGGTTGGTTATGCCGATCGCCGCCAGATCGCCCGGCTTCAGCTGCGCGCCGCGCAGCGCCTTGGCCATCACGGCCTGGCTGACGCGCCAGATCTCCTCCGCGTCGTGCTCCACCCATCCCGGCTTCGGATAGAACTGGCGGAACTCCGAGTAGCTGCGCCCGCGCACCGCCCCGGCCTCGTCGAAGACGATCGCCGTGCTGCCGGTTGTGCCCTGATCGATGGCCAGTACGTGACGCCGCGGCATCAGACTCCCCCCGTTTCACCTAGGCGGCGCACCATAGCCGCATCGTCCGCACGTCGGAAGCGAGACGCGTGCGAACGCGCTTGCCGGGTAAATCCGCGATCAGCGGACGGCGTGCAGTCGGGCTTTCGCCTCTCCCAGGTGCGCGAAGCTGAGGGTGATCGCTGGCGGCCCGCGCACTGGTCACGCTTGTCCAGCTGCGGACGGTGCGCCTCGCTGGTCACGCATTTCTGCTTCCCCTATGATCCGCCGCGTGTCCGCCGCGCAGCTCTTCTTCGTCACCGGCAAAGGCGGCGTCGGCAAGACCACGGTGGCGGCGGCCCTGGCGCAGCAGCTGGCGGCGGCGCGGCGGCGCGTGCTGCTGGTCGAGACCGCGGCCGACCGCAGCTTGGCGTCGTTGTTCGGCGCGCAACCGCTGAGCGGCGAGCCGGTGCAGCTGGCGGCGCGCTTGTCCGGCGTGCGCGTCGAGACCAGAGCCTTGGTCGAATCGTACTTCCGGCGCCTGCTGCGCCTGCCGTTCCTGGCGCGCCGTCTGTTCGCCAGCGGCACGTTCCAAGCCGTCACCGCCGCGGCGCCGGGCGTGACCGAGTTCGTCATTCTCGATCATCTGCTGCAGTGGACCGAGCCGTCTCGGATGACGCGCCGTGCCGCCTTCGATGCCGTGATCGTCGACGGCCCGGCGAGTGGGCATGCCGTGCGCCTGCTGCGCACGCCGCGCCAGCTGGCGCGCCTGGTACCGCGCGGCCCGATCGGCACCAGCATCGGCCGCTTGCAAGCGCTGCTCGAGGATCGCACCCGCACGCGTGTCGTCATCGTCGCCATTCCCGACGAGATGGCCGTCGCCGAAGCGCTGGAGACGCGCGCGGCGATCAGCGGGCTCAACGTCGCGCTGGCACCGGCGGTGTTGAACCGCGTCTGGCCGCGCCGCTTCACCGCGGCGGAAGAGCAGGCACTGGACAAGCGCAGCGCTGCAACGCGGAGTCGGCGACAGGACGGCGCCGGCGCGCGTGACGATGCACCGCGCGAGCCGCTCCTGCTGGCGGCGCGGCTGTCGATCGCGGCGCGCCACGAGGCCGAACGGCACCTCGTCGCGCTGCAGCGCGCCTTCGGCGCGGTGCCGATCGCGCTCACCGAACAGGCCGGCCGCGCCGTCGACGCAACGGTGTTGACGAGCTTCGGCCGCGCGCTGGCGACGGCAGCGGGAGACAATGGCGACGCGCGCTGACAGCGGTTCGCCGCGTATCGATCCGAGCCGAATGGCGTCGCTGCTCGCCCAACGGTTGATCGTCTGCGTCGGCGCCGGCGGCGTCGGCAAAACCACCACCGCGGCGGCGCTGGCGATCGCGGCCGCGCAGCGCGGCCGCCGCACGGCGGTGATCACCGTCGATCCGGCGCGGCGCTTGAAAGACGCGCTCGGACTCAAGGACCTCGCGCACGAGCCGCGCGCCGTGCCGCTGGGCAACGGCGCCGCAGAGCTCGACGCGCTGGCGCTCGACACCAAGCGCACCTTCGATCGGCTCATCGAGCGCGTCGCCCCGAGCCGCGCCGCCGCCGAACGCATCTTCGCCAATCGCCTCTATCAGGAGCTGTCGAGCGAGCTCGGCGGCTCCAGCGAGTACATGGCGATGGAGAAGCTGCACGAGCTGCTGGAGCTCGCGCGCTATGACCTGGTCATCGTCGACACGCCGCCGAGCGCCGACGTGCGCGAGCTGCTCGGCGCGCCGCTGCGCCTGACCGAGCTGCTCGCCTCGCAAGCCCTGCAGTTCCTCAAAGCGCCGGCTTCGATCTTTACCGGCAGCACCGAATCCGGCCTGGCGCGCGCCACGCTCGGCGCCGTGTTGCGCGCACTCGAACGCTGGACCGGTATGGGACTGCTGAGTGAGGTCTCCGACTTCGCCGCCGGCTTCGAGTCGCTGCTCGACGGCTTTCGCGGTCGCGCCGACGCCATCGCCGCGGCCTTGCGCGCGCCCGACACCAGCTTCGCGATCGTCACCTCGCCGGAGCCGAATACGGTCGCCGCGACATTGGCCTTCGACGCCGAGCTGGCCGCGGCCGGCTATCCGGTCGCCGGCATCATCGCCAACCGCGTCTACCACTTCCCGCCGCTCACGGCCGCGGCCGGCGCCTGGGCGCCAGCCGCGCTGCGCGAGAAGCTGCGGGCCAACTACGCCGACTTTGCCGCCCTCGGCGCGCGCGATGATGGCGCGCTGTCGGTGCTCGCCGCGGCGGCCCGCGCGCCGCTCTTGGCGGTGCTACCGGCGTTCGAAACCGCGCCGGCGTCGCTGGCCGCGCTGTGCGCCGTGGCGGCGCAGCTCGGCGGCGTTACGGCTTCTTCGCCGCGCGCTTGCGCGCCGGCGAAGCGCCAGTCGCCGCATGCGAGGCGCCGGCGTGCTGCGCGGCGAGCAGGCGATCGACCTTCAGGCTCAGATTGACCACGCTGCCCTGCAGCGCTTCGATCTTGGTCAGCACGCGATGGTAGTCGGCGCGCGACGGGACGTTCAGCACGCCCAACAGCGTCTGCATGTTCTTGTCGACCGCCCGCTTGGCGCCGACCGCGCGCTCGACCGTCTTGCCGAGTTGCTCGCGCACGCGCGGATTGCGCGTCAGCTCTTCGAGAAAGACGCTCACCACTTCCTCGCCGCGCTCGAAGAGGCCGGACAGCATGGTTTGGGCCTGACGACGCGGCGTGGGTTTGGACGGCATGGCTGGCTCGTATAGTACCGGCTGCTGAGAGGCAACCGTGACCTGGGACAGTGTGTTGAGCGTCATCACCGGATTTCACTGGCTCAATCCGGGGCTGAGCGGTGCCACGTTGCTGCGCACGGTGCTCGTCGTCCATATCACCGACGCGGTGCTCTGCCGGTTGTTTGCGCACAACAACGGCCACTCGAAAAATCTCTGGACGCTGCTCGGCCTCACCTTCGGCCTGTGGGCGGTGGCGATCCTCTTGGTGCTGCCGAAGCGGCTGGACCACGCGCCGCACGACGCCGCCGGCGAGATCGACTAGTCGCGTTCGGCGATGACGTGCGCCAGCGCCTGGCCGGCGGTATGGGTCAGCGACAGGTGCCAGCGCGTGATGCCGAGCGCCGCGGCGCGCGCCGCGGCGCCGCCGTGCAACACGATGTGCGGCGCGCCGGTGCTCCGCACCACTTCGATGTCGCGCCACCACACGCCCTTCGCGTAGCCGGTCCCCAACGCCTTCATCACCGCCTCCTTCGCCGCGAAGCGCGCCGCGAAGCTTTCGGCGTGTCGCTTGCGCTTCAAGCAGTACGCCACTTCGCCAGTCGTGTAGACGCGCGCGCGAAAGCGTTCGCCGCGCTGCGGATGGTCGACCGCGCGCGCGATGCGCTCGACCTCGATGGCGTCGGTGCCGACGGAAACGATCATTCTTCGGAAGGGGTTAGGGGTTGGGGGGGGGCTCTGCCATTCTTCCCCAGCCCCGAAACCCCACCCCCGTAACCCCAGTTTCCCTCAGCATGCCGCGCAGCTCCGACACGTGCTGGTGTCGCAGGGCGCGGTTTGGCGGGCGGCGAAGGCTTTGCGGCGCTCGACCCAGAGATAGGAACGGGCGATGCGATGGTCGATGAAGTCCCACGGCAGGCGTTCGTGCTCGCCATAGGTGCGGTGCACGTAGGCGTCGGGGTGTGGGGCGCCGTCGAGACCGTCGCGCTGCCAGGCGCGGATGACGCGCCACCAATCGCCGTCGGCGGCGTGCACCGCTTCGATGAAGCGAGCGACGCGGCGATCGCCGCGCGACAGGATCGTCTGCAGATACGCCTCGCGCGGCGATTCGATGTCGAGCGTCAGGTTGGGAATGCGGCGCGTCGCCTTGCGCAGCGTCTGCGCCTTGCCGCGCAAGCTAGCTATCGACTCCATCGGATCCCACTGAAACGGCGTCCACGGCTTCGGCACGAACGCGTTGAGCGAGATCGTCACCGATCCGACGCGACGCCGGGCGGCCTCGCCGTCGGCCAACCGCGCGCGCAGGCGTTCGGTCAGCGCCGCGATCGCCAGCACGTCGGCCTCGGTCTCCGTCGGCAGGCCGACCATGAAATAGCACTTCAGCTGCTGCACGCCCTCGCCGGCCATGAGCTCGGCGGCGCGTAGAATGTCCGCTTCGCTGAGGTTCTTGTTGATGACGCGCCGCATGCGCTCCGAGCCGGCCTCCGGCGCGACGGTCACCGAACGCGCGCCGCCTGCGGCGAGCGCCGCAGCGAGCCGCGGCGTCACGCAATCCGCCTTGAGCGACGACGGCGACAGGCGGCCGTCGCGCGAGGCGGCGAGCTCGGCCAGCCGGTCGACGCCGGGCACGCTCGCCATTTCCGCGCCTACCAGTCCGATGGTGCGGCGCTCGTCGAGCCCGCTGGTCACGGCGTCGGCGAGTTGGTCGGCGTCGCGCGTGCGGATCGGCCGGTACATGTAGCCGGCGGCGCAGAAACGGCAGCCCCATTGGCAGCCGCGGCTCGCCTCGACCATCACCATGTCGCCGAACACCGCTTCGTCGCTGAGCACGCGCGTCGTGGTCGAGAATCGGTTCAGGTCCCACACCAAGCGCCGCTCGACGCGCGCGGTCGCCGGACCGTCATACTGCAAATCGGCGAGGACCTCGCCGTCGTACGTCGGCGTGAAATGCGCCGGCACATAGGCGCCGCGCACCTGCCCGGCGATCGCCGACAGCACCTCGGGACGCGGCGCGGCGCTACCCGACACGCGCTGCGCGGCGCGCCAGGCGGCGAGAAAGTCCGGCAGCAGCTCCTCGCCCTCGCCGATCAGAAAGCAGTCGATGAAATCCGCGATGGGCTCGGGATTGAGAAAGATCGCCGGGCCGCCGGCGACCACCAGCGGATGCGACGCGTCGCGCTCGGCGCGCCGCGCCGGCAGCCCGGCCAGCGCCAGCAGACGCGGCACATTGAGGTAGTCGGTCTCGAATGAGATCGACAGCGCCAGCAAGTCGCAGTCGGAAACGCGCCAACCGCTCTCCAGGGTGCGCAGGCCGCCCGCGCCGACGCTCTCGTCTTCGTCGGGCAAGAAGGCGCGCTCGCACACGACATCGTCGGCCCGATCGAACATCTCGTAGACCACCTGAAAGCCCAGGTTGCCCATGGCGATCGGATAGCGGTTCGCGTAGGCGAGACAGACGCGCAGCGGCGCATCGACTTTCTTGGTGAAGCGGAAGCGCTCGGCCGCGCGACGCGCCCGGGCGCGCCCTTCTGAGATGGCCAGCTGCGACACGCGCTGGGACCGTAGCCGGCACGGACCGCCGCCTCAAGCGACCATCCCCCCGAGCCGCCCTCGCCCGAGGCTGCCGGTCAGCTGGAGAGCCGCTGCTCGGGCGAGGCAACCGTGGATGGGCGAGCCGGAATGCGGCGGGCGGCGACGATCGCCAGGGCGGTCGCAATCAGCGTGACCCCGTCGACCAACGCAATCGCGTGTCCAATCGACCGGCCCGTCGCCTGCGCCATGGCGACGATGGCTCCGCCCGCGCCAGTCCCTACAGCGACACCCAGGACGTTGGCGAGTTGCAGCGCCGCGGAAGCGGCGCCTTCGCCGCCATGCGGCGCTGCCTCGAGCACCACGACTGCCGTGGTCGAATAGGCGATACCGATGCCCAGACCGGTAAGACCCCATGTCGCAATCGCCCACGCGATCGGCACGGCCGGGTCCAGCACCGCGAGCAGGCCGGCGAGGCCGATGAACATCGCCAGCAGACCGACGACGATGAGCGTCCGCCGGCTGTGCCGCGGCGCCAGACGCGCCTGAATCCATGCACCGGCGGTCCAGGTCAGCGTCGCGGCGGTGAGCGCGAGGCCGGACGTCACCGTGCTCTGTCCGCGCAATGTCGTGAGCGTCAGCGGCAAGAAGGCTTCGGCGCCGAAAAATGCGGCGCTGAGCAAGCCGACCGCAGCGATCGTCGCCGGCAGGCCCGCCCGCGCGCGCAAGGTGCCGGCGGGCAGCAGACGGCGCAGGGCTGGCAAGGTCAGCAGCGCGCCGGCGCCGAAGCACACGACCGCGATGGCGCGCGATCCGGTCTGCGGCGCCGCCAGCAACGCGCCGACGCCGATGGCCAACGCCAAGGCAGCGGCGGTGGTATCGGGCTGCGACTCGGGTGGCTGCGCCGCCGCGACGCGGCGCAATCCCAAGACAGCCAGCGCCGCGGACGCCGCCGTAAGCGGCACCAGGCCGAGGAACACCCAGCGCCAGTGCCAATGGTCGGTCACCGCGCCGGCGATGGCCGGGCCGATCAAGCCGGGTACCACCCAGGCACTGGACAACAACGCCACCATGCGCGGGCGCAGCTCGGTCGCGTAGCCGCGCGCGACGGCGGCGTAGGCGACGGCAGAGATCGCACCGGCGCCGAGCCCTTGTCCGATGCGGCTTGCGACGACCATCCACATCGCCGTCGCCGAACCGGCGCCGATCAGCCCGGCGACAAACACGGCGCTGCCGAGCCCGAAGGGCAGCGTCACGCCGCGCCGATCGACGGCGCGGCCGGCCAGCGCGATGCTGAGCAGATTGGTCAGCATGAAGCCGCTGAAGGCCCATCCGTAGAGATGCAGCCCGCCGAGATCGCGCACCACCGCGGGCAATGCCGTCGCCACCGCCAGCGCTTCGAAGGCGGTCATCGACACGGTGAGCACCAGCCCGATGGTCAACGCACGGTGCGCGCGATCCCAGATGGCGGATTGGTCTTGGGACATGACGGAGCGAGATCGAGGGTTCTCTCCCCTGCCCCGCCCCTAGATCCGACCGCCCGGCGCGCTACGCGGCACGCCGACCTGCGTGAACAGCAGCGCGGCGCCGATCATGGTCACGCCCTTGAGAAAGAACGACAACTGGATCTGCCGCATCACGTCGTCGGGCGCGGTCAGCATTGCAGTGCCGTGCACGGTGATCGTCACGGGGACCAGAAACAGCACGATCAGCCAGGCCCCGGCACGCGGATACCGGTTGATCAGGATGAGCGTCGCACCGAGCAACTCCGTCAGACCCGAGATCATCACCCAGAAGGGTCGGAAGGGAATCGGCGCCGGCATCAATGCGACGTAGCGATCGAGATCGGTGAAGTGCGTGATGCCGGAGAGGAAGAAAATCAGCGTGAACATCACGCGACCGAGCAGGGCGATGCGCGGATGGAAGAGGTGCAGGTCGCGAGCGTCGAGGGTCGGCATGTCGTCCTCCATCCCTGCCCCATAGCCGCGGCTGCAACCGCGACGCGAGCGCGCCGCAATCGCGCTGGCAGGATTCTCGTTGGCTGGACGGAGGCGGCGCACCCATCCTGCCCGAGCGAGCGATGCACGCCGAGGCGGGAGGAGACGCCCCCCGCGGGGCGGGGCGTCTCCACTGTACAGGAGGGACCGTCAAACGGGGCGCGGCGGTGCCGCGCCGACCGTCACTTCGCCTGGTAGCGACGCAGGAACGCGGGCGACTCGTAGTCGTGCTCGCTGTCCTCGTCGCCGATCGGATCGATGGTGAATTCCTCGCTACTCGAGGCTGGAACCGACAAATCGTCGCCTTCCAAGGTCTGCAGACGCGGCTCGCCGCCCTCGTCGACGACGCGACCGAGCTTGCGCACCGGACGATCGCTGGCGCCGATGCGCCGGATCGCTTCGGCGCCGAAAGTCTTGTTCGCCAGCGCGGCCACCGGACGGCTGCCGATGACCGGAACCGCAACGGGCGCCGCCGCCACGGCGGCCGCCGCGAGCGCCGGCACCGGTGCCGTGAGCGCGGCGCTCTGGCCGAAGCCGGTGGCAATGACGGTGATGCGCAGCTCGTCGCCCATGCTCTCGTCGATCACCGCACCGAAAATGATGTTGGCGTCTTCGTGCGCCTCTTCCTGGATCAGTGACGAGGCGTCGTTGATCTCGTGCAGCGCCAGGTCGGCACTGCCCGTGATGTTGATCAGCACGCCGCGCGCGCCGCGGATCGACAGGTCTTCGAGCAGCGGGCTGGAGATGGCGCGCTGGGCGGCCTCGATGGCGCGGTTCTCACCGCGCGCCGTGCCGGAGCCCATGATCGCCATGCCCATCTCGCTCATGATCGTGCGCACGTCGGCGAAGTC
>Ga0265339_10000419_pt1 | contig 33620 bp, 26 predicted proteins | sample 4CB219metaG_FD_202085 | JGI IMG/M metagenome (GOLD analysis project Ga0265339, IMG submission 202085) | Rhizosphere microbial communities from Carex aquatilis grown in University of Washington, Seatle, WA, United States - 4-CB2-19 metaG | ecosystem: Host-associated > Plants > Roots >... | reverse complement strand
CCGCGCCGTACATCAGCTCGGTCTCGGTGATGTCCTCGACGTAGTGGGTCTCGATGTACGAGAGCACCTTCGAGAAGATGCCGAGCTTCTGATAGGGGTTGAACCGCCCCGCGAGCGATGGCCGGGAGAAAACCACACCGCCCGAGAAAGCGGCGGCGACCAGCAACGCGGTGAGCCCGATGCGCTTGGCTGACATTGGGCGGGAGCATAAACCCGGGGCGGGGCAGAGGCCATCGGTACCCCACGGTCGAGCCTCACCCGTGCCCTCAGCCCCGTCCTCGTCCTGGTCCTCGTCGCCGTCCTCGCCTCATCGCCATCCCCACGATCACCCCAACCCCAACCAATCCCAGCGCGCCCTCGCCCCCGCCCCCTTCGACCGCACAAGCACACCCTCCCCCCCGCACCCGCAGATCCGGCGGTGTCTCGCGGAGGTCGAGCCCGGCGTCGACCGCCCCGTTCCCCGCGTCGGCCCCACTGTCGCCGGCGTCACCAACGTCGACCGCCGCGTCAGCGTCCGGCGCTCCGCCATCGACCGAGGAATCCGGAGTCGCCGTGTCCGCCCCGGTATCGATCGCCGGCGGAGCATCGCCGCTCTGGACGTCCGCGGGCGAGCCGTCGGCGCCGCCGAGATCGACGACCGTATCACCGCCGCCACTGTCGAACCCGGGCGCATCGGGCGTCATGATCGCATCTGGACCAGGCCCTGCGTCCGGCGGAAGCGCGCAGTCGCGAGGCGAGAAGATGCAGCCGACGCCCGGCTGGCAACTGTCGATCGTGCAGTCATTGCTGTCATCGCAGACCAGCGGCCCGCCCGACTGACAGACGCCTTGCTGGCAAACGTCGGGGTCTGTACAGGGATCGCCGTCGGTGCAGAGGGTCCCATCGGGCTCGACGGTCGCGATGCAGACACCAGCGGCGCAGTGATCGTTGATCGTGCAGACGTTGCCGTCAGTGCAACGCGTGCCGTCCAGCACCGGCATGCCCACGCATTTCTTGTTCAAGCAGACGTCGGGATAGGTGCAGGCCTGGTGGTCGTCGCAGAGATCGCCGTCGTTGGCGAGCACGCAGACATCCAGCACCTCTTGCTCGGCGGTGCTGCCCGGCGGCGGCTCGACGCACGAGGCAGCCGCCAGGCACGACGCGACAAAGGCCCAGACGACCCCCCCAAAGCACTGTCGAGACGTGCGCACGGCCGCCCCAGCATCTCAGATGCAGCGCAGCTGAGCAAAACGTCTCGATCAGGTCACGCGGAACGCGCCGGTCACGCAGAACGCCCCCCCCGCCCGCCCGGAGCTCTGCGGTGCGAAGTTCGGAACCCTTTGTGGGTTCTGAAAAATGAGATACGATACATGTACCGTCACGTCTTTTTTGTTGCCCCGCTTTTCCACCGGGGCAGACTACGAAGCGGGGCGCGGCAAGGGCGGGAAACGAACCTGGTTTTTGACCGGCTTCCACAGGTTGTCCCCAGGGCTATCAACACTAGATATAGTGGGCCGACTGATACGCACCACGATATATTGTTGCTTTCCGCCGGCGCTTATGGCTTAACGTGTCTCCGGACGTTGTTCGGGTCCGGGTCGCTTTCGAAGACTCTTTTTGGGGAAGAGGAGACTCTAAATGCTTGAAAAGCAGGACATCCGGAAGAACCGCCGCCACAGCACCCTCGACGGCTCGAACTCGGCCGGTGCGGGCCGTCAGGCCCGCGACACGACGCGCCCGACCGGAGTGGAGTCTTCCAAGGAGAAAGCCACCGCACGCAAGAACGGCCCGGGCCTGCCGGTCCGCCGCTTCTTCACCAAGCCGGGCGATGACGGCTTCACGAATGTTCAGTGGGAGCTGCGCACCGCGGCCATCACCGGCGAGAACGGCAAGATGGTCTTCGAGCAGCGCGACGTCGAGGTCCCCAAGGGTTGGACCCAGACCGCGACCAACGTCGTGGTCCAGAAGTACTTCCGCGGCACGGTGGGCACGCCGGGGCGCGAGCGCTCGGTGCGCCAGCTGATCTCGCGCGTCGCCGACACCATCACCGCCTGGGGTCGCAAGGACGGCTACTTCGCGGACGCCGCGGCGGCCGAGGCCTACAACGCCGAGCTGCGCCACCTGCTGGTCGAGCAGAAGATGGCGTTCAACTCACCGGTCTGGTTCAACGTCGGGTCGGAGGCCGAGCCGCAGTGCTCGGCGTGCTTCATCAACAGCGTCGAGGATCGCATGGAGTCGATCCTGACGTTGGCCAAGACCGAGGGCATGTTGTTCAAGTACGGCTCGGGCACCGGCACCAACCTGTCGCCGCTGCGCAGCTCGCGCGAGCTGCTGAACGGCGGCGGCACCGCGTCGGGTCCGGTCAGCTTCATGCGCGGCTTCGACGCCTTCGCCGGCGTGATCAAGTCAGGCGGCAAGACCCGGCGCGCCGCGAAGATGGTCATCCTCGACATCTCTCACCCCGACGTCGAGGAGTTCATCTGGTGCAAGGCCAAGGAAGAGAAGAAGGCCTGGACGCTCATCGACGCCGGCTACGACGGGTCATTCGATGGGGAAGCGTACAAGTCGATCTTCTTCCAGAACTCGAACAACTCGGTGCGCCTCACCGACGATTTCATGGAGGCGGTGCAAAAGGACCGCGAGTGGGTCACGCGCGCCGTGCGCGACGGGCAACCCGTCGACACCTACAAGGCGCGCGATCTGTGGCGCTCGATCGCCGACGCTGCCTGGCAGTGCGGCGACCCCGGCCTGCAGTTCGACACCACGGTCAACGCCTGGCACACGTCGGCGAACACTTCGCGCATCAACGCGTCGAACCCCTGCTCCGAGTACATGTACCTCGACGACTCGGCCTGCAACCTGGCGTCGCTGAACCTGCGCAAGTACCAGAAGCCCGACGGTGAGTTCGACGTCGAATCGTTCCGCCGCGCCGTCGAGCTGACGATCATCGGCCAGGAGATCATCGTCGGCAACGCCAAGTACCCGACGGAGAGGATCCGCGACAACTCGCTGCGCTTCCGTCCGCTCGGCCTCGGGTACGCCAACCTGGGCGCGCTGCTCATGTCGCGCGGCCTGCCCTACGACTCGGCGTCGGCGCGCGCCTACGCCGGCTCGATCACCGCGCTCATGACCGGCTGGGCCTACCGCACCAGCGCGGCGATCGCCCGCGACGTCACCGGCCCGTTCGATGGCTACCCCGAGAACGAGGAGCCATTCCTGGGCGTGATGAAGAAGCATCGCCATCAGGTCGACAAGATCGACCCGCAGTACGTCCCCGGCGACCTGCTGACATCGGCGCGCGCGGCCTGGGACGACGCGATCGCGATCGGCCGCGAGCACGGCTTCCGCAACGGCCAGGCAACGGTGCTGGCGCCGACCGGCACCATCGGCTTCATGATGGACTGCGACACCACCGGCATCGAGCCCGACATTGCGCTCATCAAGTACAAGCGGCTCGTCGGCGGCGGCATGATCAAGATCGTCAACGGCACCACGCGCGAGGCGCTGACCAACCTCGGCTACAACGACGAGCAGACGCAGGCGATCATCGACTACATCGACGCCGAGGAGACCATCGAGGGCGCGCCCGGCCTGGCCGATTCGCACCTGCCGGTGTTCGACTGCGCGTTCCGCGCCGCCAACGGCACGCGGTCGATCCATTACCAGGGGCACATCCGCATGATGGCGGCGGCGCAGCCGTTCATCTCGGGCGCGATCTCCAAGACCGTGAACCTGCCGCCCGAGGCGTCGATCGAGGACGTGCAGGACGCGTACATGGAGGCCTGGAAGCAGGGCCTGAAGGCGATCGCCATCTACCGCGACGGCTGCAAGCGCACGCAGCCGCTGTCGACCAGCAAGATCGACCCCGGCCTGGGCAAGGCGGTCGCGGCGGCGCCCGTTATCACCAATGGCCCGCCGGCGGCGGTGCGGCGCAAGCTGCCCGACGAGCGGCAGTCGCTGACACACAAGTTCGCGGTCGCCGGCCACGAAGGCTACGTCCACGTCGGTCTGTACGAGACCGGCGAGCCGGGCGAGATCTTCGTGAAGATGGCCAAGGAGGGCTCGACGGTGTCGGGCCTGATGGACAGCTTCGCGACCGCAATCTCGCTGGCCCTGCAGCACGGTGTGCCGCTGCGCCTGCTGGTCGACAAGTTCTCGCGCACGCGCTTCGAGCCCTACGGCTTCACCGAGAACCCGGAGATTCCGCGCGCGAGCTCGATCATGGATTACCTCTTCCGCTGGCTCGGGTCCAAGTTCATCAAGGCGGACGCCGAGGGGACCGTGACCAACGACTACCAGATCGACGCCTCGGGCGATCTCAAGCGCGTCTCCGAAGTCGTCGCCACCGGCCAGAGCACCAAGGTCGAGGTGATCGACGCGACCAAGGCCCATGGCAGCAGCGGCGCGCACGCCAATGGCAACGGCCACGGCGCGCACGCAAACGGCAACGGCAACTACGGCTTCATCGCCCGGACCGATGCGCCGACCTGCCCCGAATGCGGATCGATCATGATCCCCAACGGCAGCTGCCACAAGTGCGTGAACTGCGGCACGACCAGCGGCTGCAGCTAGCTTTTCCCGATCCCCTCCCCCGTCCGCGCAACCCGCTCGGGGGAGGGCCAGAGAGCTGGTTAGGGAGAGGCCAAGCCGCCAGAGCCGACGTCTGGCTCGACGTCCTGCCAGAGCGCCGCGAGCTCCACCTCGATGGCATCGAACGGCTCGGCTCGCACGCGCGCCTCATCACCGAACACTGCCATCGACGTCCACTGTCCCGGCGTCTCCGCCGAGAGGCGGAGCACCTCCAGTGTGTGCAGCAACGGATTGACCAGCCACGCGCGGCTGACGCCGGCAGCCGCGTAGAGCGCGATCTTCGCACCCCGATCGATCCGCTCCGTCGAAGGCGACAACACCTCGCACACCCAATCGGGACGGATTGTGAAGTAGGCGGGCTTTCTGGGTATCACGCTCATGGTTTCGCGGCGCCACCCCGCGAGGTCGGGCACGAGGACGTTCTTCCCGAGGTGGAGCTCCGGTTCGGCGAGGATGATCCACCCACCGGGCCCACCCCGTCCACGATGGAAAGGAGATCTGAGCGCTTCGATCAACGCCGATTCCGCCTCCGAATGGGGCCCGGCCGGTCGCGGGCTCAGGATCAGCTCGCCCTCGATGATCTCGGCAACCTTGTGCGGCGGCGCATTCAAGACGTCGTCGTACGTCGCAGGCTGCCGCGCCGTCTTGCCCATTGGTTGAAAGGATAGCACCGCGAGATATCGGCGATACGCCGTCGTCGGTTGCGCGCAGACCGCCCCCTACCCGCGCCTCATTTGCCGTCGCTCGCGCCCCCGGTTAGCCTCTCTGCATGTTCACCTTCGTCACCGGTGGTCTTCGGGCGGGGAAGTCGGGGTATGCGCTTCGGCGCGCGTCGGAGCTGGGGCCGCCGCCATGGCTTTACATCGCGCCCAATGCCGACGGCGACGATGATCTGAAGGCGCGCCTCGCTGGCTACCGCCGCGATCAGGACGCGCGCTGGAAATTGATCGAAGCGCCCGAGCTGATCTGGAACGCGCTCGACCCGGCGGTGGTCGACAACCACGGTGCGCTGGTCATCGACCGCTTCACGATCTGGCTCTCCAATCACCTGGCCCAGATCCCCAAGAGCTCGGACCGCGAGTTCCTCACCGAGATCGAGAAGTTTGCCGATCGCCTCTATCGATCAACCACGCCCGCGGTGCTGGTCACCACCGAGATCGGGCTCGGCTTTCTTCCCGCGTCGGTTCCCGATCGCCGGCTGATCAACGTCGCCGGGCTCGCCAATCAGATCCTGGCCGAGCGCGCGCAGACGGTCGTCATGACGGTCAGCGGCGTACCGTTGCGCCTACGCTGATCGCGACGCCCTCAAACCCTGCCTTCACCATGCCGCTCTACCGCGAATCGTTCCCCGTCGGCCTGCTCGCCTGCAACTGCTCGATCATCGCCGACCCGGACACCAAGAAGGCGATCGTCGTCGATCCCGGCGACCAGGCGCCCGACATCCTCGCACGGCTCGAGCGGCTCGGCGTGCAAGCGGTCAAGCTGGTTCACACGCACGCGCACTTCGATCACGTGCTCGGCACCGGCGCGGTCGCCGAGCAGACCGGCGCCGAGGTGCTGCTGCACGCGGGCGATCGCTGGCTGTACGACAACGTCGAGCTGCAGGCGCGCATGTTCGGGATCCCGTGGACGCCGACAGTGATGGCGTCGCTCACGCGCGAGCTCGTGGGCGGCGACGTGCTCTCGTTCGGCAACCGCGAAGCGCACGTGCTGCACACGCCCGGGCACACACCGGGCTCGCTCTGCTTCTTCGTCGAGCGCACCGGGGAGACCCCGTTGCTGTTCAGCGGCGACACACTCTTTCGCCGCTCGATCGGACGCACTGACCTCTGGGGCGGATCCGCGGAGCTGCTGCTCTCGTCGATCCGCGACCAGCTGTTCTCGCTGCCCGAGGACACGATCGTCGTGCCCGGTCACGGCGCGCCGACGACGATTGGCGCCGAGCGCGAGGGCAACCCGTACGTCGGCCGGCACGCGCCCGCGATCGGCGGCGGAGGGTCGCGTGCCTGACGCGCGTCCACCGCGAGTCTCGCTCGCACGCTTGCCGACGCCGCTCGAGCGTTCGCGCCGCATCGGCCCCGCGCTGGGCGTGAACCTGTACTGGAAGCGCGACGATCTCACCGGCATCGAGCTCTCCGGCAACAAGATCCGCAAGCTCGAGTTCCTGTTCGCCGACGCCGAGGCGCGCGGCGCCGACACCGTGATCACCTGCGGCGGCGAGCAGTCGAACCACTGCCGCGCGACCGCGCTCGGTGCCGCGCAGCGCGGTCTTGGCTGCGTGCTGCTCTTGCGCGTGCCCGATCCGGCGGCGCCACCACCGCCCGCCGCCAACAGCCTGCTCGATCGCGTCGCCGGGGCGCAGATCCGCTACGTGTCGTTCTCCGAGTACCGGCGCCGCGATGAGATCTTCGCCGTCGTCGAAGAGGATCTGCGGCGCGCCGGCCGCCGCCCCTACGTGATCCCCGAGGGCGGCTCGAACGCCCTCGGCGCCTGGGGCTACGTCGCCGCGCTCGAGGAGCTGCGCGAGCAGATCGCCGCGCTCGGCGCCGACGCGCCCGCGCCGATCACGATCGCGTACGCCGCCGGCTCGGGGGGCACCGGCGCGGGCATCGAGCTCGGACTGCGCCTCGGGGGCTGGACCGATGCGCGCGCACTCGGCTTCGCGGTCTGCGACGATCGCGCGTACTTCCAGCGGCGCATCGCCGACATCGTCGGCGATGCCAGCCGCCGCTGGAACCTCGGCGTGTCGCTCGCGCCTGACGACGTCGCGATCGACGATCGGTTCATCGGCCCCGGCTACGCGCAGACCACCGCCGAGATGCTGGCGGTGATTCCCGAGGTCGCCCGCGCCGACGGGCCGATTTTGGATCCGGTCTACACCGGCAAAGCGTTTTTCGGGCTCCGCACATTGATCGAACGATCGGAGCTGGCACGCGCGGGCACGATCGTCTTTCTCCACACGGGTGGAATCTTTGGATTATTTCCCTTCGGGCCCGATCTGGTTCCAGTCGCCCGTTGACGTATTTCCAGAGATGCCGATTGATGTGAGCGTCAGTCCGCAGACCAGCCGCGACCACCTACACGGGTTCCGAGGAAATTTTGAGCGCGGGATTTTTAGAATCGGCGTAAGCTGGCGTTCATGCTGCACTCTTCCCCGCTCGCCCACCGCTCACGCACGAATTTCTCCGCCATCATCGTCGCGCTGCCGTTGGTCGCGACGTCGTTGCTGGTCGCGGCGCCGGCTTTCGCCAAGAAGAAGGCGGCCGCCGAAGATGCACCGGCCGCGGCGCCCGCATCGTCCGAGGCAGCTCCGGTGGACCCCAAGCTGGTTCCGCCGACGCCCGATACCTTCGGGCGCGTGCACTTCGGCCCATCGTCGGGCTCCGACCTCGGCCGCGTCAACGTCAAGGCGCCGGCGAGCGACAACGTTCGCGTGTTCCTCGAGGGCCGCTTCTTCGGCACCGCGCCGATCACGATCTACAGCGTGCCCAAGGGCGACTACATCCTCGAGGGAACGTTCCCGGATGGCAAGACGGTGAGCAAGCCGGTCTCGGTCCTCGAGAACGACGAGGCGGTCATCGACCTGACCGGCGCGCGCGCGGCGCTCGAGGCCCCCTCCAAGGGCGGCGGCGTGTTCTCGAGCAAGGAGATCTCCGAGACGCGCATGACCGCGATGAAGGCGTTCGCGATCGGTGGCGCGGTCGCGCTGGTTGCCGGCATCACCTTCGGCCTGCTCGAAAAGAGCAAAGAAAACGACTACAAGACCGCGCCGAACAACCAGACGCAGCTCGACGGCATCGCCAGCAGCGGCAAGAACTACGCGCTCTATGCCAACATTGGCTTCGCGCTCACGTTCGTCGGCGCCATCGGCGCCGCGGTCTGCGCCTACCCGATGTTCGTCAAGCCGTCCGCCGAGAAGCCCAAGACCGTCGCTCTGTCGCAGCCGACCTTCGTGGTGGTGCCGACCCAGTCGGGCGCGGCCGGCTCGTTCGCGCTTCGGTTTTAGAGCTACTTTCCGAGTCTCCCGGCATCGATCACGCGCGTGCCCGCGGGAGGCGACCACTTGAAGGTCGCGTCGGGCACGCCACCGTTGATCTTGATATCGGAGAAGAGCATGTCGTTGACGTTGCCCTGACCGTCGACGAGCACGCTCTCGCGCACCAGGAAGGTCTCGGGGTCGACGACGAAGGTGATCTCCTTGACCTGCGGCTGCGCCTGGCGCGGGTGCAGCGACAGCACGTAGTCGCGCGCGGTGCCGACGCCAGGCGTCTTGCCGAACGCGATCTCGAACTCGTCGGCCAGCTTGCCCTTGCCGGTCAGGAACGCCAGCGCCGCCGGCAGCTGCGACGACTTGAGGTCTTGCTTGAACGCCTGCCGGTCCTCGGGCTCGTAGAGCCACAGGCGGCTACCGTCGGCCAGGTACATCTTCGGGTCAGGCGTCAGGTAGTTCCAGCGCATCTTGCCTGGCTTCTTGAGCAGGACCTCGCCGGAGAGCGCGCTCTTGCGCTTGAAAGTCGGGTTGGTGAGGGTCTGGCTGAAGTGCGCGCGAAAGTCGCCGGCCGAGTCGTAACGCTTCTGCACGCGGTCGACGACGGCGTTGAGGTCGAGCCGTTCGCTCGCCGCCGAGACCACGCCGGCGTGTGAAGCACCGAGCACCAGAGCCGCGAGCACGAAACGGGGACGCATCGCCGAATCCTAGTCAATCGGACAGCCGACGGCGACCGGGGATTCATCGCGGGAGGTTCGTCGACCGCAGCCGTCAAAACGTTCGAGTTGTTGCGCCTCCTACAACGGTTCGGGGGCTTGAGTGTTGTCGCTTAGGCATCAATCGTCGGACGCTGCGGCATAGACACGCAGGCAAATCAATATCTTCGTCAGCCAGCTTACGGTTGGCATGTTGTCTGCTGCTGAGAGGAAAGCTCACACGTCTCCCAACAATCACGCACGACGCCGCCCCCCCGGGGCCGGCGAGGGGGTCCCTCATGCAGCACCTGCCGACGGCGATTTCTGAGGACGCTCGCTTTCTCGATGCGCTCCGCGAGGAGGTGGATCAGCATCCTCTCTGGAGCTGCCAGTTGCTCCGGGCTTGCGAGCTGGGACACCTCTCGCGCGAGGACTTCCGCTACCTCTTCTCTCAGTACTGGCACTACTCGCACAACTTCACGCGGTATCTCGCGGCGCTGATGGCTCGGTGCGAGAACGACTTCTTCCGCGCCGCGCTGTCCGAGAACCTGTGGGAAGAAGGCGGGATGCAGCAACCGAGCGATCGCCACTCGCAGATCTTCCGCGCCTTCCTCACCGACGCGCTCGGCATCGCGCTCGGCGACATCCGCCACGATTCAGCGGCGCTGCACTTCGTGGGCCGCTATCTCGACTACTGCCTGACGGCGCCGCTACCCAGCACCGCCGCCTTCCTGGCGTTCGGCACCGAAGGCATCGTGCCTCGTCTCTACGCGACCCTCACGACGGGCCTGCGCCAGATCGGCCTCGGCGACGAAGACCTGCGCTTCTTCCTCATCCACATGGCGTGCGACGACAAACACGCGGCGACGCTGGCCGATCTCACCGCCTCGTACAGCGCCGAGCCAGGATGGCAACGCCTGGTCCACGAGGGCACACGCGCCGCCCTGGATCTACGGCTGAAGTTCTTCGACGGGCTCTACGAGGGGATCCGGCAGCAGCGGATGCGCGCTACGCTGAGCCATATTCAGGACCGCGTCTCGCTGGCCGACGCGGCGCCGGCCGCAGCCCAGGTGGTCTTTTCGACCACCCGGGACGCAGGCGTCGCGCTTTACAACAATCGCGTCGAACGACTGAATATCGAGTTCGCGGTCACCCGGGTGCCGTTCCCCGGTGAGGCGCTCGATCCGCGAATCGTGAGGATTCCCCCCGGGCGCTGCAATGAGCGGCACAAGCACGCGCACGAATCATTCTTCTACATCGTCTCCGGGCACGGCCGGGTGCGCGTCGGAGATGCATTCTTCGAGGTCCACGCGGGCGACATGGCCTTCGTCCCCCGCTGGGCGCTCCATCAGACGGAGAACACCGGCGCCGATGAGATGATCATCGTGGCCGTCACCGACTACAACCTCGCGAGCGCGGCGTACATCGGAGAGTATTACGACAGCGCGCACCGCATGAAGGCCGACGAAGACATCGCTCCGAAGGCCCCGGTCCTGTTGTCGTCCCTACCCAGCCCTAAATAGGGAGAGCAGCTCGACTGTAACTACGACGCGTGCTGCAGATATTCTCCGGGGGGCGCGACCACCTCGCGCGGCTTGGCGCCGTTGGCCGGGCCGACGATACCTTCGCGCTCCATGTGCTCGACCATGCGCGCCGCGCGGTTATAGCCGATCTGCAGCCGCCGCTGGATGAATGACACGCTCGCCTGGCGCGTCTCGCAGACGATCGCGACCGCCTGGTCGTACATCTCGTCGCGGGACTCGTCGACGGGCGCGCCCTCCTCGGCGTCCTCTTCGCGCGGCTTGAGGATGTCCATGTCGTAGACCGGCTTGGCCTGCTTCTTCAGGAACTCCACCACGCGGTGCACCTCGTCGTCGCTGAGGAATGCGCCGTGCACCCGCCGCAACTTGGTGCCGCGGTCGGAGAACAGCATGTCGCCGTTGCCGAGCAGCGTCTCGGCGCCCGAGGTATCGAGGATCGTGCGCGAGTCGATCTTCGACGCCACCTGCAGCGCGATGCGGCTGGGGAAGTTCGCCTTGATGAGGCCGGTGATCACGTCGACCGACGGTCGCTGGGTCGCGAGGATCAAGTGCAGGCCCGCGGCGCGCGCCTTCTGCGCCAGGCGCGCCACCGACGTCTCGACGTCCTTCGGCGCGACCATCATGAGATCCGCGAACTCGTCGATCACGATCACGATGTATGGGAGCTTGCGCGGCGGCGGATCGGTCGATTCGCGCGCGGCTTGCCCCGCTGCCGCCTTGTCCGACAGATCCTCGTCGCTGGGCGTCTCCTCCTGCACGATCCCCTCGGGGTTGGGCATGGGCTCGTCGGGATCCATCTCGACCTCGCTCTCGGTGCCGTCGGGCCCCGCGAGCATGACCTTGATCTTCTTGGTGGGCACCGCCGCCGCGGGCGTCGTGTCGGCGAAGATCTTTTTCTCGCTCTGCTCGATCTTCGCGTTGTAGCTGCTGATGTCGCGCACGCCGGTCTTGGCGAGCAGCTCGTAGCGCCGCTCCATCTCCTCGACCGCCCAGCGCAGCGCCAGGTTCGCCTTCTTGGGATCGGTGACCACCGGCAGGAGCAGGTGCGGGATCCCTTCGTAGATCGAGAGCTCGAGCATCTTCGGGTCGACCATGATGAAGCGGACGTCCTCGGGCGAGGCGTTGTAGAGCAGGCTGGTGATCATGCCGTTCACCGCGACCGACTTGCCGGAGCCGGTGGTGCCGGCGACCAGCAAGTGCGGCATCTTGGACAGGTTCACGCTGACCGGCGCGCCCTTGATGTCCTTACCCAGGGCGACCTGCAGCTTGCTGCTGGCGCCGGTGAAGCACTCGTCCTCGAGGATCTCCTTGAGATAGACGATCTCGCGCGTCTTGTTGGGGACCTCCACGCCGACGACCGCCTTGCCGGGGATCGGCGCGACGATGCGCACCGCCTGCGCCTCGAGCGCCATCGCCAGATCCTTCTCCAGATTGGCGATCTTGCCGGTGCGCGTGCCGGGCGCCGGCGCGAACTCGTACATCGTCACGACCGGGCCCATGTGGATCTCGCGCACCTTGCCGCGCACGCCGTAGTTGGACATCGCCTGCTCCAGGCGTTCGGCCATGTCGTACAGCGCCTGCTTGTCCATTTCGGGCGCCGTCGACTGCGACGGCTGGAACTCGAGCATGTCGGTGCCGGGCAGCTTGAACGCGCCCTCGCCGAGCTTGATGAAGCCGGGGCCCGCGGCCGCGGCGGCATCGGCGCGCGCCTCGGCGGCGGCGGCGGCCGCCTCGGTGCGAGCGTCGGCCTCGGCTTCACGAACCCGTGCGCGCGACGCCGACTCTACGATGATCGGCCCCTCGATGACCGGCAGAGCAACCGGCGCGTCGGCGCTGCTTGCGGAGGCACCGTGCGGCGGCGCGACCAGCGGCAATGATTCGAGCACCTCGGGCTCCGCGCCGTCACTGTCGTCGGAATCGAACGCCACCGGTGGCCTCGCGAACCGTTCCACGGCCGCCATCTCGGCGACGACGTCGGCGAACGCGGCCCGTTCGGGGTTGCGCTTGTCGGGCACCGTGCGCGCCTCGCCGATGCGGACGGCGTTGAGCTCGTCCTCCTCCTCCTGAGCGCGCGCCGCCTCGCGATCGAACGCGTCGACATCGACAGCCGCGGTGATCGCGCGGATGTCCTCGTCGCGGATCTCGATGGTGCGGCCAGAGGGGTCGCCGGCGTGCTCATCGCCGGCTTCGAGGTCACCTTCGCTCTCATCTTCCTCATCTTCCTCATCCGCCTCGTCGGCCTCGTGGTCCCCCTTCTCGGGGAACATCGCGCGCGCCACGCGTCCGGCGGCGCACAGGCCGGCCCACATCGCCTGTCCGGTCTGTCGCGCCGCCCAGCGCAGCACCACGATCACCTCGTGGATGCGGATCGCGCTCAGCAGCAGCAGCGACACGAACAGCATCGTTGCGCCCGCGAGCGCCGCACCGACGACGCCGATGAAGCTGGCCGCGACCTCGCCCAAGTACTGCCCGAGCAGCCCGCCCGGACCATGGAAGGTGGTCGTGCGCCCGGCGAACGGCAGGTGCAGCAGGATCGCCATCGCACCCAGCAACAGCAGCACCGCCGCCGCTTCACCCGGCCCCGCGACCAGCCGACGCGCGCGGAAGCAGCGCACCGCCGCCACGGTCAGGCCGGCGATCAGCAGATACGCGCCCAGACCGGCCAGCGTGTAGAGCCCGGCCGCGGTCGCAGCGCCTCCCGGCCCCATCATGTTGTTCGATCCGAGCTGCATCGACAGCAGCGACAACAGTGAGAACAGCGCGAAGGCCATCGACAGAATCCCAACAATTTCATGTCGTTGCGTCGGGCGGCCCCCGCGTGGCGATGATTCAGCGTGTGTCTTGGCGGCCATCAGTCTCCTCGGCTTCCCGGTGCGCGGTGTACATACACCCACATCAGGCTACCTCCGCCGACAGCCCCGTCAACTTTTTAGCGGCCGCCGGGAGAGAGAGGACCGGAGCTACTCGGCTTCGTCGATCGGCTTGGGGGTGTCGTCGCTGGAGTCGGCCTCGATCTCGGCGAAGGCGCTCTCCACGGCGTCCTCCTCCGCCTCCGCCGGGGCCGCCGCGGTCGCGGCCGGCGAGCCGGCGGCGCTCTCGATCGGTAGCGGCTGCTTCTTCCAGTGCGCGTACACTGCCTCGGCCGCCTTGCGGGTCATGCCGGGCACCGCCGCCAGATCCTCGAGCGAGGACTCGCGAATCTTCTTCAAGCTGCCGAAGTGCCGCAATAGCAGGCGCTGTCGCCCCTCCCCGATGCCGGGGATCGTCGACAGGGCCGACCGCAGCGTCAGCTTCTTGCGCTGCTGGCGATGAAAGCTGACCGCGAAGCGGTGCGCTTCGTCGCGCAGGTGCTGCAGCACGAACATCTCCGCGGTGTTCGGGCGAATCGGGATCGCGTCCTTGGCGTGGGGCAGGAAGACGCGATCCGGATGCTTCGGGGTCGGCTTGGACGACGCGGGAACTGCATCATCCGCGCGCGTGGAGACCGCGCTCCCCGCGGGTGTCGGGGCCGGCGCTGCGCCCTCGGCCGGCGGCGCGGCCCCACTCTCCGCAGGCGCGGCGGCCCCGCTCTCGATGACCGCAGCAGCCGCGTTCTCGGACGACGCTGTCGCCGGGTCGGTTTGCGATGTCGCTCCAACCTCGGCTTCGGCCTCGCTGTCGGCATCCTCTTCGTCGGCCACCGCGACGTCGCGCTCCTTGGCGAGGCCGACGATCGGCAACCCCACCCCGGGTCGCACGTCGATGCCCACGTCGCGCGCCGCCGCGAGCGCCATGCCGAGCTGGCCCTTGCCGCCGTCGATGACAATCAGGTCGGGTAGCGCCCAGGTACTCTTGTCGCCCTCGTGTGGCTCTACGGTCTCCTCGACGGTCTCCGCGGCGTCGGAGCCCGGCGCGTCCGCGACGCCCTTGCCCGCCTGCAGCTCGCGCGCACGCCGGAACCGCCGCGACAGCACCTCGTACATCGAGGCGAAGTCATCGGGACGATCGCCAGTCTTGACCTTGTACGTGCGGTAGCGCGACTTCTCGGGCCGCCCGTCGACGAACACGACCATCGACGCCACGGTGGCGAAGCCCTGGATGTGAGAGATGTCGTAACACTCGATGACACGCGGCAGGCGCGCCAGCTTCAACCGCCGCTGCAGCTTGCCGAGCGCAACCTCGGTGTCCTCGCGCGCGTTTCGCCGCGAGGTGAAGCTCGCCGCCGCGTTCTTCTGCGCGAGCTCGACCAGCTTGCGCCGATCGCCCCGCTGCGGTACGCAGATCTCGACCTTGCGCCGCCGCCCGGTGCGCTTCTCGGCCAGCCACTCGGCCTTGAGCTCGGCGTCGTCGATCGCGAACGGCAGCAGCACCTCGTCGGGCGGCACGACGTTCATGTCGTAGTAGAGGCCGATGAACGACGACAGCAGCTCCGCGTCGGGGAACTCCTGCCCGGTGAACGAGAACCCGCGGCTGCCCAGCATCTTGCCCTGGCGGATCGAGAGCACGACGATCTCGAGCGCGATCCCCTGCCGGAAGAAGCCGAACACGTCCTGGTCGACGAAGTCGGTCGACACCACCCGCTGCTCCTCGAGCGTGGTCTCGAGCGCGCGCAGCTGATCGCGCACCTCGGCCGCGCGCTCGAAGTCGGTGCGCGCCGCCGCCTCCTTCATGCGCGTGCCCAGGCGATGCAAGAGCTCGTCGCTCTTCCCCTCGAGGAAGAGGCGCACGTCGCGGATCTGATCCCCATACTCGTCGCGCGAGACCGGCAGCACGCACGGCGCCGGGCAGCGCTTGATCTGATACTGCAGGCAGGGGCGCCGCCGGTTGTGCAGCACGTGATCGGTGCAGGTGCGCAGCTGGAAGTGGCGGTTCACGATGCGCAGCGCCTCGCGGCACGCCGTCGCCGAGTGGTACGGCCCGAAGTAGAACGCACCGTCGCCGGCGATCTTGCGCACGACCTCGAGCCGCGGCCATTCGCCCTCGGGGTCGAGGCGCAGCACCAGGTAGTTCTTGTCGTCGCGCAGGTTGACGTTGAAGCGCGGCTGATGCTTTTTGATCAGCGTGTTCTCGAGCAGGAGCGCTTCTTTCTCGTTCGAGGTGATGACCGTCTCGATGTCGGCGACGATGCCGTCGAGCAGCGGCACGAAGTCGCGGTTGTCGCCCGACGACGCCTGGAAGTACTGGCGCACGCGGTTGCGCAGCACGCCGGCCTTGCCGATGTAGACCGCCTTGCCGCGGCGATCCTTCATGATGTAGACGCCCGGCGCCGCCGGCAGCCGCTCGAGTATCTCGGCGATGGTCTGCCGCATCGGCGCCACCGCGCTGTCGCGCAGGTTCACGGCGGGCTCAGCCGCTCCTTGAGGATCCTCCTCGGACATCGACCTAAGATATACGCCATCCGCCGCGGCGAGCGCCGGTCAAGGCGGGCAGATCTGAGCCTGGAACTGTCCGTTGACGTCGTTGTTGCCGTCGAACAGGAAGTGCGCGCCGGCGCTGACCATGGTGGCGGTGACCTGGTTGACCACGATGTGCCCCTGCGTCGCGATGTAGTTGGTGGCGGTGGTGCCAGCGGTGCCCGTGTCCTGCACGAGGAACGTCTCGCTGAGCCCGCTGCCGAGCAAGTAATCGCCGGTGGCCTTCGGCACATTGAGGATCAGACGGTTGGTGCGCACCTGGTCGCCGGCGCCCGTGCACGGCGCGACGACCTCGGCGTACGCCTCGACGAAGAACTGGTCGGACAACGACAGGGCCCCGCTGCTCTCCGCCGAGCCGAAGCTCCAGGCTATGCCGCCGACGAAGCCCGACAGCGGCGAGCTGGAAATTTCGAGCGGTCCGGTGCCGCAGCCGGCCACGAGGAGCCCCGTCAGCAGGATCGAACGCATGGACAGACACTAACGCCGGCGTCGCGAGCCGTCTCATCAAATCCCACGCGGGCAAGCTATGATGAGCTCGCATGCCCAAGCGTCCACCGCCGCCCACGGGGCCTCTCGTCCGGTGCTTCGTCAGGAGGCGCTTCGTTCGACGCCTCCTTCGACGCTTCGTGGCCAGGACCGCTATAGCGGCGCTGGCTCTGGTCCTTTCGGGCGTGACGCCGGTGGCGCCGGCGCGCGTCGCCCACGCCGCCGGCGCGTCGATTGGCAAGCTGACCTGGCTCGGGCAGTCGTGCTTCTTGCTCGAGACCACGGCCGGAACCCGGATCTTGATGGACCCGATCCCCAAGGGGCTCGGCTATCCGTTGCCCACCGGGCTCAAAGCTGATGCGGTCACGATCAGCCACGAGCACCCCGACCACAACAACCTCGCGCTGCTCACCAACAAGCCCAAGGTCCTGCGCGGCCTGACCGCCGACAGAAAGGGCTGGGTCAAGATCGACGAGAAGGTGAAGGAGGTCTCGGTCCGGTCGATTCCGATCTATCACGACGACAAGCGCGGCGCCGACCGCGGCCTCGACACGGCGTTCCTGTTCGAGGTCGCCGGCATGCGCATCCTGCACCTCGGCGACATCGGGCACGTGCTGACCGACGATCAGCTGTCGGCGATCGGCGCGGTCGACGTGGTGCTGGTCCCGGTCGGCGGCACGTTCACGGTCAACGCCCACGAAGCCTCGCGCATCGTCGACCAGCTGCACCCGCGGGTGCTGGTCGTGCCGATGCACTACAAGACCGACGCGGTCACCGTGAAAGAGCTGGAACCGGTCGACGCGTTCCTGGCCGGCAAGCCCAACGTGCGGCGCGAGGCGACCAACACGATCCCGCTCACCCCGCTCAAGGGACGGCCGGGGACGGAGATCGTCGTGCTCAACTACAAGTGAGAAAGGGCCTCGGACCTCGGAGGCCACTTCACACCCTCTCAGGCTTCGGATCAGGATCCGGATCCGGATCTTGAGGCCCGAGGCCCGAGGTCTGAGGCCCTCGACGGCCGACCGTGCGTCAGTTGACGTCGTGTTTCGGGGGCGCGCCGACCGTGGGGCGAGCCGCGCCCGCCGCCGCCGCCTTGAGCCACCCGCCCACGAACTGCTCGAGCTCGGGCCTCGTCGAATCGCCGTACATGTCGCCGCGCAGCTGCCCGGTGTGGTCGTAGACGAACAGCGCGGGGATCGCACCGGTCCAGCGCGGGCTGATTGCCGCGATCAGCTCGTCGCTGTCGATGAAGCGCGCGATGTTGGGCGTCAGGTTGGGCGCCTGCTTGCGCAGCAGCGCGCCGACGTGCTCCGCGACGCCGGGGCGGCCCGGGTTGTCGAGCGACACCGACACCACCTCGAGTCCGCGCGGCTTCATGTCGTGCGCGAACTTGTCCATGATCGGAAGCTCGCGCATACACGGACCGCACCAGCTCGCCCAGAAGTGCACCAGCACCACGTGCCCGCGTCCCTGGTGCAAGAGCCCCTTGATGCCCTGGACGTCGACCAGGCGGTAGCTCGCGGGCGCGGCCTTTGCCGGTTCGGTGGCCGCGCCGCCGGCGGCCCGCGCGTCCGGCTCCACGCAGGCCGGCGCCGCGAGCAGCAGCACGAGCGCGAGCGCGCCCAGCGCCCGCCCGAGGATGCGCCCGTGGATCATGGCGCGAGCCGACTTCCCATCAGCGTCGCCGCCCCGATCGCCGGCGGCACGAAGTTGCCACCCGAGATGATCATCTTGAGCGCGGCCTGCGGCGTCAGATCGAGCCGCTGGCAGCGGTTCATCGGAACGAAGAAGAGCCGGCCCGACGTGGGGTTCGGCGACGCGGGCACGTAGACGCAGCAGGTGTTGGGATCGCCGTCGATCGGCTTGCCGCTGCTGAACGCGAGCATGCGCATGAGGCCGCTCTCGTCGGGGACGAGCACGACGTGTGCGAAGATCCCCTCGTGGCCGCCGGTCGTGACCGCGATCTGTTTCCACGACTGGTAGAGGGCGCTGAGGCCGGGGATGCGCCGGAGGATACCGTCCGCCAGGCCGATCACCCACTTTCCGAGCACGCTGCTCACGAACGTCCCCAAAAGGTAGATCAGCACCAGCGTGATGCCGATGCCCAGCCCCGGGTATTCGGCGCCGAACAGTGCGCGCGCCTTGGTGTCGACGTACCAGAGGATGAACGCGGTGATGACCAAGGGAATCGCGGCGAGCGCTCCGGCCGCCATCTTGTTTCGAACGTGAACTTGGAGTCGTCCCACGAGGTCGTTCTATCTTACGGCAGAAGCAGTGTCCCGACGCTCCCCGGCACGGCCAGGCTGTCGGCGATCTCGCCCGCGCCCACGATGTGCACCGCGAGCACGCCGGCGGCCAGCGGAGCAAACGCTTCTTCGAGCTTGGGGATCATACCGCCGCGCACCGCGCCGTTCGCGATCGCGTCGCGCGCCTCGGCAACGGTCAAACACGGCAGGCGCGATGCCGGATCGGCGGCATCACGGCGCACGCCGCCGACGCCGGTGACCGCCACCAGCGCCGTTGCGCCGGCGGCCGCGGCGAGCTGGCTGGCGACGACGTCGGCGTTGATGTTCAGCACCTCACCGAGCGGCGACGCGCCGACGCAAGCGATCACTGGCAGATAGCCCGCGGACTCCAGCGCGTCGAGCAGCGCCAGATCGAACCCGTCGATGTCGCCCACCGACCCGAAATCGATCGGTTCCGGCCCGCCGCCCGAGACCACGCGCGGCGGGCGGCGGTGCGCACGCACGAGGCCACTGGCGCCGTGCAACCCGACGGCGGCGACGCCGGCCGCGCGCAACGCCGCGACCAGATCGACGTTCAGCTGGCCCGCGACGATCATCTTGATCACGTCGAGCGTCGCGGCGTCGGTGATGCGCCGGCCGCCGACCAGGCGTGGCTCGATGCCGAGGCGCTGCGACAGCGCCGTGGCCTGCGGGCCGCCGCCGTGAACCACGATGAAGCGCGCGCCGGGACCACCGCGAGCGGCAGCGCCCGCACGATCAATGGCCCGCGCCAGGTCCGCCGCCACCACACCGACCGCGGGCGCGCCCAGCACCTCGCCGCCGAGCTTCACGACCACCGGCCGCGCGCGCCCGGCCGCACCCGATCCGCCGGATGGCTCTAGGGCCAAGGGCCCGGATCCTCGAGAGAGGCCGTCTCCGGCAGCCCCAGCATCAGGTTCATGTTCTGGATCGCCTGGCCGGCGCCGCCCTTTATCAGGTTGTCGGTCGCGCTGACCACCGCGAGCGTGCGCGTAGGGCCATGCGGCTCGCCGAGCGTGAAACCGACCTCGGCGTAGTTGCTGCCCGAGACCGCTGCGACCTCGGGCAGCCGATCGCGCACGAAGCGCACGAACGGCTCGCCCTCGTAGGCGCTGGCGTAGAGCGCGGCGATCGATTCGCTGGTCTCGCTCGCCGGCACCTCGACGAAGCTGGTGGCCAGGATCCCGCGCGACAGCGGCGCCGACACCGGTACGAACTGCAGCTCCAGGCCGCGCGCGCCGGCCTGGGCCAGCGCCTCGCCGATCTCGGGCGTGTGTTGGTGATCCAGCACCTTGTAGGTCTTGAGATTCACGGCGCGGATCGGGTGATGCGTCCCCAGCGACGGCGCCACGCCGCTGCCCGACGAGCCGGTGATGCCCACGACCTGGACGATACCGCCCAGCCGGCCGGCGCGCGCCAGCGGCAGCAGCGCGAGCTCGATCGTGGTCGCGAAGCAACCCGGCGATGCCACCGCCTGCGCCGCGCGGATGGCGTCGCGGTTCAGCTCGGGCAGCCCGTAGACGAAGCGGCCGAGCAGCTCCGGGTGCGGGTGCGCCCCGCCATAGAACCGCTCGTATGCGGCCACGTCTTTGAGGCGAAAGTCGCCCGACATATCGACCAGCTTGATGTTGGGCGCCGCCGCGAAGATCTCCGGGACCTTGCGCGCGCTCACCTTGTGGGGCAGCCCGAGCAGAGCGACGTCGCACCCCGCGACCGCCGCGCCCGGCGCCAGGTCCTCGAAGCGAAGGTTCGTCCGCCCGCTGAGCGGCAGGTGCACCGCGCCGATCGGCTCGCCGACGTGGTCGACGCTGGCGACGCGCACCAGCTCGACGTCGGGGTGGATGAGCAGGCGCCGGATGAGCTCGGCGCCACCGTAGCCACTACCGCCGATGACGACCGCTTTGAATCGTCTCATCGCCCGCCAATTGTACCGCGCCGGCGGGCGCTGGTCCTTTACTGACCGCCGGTGCCGGTGATGATCGTCGCGTCGCCCGGATCGGAGTTGCCGCCGCTACCCGTGCTGCCACCGAGGGAGTTGTCGGCGCACTCCCCGTTGGGTCCGCTCGGACAGTAGGCCTTCTGCGGACCACAGCTCACCATCACGGCGCCGAGCGCCACGAGAAGTCCGCAAACGATCAACACGAATTTCATACCGAGAATCCTCCAAAACGACCGTCAGCGACGGCCTCGTGCCTTGAATTCGCGATATTGGTTCGCGCCGATCGGGGAGTCAAGCGATCAGGGGCAGACGGTCGATTTGATCCCGGCAAGGACGCCCGCGCACGTGGGGTCACCGCCCATCGATACGGCCATGTTGTACCCATTCATGCAGGCCGGCTTGACGGTTGCGTTAGCGGCGTTGCAGCACGCGAGCAAATCGGCGCAGGTGGCGGTGGTGCCGGTCGAGCCCCCGAGTCCACCCGCGGAGCCGCCGGCGCCGCCGACGTGGCCGCCCGCGCCGCCGCTGGTCCCGCCGACGCCCGTCCCGCCGAGCAGGCAGGCCGGGATCATACAGGTCGACGAAAACGCGCAGGTCGCGATGTTGGTCCCGCAGGTCGAACAGTCGCTCGAAGGCTGTCCGCAAGCCGTCTTGCACGCCGAGTCGGTGCAGCTGCACTTCGAGATACAGCTCCCGTAGCTCCCGCAGGGCCCCGAGAACGAACCGCTCTGGTAGCCCGCTCCGTAGCAGGTCGTGACCGCCGAGCCACATTGACCGAAAACGCAGTTGTCGTAGGTGTCGATCTCAGCCTGAGTGCACGATCCGGTGGAACCCATGGGGCAGAGCTTCCCGCTGCCCGACGGGGTCGAGCCATCGGAATTGGATGAGCTCGAGCTTCCGCAACTACCGAGCGCGAAGCCGAACGACGCTGCGAAGACCAGACCGACCAGGAGCTGCGAATGGCGCACGTGGCTTCGACCTCTCATTGAGTTGAATGGAAGTGAGCGTGAAGATGGTGAGTTGGAAGGCCAACAATTTGCCGGCAGAATGCCCGAGCGGTCAAGAGAATGGCCCAAAAGGTTGGCGAAGATTGGCGAAGATGGTGACGTGAGGACCGTCGCGCTGCGTGTCATCCCTACACGCACTGCTTCATCCAAGTTGACAGTAGGGATCACGCCCCCTACGCTGGAACGTCGTGTTTCGCGCCGTTTCTGGGTTATTGGCGTCGCTCACAGTCACTCTCGTCTGGGCCGCCGGCGCTCCGGCCTGGGCCACCGGCGCAGCACCGACCCGCCTCAAAGCCATCGTCCCCGGCGGTCCGCCGCCAGCGATCCTGCCGCTCGCCGACGTGAGACCGGGGATGGTGGGACAAGCGCTCACCGTCTTTTCGGGCACGAAACCGGAGCCGTTCAAGATCCGGGTCGTGGCGGTAATGCGCAACTTCCTGCCCAAGCAGGACGTCATCTTGATCCGCGCCGAGGACCCGCGCGTCGAGTTCTCCGGCATCGTCGCCGGAATGAGCGGCAGCCCGGTCTACATCGACGGCAAGCTCATGGGCGCCGTCGCCTACGCGTGGAGCTTTGCCAAGGAGCCGCTCGGCGGCGTCACGCCGATCGAATCGATGCTCGCCGAGCGCAGCCGCCCGCGCCGCGTGAAAGAAGAGACGCTCGCGCGCAACGGCGGCGGCGATCGCGCGGCGCCATCTGAGGCGGTAGCGGCCGCGGCGGAATTCGAGCGCGGCGAATTCACCGCATATGGCGCCGCGGGCGGCGGCGGCGATCGTCCGTCGGCGCTCGCGCGCGGGCTGGGCCTGCCCACGCTGGTGCCCAGCACCGGCAACGGCGAGCCGCACCTGATCCGCGCGTCGGTTCCGCTGTCGGTCGCGGGCTTCACGCCGCGAACGTTCTCCGAGCTCGAACAGGAGCTGCGCCCCACCGGCCTGGTGCCGATGCAGGCCGGCGGCGGCCGCAAGCGCGGGTTGGCGCCGGCGCCCGGCCACGTCGAGCCCGGCTCGGCGATCGGCGTCGAGCTGGTGCGCGGCGACATGAGCACCGTCGCCACCGGAACAGTGACCTACGTCGACGGGCCCAACGTCTTCGCGTTCGGCCACCCCATGTTCGGCATCGGTGAAGTCTACCTGCCGATGGTCGACGCCGAGATCCACGCATTTCTCCCCAGCCTGTCGCAGTCGTTCAAGATGTCGTCGCCGCTGCAGGAGGTCGGCACGCTGGTGCAGGATCGCCAGGCCTGCATCATCGGCGATCTCGACGCGCGCACCACGATGATGCCGGTCGAGGTGCGCGTCGGCGGCCCGGGCGGCGAGGCGCGCATCTTCCACGCCGACGTCGCGCGCAACCGCCGGCTGACGCCGATGCTGGCGTCGATGGTGGTCAGCAACGCGATCGCCGACGCCGAGCCCGACGTCACCGACATGGTGGTGACCGTGACGTCGAAGATGAACGTCAAGGGCTTCACCACGCTCGAGCTGCGCGACCAGCTGTTCTCGTCGGAGGGCGTGTCGGGACGTACGCTGTCGTCGTCGCGCGGCCTACGCGCGATGGGCGATCTGTTGTTCAACCCGTTCGAGCCGGTCGTGCTCGACCGCATGGACGTCGACGTGCGCGTCGAATTCCGGCGCGACGTCGCGGAGATCGTCGGCGTCTCGATGCCGGGCGACGTGGTGCACGCTGGCGACACCGTGCCGTTGCGGGTCACCATGCGCCCCTATGCCGGCAGCGAATACGTCGAGATCGTGCCGGTGGTGATCCCGCGCAGCGTGGGCGGCGACATGGTCAAGCTCGAGGTCGCGAGCGGTGCGCAGGTCAAGCCCGACACACCTCAGCCAGAGTCGCTGCGCGGCTACATCGACAACCTGCGCAAGTTCTACTCGGCATCGTCGATCGTCGTCAGTGTGCAAACGCCGGACGACGGCGCCTCGTTGCGCGGAAAGCTGCTCTCGGGCCTGCCGCCGGCGGCGCTGGATACGTTGCGGCCGGGCAACCAGACCCGGCGTGCCGATGCGTACCGCGTCGCCGACCGCACCGTGTTTCCGTCGAAGCGCCTGGTCAGCGGCAAGCAAGAGCTGACGCTCTACGTGCGCGACGACGTGCTCGGCCGCAATTCTCCGTAGCCATTCGGCACGCGAAGTCAGGCGAATTCGCCCCGAATCGCCTACAATTGCCCGGCCCATGACCCGGACCGAGCGACGGATGCGCAGCGCGGGAATTGCCGTGCTGCTGGTGGCGGCCGCGACCGGAAGCGCGAACGCCACCGCGACCAAAGTCTTTCGTCAAACCACCGCCAAGGACTTCGAAGAAGGCGAGGCCGCGGGCAGCATGATCTTGCCGACCGGCGAAGTCGTGGCCGGCATGAAGACCACGCATGTACCGCTCGAAGCCGCGTTCGTGTGGTGCGCGGTCCCGAGCCGCGACGGACAGATCGCGTATTTCGGCACCGGCGACCAGGGAAAGATCTTCGCGGTCGACACCAAGGCGCCGCACGCCGGCGACGAGAAGCCGGCGCGCAAGGTCGCGGATCTCGACGCCGCGTGGGTCACCGCGCTGGCGGTGCGCAGCGACGGAACGCTGCTGGCCGGCACCACGCCGGGCGGCCGCATTTACAGCGTCGATCCCAAGACCGGCAACACGCACGAGTGGGCGACCCTGTCGGCGGACCACGTCTGGAGCTTGGTATACGACGCGCGCACTGGCGTCACCTACGCCGGTACCGGATCGCCGGGCAAGATCTTCGCGATCGACGACAAGGGCCACGCGCGCGAGCTGTGGGATTCCGGCGACAAGCACATCGTGTCGCTGGCGCAGGAACCCGGCGGCGCGCACGCGCTGCTGGCAGGAACGTCGGAGGAGGCGATCCTGTACCGCGTCTCGCTCGAAGGGCGCGCCGAGGCGCTGCAGGACTTCGAGGCGGAAGAGGTGCGCGCGATCGCCCCCACGCGCGACGCGATCTACGTCGCGGTCAACGACTTCGAGAAGGCCACCCCGGCGGCGGTGGCCGGCCCGGTCGCCGCCAAGGGCACGCGCATCATGCAGACCGCGGGCTCGCCGGCGTCGGCGGGCTCGTTGCCGCGGCCGGGACAGCGCAAGGCCAAGGCCGGGCTCTATCGCCTGGAACGCGACGGGCGCGTCGAGCAGATCTTCTCGCTCCCCGACGGATACCTGACCGCGGTGCTGCCCGACGCCGACGGAACGCCCGGTGCCGTCGCCGGATCGACCGCGGGAGAAGGCGGCGTCTTCGTCGCCACCGGCACGCAGGGCAAGGTCTACCGCGTCTACAAGGATCGGACCGCCGCGCTCGCGCTCGATCTGCCTGAACGGCAGACGCTGGTGCTGGTCCGCGCCGGCGTGAGCTTCCTCGCCGGCACCGGCGACGTCGGCGGTATTTATCGCGCGCAGCCGTCGGCGGGCGAGGACGCGAGCTATCTGTCGAAGGTGCTCGACGGTGAGTTCCCGGCGCGCTGGGGCATGCTGCGCTGGCACGGGTCGCAGAACCTGGTCGTCGAGACGCGCTCGGGGAACACCGCCAAGCCCGACGCGAGCTGGAACCCCTGGAGGAAGCTCGATCGCCTGCAGACCGGCAACGACGAGTCCGCCGGCCACGTCATCAGCCCCGGCGGCCGCTATTTGCAGTATCGCGTCGGCCTGGGCGCCGCCGGTGCGCTCCTGCGCGACGTCGCCATCTTCTACGTCCCGCAGAACCAGCGCGCGCGGGTGACCGAGCTGACGCTGGCCGATCCGTCGCCATCGTCGTCTTCTTCCACCACCACCACCACGACGCGCACGCATTCGCCCGTGCTGAAGCTGCGCTGGAAGGTCGAGAACAACGACGGCGACGACCTGAACTATCGGGTGTCGTACCGCGAGGAGAACGAGGTCGTGTGGCGCCCGCTCGGCGGTCCCGACCCGCTGCAGAAGCCCGAGTACGACTGGAACACCGAGGCGATCCCCGACGGCAACTACACGGTGCGCGTCGTGACCTCCGACGAACGCTCGCGCCCGCGCAGCGAGGCCCTCGAGTCGACGTTCACCTCGCCGCCGTTGCTGATCGACAACCGCAAGCCCGAGGTCCTGGGCCTCGACGCCGCGCACTACCCACAGATCACCGGGCGCGCGCGCGACACCGGCAGCAACATCACGGAGATCGAGTTCTCCGTCGACGGCGGCGACTGGCAGCTGGTCCCGCCCAACGACGGCATCTTCGATGACCGCGTCGAGCCGTTCACCTTGCGCGTGCCGACGCTGCCGGCGGGGCCGCACAACGTCACGGTGCGCGCATGGGACAGCGCGGACAACGTCGGCGCGGCGTCGGTGACCGTGCGAGCGAAGTAGCCGTCAGTTCGTGAGCGTGAACCGGGCTGCGAAGATTCATGCGATCGTCACGGCTGCATCCGGACGAGCCACGCCTGGTAGGGTCCAGTCGACCCCACCGGTGAAAACTGGCTGATCCAGATTGCGCCGTCGGGGCCCGCGGCGATCGCATTTCCGAGCCAAGCGTTTGCTATAGGGGGCGCCCATTCGGTCACGACGCCCGCGGGGGTGATGCGACCAATGCGACTGACGGCGTTCTCGATGAACCAGATGTTGCCGTCGGGGCCAGCAGCGATGTGGCTGACAGCGCTGCGTGCCGTCGGGACCGGGAAGTCGGTGATTGTCCCCGACGGAGTGATGCAGCCGATCTTGTTTGGCTCGGGCTCGGTGAACCAAAGATTGCCGTCGGGCCCGGCGGTGATTCCGAAAGCCAGGGACGAGTAGCTGGTCATCGGCGTCTCGGGAATCGTGAACTCGGTGATCACGCCGGCCGGCGTGATGCGGCCGATCTTGCCGACCTGTTCGGTGAACCAGAGGTTGCCGTCGGGGCCGACGACGATGTCGGTCGCGTAGGGGACCGCCGTCGGGACGGGGAACGTGGTGACCACGCCCGCGGTCGTCATCTGTAAAATGGCGTCGAAATCGGTGAACCAGAGGTTGCCGTCGGGGCCGGTGACAATGCCTCGGGGGGATCTCGGGCGACCGGCAACGCGAGGGAACTCTCGCTGCGTCCCATCGAGCAACACCCGGCCGACGACGTCGTCGTTCTCGTCGGACAACCAGACGTTGCCGTCAGGACCCGGCGCGATATCGAACGGGTCGCCGGGAAGAGGGAACTCTTGGTTGATACCGTCCAGTGTCATGCGACCTATCGCCTCGACGTCGCTGAACCAGAGATTGCCGTCGGGGCCGACCGCGATCCGAAACAGGTTCGGCTGACTGGCCGTGTTCAGGCGCGTCGTGATCGGGAAGAGCGTGAACCGGCTCACGCAGTTGCCCGCGCCGTCGCAGAGGTTGGCGCCGGAGCAGCCTCGCGGATCTTCGACCTTGCCGAGCCCGACGCAGATCGCGCCCGGATCGAACGCGTCGGCCGCATCGCTCGGGTCGGCGACAGCGTCCCCGGCCAGGTCGATCGCGCTTCGATCGGCGAATGCGCCATCGGTCGTTGATCGATCGTTCGCGAGATCCGTCGGGCTCGAGTCGATGGCGGATGCGTCGAGCACGGCGTCGAACGCATCGGAGACGTCGCCGACATCTCCGGCGGCACCGCCGACGCCGCCGTCATGTCCGACGCCCGGGTGGCTGCCGCATCCGGCCGTTGTCGCCGCCACCAGGCCGAAATTGATTGCCAGAATTCGAACGCTGGCCCAGCCGATCGCCGCGCCCCCACGATACCCTAGGACAGTCCTCAAGCTTCGGCTCCCTCTCGCCAGCGTAGTTCATCACAAGAGCACGCGCCGCGCGAGATCGAATTTCGCCCGCGCGACACAGCTTCGGCTCCCGTCTCCGGATTTCGGCGAACTGTTCGAAAATCGAATATCCGCTCGGCATCGCGTTGGCTCTACGGCCCCTCTTCGATCAACCGTCGCGAAAAGAATTCCGCGGCCTGAAAAGGCGCGCTTTCAGCCGTCAACGGCGCTTAGCAGCTCGATGTAGAAGCGCGGCGCGCGTTGTGGACAAGCCGTGGCGCGCAAATTGTATCGAGGAGGCGGCCAAGCCACCGCACGAGCAGCCTGTGACCGATTTTCAAATGGTCGGAGGACTCATGTGGAATTCGTTGGTGCCCGAAAGTCGTCGTTTTCGTTGACCAGGGCCCGCGCCTCGACCGGCACCGTCGTCGCGACGGTCCTCGCGTGAAGCAGTTACCGAGGCGTTGCGCTAGCGCCGCACAACTAGGCCTAAAAGGAGCATCAAATGTCGATCTTCGTCGGGTCTTCGCGCGTTCGTTCAAGGAATGATCTTCGGGTCGGGTCGGGCGCCGGCAAGCTTGGCCGGCGCACCGGCTTGGGTGTGGCGTTGCTGCTGCTCGCGGCCGGGCCGGCGGCGCGCAGCGCCGGAGCAGCCACGCTGGCGGCGTGGGACGTAAGCCCGCAGCCCGGGGGCGCGAACAACTTCGGCACGTCCCCGCTCGCGGCCACGAGCAGTGACCCGCACTTGACCGTCGGCGGCCTGACGCGCGGCCCGGGCGTCGGCGTCAGCGGCACGGGTGCGGCCCGCGCGTGGGGCGGCAACAACTTCATCAGCACCACCGAGGCGGCGGCGATCACCGCTAACCAGTTCGCGACCTTCACCGTCACGGCCGCCGCCGGCTTTGCGGTGTCCTTCACCAGCCTCAGCACCTTCGACTACCGGCGGTCGGCCACTGGTCCGGGCACCGGCGTCCTGCAATACCAGATCGGCGCCGGAGCATTCGTCGATGGCCCGTCGCTCAACTATTCCTCGACGTCCAGCGCCGGCGCGTCGCTGGGCCCGATCTCGCTGGCGTCGATCGCGGCCTTGCAGAACGTCGCGGGCGGCAGCACCGTCACCTTCCGCATCGTGAGCTGGGGCGGCACCAGCACGGCCGGCACCTGGTACATCTTCGACAAGGCGATCTCGACGGCGTCGGACTTCGAGGTGCAAGGGAACGTCACCGCCGCCGCCACGACGGTCAGCGTCGAGACTGCCGCCGACGGAACCGGCAACATCGTTCCCGCGCAAACGGTGCTCAACGGACACGGCATCACCGCCTACGCGATCGCCCGCGACCGCGGCAACGCGTTCGTCGCGAACATCGCCGCGACCTGGTCGCTGGTCGCGATCACCGGCGGCGTGGCCGCCGGCGATCTCGTCGCGTCGGGCGACGGCAAGAGTGCGGTGTTCACGGCGCACGCCGCGGGGACCGCGACGATCCACGCCGCGTCCGCCGGCCTGACCTCGGCAGACTCCGCCGTCATCACGGCGCAGGGCCCGCAGTCGAACCCGTCGGCGACGGCATTCGCCTTGCCCGCGACGGTTTCGGCGAACCAGACCGTGCTGCTCGAGGTCGGCGTTGTTCCCGGCGCCAGCCCACCGAGCACCGGCATCGTCGTCACCGGCGATGCCTCCAGCCTGGGCGGCGGAGCAAACGTGCTCTTTCACGACGACGGGCTCAACGGCGATCTCGCGGCCGGCGACAACATCTTCTCGTATCAGGTGGCGATCACCGACACCGTGGCCGGCGGGAGCAAGAGTATCCCCGTGCTCGTTCAGGACGCGCAAGCCCGCAACGCGACGACCACCGTGCCGTTGCGCGTGCTCGGTTCGCTGACCATCCTCCACGTCAACGATACGCACGCGCGCCTCACACCGCACAAATGGATCGTCCCCAACCACGCGCCGATGTCGTCGGCGTTCGAGGACGTGGGCGGCGCCGCCTATCTGGCCAGCGCCATCCTGGGCGGAACGGCCGCGACCCCCGACGCTGGTCGACGACGGCGCGGCGAAACTGCCCGAGATCGCAGTCACCGGTCACTGGCACACCTGGGCCGAGACCGTCTGGCAGCCCGACAGCCTGCACTACAAGACGATCTTTACCGAGGCCGGCAGCTTCATGCACTACCTCGGCGAGCTGCGCGTCGACGGACGCGGCACCTACGAATCGTCGGTGAGCCACGTGATTCGCGACTCGGCGTACACGCCCGACCCCGATATCCAGGCGTTCGTCGACAATCTGAAGACTCAGTACAACGCCTCTCACCCGCTCGCCTTCGACGCCGTGCTCGGCTACACCGCCGACGATCTGCTGCTCGACGAGCGCATGAAGTGGTGGTCGTCGGACGAGTATCCCTGGAGCGGGAACAACACGGCCGGGGAGTGGATCGCCGACGCCGAGCAATGGAAGTGCGCCCAGCTGTTCGGCTCGTGCGACCTGGCGATCGAAGTCGGTGGCGGCGTCCGCTCGGACATCCCCGCCGGGCCGGTGACTTACGCGCAGGCGTACGAGACCTTCCCCTGGAGTGACGACACGTTCACCCGCATCAACATGACCGGCCAGGAGATCTTGAACTTCCTCAACGTGACCAACGAAGACGCCGCGTTCTCGCGCGCCTTGCACGTGGTGGCGCACGATGGCGTTGCCGTGACGGTGACCTTCAACGGCGCGCCGATCGACCCGGCACACACGTACACGGTCGGGATCACCAACTATGTCTACGCTCACCCGCCGGCCGGCTGGACCTGGTCCGATCTGGCGCCGCTCAACAACCCGACGCTGGCCCGCGACGGCATCATCCAGTTCATGCAAACGTTCGACATCGAGCATCCCTACACGGTCGGCGCCGCTCGCTACGAGCTGGACACGCAGTTCTCGGGTGAATACCGGGCGGTGGTCACCATGATGAACGACAACGACACCAAGCCGGCGTTCGAAGACGGATTCCTCCGCCTGCTCAGCGCCACGCCCGAGACGCTGTCGCGGCGAGGATCGACCCAGGTCCCCACCAGCCTGGTCAATGCCGACGGCTCGATCAATCAGGGCAATCGCCTCGCGGAGATCGAGCTCTATCGCAGCTACCTCGGCTTCAAGGCTGGGGCGCTGGTGCCGGGCGACATCGTCGAGGTGCGCGGCAAGGGCGGCTTCTTCGGCGGCGACCCGGAGTTCGTCGACCAGGAGGGCATCTACGCCAATGGCGTGGAGTTCAACATCGTCGGTCATGACGTGAGCCTGGCCAAGCCGACCTACATACCCAACGTCAACAGCTTCTTCGACGACGCGCACAAGAACCACTACGTGCAGTTCCTGGCGCGCAAGGCGTCGGCGAACACGGTGACCGATCAGTTCAGTACGACGCTCCATGTCTTCGACGCGACCGCGTTCGCTGACAAGACATTGCCGGGCAACGTCAACGACCTGCTGCTGATCTCCGGCATTCCCACGTCAGAGAGCAACTCGCTGCGTTTCCGTTGCGCCACGGTCGACCTGGCGGCGAACAAAGGGATCACCGACTACCCCGCCGATTCGACGGTCATTGCCCACATGAATCCGCTGCCGCCCGAGAGCAGCGACCCGACGATTCTGCTGACCGCGAGCGCCGGGGTGGAGTCGACGGTCCGCACGCTGGCGCCGGTTGCCGACGCGCGGGTGTCCAGCGGCAATTCGACGACCAATTATGGCAGCGCCACCAGCATCTTCATACAGAGCGCGACCACCAGCTTCGCCAACGAGCGCGGCTGGCTGCGTTTCGATCTCTCTAGCCTGCCCGCCAGTGCGAACATCACCAGCGCCTCGTTGGAGATGTTCTGCTGGAAGGCGACCGGAGCATCGCTGCCGACCGAGGTTCACGGCGGCACCACCGATACCTGGGTGGAATCGACGATCAACTACGGCAACCAGCCGGCCTTTGGAGCGACGCTGTCCACCACTACGCTGGCCGCCGGCAACATCAACGTCTGGTACGACTGGGACGTCACCTCGTTTGCGCAAAGCCAGTTGACCGGTGACAAGCTGGTCTCGTTGCTGGTGAAGCCGGTCACCGAGGGCTCGACCGAATCGCCGTCGCCGAGCTATGCGTTCGACGCCAAGGAGTTCGGGAGCAATACGCCCGACCTGCGCGTCACGACTCAAAGTGCGGGCGCCACCGTGGCGCAAACCCAGTTCTACTACCGTTACTCCGCCGACGGCGTGACCTGGGGCTCCTGGACTCTGATCGCGTCGGCGAGCTCCCCACCGTACTTCACGACATTTGGTTATCCCGCTGGGTACGGTTACTACGAGTTCTACAGCGTCGCGACCGACGGGTTGGGCGCGACGCAAGGTGCGCCGCCCACCGCGCAGGCCTTCGTTCATCACGATCCGCAGCCCGACTACACCACCGCCGCCTATGTCACGCTCGGTAACCTGTCGCAGACGTACGACGGTTCGCCGAAGGCGGCCAGCCTGACCACCGTACCTCCGGGTCTGACCGGCGCAGTGACGTACAATGGCAACACCACTGTGCCCGTGCACGCCGGCAGCTACGCCGTCACCGCCAATATCACTCAGGCGGGCTTCACCGGCACCGCCGGCGGCACGCTCAGCGTCGCGCCGGCCAGCCAGGCCATCAGCTTCGGGCCGCTTGGCTCGGTGAGCACGCACAGTCCGTCGTTTGCGCTCAGCGGCTCGGCCTCGTCGGGCCTGACCGTTGCGTACACCAGCAGCAATCCTTCGGTCGCCACCATCTCCGGCAACGTGGTCACGGTGCTGGCCGCCGGGACGACGACGATCACTGCGACCCAGGTCGGCAACAGCGACGTCCTGCCGGCCACGCCGGTCGTGCAGTCGCTGGTCGTGACCGCGGACGTGCCAGCGAATGTGCCTGCGCTCGGCGCGGGAGCGTTGCTGGCGCTGGCGCTGTTGCTGGCCGCCGCCGGAGCGGCACGGCTGTCGGCACCGAGGCGGCGGCGCGAAGGCTAGCGGCGACTGGCTGACGCAGGCCGCCCGCGGCAACCGCGAAACCACCTGTTGCTGCCGGCACAACGTCTCGGCATCTACCCCACAACAGAGACGTGAGTGGGAACACGTGTTTTCGCGTCTCTGCGGCCTTACATCGTTGGCTCGGTTACTGCTTTAACCCGATATGAGACGACATCCGGTCTCGATCGGGCGCAAGGCGCACAGGAAAGCCTCTCGCGGCCGATCCCGCAACTCGAGCCAAAGGACCCCTCTCCCATGTTCAGCCGCAAAGTCGTTCGTCTGGCCCTGTTCAGCGCCAGCCTGACCCTGCTGGCATCGATGGCCCAGGCAGCGCCATCCGCGCCTGGCAACGTCATGGTGCCTCCCGTCGCAACCAGCAGCACGGGGTCGACCATCATCTGGTCGAAGCCGTCGTCGTACTCGACGGTGGCCAGCTACAACGTCTACAAGAACGGCTCGTTGCTGGGCAACACCACCAAGCTTTTCTATTCGGTGAGCGGCCTTTCCGCCAACACGTCCTACTCGTTCTACGTCCGCGCCAAGGACACGAGCGGCGTCGAGTCATCGAACAGCAACACGATCAACGTGTCGACGCCCGCGGCGCCGACGGTCATCAACGTGACCGCGTCGCCGTACTCGGCGAAGGGCGACGGCAGCACGCTCAACACGTCGGCGATCCAGGCCGCCATCAACGCCTGCCCCTCGGGCGGCACCGTGCTGATCCCGTCGGGCACGTTCAAGAGCGGCGCGATCATGCTGAAAAGCAACATGACCCTGCAGGTCGACGGCACGCTCAAGGGCAGCGACGCGATCGCTGACTACCCGTACACCAGCATGCGGCTGACGTACTACCCGAACGTCAACTACATGGGCCTCGTCAACGCGTACACCACCTCGTACGGCAGCCTGAGTAACATCCGCATCGTGGGCGCCGGCACCATTGACGGCGGTACGTACAGCAGCGGCGCGACGCTGACCACGCTGGGCACCGCCCAGACCAGCGCCAAGG
>Ga0265339_10000417_pt1 | contig 33646 bp, 41 predicted proteins | sample 4CB219metaG_FD_202085 | JGI IMG/M metagenome (GOLD analysis project Ga0265339, IMG submission 202085) | Rhizosphere microbial communities from Carex aquatilis grown in University of Washington, Seatle, WA, United States - 4-CB2-19 metaG | ecosystem: Host-associated > Plants > Roots >... | reverse complement strand
TACGTGCACAAAGATCTGAAGCCGGGCATGACGTTCACCAAAGTGCAGGTGAACCCGCCGCCGGCTTCGCGCGGCTACCCGTCGAACCCGGAGCCGCTGCCGGCGACGGCGATCTTCGGCAAGGCCGGCTCGGGGCCCGGTGAATTCAACGAACCGCGCGGCTTGGCGACCGACAAGGACGGCAACCTCTATGTCGCCGACGTGAAGAATGCGCGCATCCAAAAGCTCAGCCCGGGCGGTGCGGTCATCAAGGCCTGGGGGCACGAAGGAACCGGGCAAGGCGAGTTCAAGGATCCGAGCGGCGTCGCCGTCGGCCCGGACGGCAACGTGTACGTCGCCGACACCTGGAACCACCGCGTACAGAAGTTCGACGCCAACGGCACGTTCATCAAAGCATGGCAGCCCGACCCAGGATTCTGGGGCCCGCGCGGCATTGCCGTCAGCCCGAAGGACGGCACGGTGTTCGTCACCGACACCGGCAACAAGCGCGTCGTCTCGTTCAGCCCCGAAGGCGTGCAAATCGAGGCGTGGGGCAGCGACGGGTCCGGGCCCGGACAACTCATCGAGCCGGTCGGCATCGCGGTCGACAAGGACGGCGACGTGGCGGTCGCCGACACCGGCAATCGGCGCATCCAGATCTTCCAGCCCGGCGGCGAGTTCGTGAAGGAGTTCCCCGTCTTCGGCTGGGATGAGTTCTACACGGAGCCGTACTTGGCGGCGCACGGCGACGACATCTTCGTCACCGACTCCTACTTGCACCGATTCGCGCGCTACACCGACGGAAAGCTGACCGGCGCGTGGGGTCGCACCGGCAAAGGCAGCGGCGAGTTCAACCGTCCGATCGGCGTCGCAGTGGCGCCCGACGGCAGCGTCTATGTCTCCGACACCATGAACAATCGGATCGAGAAGTTCAGCGTGCCGCCGGTGCAAGGCGGCGTCGCCGGCGCGAACGCCAAGTAAAGCCCGTTGGCGTTGGGGATTCGGAGCTGGTTTTCCAACTCCGAATCCCCACCCTCACCCTTCGATCTTCTTCGGCTGCGTCTCGATAATGCGGCGGCGCAGCCGAAAGATGTCGTAGAGAGCGCGCAAGATCACGCCGAAGTGCGCGCCGGTTTGGACCCCGGCCTCGCGTGCGTAGTGGTGCACGCCGACTTCTCTGATGCCGAAGCCGGCGCGAAAGGCGCGGCCGTACAGCTCGGCATTGATCAGCGCGCCGTTGGTCTCGATGGTGATCGTCTCGAAGACGCGCCGCGGGATCAGCTTGAAGGCGCAATTGAGGTCCTTGACGTAGACGCCGAGCATGACGCGCACCAGCCAGCCGCCGAACAGCTTGGCGTTCAGCCGGCGCACCAGCGGATCGCGGCGCTCGATGCGAAAGCCGGTGACGATCACGTCCTCGCCGGCCAGGGGCAGGAGTTTGTCGAGATCCTTGATGTCGAACTGCCCGTCGCCGTCCATGTAGAAGGTGTAGCGCTTGGTCGCCGCCGCCCACCCGGTGCGCAGCGCGCCGCCGTATCCCTTGTTTTGCGCATGCGTCTGCGGCTTGACGCGCGGGTTCTCTTGCGCGAGGCGCGCCAGGATCTCGCCGGTGCGGTCGGCGCTGCCGTCGTTGACCGGCAGGATCTCATAGTCGATGCCGAGCGGCTCGAGATAGGCCGCCACTTGCTTGACGACGCGCTCGATATTGGCCTCTTCGTTGTACGCCGGCAGCACGACCGACAGCGCGTCGACCGGTCCGGCCGCCTTGCCTTTTAGCTCGTCACTCATAATATCCCCTCGCTCGTCGTCGGCTGAATGATCATCGAGTGTCCCCACTGTGGCACCCGCTTCCGGCTCGATGCTCGGCAACTCGCCGGCAGCCGATCGATGCTGAAGTGCGCGCGTTGTGGGCGTGTGTTCCCGGCTCCGGGTAGCTCGTCTAGCGCGCGCCCACGCCCGAAGCCCGCGGCGGAAGCGAACTTGTCGTTCGACTTCGACGACGATGACGAGTGGCGAGCGCCCGAATTGACTGCCGAGGATGTACCGGAAGACGGCTTTCTGCTCAACGCCGGCGAGCCGGCCGAGCCGCCGACGCCGACGCCGCGCGCCAAGCCGCGCCAGCCGGCACCCGAACAACCGGCCCTGCATTTCAATCCGCCGCCCGACGAGCCGGACGAAGACGCCGAGGAGCCGCTCGGCCGCGACGCCGCGCCGGAACCGATGCGCTTCGAACGGCCGGACGACGACCCTGCGGACTTCGCCGTCGAGCCCGCCGTGGCGTCAGCGCCGCGCCGCTCGCGCGCCAAGCCGCCGGCGAAGCCACCGGTGCGACAGGGGGGGATCGGGGTGCGATCGGTGTTCGTGTTTCTCTTGATCGTCGTCGGTGCGTACGGCGCGCTGACCTGGGCGCTGCTCGATGATCCGGATTGGGCCGAGCATCTGACCCGCAGCCTGCCGGTCATCGGCCCGGCGTTACGCGAACGCAGCGCCGGCGAGAGCGTGGCGTTGATCGACCTCGATGCGCGCTATGAGCGCACCAAGGACGGCAAGAACGTCTTCGTCATCACCGGCAAAGCGGTGAACCACTCGCCCGATTCGCTGCGCCGCCTGGAGATCGTCGCATCGCTGTACGACGGCGCCGAACGGCGCCTCGATCAGCAGGTCACCGCCTGCGGCAACCCCTTGGAAGCCAAGATCCGCGAGCTCAGCGTGCACCAGGTGTCGATCCTGCGCAGCATCAAGCCGCCGGCCAACTTCGGGGTGCAGCCTGGCGGCGAGTGTCCGTTCGCCAGCATCTTCGTCGACGTCCCGGCCGCCGCCGCCAGCTTCTCGACTGAAGTGTCGGGCGCGCAGCGCAACGCCTAGCACCCCAGGGACGCGCACTCGTTCAGCGCCCGGCAGCGTGCGGCGTGGCGTCGCCGCCCGCGTCGCTCAGGCTTGGCGCGGCGGTTCGTCGCTCGACGACGGGTGCTCGTCTTTCGGCGGCGTGATGTCGATCTCGTCCGGCTTGTTCACTTCGCGCTTGAAGCTGCGGATGCCGCGTCCAAGGCCGGATCCGATCTCCGGCAGCTTCCCCGCCCCGAAGATGATCAAGACGATGACCAGTATGACGAGCAGTTCGCCGATGCCCATGCCGAACATTCCGCGACCCTATCGATGTGGCGGCGGTGGCGCAAGGCGCAATGCGAGCCTTTGATTGCACCCCGGCGCCTCGGTGAGCCGGTGTCCCCGTATGCCCGCTGGGGGCAGTTGGTTTGCGCGTTGGGCCCGGCCGCAGCCGCCGCCGTAGCCGGGAAGCTGACGTCGCTCACCCCGGCGGCGGGGTGTCGCCTCGCTGGCTCGCGAGCGCGCGTCTCGCTAGTGTGGCGCGATGCGTGAACGCGGACGGCGGGCGATCAGTACGGCGCTGTCGCTGGCCCTGCACGCCCTGCTGCTGCTGTGGGTGATGGGAACCGTCATCACCGAACCGACCCCGTCGGAACCGGACGTTCTACCGGTGCGCATCCTCGACCAGCCGCGGCCCGCACAACACCAGAAGCCGGCGCAGAAGGCAGTCAAGCCGGCCGAAAAGCCGCCCGAGCAAGTCGCCAAGCTGGAGCCGCCACCGCAAGAAAAGCCGATTGAAGCGCCGCCCCCCGAACCGCCGAAGCCGCAGCCGGAACCGGAGAAGAAGCTGCCGCTGCCGGAGCAAATCGTGCAGCCGCCGGACAAGGCCAAAGAGGAAGCGCCCAAGGACACGCGCTTCAAGAGCGATCGCGATGCGTCGGTCGAGAAACAGCAGGTCAAGAAAGGCAACCCGAAGCCGGGCGAGTCGGCGCCGGGGGAGTCGGCTGCCGACAGCGCCGCCAAGCCGAATCCGAAGGCCGTGCAGCCGCCGGCGCCGAAGCCCGCCGTCGCCCCCAAAGACGCGGGCGGTCGCCGGGTTCGCCCGCAGGTCGCCGCGCTGCCGAGCCTCGATCACTTGATGCCGAACGCGCTCAAGCTGGCGCAGGAAGGCTACGGCCAACCGGCCGAGCCGCCGCCCGAGCGCGCGGACCGTCCGCTGGCGCGCGGCGGCAATGACGGCTTGTTCATCCCCACCGGTCCGACCGGCACGCTCGACTACCTGCCGGACATTCGCGAAGGCGACATCACCCTGCTCAACACCAAAGCCGACGTCTTCGCCCCGTTCGTGCGCCGCGTCGCCGTGCGCGTATTTCAGAACCTGCTGATCGCGCTGAAGCGCGATCTTTCCAACGCCAATCTGACGACGGAAGAGGACATCGAGGCGGAAGCCGTGATGAGCCCGGCCGGCGAGATGGTCGGCTTCACCATCGTCAAGCGCTCGACTCGCGTCGTGCTGGGCATCGACCGCCGGCTGCAGCAGGCCTGCAATGTCGCGTTCTTCGACCGCAATCCGCCGCCCGGCGCGCGCGCTGCGGACGGCAACATTCACTTTCAGTTCGTCACCACGTTTCAAACCCAGCCCACGCCGCAAGGCCTCGCCTACGCCGTGATGCTTGGTACCGGTCTGCTGTGAGGAGGATTCCGTGCTGTGGATGAAGGCTCTGCTGCTCGGCGTCGTCGAGGGCGCCACTGAGTTCTTGCCCGTTTCGTCGACCGGCCATCTGATCGTCGCGGCCGACTGGCTCAACTACCCACTGGACCAACGCGCGACGTTCGAGATCTTCATCCAGCTGGGCGCGATCCTGGCGGTGTATTGGCACTACCGCCGCGATTTGCTGAGCCTGGCGCAGCGCGCCACCGGCGACAGCGCCGCGCGCGCGCTGGTCGGCAAGGTATTCCTCGCCTTTCTGCCCGCTGCCGCCGTCGGCTTTCTCGTGCACCACTGGATCGAAGACCATCTGTTCAGCGTCCACGCCGTCGCGCTGGCGCTGATCGTCGGCGGCGTCGCCATCTGGCTGATCGAGAGCCGCCGCCCGCCAGTGCAGATCGAACGCTTGGAGGGGGTGCGCTGGCGTGACGCACTGTGGATCGGCATCGCCCAAGTCGCCTCGCTGTTCCCCGGCGTCTCACGCGCCGCCGCGACGATCATGGGCGGCCTGCTGTGCGGCTTGGGCCGCCCGACGGCGACCCAGTTTTCCTTCTACTTGGCGCTGCCGACGTTGACCGTCGCCAGCCTCTACAGCCTCCTCAAAGCCGCCGGGCATATCGGCAGCGGCGAAGCCGGCAACCTGGCCATCGGCTTCATCACCGCCTTCGTCAGCGCCCTCGCCGTGATCCGCGTCTTCCTGCGCTTCGTGCAGACGCACGACTTCAAACCGTTCGCCTACTACCGCATCGCCTTCGGTCTGTTACTGCTCTGGATCTCTTGACCCGCGAGCGCGGGTGCCCTCGCCCGCATTGCCGTTTTTCTGAGCGCGGCAACCTCCGGGGCGCGCCATTCGACGCATGCCCGTTGGCATCGTCGCGGGTGCGGATGTCGGGAGGAAGCAGCGATGCGAGGCGGAGATGCGGGCGGGTCGCCCGCAATCGCAGAAGCCTTACTCGCTCTTCGACCAGCGCAAGACCGGACGGCGGGCGGCGCGCGCTTCGTCGAGGCGGCCGATCGGGGTGGTGGTGGGAGCGTTGTGCAGGACGTCCGGTGTGTCGCGCGCCTCGCGGGCGATGGCCTGCATCGAAGCGATGAACGCGTCGAGCGTCTCCAAGCTCTCACTCTCGGTCGGCTCGATCATCAGCGCGCCGGGCACGACGAGCGGGAAGTAGATGGTCGGCGCGTAGGTACCGTAGTCGAGCAGGCGCTTGGCGACGTCGAGTGTCTTCACGCCGTGCGGCTCGAGTGTCTTGTCGGTGAAGACGCACTCGTGCATGCAAATCGCCGGCTGCGCGAGCTGATACGTCTCGGCCAAGCGCACGCGCAGGTAGTTGGCCGCCAGCACGGCCATGCGCGTGGCTTGCGTCAGCCCGTCGCCGCCGAGCGCGAGAATGTATGCATAGGCGCGCACCAGCATGCCGACGTTGCCGTGGAAGCTGCGTACGCGACCGATGGAACGCTGCGGGATCGCGCTCCAGCGCAAACCGTCGTCGTGCCGCGCCAGGCGCGGCCCCGGCAGATACGGCGCCAGCGGCGCGCGCACGCCGATCGGCCCGGCGCCCGGACCGCCACCGCCGTGCGGCGTCGAGAACGTCTTGTGCAAGTTGAACTGCAACACATCGGCGCCGACCTTGCCGGGCTTGGCGACGCCGAGCAGCGCGTTGAGGTTGGCGCCGTCGAAGTAGACCAGGCCGCCCTTCGCATGTACGGCCTCAGCGACTTGCGCGATCTCGCGCTCGAACAGACCGAGCGTATTGGGGTTGGTGATCATCAGCGCCGCGACCTGGTCGGTCATGGCGCGCCGCACGGCCTCGGCATCGACCAGGCCGAGTTGGTTGCCCTCGACCGTCTGCACCTTATAGCCGGCGAGCGCGGCGCTGGCCGGATTGGTGCCGTGCGCGCTGGCGGGGATCAGCACGGTGCTGCGCGCGCCGCCGTGATCGCGGTGGTAGGCGCGCACCATCTTCATGCCGGTCAGCTCGCCGTGCGCGCCGGCCGCCGGCTGCAGCGAGATGGCGTCCATGCCGCTGATCTCGGCCAGCATGTCCTGCAGCTGCCAGCACAGCTCCAGCGCACCCTGGGCAGTCTCGTCGGGTGCCAGCGGATGCAAGTTGGCAAAGCCCGGCAGCCGCGCCGCCACCTCGTTGGCCAGCGGGTTGTACTTCATTGTGCACGAGCCGAGCGGGTAGAAGGTCGTGGCGGTGCCGAAATTCCATTGCGACAGGCGCAGGAAGTGGCGCAACACCTCCGGCTCGCTGACCTCGGGGAAGCCCTCGATCGAGTCGCGCAGCAGCTCGGGCGGTAGATGATCCTGCGGGACGCCCGTTTCCGCCGCGACGTCGGCACCGATGCGGCCCGGCGCGCTGCGCTCGAAGATCAGCGCCTCGTCGAGCAGCAAGCCGGCTTGCTTGTCGCGCAACCCGCTCATGCGTCGAGCACCTCGGCCAGACGTTCGATGTCGGCATCGTCGTGCACTTCAGTGACGGCGATCAGCAGCGCGTCTTCGAGCTCCGCATACCAGCGCGCCAGCGGGACACCGGCCAGTACGCCGGCGTCTTGCGCGCGCGCCACGGCCGCCGCGACGCCGCGCCCGCGCAGCGTGAACTCGTTGAAGAACGGACCGCTGAACGCCGCCTGCCAGCGCCCGCCGCGCGTCAGGCGCGCCGCGGCGCGGTGGGCTCGCGCCAGGTTGACGTGCGCCAGCGCGCGCAGCCCCTGGCGGCCGAGCAGTGACAGATACACGGTGACCGCCAGCGCGATGAGGCCGTGATTGGTGCAGATGTTCGACGTCGCGCGCTCGCGACGGATGTGTTGCTCGCGCGTCGCCAGCGTCAACACGTAGCCGCGCCGACCCGCGTCGTCGTGCGCTTCGCCGACCAGGCGCCCCGGCATGCTGCGCACGTGCGCCGTGCGCGTCGTGAAGAGGCCGACGCCAGGGCCGCCGTACGACAGCGGCACGCCGAAGCTCTGCCCTTCGCCGACGGCGATGTCGGCCCCGCACGCGCCCGGCGGCTTGAGCAGCGCCAGCGCCAGCGGTTCGGCGGACGCCGTCACCAGCAGCGCGCCCGCCGCACTCGCCGCAGCGCGCAGCGCGTCGAGATCCTCGACCACGCCGAACAGGTTCGGATAGCCGACCACCAGGGCCGCGGAGTGGGCGTCGAGGGCCTGCGCCAGCCAGGCGGCGTCGACCCGCCCATCGGCACCGAACGGCGCTTCGAGCAACTCCGCCTCGCCCGCGCCCTCGACGTAGGTGCGCACGGTCTCGCGATATTCTGGGTGCAGCGAGCGCGCCAGCACGACGCGTGGCCGTTTCGGCTGCAAACGCAGCGCCATCAGCACCGCTTCGGCGGTCGCCGAGGCGCCGTCGTACATGCTGGCGTTGCCGACGTCCATGTCGAACAACATCGCCACCAGCGTCTGGAACTCGAAGATCGCCTGCAGCGTGCCCTGGCTGACTTCCGGCTGGTACGGCGTGTAGGCCGAGTAGAACTCGGCGCGTTGCAGAATATTGTCGACCACCGCCGGCGAAAAATGCGGATACGCGCCGGCGCCGAGAAAGCTGAGCATCGCGGCGCCGCTGTTGCGCGCCGCCAGCCGTTCGAGTCGCCGGCGCACGTCTTGCTCCGAGACGCCCGGCGGCAGATCGATCGCGCCGCTGGCGCGCAGCGCGGCCGGGATGTCGCAGAACAGCTGCTCCACGTCGCGCACTCCGACGGCGTCGAGCATATGCGCGATATCGGTGGGACTGTGGGGAATGAAGCGCATGGGAGATGGGCTAACGAATGACGGCGGCCGGGAACAGCGCCCGCATCCGACTCAATACGGATTTCGACGTGCGCTGCTAGACGGGGGCGGCGCGGCGTCGATGCGGCGCGTGGCGGGCGAGCGACGCAGCGCTATTCCTGCTGCTCCTGCACGAACGCTTCGTAATCGGCGGCGTTCATGAGCTCTTCCAAATCGGTCACGTCGCTGAGCTCGATCTTGACCATCCAGCCGTCGCCGTACGGATCCTCGTTCACCAGCTCGGTGTTCTCCGGCAGATCGTCGTTGACCTCCAACACCGTGCCGCTGATCGGCGCATAGACGTCGGATACGGCTTTGACCGACTCGACGACGCCCATCGCCTCGTCCTTGGTGACCTTGTCGCCGACCGCCGGCAGCTCGACGAACACGACGTCGCCCAACTGCTCCTCCGCGAAGGCGGTGATGCCGACCGTGGCGACGTTGCCCTCGACCAGCACCCACTCGTGCTCGCGCGAGTACTTGAGATCGTCCGGAAACTCCATGCGCTCTCCTTGCTGACGTCGCTGCCGATCGGCTTACGCGGTGGCTAGTGCCTGCGATCTGTAGAACGGCACGCGCACGACTGTCGCATCGACGGCGCGGCCGCGAATCTCCACCGCTAGCGGCGTTCCGATGCCGCTCACGGCTGGGTCGACATAGCCAAGACCTATTCCCTTGCCAAGCGTCGGCGACTTCGTGCCGCTGGTGACGTGGCCGACGCGGGCGCCGTCGCGCAGCAGGGCGTAGTCGGCGCGCGGAATGCCGGCCGCAGTGGTCTCGATGCCGACCAGACAGCGGCGCAGGCCGTGCGCTTTCGCCTCGCGCAGCGCCGCGCGTCCGACGAAGTCGCCTTTGTCCAGCCGTACCACCCATCCCAGGCGTGCTTCGAACGGCGTCGTATCGGCTCCGAGCTCGTGACCGTAGAGCGGCAGCGCCGCTTCCAGACGCAGGGTATCGCGCGCACCGAGTCCGGCCGGGATCAACCCGTCGCCGGCGCCGGCGCTCAGCAGCGCGTCCCACAGCGTGACCGCGTCGCCGGCTGCGCAGTACAGCTCCCAGCCATCTTCGCCGGTGTAGCCGGTGTGCGCGATCAGGGCCCGGCGACCGGCGACGACGCCGTCGACGAAGGCGAAGCGCGGGAGGCTCCCCAGCGGCGCATCGGTGAGGCGGTGCAGGATCTGCGTGGCGCGCGGGCCCTGCAGCGCCAACAATGCCGTTTCGTCGCTGACGTCGACGACGTCCGCGCCGCGCGCGTGCTCGCCCAGATAGGCGAAATCCTTGTCGCGATTCGAGGCGTTGACGCAGATCATCAGCCGCTCGGCGTGGATGCGATGCACGATGACGTCGTCGACGATGCCGCCGCTCGGCTCGAGCAATAGCGAGTACTGCGCGCGCCCGTCGGCGAGGCGGCCGACATCGTTGGCCGTCGCCATCTGACAGGCGGCCAAGGCGCCCGCTCCGCGCAGCTCGATTTCGCCCATGTGGCTGACGTCGAACAAACCGGCGCGCGTGCGCACCGCGTTGTGCTCGTCGAGGATGCCGCGGTACTGCACCGGCATCTCCCAGCCGGCGAACTCGACCAGGCGCGCGCCGAGCGCGCGATGCGCGGCGTAGAGGGGAGTGTGTTTCACGCCCGCGCCTCGCGCGCCCGCGCGGCAGTGACGGTGTTCTTCAACAGCATGGCGATGGTCATCGGACCGACGCCGCCCGGCACTGGCGTGATCGCCGCGGCGCGCGTCTGCGCCGCCGCGAACTCGACATCGCCGACCAGCTTGCCCTCCGCGGTGCGGTTGGTGCCGACGTCGATCACCGTCGCGCCGGGCTTGATCCAGGCACCTTGGATGAAGCGCGGCTGGCCGATGGCCGCGACGACGATGTCGGCGCGACCGACCTCCCCGGCCAGATCGCGCGTGCGCGAATGGCACATGGTCACCGTCGCATGCCGCTCGAGCAGCAGGAACGCCACCGGTTTGCCGACCAAATTGCTGCGGCCGACGACGACGGCACGCGCCCCTTTGAGCTCTACGCCGGTCGAGTCGAGCAGCCGCAGGACGCCGAGCGGTGTGCACGGGCGCATGCCTGCGACGCCGCCGACCAGGCGGCCCTGGCTGATCGGATGCAGCCCGTCGACGTCCTTGGCCGGATCGATCGCGTCGACCACGGCGCTGGCATCGAGCCCGCTCGGCAACGGCAACTGCACCAGGATGCCGTCGACGTCGCGCCGCGCATTGAGCTCGGCGACAAGCGCCATCAGCGCCATTTGCGATGTGGTCGCCGGCAACTCGTGCCCGATCGATTCGATACCGCATTCGGCGCACGCCTTGTGCTTGCTGCGCACGTACGTGGCCGAGGCCGGATCGTCGCCGACCAGGACCGTCGCCAGACCCGGCGCGCGCCCGTGCGCAGCGCGGAAGGCCGCCGCCTCGACACGCACTTCTTCGCGCACTGCCGCCGCGACCGCCTTGCCGTCGATGATCTGCGCCATGGGAATGCAGCGGTCATAGCGAGCGAGGGTGGTGGGAGCAACGTGGTGCGGAGGCCGTCAGGTAGCGGGGTCTGGCGTCGGTACGGTCGCGGGACACGCCGCGGGAATCGCGCCGACGAATGGACGTCCCGCGCCGCTTCCGTCCCCGACACCCGACACCGGACATCTTCTTTCACCGCCGCCAGGCCTGGCGTACAAGGCGCCCATGCGCATCGGCGTTCCGAAAGAGATCAAGGCCGAGGAAAAGCGCGTCGCGATCACGCCGAGCGGCGTCGCGGCGCTGACGGCGCAGGGTCACCAGGTGTGGATCGAGCGCGGCGCCGGGCTCGGCAGCGGCATCGTCGACGCCGAGTTCCGCCGCGCCGGGGCGCGTATCGGCAGCGTGCGCGAGGTGTGGGGGCGGGCCGAGATGGTGCTGAAGGTCAAAGAGCCGCTCGCCAGCGAGCTGCCGCACCTGCGCCCGTCGCTGATCTTGTTCACCTATTTGCACCTGGCCAGCAGTCAATCGTTGACGCGCGCGTTGCTGCGCTCGGGCTGCACGGCGATCGCCTACGAGACCATTCAGCTCGACGACGGCTCGCTGCCGCTGTTGGCGCCGATGAGCGAGATCGCCGGACGCCTGGCCGTACAGGTCGGCGCCTGGTGTCTCGAGTCGCAACACGGCGGCAGCGGCGTGCTGCTCAGCGGCGCCTCCGGGGTGCGGCCGGCCAAGGTCGTCGTGCTCGGCGCCGGCATCGCCGGCACCAACGCCTGTCAAATCGCCGTCGGCATGGGCGCGCAGGTCAGTGTCATCGAGCGCAACCCGAATCGCTTGCGCTATCTGCACGACGTGCTCGGCGGGCATCTGACGACGCTGATGTCGAATCGCGCCAATATCGAATCGGCCGTGCACGAAGCGGACCTGGTCATCGGCACGGTGCTGATCGCCGGCGCCAAGGCGCCGCGCTTGGTGACGCGCAAGATGGTGCGCTCGATGCGGCCGGGCTCGGCGATCGTCGACGTGTCGATCGACCAGGGTGGCTGTATCGAGACGGCGCGGCCGACGACGCACCGCAAGCCGATCTATCTCGCCGAGCGCGTCGTGCACTACGCCGTCACCAACATGCCCGGCATCGTGCCGCACACCTCGACCTACGCGCTGACCAACGCCACGCTCGGCTACGCGCTAGCGTTGGCCAATCGCGGCCTGCGCGGCGCGGTACACGATGACGCGGCGCTGGCGCGTGGCGTCAACGTCCTCTCCGGCAAGATCACGCACGCAGCGGTCGCGGATGCATTCCGCTTGCCGCACACGTCGCTGGCGACGCTGCTCTGACGGCTCAGCGATAGTCCGCCGGCGTCGCAAAGTCCGCGCCCCCGAGCTTTATCGGAAACGCCAGAGCGCTGAATCTCGACCCTTCGCTGCCGAAATACATGCTGGTGACGTCCAGGCTGACATGTTTCTCTTCGCCTGGACCCAGGGTCGTATCGACATCGTGCCGCCATAGATCGAGCAAGCGAGGCGGCTGTCCAGGACCGATGATCGCGACGCGATAACGGATCCCCTCGACGGGTTTGTCGAAGCGGTTGACGATGCTACCGCGGATGCGTGCGTAACGGCCGTCCGTCGTCACATCGCCGACGGTCACCTGCAGCAAGCCAACCTCTAGGTCGTCGCCGGTGACTTCCTTTACGTAGTCGCGGATCGCTGCGTCGTGCGCGTTGGGTGCGTGCGGTGCCGGCGGGCTGCACGCCGCCAGGGCAAGACCGGCGATCGCCGCAACGCGCGCGAGCCGCATGGAGCCATCACTTCCACTGCTTGGGCGGCGGCACGGCCTGGCCGCCGAGCTTGACCGGCGTGGCGAGGATCGCCGCCGGGTTGAAGCCGGTGCGGCCGTTGTATTCGCTCTCGGCATCGAGGGCCATGCCTTTGCGCTCGCCGGGCTCGACGATCGTGTCGACCTCGTGCTGATAGACGTCGACGACGCGCGGCGGATCGCTGTCGCTGAGGAAGAACACCATGTAGCGGATGCCTTCGACGCGCTGCGTGCCGGTGTTCTCGACGTTGCCGCGGAAGCGCGCGTAGCGCCCATCCGTCGTCACGTCATTCGTCGTGACGCGCAGCACCGACGCCGTCTCTTCGCCCTGCACGGCGCTGACGAACGCCGGCGTCGCCACCGGCTCGTCCTTACGCCAGCTGACACACGCGCTCAGCATCGCAACAGAGCCTACGACCAGCCATACCCGCGCTTGCATAGATTCCTTTCGTCGACCGCGCTCGCCTCTAGCACGGTTGGTGTCGGCGTCCAGATGCAGGACGCATCACTGCGGCCGGCCGGGTACCTCGGCGCCGGCGCGAACGAATACCGGAATGACGTCGAGCGGCGCGTCGACGCTGACGGTCGTCGGCCCGTCATAGGTGCGCGAACGATCCCAGAAGTCCTCCCAGCTGCCGGCGGGCAAGTACACCGAGCGGTCGCGCGCGCCGTCCTGCCAGAGCGGCGCGACGAGCAAATCGTCGCCGTACATATACTCGCTCCACAAGTCGCTCACGCTGGAGTCGTCGGGATAGGCGAAGACCAGTGGACGTGCGATCGGCAATCCGCTGCGCGCGGCTTCGGCGGCGGCGCGCATCACATACGGAATCAGGGCGTGATGCAGGCGCACGTAGCGCTGGTAGATGGCGATCATCTCGTCGTCGTAGTGCGGCTCGGTCGGCATGTTCCACGGCGCATGATTGCCGTGCCCACCGATCTCCATCAGCGGACAGAAGGCGCTGAACTGCAGCCAGCGCGCGAACACGTCGCGGCTCTTGAACTCATAGTAGCCGCCGGTGTCGGAGCCCCAGAATGGGAAGCCCATGAAGGCGGCGCGTTGCAGCTCGATGATGGCGCCGCGCAAGCCGAGATCGGTGCCGGGCCCGGCGCCGAAGGCGGTCGAGCCCGGCGAATCGCCGCCCCAGACGATGCCGTACTGCTGCGCGCCGGCGTATGCGGCGCGCGCCGTGACGACGAAGTCGCCGTCGCCGCGCGCCGTCTGCAAGAAGTCGTGGTAGAGGTGCAGGTTGAGCACCGGGAAGTCGTTGTGCACTTCCAAGCCGCTGCGGTCGTCGGCGAAGACGTCTGCCGGATCCCACGAGACATTCTCTTCGCCGCGGTCGAGCTTGATCGCCGAGATGTCCCAGCGGCGGATGAACGCGGCGTGCTTCGCGCTCCACCAGTCGCGCACCGCCGGATTGGTCAGATCGAGCACCTGCGCATCGGGGAACCCGGCGCGCGAGGCGTTGCCCGGCGCCAAATAGCCGTTGGCCTGCGCCTCCGCACCGTTAGTGCCGGGATCGCTGCCGGTGGCGAGCGCGGCGCTCCACACGGCCGTGCGGTAACCGCGCTCGCGCAGCACGCGCAGCATGCCGTCGGGATTCGGGAAGCGCTGCGCGTCCCACTGGAAGTCGTCGAAGCCGAAGCTGCCGCCGGCCCACGGCCGATCGAACAGGTAGATGCCGGCGGGGATGTCGAGCGCTTCGTACATCGACAGATCTTCGACCACCTGCGCGTTCATCGACTCGCCATCGAGCGTCGCCGGTGCGCCGATGGCGTGCTCGTCGCGCCAGCGCCAGTGTTTGAAGGCCCATTCCGGCGGCATGAACGGGCGTCCGGTAATCGACGTGTACTCGTCGAGAATCTGTGCGTACGAGCCGACGAAAACGTCGTAGGTGAAGTCGCGGCTGGCCGGCGTGTCGCCGGTCGAGAAGGAAAATGCCAGTGCCTTCGCATCGGTCTTTCCGACATCGTAGCTGCCGGGGGTGGTGCCCTCGACGTACAGGCCGTAGCCGTTCGAGCTGTGGTAGAAAGGCGTGTAGAGCCCGAAGGTGGCACGTACCAGCATGGCGATGCTTTCGCCGCGCCGGTTGAGCGAGCCGACCGCGCGCGGGGCAATCTCGTCGATCTCGAGCGCGCCGAAGGTATTGTTCGCCGCGCGCGAGTCGTTCAGCCGCTCGGTCAGGCCGTAGATCGCCTCCGTGTCGGTCAGCGCGTACGAGTCGCTCACCTGCAAGGTGCCTGACGGCGTCGCGAAGCGGACGCGCAGCGTCCGGTCCGTGCGCCACGTCAGCTCGAGCGGCGCTGGGCCCGCATCGGTGCCGACCGTGAGGGTCAGGCGGCGCGCCGCCGCGTCGAACTGGTACGACTCGATCGCGCCGACGCGGCGCTCGCCATCCGGTGTGGTGAAGCGCAGGCGGTCGCTGGCCTGCGTGGTCAGCGTGCGACCGCCGGCATCGAGGATCGTCAGCGCGACGTCGGCGCGGTCGATGCGCACGCTCGCCGCCGCGGCGCGCAGCTCGAGCTGGTCGGCGGTCTCGATCAACGTCACGGCATCGGCTGGCGTGACCGTCGGCGCCGGGCTCGCTGTCGGCGTTGCGCGCGGGCGCATGTCGTCGCTGCCACCGCCGCAGGCGGCGACCAGGACACAGAGAAGCACCGCGAGTCGTCGCATCGAGCGACTATCTCCGACGTAGCGGCGGATTCGCAAGCGCTCGTCGCCGCGGCCCGGTCAACTCGCCGGCGCCTCGGCTCCGGCTTGCCGCAATAGCGCATGCGCGCCCTGCGCCGTGTGCGGCGACGGGTTGAGCAGCAAGGCCTGGCGCAGGTGCTGGACGGCGCGGTCGGGCTCGCCGACGAGCAGATAGACTTGGCCGAGCGCCGTCTCGATGTCGGCGTCGTGCGGATTCATGGCGCGCGCGCGCTCGTAGTACGGCAAGGCGCGCCGCGCCGCCTCGGGCGTGGCCCCGCCGCCCTGCAGCACGGCCAATCCGAGGTTGAAGAGCGTATCGGGAGCGTTTGGCAGCGGCGCCAACGCCTGCTCGTAGGCGCGCTGCGCGGCGGGGTAGTCGCCTTCCATCATCGCGATGGTGCCGAGGTTGTTGTAGATCGTCTGCAGCCCGCGCGCGTCGTTGCGCCGCGTCAGCGCGCGCGCGAACGCCGCTCGCGCCTCGGCCGTGCGACCGGCCTGTTGATACGCCGTGCCCAGATTGCGCGCCGCCATTCCAGACTCCTGGCTCGTCGCTTCCGTGTCGGTCCAGAACGCCACGTCGTCGTGCCACACGGGATTGCGCAGTACGGTTGCCAGGCCGGCCAGGGACACCAGCGCTGCGGCGGCGCCGGCCAACGCCACGCGCGCTGTCGCACCACGCGCCGCGGCCCAGGCGCGCGCCGCAAGGTTGCCGCACAGCAGGCAGAAGCCGACCGACGGCAGATACAGATAGCGCTCGGCAAGCGGTGCGTCGGGAATCTTCCACAGGATGGCGAGCGACGGCACCAGCGTCAGCCCGATCCACGCCAGTGCGAACAGCGGCAGGCGGTCATGCTGCGTCCAACGCCACGCGGCAATGCCGAGCGCGAGCCCAAAGGCGAGACCCAGCGCGAGCGGCTGCGGACCGGTGGGAATGTGGTCGATGTACGCGTTGAGCGGCCACGGCCAGAGCAGCGCGCCAACGTATGCGCCAACCGCCGCGACCAGCTCCGACGGTAGGCGCGTAGTCGGCGCGGGGTGCGGCGCCGTGCCGACCAACTCGCCCAGCGCCATGTGGCGCAACAGCAGATACACGGCAGCGGCTGCGGCCACACCGGCATAGGCGCGCAGCCAATCGCGCAGCGGACGGCGCGCGCGATCCACCAGCCCGTCGCGCAGGATCAATAGCGGATAGAGCGCGACGCCGGCCTCTTTGGCTCCGAGCGCGGCGGCGGCGGCGCCGCCGCTGATCAGCGAACCGCGCCACGACCATGGCCAGCGACCGTGCGCCACCAACGCGGCCAGCACGCCGGCAGTCGCGAGGACATCCGAGCGTCCCGCCGCCCATGCGACGGATTCGGTGTGGATCGGATGGACGGCAAACACCGCGCCGGCCGCGAGCGCACCGATTCCGACGTCGGCGCGGCGCGCGGCATCCGACGTGGTGTCTTGCGCGAGGAGTTGTGCGGCAAGCGCCCAGACCAGCACCGCCGTCAGCGCGTGCATCAGCACAACGGAGAGATGAAAGGCGAACGGCGCCTCGCCGCCGGCGGCGCGATCGAACAGATACGTCGCGATGGTGAGCGGTCGATAGTAATCGGGACTGAACTGCGGGATGTCGCGCGGCGGCACCAAGACATCGCCGAGCGAGCGAAAGACGACCAGCTGGCGCGAGATGATGATCGGATCGTCCCAGACGAAGCCGTTGCCGAGGCTGTTGGCGTAGACCGACAGCGCGAGCGCGGCGACGACGAGCCCGCCCCACCAGGGCGCGCTGCGACGCACGCGGTCGATTGCGATTGGTGGCGGCGCGGGCTGGCGCGTCGACGTCCGCTGGTGGGATCGCGCGGCCATCTGCGAATGCCGGCGCGCCTCGCCGCGTCAGGGCGCGGCGGCCGCCGCCGGCGCGGTCGGCGCCGGCGCACCGGCGGCGTTGGTCACCACGACCTCGAGAAAGCGTTCGGGGTGGAGATAGGTCTGCGCGACGTGCAGCACGTCCTCTGCCGTCACCGCGTTGACACGCTGGATGTAGATATCGGCGTAGTTGGTGCCCAGGCCATAGAACCACGTCTGCGCGATGAAGTCGGCAATCTTGCCGTTGCTGTCGAGGCGCAGCGGGTAGCTGCCGGTGAGATAGCGCTTGGCCTCCTGCAACTCGGCGTCGCTGACCGCGGCGGTGCGTATCGCCTCGACCTGTTGCCGGGCGCGTGCGATCGCGTCCGCCACCGACGCGGTCTTCGTCTGCATGACGATCTCGAACGGCCCGGGCGATTTGCTGGCGGCGAAGAGGCTCGACACCGAGTAGGCCAGCCCGGCCTGCGTGCGAATGTTGTCCATCAGCCGGGACGAGAAACCGCCGCCGCCGAGGATGTAGTTCATCACGGCGATCTGCTCGAAATCGGGGTTGTCGCGCGCGATGCCGAGTTGTCCGAGCACGATGCCGGCCTGCGTCACCGGTCGATCGATGCGCAATGTCGACGGCGGCGGCTCGGTCACCGGCGGATAGACGAAGGGCGCCGGCGCCGCGCCGCGCCAGTTGCCCAGGGCACGCGTCAAGGCGTTGCGCGCTTCGTCGACGGTGAGGTCGCCGACGATGACGATGGCGGCGCCGCCGGGCCCGTAGAACTGGCGGTAGAACTGCTGCACGTCGGCGCGCGTCAGACGCGCCACCGAGGTTTCGGTGCCTTCGACCGGATGACCGTACGGGGTGGCGCCGTACAGCGCCTGTTGAAAGGCCTTTTGCGCCACCGTCGTCGGATCGTCTTCGTCGGCGCGAATCGACGCCAGGACGGCTTCGCGCTGGCGCGTCAGCTCCTCGGCGCGCAGCGCCGGACGCAGCAGTACGTCGGCGAGCAAGTCGAGTCCCGTGTTGAGATCCTTGCGCAACACCTGCAGCGACAAGACGGCGTAGTCCTGGTCGGCATTGGCGCCGAGCGACGCGCCAATGAAATCGATCGATTCCTTGATCGTCTCGGCGCTGCGCGTGGTGGTGCCTTCGGTGAGCAGGGCGGCGGTCAGGTTGGCCAATCCGCCGTGCTCGGTCGGATCGCGACGCGCGCCGGCATCGAGCACGACACGCACCAGCACCAGCGGCAAGTTGTGCTGCTCCGAGACCAGCAGCGTCGCGCCGTTCGGCAACGTCTCCTGCGTCACCGCGGGTCCGAGCGCCGTGGCGCGCAGCGGCAGGGCGGTGCACAGCAGCAGCGCAGCGGCCGCTATTCGACGTTGCCGCCGGCAATCCATTCGCGCACCGGCCATCAGTGCAACGGACCGCTCGGCGGTGCCGCGCCGGGCAGCGGTCCGGCAATCGGCGGATCGGGAATCAACACGGCCGTCGTGCGGTTCTCGGCACGCAAGTACACGGTGGCGACGCGCTGCACGTCCGCCGCGGTGACCTTGCGCACCGCCGGCAGGTAGTCGTCGATCGTGCGCCAATCGCCGGCCACTTCGTGATCGCCGAGCAGCATGCCCTGATAGAAGAGCGAGTCCTGGGCGAAGATGTACTCGGCTTCGATGCCGTTCTTGGCCTTCTCCAACTCGCGCGCGGTCGGCGGCTCGCGACGGATGCGCTCGATCTCGCGCACCAGTGCGGCCTCGGTGGCGGTCGCAGTCTTGCCGGGCAACGGCTGCGCGTAGACGGTGAACAAGCCGGGATCGAGCGAGGTGTAGTCGTACTCGGCACCGGCGCTCAGCGCCAAGCGGTCGCGATACACCAACTGACTGTGCAAGCGCGCGCTGTCGCCGCCGGAGAGCACCGTCGCGAGGACATCGAGCGCCGCCGCATCCGGGCTGCGCAGGTTCGGTACGTGATGCGACAGCGCGACGAACGGCAGTTGTGCCGGGCGCTTCACCTCGACGCGCCGCTCGCCCTGCTGCACCGGCTCCATGGCGCGCACCGGCGGCGGATCGGCGCCCATCGGCAGCGCGCCGAACGCGTTGGCGATCTGTTCGCGCAACGCGGCGCTGTCGAAGTCGCCGACGGCGACGATGAACGCATTGTTCGGCACGTAGTAGGTCCGATAGTGCGCCATCGCGTCGGCCAGCGTCGCCTGGCCGATGTCCGACATCCAACCGATGATCGGGAACTCATACGTGTGGGCGGCATACGCGGTCGACGTCAGTTGCTCGAAGAGCGCCGCCGTCGGCACGTTGTCGACCCGCAAGCGCCGCTCCTCCATGATCACGTCGCGCTCGGGCAAGAACTGCGCGTCGGTCAGGGTCAAGCCGTTCATGCGGTCCGCTTCGAGGTCGATGACGACCCCGACGCGGTCGCTCGCCAACATGGCGAAGTACGTCGTCGCATCTTCGGTGGTGAAGGCGTTGGTGCGCCCGCCGTTGCGCTGGATGATCTTGCTGTATTCCTCCGGCGCCACGGTCGCCGTCCCCTTGAACATGATGTGCTCGAGGATGTGGGACAGACCGGTGTGCCCGAGCGCCTCGTTGCGCGAGCCGACGCGGTACCAAATCTGGAAGACGACGACCGGCGCTTTGTGATCTTCGAGCATGATGAGCTTGAGGCCGTTCGGCAGTCGCGCCTCGGTGACGCGCTCGGCGTAAGGAGCCGCCGATGTCGGGTGCGGCTGGAACGGCAGGGCCAGCAACGCGCCGAACAGCGCCACCGGCACAGCGCGCCTCCCCTGCCAACCCATCACCGCAGCGGCCTAACAGCGGTCCCAACCACCGTCAAGGCGCAGCCGCGAAGTCGCCACGTGCGGGCCACCGGTGCTGACGTCGTCAGCGCAACGCTTGTCGTCCGAGGTGGCGAACGCTTCCTCGGCTGGCACCGAGCACGCCTGGGCCGGACGCCATGGCTTCTCGACCTGGACAGCAACGGTCGGCGTCGGCGTTGCAACCCCTGGGCGCTTCGCGTAGGAACGGCGGGCACCCTGGGCATGGAGCGGTGGCCGAGTGGTCTAAGGCGCACGCCTGCTAAGCGTGTGTACCCCAAAAGGGTACCGCGGGTTCAAATCCCGCCCGCTCCGCTGTCCATTCGCCGCGCCCAGGATGCTTGGCGCATCACCGGCGACTCTTCAGCAAAGGACGGCCGACGTATGACTGAACTGCGCCGCGGCGAGGTACGGGCCAACGGATTGCGCTTCGCCACGCTGGAAATGGGCGACGGTCCACTGGTGCTGTGCCTGCACGGATTCCCCGACCACGCCCGTTCCTTCCGTCATCAGCTGCCGGTGTTGGCCAAGGCGGGTTTTCGCGCCGTCGCTCCGTACATGCGCGGCTACGCGCCGAGCGATGCGCCGGCCGACGGTCCGTATCAAAGCGCCGCCTTGGCGGAGGATGCCGCAGCCATGGTGCACGCGCTCGGCTACGAACGCGCCGCGCTGCTCGGCCACGACTGGGGCGCCGTCGCCGCATACGGTGCAGCCATTCTCGCGCCCGACCGCGTCAGCCGACTCGTCACTGCGGCGGTGCCGCACGGTCCGGCGCTGCCGACGGCGTTTCTCACCAGCTACGAGCAGCAGCGCCGCTCGTGGTACATGTTCTTCTTCCAAACGCCGCTGGCCGAGATGGCGCTGGCCCACGATAACTTCCGCTTCGTCGAACGCCTGTGGAGCGATTGGTCGCCAGGCTGGGCATGGCCAGCCGAAGAAATGGCCGCCTTGCAGGAGACGTTCGCACAGCCCGGCGTAGCGTCTGCCGCGCTCGCTTATTACCGCCACACCTTCAATCCGGCCCTGCAGCATGCGCAGCTCGCGACACAGCAGGCACGCATTCAGATGGAGGCCGTGCCGACGCCGACGTTATTCTTCCACGGCGCGCTCGACGGCTGCATCGGCGTGGACCTGGCCGACGGCATGAGCGCGCTTTTCCCCGCCGGCTTGGAGACGGTGATCGTCCCGGACGCGGGTCACTTCGTCCATCAAGAGCGTCCCGACATCATCAACGCCAAGCTGCTGGCATTCATCGCGCCACTGCGCGACGTGTGATCGCGCTGCACGTGCGCCGGGGCGGCGTGGCGATCGCTTCGCATCTGTGGTGATCTAGCGGAAATCTTGTTTGGATCGGGGGAGTCGATGAGCAGTGAGAACGATGCCGTCTTGGTGGGATACGTCCGCACGCCGTTCGGCAAGGCGGATCCACAGCGTGGCTGGTTCCGCAACGTTCGGTCGGACGATCTGGCGTCCATCGTCCTACAGGAGGTCTTACGCCGCTCCGATGTCGCCGCCGGCGACGTCACCGGCGTCATTCTCGGCGCCGTGGAAATGATGGGTGAGCAAGCCCATCCGGGGACGGCGATTCCGTTTCTGGCCGGCTTCCCGGACCACGTCACCGGCCTGAGCGTCGAACGGGCCTGCACGACGGCGATGATGTCGGTGCACATTGCGACGATGAGCATCCGCTGCGGCCTCGGCGACGTGTACGTGTGTGGCGGGCTCGACAGCATGACGCACTTCCGCATTCCGGTGATCAAGGACGGGATGGACATGGACGCCATCATCAAAGAGGGCGGCCACATGCTCGCGACCATGAATCCCAACCCGCGCATGATGGAACGCATCAACCCGATCGAGCTGAACGGCGGTCAGGGCGCCGAGCGTCTGTGCGATCGCTACGACATCACCCGCCGTGAGCTCGACGCGTGGGCGCTGCTCAGTCACCAGCGCGCGATCGAGGCGCAAGCGGCCGGCCGCTTTGCCGATGAGATCGTGCCCGTGGCAGGCATGACACCGGACGGCGAGCCGCAGGTGTTCGATCGCGATCAATGTCCGCGGGCGGATACCTCCCCGGAGCGCATCGCGGGCTTGCAGCCGATCTATCGCGCCGACGGTCGCATCACCGCCGCGGCGGCGTCGGGTCAAGCCGACGGCGCGGCGGTCTGCTTGGTGATGTCGCGACGCGAAGCGAATCGACGCGGCCTGGAGCCGTTGGCGACCATTCACACCATTGCCGTCGGTGCCTGCGATCCACGCGACCTCATCTACTCGGCGATCCCGGCAACGCATCGCGCCTTCGCGCAATCCGGGCTGACGATGCCGCAGATGGAGGTGGTCGAGATCAACGAGGCATTCGCCTGTGCGCCGATCGCGCTGATGCGCGAGTTCAAGATGGCGGAGGGCGACGCCGGCAAGATCAACGTCAACGGCGGCGCCTGCGCGCTCGGCCATCCGGTCGGCGCGTCGGGCGCCCGCTTGGTCGGCACCTTGGCGCTGGAGATGCGGCGCCGTGGATCGCGCTACGGGCTCGCCACGATCTGTGGCGGCATGGGGCAGGGCGCGGCGACGATCCTCGAAGCCGCTTGACCGGGGTCTCGTGGCTGCCGCGCTCCGCGATCGGGCGATTGCGGAGCGTGGCAGCCACGAATGCCGTGGGCCTCAGCCCGGCGGCAGAGCCGCTTTGGCGGCCGCTTCTTCTTTCTTCTGCACCGCGCGGCGGCGGCGCTCGCGTTTCTTTTCCGCCTCACCGCGGGCGCGGTCGCCGCGCTCCACGAGCTCGATGAGCGAGAGCGGCGCGTTGTCGCCGACGCGGATGCCGAGCTTCGTGATGCGCGTGTAGCCGCCGGGACGCGACACGAAACGCGGCGCGATCTCATCGAACAGCTTCTTGACGATCGTGCGACCGCGCACGAACGACGCGGCTTGCCGACGCGCGTGCAAGGTATTGCGCTTGCCAAGGGTGATCATGCGATCCACCCAGCGCCGCATTTCCTTCGCCTTGGCATCGGTCGTTTCGACGTGCTCGTGCTGCAACAGCGACGTGACGAGATTGCGCAACATCGCGCGACGGTGCGCGCTGGTGCGGTTGAGCTTGCGGCCGGCTTTCAGGTGTCGCATGGCGTGGTCCTCGCGCGGAGTTAGGCGCTTTCCTTCTCCCTCGCCAGACGCTTGTCGAGCTCGTCGCGGCTGGGGAAGTTCTCGATATGCATCCCGAAGTCGAGCCCCATCTCGCGCAGAATCTCCTTGATCTCGTTCAGCGACTTGCGGCCGAAGTTCTTGGTCTTCAGCATCTCGGCCTCGCTGCGCTGCACCAGCTCGCCGATGAACTTGATGTCGGCATTCTGCAGGCAATTGGCCGAGCGCACGGACAGCTCGAGCTCGGCGACGGGGCGGAAGAGATTCTCGTTCAGGGTCGGGGAGCTCGCTTCCTCCTCGGCCTGCATCTCCGCCGTTTCTTCGAAGTTGATGAAGATGCTCACCTGGTCTTGCAGGATGCGGGCCGCGTAGGCGACGGCATCGTCCGGACGTACGCTGCCGTCGGTCCACACTTCCACCGTCAGCTTGTCGTAGTCCGTCCGCTGGCCGACGCGCGCATTGGTGACGGTGTAATTGACCTTGCGCACCGGCGAGAAGATCGAGTCGATCGGCACCGTGCCGACCGGCGCTTCTTCATCCTTGTTGCGGTCGGCCGCGACGTACCCGCGGCCCATCTTGATCGTCAGGTCGGCGCGCAACGCGCCTTCCTTCGACAACGTGGCGATCTGGTGCTCGGGGTTAAGTACCTCGAGGTTCGGACCACCTTGAATGTCGCCGGCGCGCACGACACCGTCGCCCTTCTTCTCCAGCGTCGCGTGCGCAACCAGGCCGTCATGCAACTTGAGCCGGACTTCCTTCAGGTTGAGCACGATGTCCGTCACGTCCTCGCGGACGCCCGGCAACGTGGCAAATTCGTGCAGGACGCCCTCGACCTTGACGGCAGTGATCGCGGCGCCTTGCAGTGACGACAGCAGCACGCGCCGCAGCGCGTTGCCGATGGTCGTGCCAAAGCCACGCTCGAATGGCTCGCCGACGAACTTACCGTAGGTTGGCGTGAGGCTCTTCTCGTCAGACTCGAGAGTCTGCGGCTTCAACAAATCACGCCAGTTGCGTTGTGGCTGCATCAATACGCCTCCAGGATGGGATTGGCTCGCGTCACTTCGAGTACAGCTCGACGATGAGCTTCTCATTGATCGGCATCGTCAGCTCAGCCCGGGTCGGCAGCGTCTTGACGCGCGCCGTAAACCCTTCGCGATTGACTTCAACCCAATCGGGCGCGCCGCGGTGCTCGGCTTGCGCCAGCGCTTCCTGCACGCGCGCGACATTCTTGCTCTTCTCACGCACGGTCACGACATCCCCCGATTTCAGGAGCGCCGACGGAATGTTGAGCTTGTGGCCGTTGACCAGGAAGTGGCCGTGGCGGACGAGCTGGCGCGCTTCGGCGCGCGAGGTGGCAAAGCCCATCCGGTAGATCATGTTGTCGAAGCGGCGCTCCAACAGCTGCAGCAGGATCTCGCCGGTGATGCCGCGCGACCGCTCCGCCATGGTGAAGTAGCGGCGAAACTGCCCCTCCAGCACGCCGTACATGCGCTTCACCTTTTGCTTCTCGCGCAGCTGTACCGAGTACTCGGAGAATTTCGGCCGCCCCTGACCATGCATGCCGGGGGGATAGTTACGGCGCTCGATGGCGCACTTGTCCGTATAGCAGCGCTCGCCCTTCAAATAGAGCTTCAGCGCTTCACGGCGACAGAGTCGACAAACGGAATCAGTGTAACGAGCCACGGCGAGTCTCCTTACACGCGGCGGCGCTTCGGCGCGCGGCAACCGTTGTGCGGAATCGGGGTAACGTCGCGGATGATCGTGATGTGGAACCCGGCGCTCTGCAGCGAGCGCAGCGCCGACTCGCGCCCGGCGCCCGGCCCTTTCACGTGCACCTGCACGTTGCGCACACCGCTGTCCATCGCCTTCTTGGCGGCGGCATCGGCCGCGAGCTGTGCCGCGAACGGCGTCCCTTTGCGCGAGCCTTTGAAGCCCACCGCACCCGCACTCGACCACGCCAGCACGTTGCCGACTTGATCGGTGATGGTGACCAGCGTGTTGTTGAAGGTCGAATGGATGTGCACGACGCCGTCGCTGACAACGCGCTTCTGCTTCTTCTTTTTCGGCGCGGCCTTTTCAGCCGGCTTCGCTGTAGCCATGAATCGAGCTCCTCAGGATGCGTCGCGCGGCTTACTTCGCCGGCGCCTTCTTCTTGCCGGCAATGGCGCGGCGCGGTCCCTTGCGGGTGCGGGCATTGGTATGAGTGCGCTGCCCGTGGACGGGCAGATTACGCCGATGCCGCAGGCCGCGATAGGTACCCGTGTCCATGTGGCGTTTGATGTTCATCGCCACATCGCGGCGCAGATCGCCTTCGATCTTGTAGCTCTGATCGATCACCTGACGAATGCGCACGACCTCATCGTCGTGCAGATCGTCGCTCTTCTTGTTGAGATCGATGCCGGCCTTGTTGAGGATCTCTTTGGCCAGCGGCCGGCCGACACCGAACAGATAGGTCAAAGCGATTTCCACCCGCTTGTTGCGGGGCAAATCCACGCCTGCGATACGCGCCATAAATACGCTCCCGACTTCCTCAGCCTTGTCGCTGCTTGTGGCGCGGGTTCTTGCACAGCACCCGGACCACGCCCTGACGACGAATCACCTGGCAGTCCTTGCAGATCTTCTTGACTGAGGCCCTGACTTTCACGGTGTACTCCTCGGTGCGCCGCTTACGCGGCGCGCCCGGCTTCGAGGTGAACGAGGACGCGATCGAGCACGTCGGTCGTCGAGCCGGTCCCGTCGATCTCGCGCAGCAGTCCGCGCGCTCGATAGAAGTTCTCCAGCGGCGCGGTCGAACGGTCGTAGACGTCCAAGCGAGCCCGAATAGTCTCCTCGCGATCGTCCTCGCGCTGGTACAGGGCCCCGCCGCAGCGGTCGCAAATGCCCTCCTGCCGCGGTGGATCGAACGCGACGTGAAACATCGCCCCGCACTGCCGGCACGTGCGCCGTCCGCTGAGACGCCGCACCAGCTCCTCGCGCGGCACCGCGAGGCTGATGACGTGCTCCAGCGGCACCTGGCCGGTCTTGAGCGTGTCTTCCAACGCCTCCGCCTGCGTCACCGTGCGCGGAAAGCCATCGAGCATGAAGCTCGCGGCAACGCCGTCGGTGCGTAGACAATGATCGATCATTCCAATCACGAGTGTGTCGGGGACCAGCTCACCGCGGTCCATGTAGCCTTTGGCGGCCAAGCCAAGCGCGGTCTGTGCTGAGACGGCCTTGCGCAAGAGATCGCCCGTCGAAATGTGCGCCATTCCGGTGCGCTCGCGCATCAATTTCGCCTGCGTGCCCTTGCCGGCTCCCGGCGGTCCCATCAATACGATGCGCATTGCCCCGAGCGCTCCCGCCCACGCGCGTCACGTCGTCCGCCGTCCACGCAACCGACCACGGCGCATGAAGCCCTGGTAGTTGCGCGTCAGCATATGCGTCTCGATCTGCGCGACCGTGTCGAGGGCGACGCCGACGACGATGAGGAGGGCCGTGCCACCGAAGTAGAAGGGTACATTGAGCTGCTGGATCAGAATCGTCGGCAGCACGCAGACCGCGGCGATGTAGACAGCGCCGACCAGCGTAATACGCGACAACACGCGATCGATGTACTCCGCCGTACGCGGGCCCGGACGAATCCCGGGAATGAAGCCGCCGAACTTCTTCATGTTCTCCGCAACGTCCGAGGTATTGAACGTGACGGCGGTGTAGAAATACGAGAAGAAGATCACCAGGGCGACAAAGATGATGTCGTAGACCAGCCCGCCGCGATTGAACAGGCCGCTGGCCGCCTTGGCCCATGGATGATCGACGAACTGCGCGATGGTCGCCGGAAAGACCAGCAGCGACGAAGCGAAGATCGGCGGAATCACGCCGGCGGTGTTGAGCTTCAACGGCAAGTGCGAGCTCTGACCGCCATACATGCGCCGGCCGACGACGCGCTTTGCGTACTGTACAGGAATGCGACGCTGACCGCGTTCGACGAAGATGATCGCGGCGACGATGCCGATCATGACCAGGCCGAGGGCGAGCAACATGAAGATGCTCATTTCGCCCTCGCGCACGAACTGGAACGTCGTCAGCACGGCGCCGGGCAGGTTGGCGACGATGCCGGCGAAGATCAGCATCGAGATGCCGTTGCCGATACCGCGCTCCGAGATCTGCTCGCCGATCCACATCAAGAACGCCGTGCCCGAGGCCAGCGTGATGATGGTCATGACGCGAAAGCCCCAACCCGGATCATAGACGATCGGCGCGCCGCCAGGTGATTGCAACTTCTCGAGCCCGATGCTGATGAACAGGCCCTGGACGATCGCCAGCACGACCGTTCCGTAGCGTGTATATTGCGTGATTTTGCGTCGCCCGACCTCGCCCTCTTTCGAGAGGCGCTCGAGGTGCGGAATGACCACCGTCATCAGCTGCAAAATGATTGAGGCGCTGATGTAGGGCATGACGCCCAGGGCGGCGATCGAGAATTGCGACAGCGCCCCGCCAGAGAACAAATTGACCAAGCCGAGCACGGAATCCTTCACTTGCTCGAAAAACTCGGCAAGCGCCCGGCCGTCGATGCCAGGCGTCGGGATGGCGACGACGGTACGATACACCGCCAGCATCGCCAGGGTGAACAGCAGCCGGCGGCGCAGCTCGGGGATGCGCCCGGCGTTCTGAAACCCTTCAAGCACTGGCGATCACCTCGGAGCTGCCGCCGGCGGCCGTGATTCGCTCTTTCGCCGACTCGCTAAACGCGTGCGCCTTGATGGTCAGCGGTTTGGTCAACGCGCCCTGACCGAGCACTTTGATCTTCAGGTTCGCGCGCACCAAGCCTTTGTCCACCAGCGCTGCAGCGTCGACGACCGCACCGCTTTCGAAGGCCGCATCGAGCCGGGCAAGGTTCACGACCGCGATCTCGCGCCGAAACGGATTGTGGAAACCGCGCTTCGGCAGGCGTCGCTGCAGCGGCATCTGGCCGCCTTCGAAACGCGGATGGGTATTGCCGCCCGAGCGCGCGCCGCGTCCTTTGTGACCGCGACCCGACGTTTTTCCGAGCCCCGAGCCCGGACCGCGTCCGAGTCGCTTGCGCGGCGCGCGTGAGCCGGGCGCCGGTTTGAGATCGCTGAGATCCATGCGCTTAGGCCTCCACCCGCACGAGATGCTGCACTTTCTTGAGCATGCCGAGGGTCGGCGCGTCGCCGCGCACTTGGACACTCTTGCCACGCCGCGTCAGGCCCAAGCCACGCAGAGTCTGGCGCTGGCGATCGGTCTGACCGATCGGGCTGCCGACCAGCGTGACCGTCATGGTTTTTGCGTCCGCCATCCTCAATTCCTCACGCGCTCAATTCGGCGACGGTCTTGCCGCGGCGCGCCGCGACCTGCTCCGCCGTCTGCAGTTCCTTGAGCGCTTCGATCGTCGCCTTCACCATGTTGTGCGGATTGCGCGAGCCGAGGCACTTGGTCAGCACGTTGCGCAGACCCGCCAGCTCGACGACCGCGCGCACACCGCCGCCGGCGATGACGCCGGTACCGTCGCTCGCCGGGCGCAGCAGGACCCGGCCCGCGCCAAAACGGCCCTGCACTTCGAACGGCACGGTGCCATTCACCAACGGCACGGTCACCAGTGACTTCTTCGCCGCTTCGATCGCCTTGCGAATCGCCTCGGGCACTTCCTTCGCCTTGCCGAGACCGAATCCGACGCGCCCGTTCGAATCGCCGACGATCACCAGCGCACCGAAACTGAACCGCCGGCCACCCTTGACGACTTTGGCGACGCGATTGATGTGGACGACCTTCTCTTTGAACTCGACGCCCTGAATTTCGATGCGATCGCGACCGCGACCTCCGCCCATGGCCATACCAATTCTCCTAGAACTGCAGGCCGGCGGCGCGGGCGCCTTCGGCGACTTCTTTGACGCGGCCGTGGTAGAGGAAGCCGTTGCGATCGAAGATGACCGCGGTGATCTGTCGCTCCTGGCAAAGCTGGGCGATGCGTTCGCCGATTTGACGCGCCGCGACCTTGTTGCCGCTCTTGCCGCCCTCGACCTGCAGGGTCGACGCGGCGACCAGCGTACGACCGGACTCGTCCGAGATCACCTGTGCGTACATGTGCTTGTTGCTGCGGAACACACACAGGCGCGGGCGCGTATCCGTCCCGCGTACGCGTCGTCGCACGCGCGTCTGTCGACGCACGCGCGCGACCGTGGATTGCCGCGTTGCCATGATTATCTCCCGCCGGCGCCGGCGGCCTTACCCGCTTTGCGCCGGATTCGTTCGTCAGCGTATTTCACGCCCTTGCCTTTGTACGGTTCCGGCGGGCGCAACGCGCGAATCTGCGCGCTCACTTCGCCGAGCACCTGCCGATCGTTGCCTTCGAGCGTCACCACCACTTGGCGATCGACCTTGGCGTCGATGCCCGGCGGCAGCTGGTAGACGATCGGGTGCGAATAGCCGAGGCTGAATTGAATCGCGCGCCCCTTGACCTCGGCGCGATAGCCGACGCCGACGATCTCCAGCGTTTTGGTGAAGCCGGTGCTGAGGCCGATGACACTGTTGGAAATCAGCTTGCGTGTCAGTCCGTGCAGCGCGCGCGTCTGCCGATCTTCCGCCTCGCGCGTCACGGTGACCGTGCCGTCCGCGACCGTCACCACGATGCGCGGCGGCAATGCATGCTTCGCTTTGCCCTTCGGCCCTTCGACAGCAACGGTGCCGCCGTCCGGCTTCACCGTCACGCCCTTGGGGATGGCAATTGGCAATCGTCCGATTCGCGACATGATTCGCTTACCACACGGAGCAAAGCAGCTCGCCGCCCACGTTGCGGCGCACTGCCTCGCGATCGACCAAGACGCCGAGCGGTGTCGAGACGACGTGAATCCCCAAGCCGCCGCGTACCTTCGGCATCTCCTTGGCACCCACGTAGACACGCTGGCTTGGGCGGCTGATGCGCCGCACGCCGGTGATGGCAGCTCGATTCGCCTGATCGTAGCGCAGCCACACCCGCAGGTCCTTCTTGCCAGGCCCGACTTCGACCAGGCTGATCTCCTGTAGATAGCCCTCTGCGACCAGGACGTTGGCGAGATGTTCTTTCACCGTCGACCACGGGCAATCGATAAACTCTTTGCGCGCGTGCACACCGTTGCGCACCCGCGTCAACAGATCGGCGATCGGATCGGTCATCGACATGTGGGCGCCCTCACCAACTCGCTTTGGTCAAGCCGGGAATCTGGCCCTTGCGCGCCAGATCGCGCAGGCACAAGCGGCACAAGTTGAAGCGGCGAAAGAAGGCGCGCGGCCGACCGCACTGTGGGCAGCGGTTGTAGCCTCGGACTTTGAACTTCGGGGGGCGCTGCGCCTTGATGCGCAAACACGTCTTGGCCACAGGTCCTCCTACGCGCGGAAGGGCATACCCAGCGCCTGCAACAGCGCCTTGCCCTCCGCGTCACTTCCAGCGGTGGTGACGATCGACACCGTCAGGCCGCGCACTTTGTCGATCTTGTCGATATCGATTTCCGGAAAGATGATTTGCTCGCGCACGCCCAGCGAGTAGTTGCCGCGCCCGTCGAACGCACGGTCGGACACGCCGCGAAAGTCGCGTACGCGCGGCAGCGCGAGATTCAGCAAGCGGTCGAGAAACTCGTACATCCGAGCACCGCGCAGCGTCACCATGCAGCCAATCGCCATGTTCTCGCGCAGCTTGAAGTTCGCGATGGCCTTGCGGGACTTGGTCACCACCGGCTTCTGGCCGCTGATCGCCGTGATCTCCGCCACCGCCGAATCCATGACCTTGGCGTTTTGAATCGCTTCGCCGAGGCCCATGTTCAGCACGACCTTGTCGAGCCGCGGCACCTGATTGACGTTCCCGTACCCCAACTCCTTCATGAGGCGGGGCACGACGTCCTTCTGATATTTTTCGCGCAAACGAGTTGCCATCGCGTTCACCGATCCAGCTGATCGCCGCAGCGTTTACACGTGCGTACGCTGTGCCCATCCTCGAGCAGGCGCTTGCCCATCCGCACCGGCGCGTTGCACTTGTCGCACAGGATCATGAGGTTCGAGAGGTGCAGCGACGCTTCCTTCTCGATGATGCCGGAGGCGCCCTGCGGTCCGCGCGGCTTCTGATGCCGCTTGACCATATTCAAGCGCTCGACGAACGCCCGCTCCTTCGCCGGCACCACGCGTAACACCTTGCCCGTCTTGCCACGCTCGCGGCCGGCGATGACCATTACCGTATCGTTCTTCTTGATGCGCGCGCGCATGATCAGATCCTCACAGCACCTCGGGAGCGAGCGACAGGATCTTCATGAACTGCTTCGCGCGCAGCTCACGCGCGACCGGCCCGAAGATGCGCGTGCCGACCGGCTCGCGTTGATTGTCGATCAACACCGCCGAATTGCTGTCGAACTTGATGTAGGAACCGTCCGAGCGACCCACTTCCTTGGCGGTCCGGACGATCACCGCCTTCATGACATCGCCCTTCTTCACCTTCGAGTTCGGACTCGCTTCCTTCACCGAGACCACGATGATGTCGCCCAAGGACGCGTAGCGCCGACGAGAGCCGCCCAGCACCTTGATGCACAGCACTCGGCGCGCGCCCGAATTGTCGGCGACGTCCAGCACCGTCTCCGTCTGAATCATGGCTCCGCCTCAACTCGCCTTTTCCAGAATCTGCCGCACACGCCAGCGCTTGTCTTTGCTGAGCGGTCGAGTCTCGCTGATCAGCACGCGATCCCCGATGTTGCAGCCGTTCTGCTCGTCATGCGCCTTATATTTCGCGCGCCGCTTCACGTACTTCTTGTACTGCGGGTGTTTGACCAGCCGATGGACCGCGACCACGACGGTCTTGTCCATCTTGTTGCTGACCACCACCCCTTCTCGCGTCTTTGCTCTGCCGCGCTCCATCGCGCTCACTTCCCCCCGGCCGCCGCGCGTTGGCGCTCGGCCTGGATCGTTCGAATCCGCGCAATGTCACGCCGCGTCTGCGCCAGCGCCGCCGGATTCTCGAGCTGATTGGTGCCGCGCCGCAGCCGGAAGCGAAACAGCGCCTCCTGCAGGTCCGACACGCGCGTCGTAAGCTCCTGATCGCTCAAATCCCGCACGTCCTTAGCTCGCATGGCTGGCTCCCGGGCGCTGCAGGAACTGCGTCGGAATCGACAGCTTGTGCGACGCCAATCGCATCGCTTCGCGCGCCACGACTTCGGTCACGCCTTCCATCTCGAAGATGATGCGACCGGGCTTGATCACGGCAACCCAAACTTCCGGATTGCCCTTGCCCTTGCCCATGCGGGTTTCCGCCGGTTTCTTGCTCAGCGGCTTATCGGGGAAGACCCGAATCCACACACGTCCGCCGCGCTTGATGTGGCGCGTCAACGCGATACGCGCCGCCTCGAGCTGACGAGCGGTCATCCACCCGCGGTCGATCGCCTGCAGGCCGTAGTCGCCAAATGCGAGCGTCGCGCCGCGGTGGGCGGTCCCGCCACGGCGGCCCTTTTGGCACTTGCGATATTTGATTTTCTTCGGTGAGAGCATGGGAGTCTCAATGCGCCGATCAGACGCCGATCGGGGTCTTCTGCGAATCCTCTTCGCGCTGGCGAGCGATGATCTCACCTCGGAAGATCCACACCTTTACACCGATCACGCCGTAGGTCGTCTTCGCTTCGGCGAGCCCGTAGCTGATCTCGGCACGCAGGGTATGCAGCGGTACACGTCCTTCGCGGTACGTCTCCGAGCGCGCGATCTCCGCGCCGCCGATTCGACCGGCGCAGTGCACCTTGATGCCCTGCGCCCCCATGCGCATGCCGCGGCTGACCGCTTCCTTCATGGCACGACGAAACGCGACACGGCGTTCGAGCTGCAACGCAATATTCTCGGCGACGAGTTGCCCGTCGAGATCCGGGCGGCGCACCTCGTGGATGTTGATGAATGTTTCCTTCTTCGTCAGGCGCGCCAGCTCCGTCTTGAGCTTCTCGATCTCGGCGCCCTTCTTGCCGATCACGATACCGGGGCGCGCCGTGTAGATGTTGATCTTGGCCTTGTTGGCCGCGCGCTCGATCTCCACCTTCGAAATGCCTGCGTGATACAGGCGCTCCTTGAGGAATTTGCGCAGCTTCAGGTCCTCGTGCAGCAGCTCTCGATAGTCGCGCCGCGCGAACCACTTCGAATCGCTCGACTCGATGACGCCGAGGCGGAACCCGCGAGGATGTACTTTCTGTCCCATACCGATCCTTAGCGTTCGTCGACGACGACGGTCAGATGCGCGGTGCGCTTTCGCAATCCCGTCGCGCGCCCGTGCGCGCGCGGCAGAAAGCGCTTCGCGGTAGGGCCGCCATCGACCTGGATGCGCTTGACGTACAGTTGATCGACATCGACCCGCTGCGTGTTCTCGGCGTTGGCCACCGCCGACTTGAGCGCCTTGACCAGCAAGGGCGCGGCCTTCTTGCGCACGTGCTGCAGCACGCCGATCGCTTCGCCGACGCGCTTGCCGCGCACCAGATCCGCGACCAGCCGTACCTTGCGGGGAGCAATGTGCAGGTGGCGATGGACGACACGAGCCTCCATGGATTACCCCCTGGCTCCCTTCACGTCCGCTTTGCGGTCGCCGGAATG
>Ga0265339_10000414_pt1 | contig 33687 bp, 25 predicted proteins | sample 4CB219metaG_FD_202085 | JGI IMG/M metagenome (GOLD analysis project Ga0265339, IMG submission 202085) | Rhizosphere microbial communities from Carex aquatilis grown in University of Washington, Seatle, WA, United States - 4-CB2-19 metaG | ecosystem: Host-associated > Plants > Roots >... | reverse complement strand
TTACTCTCACCGGCTCCAGCGCCACCTTCACCTGGACAGCCGGAGGCGGCGTCACCAAGTACCTGTTTGAGCTGGGCACCACCGGCCACGGCTCCAGCAACGTGTACAACGCAGCGGGGACCAGCACCACGGCTCTAACCACCGGCGTAGTCAGCGGCATACCCACAACCGGCGCCACACTCTACGCAAGGCTCTACTCGTATATCAACGGAGCCTGGCAATACAACGACTACACCTACACCGAACAGTAGTTTCACATGCAGGCGGCGCGCCGAAACCGGAAACCGGGGAAACCGGGGACAGACCGGGGGAAACTGGAGGGGAAACTGGGGGAAACTGGGACAGACGGGACGTTCTCCACGGCGGCTGGCACAGGTCGCCGAGTAGCGATGCAATCAACCAACACTGCCAACCGCCAACTGACAACTCTGCCGCGTTGATCTCTTTTACTTATAACAATTTAGCCTCTATTCTGGCGTGCTAGCCAGATTTGACCCCAAAACGCACCATTTATTGTGCAGAATCACTTGCAAACGCCGAGCGAAAATAGCGAACCAAAGGCGAAAACACCCATCCTCCGGCCTGCCCAGCTCCACTAACTCGCCCTCCCAACTCCGCTGCCTGACTCCTGTATCCGCCATCACATCCACACCGGGAAATCCGCGCTAAAGTCTATTTGTGCGTGAAAGTATGCCCGCCACCACGGCGGGCATCGGTTTCTCAGCCGGAAATCAACACGCAATTCACTGCACTTTCAGCACGTAATCGCCTGATTACAATAGACATAGCCGTTTTTATTTTGGCGCGCTCCCCATCAGCCTTCGAGCTGCACCAGCCCCCCGGCCGGCGGAATGGCGTCCATGGGGTATCCCAGCCGCTTCCACTCCTCGTAGCCGCCCCGCAGCGGCCGCACCCGCTCCACCCCTAACCTGTGCAGCTTCAACGCAGTATGCGCCGCCGTCTCCTCGTTGGGGCAGGTGCAATAGAGGATGATGTCGCGGTCCCGCGGTATCTCATGGACCCGCGCCGCCAGGTCATCCGGCGCCACCCGCAGCGCTCCCGGCAGCGTGAACGGGTCAGTCAATTGCTCCAGCGGGTGGCGCAGGTCCACAATGTAGACCTCCTCACCCGCATCCAGTTGACTACGCAGCTCTTCCGGCTCCAGCCGCGATTTCACCAGCTGCCGCAGCAGCGTCCGCCGCCGGGTTACCCGCGCTGCCAGGACCGCAACAATGGCCACCAACAGCAGCGCGCCGGAAGACCGCCCCACCCACGCCAGCAGCTGCGGGTCGCGCTTCAGCGCATCTCCGAATATCCGCCCGCCGGCAAGCAGCGCCCCCACCCAGATCGCCGAGCCCAGGCTATCTAGCAGCAGGAACTGGACATAAGGCATGCCGTTCTGGCCGGCAATCGGCGAGGTGAGCGACGCCAGCCCCGGCACAAACTTGCCCAGCAGCAGCGTGGTTGCCCGCCGCCGCCCAAAGGAAAGCTGCGTCCGCTTCACGCACGTGGTCGGCTCCAGAGAAAGCCGGCAGATGAGGCCCAGCACCCGCCGTCCGTAGCGCTTGCCGATAAAAAACCAGGTGCTGTCAGCAATCAGGCAGCCAACCACCCCCGCCGCCAGAGCAGCCGGAAAGCTGAGCTGATGCTGGGCGGTGAGCGCTCCGGCGGCCAGCAGTACCGGCGTCGCCGGCAGCGGCACCCCCAATTGCTCAATCAGCACCCAGGCAAAGACCAGGAGGTAGCCGTACGTGATCAGGATGTGCGTGGGGAGCGCCATCGATCTCCTTCCTCTCTCTATCTGAGTTTGCCACGACGCCGACCAGCGCGAAAGCGCCGCCCTGCCGCAGACGTCTCAAGCTATCCGATGTGCGACGAGGCAATCGGGTGCACAATACGCAAAAGGCCGTCTTCCATGACGGGCTGAAGACGATGATGCCGTGGGCAGTGAAGGAGCATTCCCAGAGGTGACGCACGACAGCGATTTGAGCGCGAGGCTCGCCGAAATGGATGGGGACGCGGCTCTGTTCGCGCCGGAGCGGCTGCGTGCGCGGATGGATGCGCTTGATGAAGTGGACAAATTGATTCCGGAGTCGCGCGCGATTCGGGCCGATTCCCTGTTTGCGCGCGCGACTGCGTTGCGCAAGAAGCTGGAAGCTGCGAATGGCACGGTCTATGCGGCGATTCGCGATGAGGTGCGACGCGGCGCCGGCAAGGAGATCCTGCGCGGCTGGATCAGAGAGTGTGGAGAATCGGGAGCGCCTCGGCCCGGGCTTGGCTACGACCACCTGGACGAACTGATCGCCGGAGTTCTGGCGCTCGGCGAGCCGGTCGGCGAAGCGGTGCCGGCGCCGGAGATGGTGTTCTACCAGCCCACGCCCGCGCGGCACATTCTGGAGATGATTCGCCTCAGCGGTCTTGGCGAAAAAGATGTGCTCATCGATCTTGGGTCGGGGCTGGGGCATGTGCCGATACTGGCGTCGATCCTGACGGGGGCGCGCGCGAATGGAATCGAATTCGATCCGGCGTTCGTGTGCTGCGCACGGGAGTGCGCGGCCGGCCTGGGCCTGAGTCGCGTTACATTCATCGAGCAGGATGCGTGCGAGGCCGATCTGAGCACTGGGACCGTGTTCCACCTGTACACGCCGTTCACGGGCGGGATGTTGCGCGCGGTGTTGGATAGATTGCGCGGCGAGGGCGAGCGGCGGGCGATCCGCGTGTGCACGCTGGGGCCGTGCGCGGCGGCCGTGGCCGAGGAGTCATGGCTGAAAGCGCGCACAGCTGTCGATGTGGAACGCATCACCTGTTTCGGCTCGCAAACTATTTCGTAACCGTCAACTCGGCGTGCAATGTCGCCGTGGAATCATCCCCCGCCCACACATCGAACACAGACGGCTCGACTCCCCAGATTTTGGTCTGCGGACTCCAGAACTCAAGCTCGCTTTTGCCCAACGGGAAGGTGAGAGTTTTTGTCTCGCCCGGTTGAAGCGTAATGCGCTTGAACCCTTCAAGCTGGCGCACCGGCCGCGACGCCGAGCCGTAACGCTGGTGAATGTAAATCTGCGCCACTTCATCTCCGGCCACTGTGCCGGTATTGGTCACGTCGACCGAGACCTGGGCGCTGCCGTCGATGCCGATGCTGGACTTGCTGAGCTTGAGGTTGGAGAAACTGAACGTGGTGTAGCTGAGTCCGTAGCCGAAGGGGAAGAGCGGCTTCGAGTCCATGTCCCAGTAGCGCGAAGTGAAGTTGGGACCGGTTTCAGGCTCGTGGGTGAGGTTGTGGTTGTAGTAGAGCGGCTCAGCGCCGGCCACGCGCGGCCAGCTAATGGGCAGCTTGCCGCCGGGGTTCACATCGCCGAAGAGCACGTCGGCCACGGCATCGCCGCCCTCGGTGCCGGGGTACCACGCCTCAAGGATGGCGGGGATGCCCGTGGAGACCCGGCGGATATCGAGCGGGCGGCCGTTCTCCAGCACCAGCACGATAGGCTTGCCCGAAGCAATCGCAGCCTGCAGCATGAGCGGCTGGATGCCGGGCAACTCGAGCGTGGCGCGGGAGGCATTCTCACTGCTCATTGAGGCCAGCTCACCCATGACGGCGACCACCAAATCGGCATCGGCGACGGAGGCGTGCACCTTCTGGATGGCGTCGGCCACCTCGGCATCAGTGGGCGGCGGCGCCGGCTTTTTGCCCTGAATCTGATCAAAGAGCGAGGCGAACATCGTGGTGGGTGTGGGGCCGGGGACGAAAGTGATCTCGGCGTCAGGCAGGCGTTTTTTGAGCGCGGCCAGCACGGTGACGGGATGGCTCTTGCCGCCAGCGCCGAAGAGGCTCTCGACGGCCCAGCCGCCCTCGATGTCGTGCGCGGAATCAGCGAGCGGGCCGATTACCGCAACCTTCTTGATGGATGTGGACAGAGGCAGCGTGTGGTTTTCGTTCTTGAGCAGGACCATGGAGCGGCCGGCCAGCTTGCGTTCAAGCGCGAGGCCCTCTGGGCGGTCGAGCGTCGCTTCGACCTTCGACGCGTCCACATACGGATGGTCAAAGAGGCCCAACTGGAACTTGACGCGCAGGATGGGCAGCACGGAGGCGTCGATCTCGGCCTGAGTAACCTTGCCTTGCTTAACGAGGCCGGCCAGATTTTTGGTGTAGGTCAGGCTGGCCATGTCCATGTCGAGGCCCGCGTGGACGGCCTTGTAGGCGGCGTCACTTGCGTCCCTCGCGTAGCCGTGGGTCTGCAGGCTGGCGACAGCAAATGCGTCCGATACGACGAAGCCTTTGAAGCCCCACTCATTGCGCAGAATGTCAGTGAGCAGCCAGCGATTGCCGCTGGCGGGAACGTCGTTCAGGTCCATATAGGCGGACATGAAGCTGCCCGCGCCGGCTTCTTCCGCGGCGTGGAAGGGCCGCAGGTAAACGTTGCGGAAGAGTTCCTCGGGGATGTAGCTGGAGTCGTAGTCGCGGCCGCCCTCGGCGGCGCCGTAGCCGGCGTAGTGCTTGACGCAGGCAAGGACGGAATCTGGCCCGAGCGCTGCGCCCTGGAAGCCGCGAACCTGCGCGCGGGCCATGGCGGAGCCGAGGTACGGGTCTTCGCCGGCGCCCTCAACAATGCGGCCCCAGCGGGCGTCGCGGGCGATGTCAACCATAGGCGTGAAGGTCCATTGAATGCCGGCGGCGCGCGCGTCTTCAGCGGCCCAGTGCTGCGCCTGCTCTTCCACGCTGGGGTCCCACGATGAGGCCATGGCCAGCGGCACTGGGAACACGGTGCGGTAGCCGTGGATCACGTCGTAGCCGAAGAGGATGGGGATATGCAGGCGCGATTTGTCGACGGCGATGTGCTGGAGGCGATTGATCTGGTTCACGTCAATGAGCCAGAGGATGGAGCCGACGCGGCCTTGCGCGATCAGATCGTCGGGCTTCTCAGAGCCGAGCATGGGCATCTGCACGCCGGAGGACTGGTTCATCTGGCCTATCTTTTCGTCGAGCGTCATCTGCTTGAGCAGGGCAGCGGCGCGCTGATCTGCCTGCTGGAAGGTGACGGTCTGGGAGGAGGCTGGGATGATTGCGGAGGCGGCGAGCGCGGCTGCGACAAACGCGACGCGAGCTTGCGAGATGATTCGGAGCATGGCTGATCCTTTTCTGAACTGAAGGATGAGGATAGAAGCGGGGACTGCGATTTGTCATGCGGGATTGGCGATTGCGGTAATCGCAATACCAGAGGCCGGTGCCGATCGCCGGCGCCGGCTCTCCTAATAGAACTTCACTCGCGGGATTCCAGGCGCGCCATTACGCGGTCGACGAGCGAATTGAGATCGACCGCGGACCGTTGCGGCACAGGCGGTTGCGGCGCTTCCCTGCCGAGGCGCTCATCGGGCAGGCCGAGGCGGCTCTTGATGGCGAGGATCTCCTCAAGCTTGGGGCCGGAGATGGGCATGAGCGGACGGCCGAGTTGCCGGGCGATGAGCCAGGTCTTGCAATATGCTTCGAGGATCTCCGCCAGCCACTCGGCGTGGGTTACGGAGTCAGACCAGCAGACCACGCCGTGATTGGTTAACAGGATGGTGTTGTGATCGTGGACGAAGGGCAGGATGGTTTCCGCGAAGGCCTGGGTGCCGGGTGTCTCGTACGGCGCCACGGCGACAGGACCGATGAAGATTTCAAACTCCGACAGGTAGCCGTTGGGTGGAGCCGAGCCGGTGACAGCAAAGGCAGACGCGTTGGGCGGATGGCAGTGGACCACAGCGCGGGCACGCGGGTTGGCGCGGTAGATGGCCAGGTGCAGGAGCAGCTCGCTGGTGCGGAGCCTGTCGCCGGCCAGGATGTTGCCTGCAAGATCGGTGAGGCAGATGTCGGCCGGCTGCAGATCGCCCTTGCTGACCATGGTGGGGGTGCACAGCACGTAATTGGAGTTGAGGCGCGCGCTGATGTTGCCGCCGTTGCCGTCAACATACTGGCGTTGCCACAGCTTGCGGCCCGCGGCGATGATCTCATCGCGGAGAGCCTCGGCCTCAAAGGAATTGGCCGCGGCTGAAGGCGAAATCTCCTGGCGCGGCGGCTCACGCAGGACTTCGACCGCAGCCTGCACGATCTCACGGATTCGGGCGGCGTCGATGGCGTCGCTGATGGGGGATATCGGCATGGATGGACCTCGGCATCCCGCGCCGGCGGGAGGATGTAACTATGTTGACGCGAACGGAGCCGGGGGGAACGTGACGCGGATCACTTTAGCTAAAAAAGGAGAAGGGGGCTTCGACCTGGCAGGCGCGCGGACGTGGGCGGACGGCGGCTTGCGGATGGGCAGCGGCTTGGCGGTTTACTTTGCCGCGGTGGGCAGGTCAATGGTGATCACGGTCTGATTCGCAGTGAGCACCAGCAATGCGTTCTTTTGCGGAATGAAGCGTGCCGCCAGCGGGATGTGGTCGACTGTAATCCGCTTCAGCTCGTTCCCGTTGCGGGCGTCGAGGATCATGATGTCCTGGTCGCGGTTGGTGGCGGCAAGCAGACCGAGCTTGCCGTCTCCGGCGATGACCCGCCCAAAGAAGGCGCCCACCCGCTCGCCATTGGAAGCGCGATAGATGGTGCTGTCATTATGGTTGCCGTGCACCCCCAGGAAGTCGCCGAACTCGTCTGCCCAGCGGCGATCCTGCTCGTCCCAGCCTGACTCCTGCGGGACCTGGAACTCCTGGCGAACTGCTCCGGTGTGGCTGTCCACTACCTCAACAAACAGGGCGTGCGAAACCCACTCGTTCATCCAGTCGGAGCTCTTGGCGAGCTTGGCTTTGGGGTGATTGATGTCGGCCTGCGCGACGCTGTCGCTGATGGGCGTGCTCAACACCAATGTGCCGTCTTCGCTCTCGCGCATGGTGGGCTCATCCGCGGGGAAGCGCCGCTGCCAGAGCTGCGCCCCGGTGGCGCCGTCGGCCACCTGGAGGTTGGTATTCACGACCTCATACGCCGGATCGAGGGGCTTGAACGTGACCAGGACGTCGCCAAGCTGGCGCTGCTCCGCGGCGTATGGCGCACCGGCCGCGGCCTTTCCGGTCTTCAGGTCAATCTGGTAGTTCGCGCCGGGCTGTCCCTGCATGTCGCGATATTGCGCGTACATGACGTTTTCAGGGCTGAAGTGGACGCGGCGGAAAGGCCGCATGAGGGCCACTCGCTTGTGCGTGTCCAGATCCCAGATGACGCTGCGCGAACGGCTGGAGTAAGCCAGGAAGCGCCCATCTGGGCTGAAATCGGCGCCTTCAATGTTGAGGAGCGGGCTGATGGGCAGATCGGCCGATTGCATCTGCTGGCCGGTAAGCTCGCCCACGCTGACACCGCCGCGTTCGTTCTCTGTGGCCAGCCAGGGATCGTAAACATCGAGCGTGTCCAGCTTGAAGCCGGCGGTCGCCTTTCCGGTGGAGGGATCGGCCAGCATGGCGGCGGCTTCCTTGAACGGGCCCATCAGCACGTGATTTCCACGGGTGACCGGCTCCAGCCACTGGTAACCGATCTTGAACTGGTTCACGGGCAGGCCGTCGGGGAACGTCGACTCGCAGATCTTGAAGGTGTCCTTGATGGTGCCGGTTTTGGCGTCCTGGTCACACTGGAAGATCAGCTTGTTGGAATCGACAAAGAGATTGGGGCCTTCAACCAGACTTCCCAGGCCCTGGCCGAGTGGGATTTGCTTGCGGCTCACCAGGTCATAAGGGAATGCCTTTGCGCCGGAGAGAATCAGCAGGGTCTTTCCGTCCTGACTGAAGTTGATGGTGGCCACGCGGCGCTCCACCGTGCGTTGACGCGTGATTATGACCGGGGAGGCAACATCGCCGCCGGTGTTGAAGGTCTTGTTCTCGTAAAAGCGATTGCCGGTATCAACGTCTGTGAGCTTGAGCCAGGCTCCGCCCTCGCTGATCGAGAGGCAAACGAAGGTCTTGCCGTCCGGGGAGAGGCTCGACTGCAGGCAGCCTTCGTAATCGATCAGCTCGAAGGCGGCGTCGCGTTTTGCCTCGGCAACGTTCCAGCGCTCCACGCGCAGGTTGGGATAGAGAAACACCAGGTGGGTTGAATCGGGCGTGAAACGGGCGGCGCGGGCATGGGGAGCGTCGATGGTGAACAACAGCTTGAGCGGCGAGCGGCTGAGGACAAAGATGTTGGAATCGTCCTGAGCCAGGACGAAATTCCCGTCGGGGCTGAAGCGGATGTGGTTGAGCGGCGTGCGCACCGGCGGGTCCAGCTTGAATGAAGCGAGCCCGGGGGTGGGCGCGACAATGGGATGCAAGGGCGCGGCACGCAGGGCGGACTGAAACGCGGTGAACTCGGGCGAGGACTTTTGCTGAAGTGAGGAACAGGTTGCGGGAAGCGCCGCAACCATCTTGCGTGCGGTGCGCACCCGCCGGCTGATGATGTTGGTGCCGCCCAGCACGTCGGTGAGGAAATTGCCGGTGCGGCCTTTGTTGGCGGCCACCCGGTCCAGATTTTGGGCAAACGCTTTTGGCGTGTAGCCGGCCTTGATCATCGCGTACATGCCTACGCGATCGGCCAGCAGCTCGTCTTTATCCTCTTCGTCCTCGCTTTCGCCGGCCCTGTCTTTCCAGGGCGCATTAAACAGCAGAAAGAACTTGTCTTTCACATCCTCGCGGCTGGAGACCGATGTCACCTTGAGCTCGTACTTCAGATAACGGGTATATTCGATGGCGAGCTGGTGAGTATAGATGTGGCCGATTTCGTGCGCCAGCACCCCGGCCAGTTCGTCCTCGCTACGCGCATCGGTGATGAGCTTGCGGCTTATGTAGATGTGGCCACCGGCGATCGAGAACCCGTTGGCGTCATCGGAGTCATAGACGCGGAAGGTAAAGTGCATGGGCGTAGGCGGCAATTGCGCCAGCAGCTTCTGCCCAATCCGGTCCAGTTCCGCCGATTCGGCCGATGGCAGCAGATCGAATTCAGCGTCCGTCTGCTCCGCCCACGCATCGCCCAACCATTGCTCCTGCTCGTCATTGAAGATGTTGGGCTTGTCAGAGTGGAGTGCCGGCTGCGGCATGGAGCAAGCCGCAGTGCCTGAGGGTTGTGCCGATAGGAATGACGAAGCGCAGACAAAGGCGCAAAGAGAGAAACAGGAAACAGTGAGTTTCATGCCCGCGTACCAGCTCTATTGGAATTTGAGCCATGCTACACCGGCCGGCAGCATCTGTACACCGGACTTGCCCGCTAACTCAACTGACTCCGCTAACTCTTCTATTTCGGCGACTCGTAGGGTTCCACCTGGAGCATCTCAGAGAGGATGCCGCGCTCCTGGGGCGTGAACTGACTCTGGTAGCGGGCGGAGTTCAGCACAATGCCGCGCTGATCCGGAGGCACGGAGCGCAAATCATGGAAGGCGTCCTTCATTCTCATCTGGCGATCCGCAGGAAGAGTGGTCCACTCGCGCGCGGAACGGTTCACCTGCATGCGAGCCTCAGGCGAGAGGCGCTCAAGGTTCTCCGCGCGCGCCAGACGGCGCTGTTGCTGTTCCGGGGTGAGGGTGTGGACCTCATTGAACTGGTGCATCAGGCGCTGCTGCTCGCCCTGGGGCAGGCGCCTGAAGCTGGGATCGCTGCGCAGCATCTGCTCCTGGTTGGTCACTGGCACGTTGCGGTGCTCGTCCAGCCACGACTGCAGGTGGCCGGGAGGCGCGTAGTTTGGCGGCCGATAGCCGGGATAAGTAGGCCGGGCGCCCCCGGGACCGGCATACGGCGATCCCGGGTAGGCAGGTGGACGCATCGAGGGACGCACTGGGCCCTGCGGATTGCCATACTGCGAGCGCGGTGCGCCGTAGGGAGCCGTGGGATGCGATGGGTTTCCGTAAGGCCCCTGGCCCCGCTGCGGATTGGGATGGCCCTGCGGCCGGGCTGGCCTGGGAGGCCGGTATTGCTGCCGGGGAGCCGGCCGCGAATTCTGCGGCTGCCCCTGCGCAAAGCTAACGGGAAGACACAAAGCCGCCAGCGCCGCAGCACAAGCTGCCCGGCGCAAAGCCGCCATCTTCAGTCCGCCCCTCATGGTCTCCTCACGTCCCTGCCTTCAGGCTTTCCCTGAACTTCCTTGCCCGTGCTGCCTGATGCCTGTCTTGTGGTTCCCTTGTTCCCTGTCTTTCTGTTCCCTGTTGCCTGTCTTTTTCAGTTCTGATCGCCCTGATCGCCGGAGATTGTCTCCAGTTGATCGAGAAGCTGTGCGTTGTTGTCCAGAATCTGAAGATCGTCCACTACCGCTGTCTTCTGCGGCACGGCCGGCGGAGCTTCCCAGTAAAAATCGAGATAGGTTCCGCCGCCCAGCAGCAGCAATACTGTCAATGCCATTGCGGCGATGGGCCGCATGTGGCTATGCGCGCCAAGGAGCGTGCGCATTCTCAACTTCTGCAGCATGCGCGCCGGCCAATGCGCAGGCGCAGCCGCCTTTTCCTCGCGCAGCCGCGCCTGAAACCGGGTCATGAAATACGGATTGGGCTCGGGCGCCTCCCATGCGTCCATGGCCGACATGGTGGCGCGCAACTCTTCCATCTCGCTGCGGCAGCCGTCACAGCTGTCCACGTGCGTCTTCACCGTTGCCGGCGCGTTCTCCGGATCCAGCAGCAGGTCCGCCAGCCTGGTCTCCATTCCCGCGCAGATGTTTGTGTTCCGTTTCATAATGACCACCCCGATTCCTCTAAAAAGACCCTTGATCCCGGTCCCTTGCTGACTCCCTCAAACAAACTCTTTCAGCCGCTCCCGCAGTGTCTGGTATGCGCGGAAGAGCAGCGATTTGGTTGCCGACTCGCTCAGCTTGAGCACTTCGCCGATCTCCCGATAGTCCAGCCCCTGGTACTTGTGCATCAGCACCGCCGTGCGCTGCCTTTCAGGGAGCGCCATCACGTGCTTGCGGATCGCTGCCATCCGCTCGTCGCGCAGAAGCTTCTGCTCGATGTTCGGCTCGTCATCGGCAACTTCCGGCGTCGCGCCCGTCTCCTCGTCCGGCACATCCAGGTAGACGTTCTGCGCCGTCCGCTCGTACTTTGTGTCCCGCGCGTGATTCACGCCCAGGTTGGTGGCAATGCGATACAGCCACGTCGTAAACTTCGCTTCCGCCCGGTAGCTCTCCCGGCTCCGGTACACCCGCAGGAACACCTCCTGCGCCAGTTCCTCGGCCACTGCCTGGCTGCGCACCATCCGGTAAAGAAAGCTGATCATCGGACGGTGGTACTTCTGCACCAGGTAGTTGAATCCCGCCTCGTCACCGGCGGCCACGCGCAGCATGATGGCTGCGTCGCTGTTGGGATCGAGAGCTGCCGAGCCCGGCTGCGCCGCAATGCGTTCCCCGGGTTGCGACGGAGCTGAAAGCGTTTCCGGCAACGCGCCCATCGCCGGTCTGTCCAGGACGAGTGTCGCCATATCCTCATCAACCCCATCCCCACCGTTTTGTTGCGCTTCCCCATCTTCATCGGCAGAGGAATTCTCCTCGCCGGAATGGGCGTGGCGGGACGGCTGGCCGGGATTGGGGCCGGCTCCTTTTGGCCCGCCGCCCCTGGACCCGGAAGCGGCTGAAAAAGCGGTGATTGCGGGGGCGGCCGAACGCTCGCCTGGGAACCGCATGCCTTCGCCTGCCATGGGGCCGCCGGACCGGCCTGGTTCGCGGACCGGTGAGCCACCCGAGGACGCAAATCCGAGACCGAATCCGGGCTCATTCCCCTGGGGAAGAACCGCGCCGCCGCCTTCGGGAAGCAGGTCGGCCAGAGACCGGAATTGCCTGAATCGAAACATGGTTGTCCGCTCAGCGTACGCGCGGGCCGCCATCGGTCGAGGGTTTGGCGGTTTCCCGGGGCCAATGTTACTCTAACCTACGGGAACCCCCTCCGGCTCATGTCCTGCCGGTACCGTTTTTGTACTGGGCGCATAACTCAGCGGTAGAGTGCCATCTTCACACGGTGGAAGTCGTAGGTTCGAATCCTACTGCGCCCACCATCCACGTGGTTCTTCCCTGCACTACGTTTCGGTCAGGATTTCGCCTGCGGGCTTTCTACGCCAGGTAGCTCCGGTCTCCAGACCGAGGTTTCCAGCCCCCGTAGCGGCCTCCAGCTCCAGGCCGGAGCAAGATCATAAGTAAATGAATTTAAAGGCATAGAGGCACACCGCTCACAATCCGATCAACAGACAGGGTGCGTGCAAACCCGTATTCCGACTTTAATCCTGGTCGCAGAGAGGAATCTGATCGCTGGCGGTTGACTGCGTGTCAAGCTGGTTGGCGGTGCCATCGAGCGGAAACGCTGGGTCATCCACTTTTGCCGGGGACGCTGGCTTTGGCGGGAAGGCGTAGCAGGCCCTTCCTGTGGTGGTATCGAGCACCAGCGGATAGCCGAAGTACGCCACGTAATGATGCGCGGGGCGATGGCGGCCAAACAGAAATCCGCCAAAGGCCAGTGTCGCCAGTGCAATGACGATCGCCCATACCGGCACAATGAGAGGCCGGCGAACGATGCCAATGGCGCGCGTGAAAATGCCGACGATGTTGCGGGAAACGGCGTTGGAGGTATGAACAGCCGGTTTGCCGGGCATGGTGAGGACGGACATGCAACTCCTAATTTACGGAGCCCCTGAAACCGAAGGCCATAACGTGCGGAGAACCCATGCGGGAGGGGGCTGATATATCGGGCTTTTCTCAAGAATAGCAAAATGCAGGGCTCAAATGTCAGATTTCGGGTGACGGCCGTCACTTGTCAGAGACACGCAATCGGAGCACAACGTGAAATGCGGTATGGGCATGCTGTGGAGATATGGGGGAACGCGTTTGAAACCCGGCACTTGCGAGCTGGCACCTTGAAACTGTGAACGGAGAACAATGAGCTGCCTTCAGCCGCTATCATGTTCCGCATGGCGAAAAAGGTGCGTTGGGGTGTATTGAGTACGGCGGCAATCGGCGTGAGGAAGGTGATTCCCGCCATGCAGTTGGGGCAATTCTCTGATGTGACGGCGATTGCCTCTCGCGATCTGGAACGGGCGAAGGCCACTGCCGGCAAGCTCGGCATCGAGAAGGCTTACGGCTCGTATGAGGAGTTGCTGGCCGATCCTGAGGTCGACGCGATCTACAATCCTCTGCCGAACCAGTTCCACATCCCCTGGACGGTGAAAGCCGCTGAGGCGGGCAAGCACGTGCTGTGCGAGAAGCCGCTGAGCATGACCGTGGCTGAGGCGGAGAGCCTGCTTGAGGTTCAGGCGCGGACCGGGGTGAAGATTGGCGAGGCGTTCATGATCCGCAGCCACCCGCAATGGCTGCGGACCGAGGAACTGCTGCGCTCCGGGCGCATCGGCGAGCTGCGCGCGGTAATGGCGTGGTTCAGCTACTTCAACGTGGACCCGAAGAACATCCGCAACCAGGTGGAGACGGGCGGCGGCGCGCTTTACGATATCGGATGCTACGCGATCCAGGCGGCGCGGGCGGGCTTTGGCGCGGAGCCGAAGCGCGTGGTGGGGCTGATTGAGCGCGACGCGGCGCTGGGTACGGACCGGCTGACGTCCGCGCTGATGGAGTTTGAGCGCGGCCATGCTGTGTTTACAGTGAGCACGCAGACGGTGCCTTACCAGCGCGTGCATTTAGTGGGGACAAAGGGGCGGATCGAGATCGAGATTCCGTTCAACGCGCCCACGGACCGGCCCACGCGCCTGTGGGTGGACGAGACCGGCGACCTGACTGGGAGCGGTATCCGCATGGAGGAGTTTCCCACGGCTGACCAGTACACGTTGCAGGGGGATGCGTTTTCGCGCGCGATCCTCGAGGGCGGCGATGTGCCGGTGACGCTGGAGGCGGGGATTGCGAACATGCGGGTGATCGAGGGAATCTTCCGTTCGGCGGAGACGGGAGGGTGGATCAGCGTTGGTGAGCGCGACTAGTCTCTAAGTATCGCTGTACTCAGCACGGTTCATGATGTCGTGTACCCTTGCCCCACAGTTCCAAGAGATTTCCGGAGGTGCGTGCGCCATGCCTGAGGAGCGCATCGAGAATTCTGTTTTCATCAGCTACCGGCGTACCAACACCCCGTGGGCGCTGGCGATTTACCAGGCCTTGCAGGCGCAGGGTTATGACGCTTTTCTCGATTTCACCGGAATTGCCAGCGGAGATTTTGAACGGGTCATCATTCAGAATATCCGCGCCCGGGCGCATTTCGTGGTGCTGCTGACTCCGTCAGCTCTGGAGCGCTGCGGCGAGCCCGGCGACTGGTTCCGGCGCGAGATTGAGACCGCGATTGATTGCAAGCGCAACATCGTCCCAATCATGCTGGAGGCATTCGACTTCAACTCGCCTGCCATTGCACGCGAGCTCACGGGCAAGCTGGAGGTGCTGAAACACTATAACGGGCTTGAGGTGCCGGTCCGCTACTTCAATTACGCCATGAAAGAGCTCCATGAGAGATTTCTGAGCGTGCCGCTCTCCACGGTGCTTCACCCCGTCCAGGCCACTGTGGCCTTGGCAACCGGCACAGAACAAATGGCCGCAAGTGCGGCGCCGCCGGTCAGGCAGGAGGAACTCACCGCGCAACAGTGGTTCGAGCGTGGATCCAATGCAACGGATCCAGATGAGAAGATCCGCAACTATTCCGAGGCGATCCGCCTCAAACCGGACTACGTCAGTGCTTTCTTTTTTCGCGGCATTGCGCGGAAAGCAAATGACGATCTCGACGGCTCGATTGCCGATTTCAGCGAGGCGATCCGCCTCAAACCGGACTACGTCAGTGCTTTCTTTTTTCGCGGCATTGCGCGGAAAGCAAATGACGATCTCGACGGCTCGATTGCCGATTTCAGCGAGGCGATCCGCCTCGAACCGGACTTCGGCAATGCTTTTCTCCTTCGTGGCTTTGCGCGGGAAAGTAAGGTCGATCTCGACGGCGCGATTGCCGATTTCAGCGAGGCGATTCGCATCGAGCCCCGAGACGCAACCAAGCGCCGTTTCCGCGGCGAAGCGCGGAGAAAAAAGGGCGATCTCGACGGCGCGATTGCCGATTTCAGCGAGGCGATCCGCCTCGAACCGGACTTCGGCGATGCTTTCCTCCTTCGTGGCTTTGCGCGGAGAACAAAGGGCGATCTCGACGGCGCGATTGCGGATTTTAGCGAAGCGATCCGGCTCAAGCCGGACTATGGAGCAGCTTACTTTAACCGCGCCGTTACCAAGCGGAAGAAGGGAGATGCGCCTGGCGCCCAGTCGGACTTTGACGTTGCGAAGAGCCTCGGCCTTAAGCCCTAGGTCACGCCCGACCGTTTTCGATGAGGAAGAAGTGGGTAACAGCTCGCGCAAAGCGCCTGAGACCGCAATTATGCGGCGCCGAGTATCGAACACACCGTCTCAGCGTTCTCCCTGATCTCGTCCTTGTAGCGCGGATACACGCCGATATACACGCCGTCAGTGGGCTTGATGCTCTGATACGCCGTACGGAACGCCGCGGCGACATCGGCGCCTTCAATGCGGCCGGCCGCCAGAATCTTGAAGGCAAAGCACGGCTTCTTCGTCTGCCGCATCACCGCATACATGCGCGCGGGATCGGACTGCACATAGATTTCGCGCGGCATCTCCGCGATCTGGCCATTGAGGACCTGCTTCCATTCGGCCTCAGTGCGCGTGCGGCCGTAAACGCAGCCGGCGTAGAAATCCACGTCCCATCCCTGCTCCTCGACCATCGCGATGACTTCGGGCCTGTGCGTCCCTACGCCGACCATCACGCCGAGATCGCGGACGCGCTTGCACCAGTCGCGTTCTGCGGCCATGGTTCCGTTGCGAAAGGCCAGGTCGATCTCTTCGCCACGGCGCTGCAGGGCGAGCGGCTTGAAGTTCCTGACAAGGTCAGCCTCATTGTCGCGCGCGGTGGCCTGGATGATGAGGTGCATCTGCCCGCCTTCGGCCTGGAAGCGAGCCAGATCCTGCGGGGCACGGCCCATGTTGACGTAGTTGAACGCATTGATGCCGAACGCGTTGGCGCGGTGCAGGGTTTCGCAAACCTGCTCCTGCGTATACCACTCGGCCATGGAGCGGCTGAAGTTCGAGTTGTAATGCGCGAAACCGTAGAACGGGTTCACGCCCAGCACCAGCCGGCTGATCTCGGCCGGACCGAACTTCATGCGCGGTACCTTTACGGTTGCGGGGGCGGCGCCGGCGGACGGCGCCTGGGCGGCTTGCGCGGGTCCGGCCTGCGGCGAAAGCATGCGTGGCGCGGCCGCAAACCCCGCGGCCAGCGCCGCGCCGGACTGCAAAAACTGACGGCGAGACTTGGACATGGAACTACATTGGCCCCACGCAGCGCGCTACGCTGTGAACCCCGTCACAGGGGAAGCTTGTACGCCGAATCACAATCTGCGGCGTCATCGCCGGGTTTAGACTGCAAAGGTCATCCTCGGAATACTCCTATGCAAGCTGGACAAAACCCACCATCCCTGAGCGAGTCATACGGTGAAAACCGGCCGCTCCTCGAGCTCACTATCGGCGATCTGCTGGCGCGGACCGCGGAACGCTTTCCGGACCGGCCGGCCGTCGTCTCGCGCCACCAGGACGCCCGCATGACCTGGACGGAGCTGAGCAATGCTGCGAACCGCATGGCGCGCGGACTCTGGTCGCTGGGCATACGCAAGGGCGACCGCGTGGGGATCTGGTCCACCAACTGCATTGAGTGGATCATGATGCACATGGGCTGCGCACGGGCCGGCGCCTCGCTGGTAAACGTGAACCCGGCGTACCGCTCACATGAGCTGCAGTACACGCTGGTGCGCTCGCACATGAAGGCGCTGTTCCTGTGGCACAAGGACAAGCACGCCGACTACGAGGAGATTCTGGGGCGCGCGCGCCACGGCCTGACGCTGGCGCTGGAGCACGTGGTGTATTTCGACACGCCGGAGTGGCCGGCGCTGCTGGACGCGGAGGGACGCCTGCCGGATAGCGTCTCCGTGGATGACATCGCCAACATCCAGTACACCAGCGGGACCACCGGAAGCCCCAAGGGCGTGATGCTGACGCACCACAACGTGGTGAACAACGGCCAGTTCCTGGCGCAGGGATTTCACTACACCGAGAAGGACAGCATCGTGGTCCCGGTGCCGCTGTTCCACTGCTTCGGCTGCGTCATCGGCACCATGAGCGCGGTGAACTCGGGCGCGGCGATCATTCTCCCCAACTGGACCTTCGATGCGAAGGCGACCCTGGAAGCCGTGCACCACGAGCGTGCAACCAGCGTGTACGGCGTGCCTGCGATGTACGTGGCGGAGTTCGGCCTGCCGGAGTTCTCGCGGTACGACTTGACGAGCCTTCGCACCGGCATGATGAGCGGCGCGCCGTGCCCCATCGAATTGATGAAGCGCGTGCTGAACGAGATGCACATCCGCGAGCTGGTGATCGCCTACGGCCAGACGGAAACGTCGCCGGTGGTGACGATGAGCGACGCGGGCGACACCATTGAAGTGAGAGTGAATACGGTGGGGCGCGCGATGCCTCAAACGGGGATCAAGGTGATTTCGACCGTGACCGGCGAAACGCTTCCGCACGGCGAGCAGGGCGAAATCTGCGTGCACGGGTACGCGCTGATGAAAGGCTACGACGGCGACCCGGAAGGTACGGCGCAGGTGATTGGGGAAGACGGCTGGCTGCGGACCGGAGACCTGGGCGCGATGCGGGAGGACGGCTGCCTGCGCATCACGGGACGCTCGCGCGACGTGATCATCCGCGGTGGCGAGAACATTTACCCGCGCGAGGTGGAGGAATTCCTGTACACGCATCCCAAGGTGGGCGAAGCGCAGGTGGTGGGGATTCCCGATGCGCGGCTCGGCGAGATCGTGGTGGCGTGGGTGCGGTTGAGGCCGGGCGTGGAAGCTACCGAAGAAGAGATGCGCGCGTGGTGCGAAGGCCAGATCGCCTACTACAAGATTCCGGCGCACGTCCGATTCGTGACCGAGTTTCCCGCCACGCTTTCAGGGAAGATCCAGAAGTACAAGATTCGTGAATTCGAAATTGAGGCGCGAGGACTGCAGGCTGTGGCTGGGACCGCGACGGCGTAGGAAGTAAGTCGCCCGGCGTATCATCGGGTTGGACTTCTCCGCTTCGGGTACAAACATGAAGAAACTTCTATTTAGCCTGTTCTCGCTGTCTTTTGTTTTCGCGGCGCATGCCGCGCCACCGCACACCGTGCGCCTGGCCATCTGCCAGATCCTCGCCATCGATTCCGATCATGAGGGCAACTTCCGCCGCATCGAGTATGCGCTGGTCCAGGCGGAGGCGCAGCACGCCGATATCGCCATCTTCCCCGAGTCGTCCATCCTGGGCTGGGAAAATCCCGATGCGCACCGCATGGCCACGCCCATCCCCGGCGCTGACAGCGACCGAATCGCCGCGCTGGCGCGTACTCACCACATCATGATCACCATCGGGCTCGACGAAAAGGACGGCGACAAGCTCTACGACTCGGCCATCCTGGTGGACAAGACCGGCAAGCTGCTGTGGAAACATCGCAAGATCAATGTGCTTCCCGAACTGATGACGCCGCCCTACTCGCAGGGGCGTCCCGAAGACATCGGTGTGGTGGACACGGAGTTTGGCCGCATCGCCGTGCTAATCTGCGCGGACACTTTTACTGACGCATTTGTAATCCGGATGAAAACCCTGAAGCCTGATCTGATGCTGGTGCCCTACGGCTGGGCCGCGCCAAACAACCAGTGGCCGCAACACTCCAAAGTGCTTGAGGGTCTGGTGAAGATGCGCGCGGCGCAGGTGCAGTGCCCCATGGCCGGCGTAGACCTGGTGGGGGAGATGACGCACGGCCCGTGGACGGGACAAACCTACGGCGGATCGAGCTTTGTCGCTGACGGAACCGGCAAGATCCTGCTCACGCTCAAGGATCGCGATACGGATCTTCGCGTGATCGACGTACAGGCTGGATCATTGGCTCATTGAAGGAATTCCATCCATCTGCTGAATAAGCATCGCGGTTCGCGCGTGAGAGCGCGAACCGCGATGCTCAACGCAACAGACGCGAGCCGAGTTACTGGCCTTCCTTGACGCGGGTGGCCGTGAAATCGGTCGGGGGACGGTCGCCCACCGTGCGCGTGAACTTGATGCTGTCGCCGTCGATTTTGCCGGTGTAGGTGATGACGATGTCGTTGCCGTTGAAGCTGAGCTTCTGCGTGAACGAGATGTTGTCGCCGTCGATCTTGCCTTCGGAGATATCGGTGTCGCCGCGCGGAGTGGTGACCGTGCCGGTGAGAGCCGCGCCGTCTACCTTGAAGTTGAAGGTGAGCTGCTGATCACCACGCGGAGTTGTCACAGTCGCGGTCCATTTGCCGGAGACATCGGCGGCCAGCGCGGCCATAGCGCCGAAGCCGAAGAGGAGAAGTGCGAGGGCCATTTTTCTGAACATATTGCAAGAACCTCCATTGGGTCTTTTTACCGAACCGTTTCGGAAATGATGCATCGGTAGCGGAACGAAAATCGTTCCCTACCCGTTTTGACGACGCATGGGCCCCGAAAGAAGACGCGGCGAGCGCGCAAAAAATCATTGAGCAAGCGCGACCGGGGCGGGCGGCTGCGGCAGCCCAGCCTCGGCGGCGGGCGGCAACGTATGCGTGCTCCACCAGCGATCGATAAGCTGGTCCCACCGGTCGCTGCGCCCCATCCAGAGCTGCGCGGCGCGGTCGAACTGCACCATATTGTTCGGCAGCCAGTACGGGCGGTTATCGCGCAGCCACGCCTGCCGGTACAGAGTGCCGATCAGGGTATAGCCGTCGCGAATGTCCGCGAGCCTGCCGTTGTTGGAGCCGATGGTTTCTAGAAGCGCTTCCACCTCGTTCCAGTTCTTCTTGTCTCCGGCCAGCGATTGCGCGCGCGCATAGAGCGACACGCAGTCGTCCGCCGCCTGGAACTTGAGGCCCACGGCGTCAATGCGGCGCGCGCCCAGTTCCAGCGCGTCCAGCGCCTCGGGATTGGTCAGCTCGCGATGATCCGCGGCAGCCGCGGCCCGCGCCTGGCCCACCAGCGTGATGGCGCGCTCGGCATGGAGACGAAGTTCCGAGAGCACCGGCCGAATCTTCGCCGCAATGGCCTCGCCCGCCGGCGAAAACGGATCGGCCCAGTAGAGCCTGTCCTCGGCATCCTCAAGGCCCGCGTTCTTGAGCGTCATGTTCGCTGCCATCAGCTCCCGCTGCGCGTCGTCAATCTTGCCTGTGGGATCGTTGTGAAACGCCTGTCCGTAAGACGCGATGAACCCATCGTCGGAGATGGGCGCCGGCTGCCACGCCGCGGCCGCGCCAAACAGCACGCCGAACCAGTTCATGTCGAAGATGCCCTCGCCGTCGTCGTTCCACACCGTGTTCAGCATGCCGTTGGCGCCCAGGCGCTGCCCGTCGCGCACAAAGTTGCCGATGTTGCCCATGGCCTCATTGTTATTGGGGAACATGCGGCTCCAGTTATTCACCCCCGGAGCCACCCACGTCTCCAGGCCCGCTTTGGTAAAGGGCACAATCTCGTAAGTGAAATCGGGCTTGGCGTCGTAAACCCACGGCACGGCAATCATGTCCTTGGGCAGCGTGGGCACCAGATCGGGCGAGTTCACAGCAATGTCTCCCCAGAAAAGCAGGCGCTTGTGCTCCGGCCTCAGCGTGTCATGAATGCGGCTGAGGAAGCTGAGGTAGACCTTGCCCAATCCCTGCTGCTGCACCTCTGCGCGCGTGCGGCCCAGGCCCAGGTCGAAGGTTTCGTCGGCGCCGATGTGCGCGTAGGGACCCGGGAAAACTTGCGCGAGCTCATGAAACCAGCTCGCGATCAGCGGCAGCGTGCCGGGATCGCCGGGCGCAAGCACCGCGCCGTGCGGCGTCTCACCCACCGGCGAGTACTGCTCAAACTTAAGCACGTTGTGCAGATGCCCGAACGACTCCTGCTCGGGGATGACGGTGATGTGGTACTGCGCGGCGTAGGCAACCAGCTCGCGTGCCTCGTTCGGCGTCATGGCGCCGCCGGGAAACGCCGCCACCGGCGTGCTGGTGTACGCAAACGTGTGCTCAAAGTACGGAGAGAAAATGTTGTACTTGTACGCAGCCAGGGTGCGAATCTCGCGCTTAAGGAAGTCCATGTTGGGCAGCGGCCCGCGCGACCAGTCGTCGGAGAGGCCGCGATGCGGCATTGCGGGCCAGTCGCGGATGGTGGGCACGAGTAGGACCGCGTTGTCGCCCGTTCCACGAACAAGCTGCTTGATGGTTTGTGCACCGTAGAAGAGGCCGGTGGTCGTCTCTGCGATCAGCTCAACAAAGTTGCGGCTGAACGGAAGAATTACATAGCCCTCATCGTGCATCGTTGCATCGAAACTCAGCTTATGTTCTCGAATTCTGTCCTGCGCCCACGAATCCCTAAGAAGCAGAAACATGATCCGGACCCCGCTTCGACTGCCTTCCGCTTTCAAGCCGGCACTCTTGAAGGAGGCCTCCAAATCCTCTTTGTTGAATTCATCCTCGGCGAGCTCAGCTTTTGACATCTTCTTCTCGCGCTCCATCAGCTCGATCATATTCCCGGGCGAAATTGGAGAGTCGACGTCCTTGCCGACATAGGCCACTACACTCACGCCGTCTTTGAGTGACACTGATTTGACGTCGCTGCACTCGCGCACCGCAGGAATCACGTGCAGATCGGCGCAGCTCACAGTCTGTTTGCCGTCCTGCGCAGCGAGCGTCATCGCGGAGCCTGATGCCGCGATCAAAACAAGAGAAAGCCGAATACGCATAAGCCCCTCACTCAAATCAGAATCGGAGCTAAGGCTAATGCATGCGCCTCGGCTTGTACATCTCGAATCACCGTGCGATGGCATGCAATTCCAGTTCGCGTTAGAATGCCCTCATGCAGGTGACGGTCAACATCCCGGAAGAGTTTGTGCCCCTTCTCGTGCCTGAAGGCGCGGATGCAGGCCGCAAGCTGCTGGAAGACTCGGTAGCCGAGGCTTATCGCCAGCGCCGCCTCACCATGGAGCAGGTCCGCCAGATCCTCGGCTTCGCCACGCGGATGGAAGTCGACCTGTTCCTCCAGCGATACGCGATCTACGACTTCACACTCGCGGACCTCGAGCAGGACATCGCCGCCATGAAGCAGTGGATGAATGAGAGAGAAGCTCAGCAAACCCAATGATCGTCGTCTCTCGATCACGTAAAACGTGAGTTCGCCGCCGCAAAGGCAGAATGGGAATAAGGCGGAAATCAGATTCGCAGGAAGATTTTCCTCCGGTACATCCAGAACAGCACCAGCCAATACGTCAGCAGTGTCAGCCCACCTAGCACAAGCGGCTCCAGCCCCGCGCCAAACACATTCAGCACCCGCATACCCAGATGAATGCGGAATGAGTCCTCGACAAATTCCCGGCACAGCTCCGCCATGCAATAGGCCGCAATCGAGTTCATGCCCACCACCACCAGCGGAAACACGATCCGCCGGTTCCCCTTCACATCCACAAACCATGAAAAGCCGCTGAGGAACAGGAAGCACACGCCGCCTGAAAATAGTGTCCACGAGGGCGTCCAGATGCGCTTCACGATGGGGCAAATCCCGGTGAAGTGCAGCAGCAGCGCGAACGCGATGAGCCCGCCCGCCGCGACGAGGAACCGCCGCAGCGGAATCTTCGGCGCCGACTCGATAAACCATCGCCCGCCCATCACGCCCAGCAGCATGGTTCCCAGCGTCGGAATGAAGCTCAGCGTCAGGTAGCCACCATCGTTGTAGCGGAACGGGCTGGTGCGCGGAAACAGATTCAGGAACCACACATCGAAGGCCTGTCCCAGGTTCGAGTTCTTGTTCCAGTGCGCCGCAAAACCGCTGAACAAATGCTGATGCCAATCCGGCGGCACACCCACTGCGGCCCAGTTGAACGCCGGCCCCGGCACAGGATAGAGTGCCCACGCCAGCCAGTAGCCGAAGAGAATCGCGCCGGTCGCGATCCACTGCCAGCGCGGCCGCGCAAACGTTAGCAGGAATGCGAAGGTGTACCCCAGGCCGATCTGCGTCAGCGTGTCTTCAAACGTGAAGTACGTGATTGGCCTGCCATTGGAGCGCAGGAAAAACCCCAGCGCAATCAGCAGCACGCTGCGCCACACGGTGTGCAGCAGCATGCGCCGGAAGCTCTCGCCCTTGCGCTGCCGGCTGCGGATGGAATACGGCAGCGCCACGCCGGCCAGAAACGTGAACCCCGGCTGAATGGTGTCGTGCAGGCTCATGCCCGCCCATTCCACATGCGTCTGGTTCCATGCCAGAACGTGCCAGAACGCGCTCGCCGGGAACGCGCGCGCAATCCGCCAGAGCGCCAGCACCTCGCCCATCATCAGCAGCATCACCAGGCCGCGATAAGCGTCCACGGCCACGTTGCGCGCGGGCGCCGCGCCGATCCTAGACTCACGAAGGCTCTCGCGCGCGGCAGAGAGATCGGTCTGGCTGGCAACGGGCATCCTGCACGCTACCTTAGGCCAGCCAGGCGGGAGCGTGCAACCGATTCTGCTCAGCGCAAGCTGCTCAGCTCCGGACACAGCTTACGCTGGCGCGCGTACCCGGCCTCCTGCGCCCCTCCACGGATCCTGCGAGTGGGACATCTCCGATCGAACCAGGAGTCAAAGGCCGAGAAAGTGGCGCATGGCTTCGTCGATGGCGTCCATGGTTGTGGAGGCTGCGCGCCCCATGGGTATGCCGATCTTCGTGCGAGGAACCGTAGTGAGTTTATCGACCATGACCTGGGAGGGCTTTTCAAGGCCGGTTCCCTGACCCGGACCAATGCCGATGCGAAACAGCGGCGTGTCATGCAACTCGCTTGTCAGCGGAAGGACAACCACCGAGGGGTGCAGATCGAACGCATCCGCCTGAACAACAAGAGCGGGGCGTGGTTTTCCGTAGTCGCCCGAGACGGCGATAGTAACCAGATCGCCGCGCTTCATTCCGAATTCCCGGTGCTGACATCCTGCATCCAGCGCATCACCTCGGATTCGTCCGGCGAGCCGGCGATGAGACGGGACTGACGGCGAGCTTCGGCAGCGAATTGGCGCTGGCGGGCGGCGGCCACGTAGGCGTGGATCAGCTCGCGAAGGGCCTCGGTCACTGTACGATTCTCCGCGCGGGCTGCAAGCGCGAATTCGGACCGGAGGGCCGGATCGATCCGCACATTAAGGATCTGCTTGCGGGTCACGCGAGGCGTAGGGTTTTCGAATCGGCTGGTCTTTGAGCGCATCGGATCGCTCCTGTCGCCATTCTAGCTTTACGCGCCGTAAAACGCAATGTATTACGTCCACGGCATCTTGAAAAGCAACGACACGGGAGTCGCGGTCGGTTTACCGCAAGCTTTTCAGCGCCGGATACAACTTCCGCCAGCGCTCATACCCCGCCTTGTAAGCCGCCAGGTCCGCGGCATCCGGCTCAATGCGCACAGCCACTTCAATGGCCTGCGCGCAAGCCTGGTCGAGGTTGGCCCAGTGCCCCGCGCCCACTCCCGCCATCAGCGCGCAGCCAAACGCGCCGCCTTCTTCCGCGGTCAGGATCTCCACCGCGTGCCCGTAGACTCCAGCCTGGATGCGCCGCCACAACGTGCCGCGAGCGCCGCCGCCGCCCAGCCTGATTCCCTTCACCGGAATCCCCAGCTGCGCAAACAGCGTGAACGTGTCCTCGAGCGAATACGCCACGCCCTCCAGCACTGCGCGTGTGAAATGCGCCGCCGTGTGAATGGTGCTGATGCCCGCGAACGCCGCGCGAACTTCGGGATCGAGATGCGGCGTGCGCTCTCCAAGCAAATACGGCGCCCACTCCAGCCCTTCGCTGCCCGCGAGAATCTTCGCCGCGTCCTCGCTCAGCGCGTCATAACTTTGCCCGGCAAAAAATGTATTGCGCAGCCACTGCAAACTCAACCCCGCCGATTGCGTCACGCCCATCACGTGCCACAGCCCGGGAACCGCGTGGCAGAACGTGTGCAGGCGGCCCTTCGGATCCTTCGTCGGCTCGGCCGTTGCCGCAAACACCACGCCCGATGTCCCAATGGTCGCCGACACCGATCCCGGCTGCAAAATGCCCATGCCCACTGCGCCCGCGCCCTGGTCGCCTGCGCCGGCCACCACCGGCGTCCCGGCCTCCAGCCCCGTAAGCCCCGCGGCCGTCTCGCTGATCCGCGCGCAAACTTCCGGCGATTCGTACACCTTCGGCAGCCAGTCCAGCGAAATCCCTGACGCCTCCGCAACTTCCTTTGACCACCGCCGGTGCGTCACGTCCAGCAGCAGTGTGCCCGACGCCTCCTGCACGTCGATTGCGAACTCGCCCGTGAGCCGGTAGCGCACATAATCCTTCGGACACATGATGTGGCGAATCTTCGCGAAGATCTCCGGCTCATGTTCCTTCACCCAAAGCACTTTGGTCAGCGTAAAGTTGGGCAGCGCCGGGTTGCACGTCAGCTCAATCAGCTTCTCGTAGCCGATCTTCTCGTGCAGCCAGTCGCACTGGGGCTGGGTGCGCGTGTCACACCAGATCAGCGAGGGCCGCAGCACCGCGCCAAACTCGTCCAGCATCACCGCCCCGTGCATCTGCCCGGTCAGGCCGATCGCTGCGATAGGCTCACGCGGCTCAGGCGCGGCGGCAATGGCGGCCTGGATGGCCTCCTGCGCAGCACGCCACCAGTCTTCAGGATCCTGCTCTGCCCATCCCGGATGCGGCGTGCGAAACGGCGCGTGCTCACTGGAAGCGCCCGCGATCAACATCCCATTGCCATCCACAATCACGGCCCGCGTACCGCCAGTACCCACATCCATTCCCAGAAACCACATGAAATTCGTCTCCTATAAATCGCTTTTCTTGGGCGATTCGAGCATAGCATTGCGGCCGGGCGTCGGAACAGCGGCGCTGCCCCGATGCAGCCATTTCCCATTCTGGCACTGCGTCGCCAACCCTCGTTCGAAGCTGAACTTTTCCGGATCACTGAGCGTAATATGGTGCGTGCCGCAATTCCGTTCTCACGCGGCGCGCATATCTCGCCGAATCCACGCAAGCACAGGAGGCTCGGCATGGCGCACTTATTCGATCAATTCAAGCAGGTCCTTCGCCGCCTGGCTCACGCCCCGCTCTTCACCACCATCACCCTCATCACATTGGCAGTGGGCATCGGCGCCAATACCGTCGTCTTCAGCGTGGTCGATGGCGTGCTGCTCAAGCCGCTGCCATACCCCGACTCCGATCGCCTCATCGGCATCTGGCACAGCGCTCCCGGTGTGAATTTGCCGGTCATCAACATGGCCGCCTTCATGTACTTCACTTATCGCGAGCAGAGCACCACGTTCCAGGACATCGGCGCCTATAACACCGATTCTTACGCCGTTACCGGCATGGGTCAGCCCGACAAAGTACCCGCGCTCGACGTCACCGACGGCACCCTGCCCCTGCTCGGCGTCAAGCCCGCGCTGGGCCGGCTTTTCTCGCGTCAGGATGATTCGCCCAGCGGTCCACAAACCGCCATCCTCTCCTATGGCTACTGGCAACGCCGCTTCGGTGGAAGCAAATCCGTCGTCGGCAACACCATCACCATTGACGGCACCGCGCACCAGATCATCGGCGTGCTCCCGCGAGACTTTCAGTTCCTCGACGAGAAGGCCGACCTGTACCTGCCCATGCGCCTCGATCGCAGCAAGACCCAGCTCGGCAACTTCAATTTTGAAGCGCTGGCGCGGCTTAAGTCCGGCGTCACACTTGAGCAGGCCAACACCGACGTCGCCCGCATGATTCCCATTGCCATTCACGCCTTTCCCGCTCCTCAGGGATTTTCTACGGCCGTTTTTGAATCGGCAAAGTTCCAGCCCACTCTGCACACGCTCAAGAACGTCGTCGTGGGCGACGTGGGCAAGGTGCTCTGGGTGCTTCTGGGCTCCATCATCGTGGTGCTGCTGGTGGCCTGCGCCAATGTGGCCAACCTGCTTCTGGTCCGCGTTGAAGGCCGCCGCCAGGAGCTCGCCATCCGCTCCGCGCTGGGCGCGGGCCGCACCCAGATTGTGGGCGGCATCCTTATTGAAAGCGTCGTGCTCAGCCTGGCGGGCACCGTCATCGGTCTTGGCCTCGCCTTCGGCGCATTGCGCATCCTGGTGGCCGCTGAGCCCTCCGGCCTGCCCCGCCTTCACGAAATCGGCATCAACCTTCCCGTTCTGCTCTTCGCATTCGGCGTGGCCCTGTTTGTGGCCTTCGTCATCGGCCTCATCCCCGTCTTCAAGTACTCCGGCGTGCGCATGAGCACCGGACTGCGCGAAGCCGGACGCGGCAACAGCCAGGGACGAGAGCGTCATCGCGCCCGTAAAACTCTGGTCGTGGTCCAGGTGGCGCTGGCCCTGGTTCTGCTCATCAGCTCCGGCCTCATGATCCGCACCTTCCGCGCGCTGGTGCGCGTCTCTCCCGGATTCGCTGATCCCAATTCGCTTCTCGGCTTCAGCATTTACATCCCGCCCACGCAAATCCCTGACACGGAAAAGCAGCGCGTGCTGCGCGTGCAACAGGCAATCGAAGAGAAGCTCGGCGCCATACCGGGGGTCCAGTCCGTCGCCATCACCACCGGCATTCCCTTGAGCGGGGAAATGAACTTCAACCCCGTAGCTGCTGAAGACCACTCCTACAGGGAAGGCGAGCTGCCCCCGATTCACCGCTTCCGCTACATCGGCCCCGGGCTCTTCTCTACGTTCGGCTCTCCTCTCGTCGCTGGCCGCGACTTCACCTGGGACGATGAATTTGCCAAGCGACCCATCGCCATCATCAGCGACAACTTCGCCCGCGAATACTGGGGATCTCCGCAGAACGCGCTGGGCAAGATGATCCGCGAAGCCCCCGGGGAACAGTGGCATCAGATCGTCGGCGTGGCCCGCAACGTGTACGACGATGGATTGGACAAGCCGCCCTCGAGCGTCGCCTACTGGCCGCTCTACCAGGACCAGTTCAACGGCGACAAAGAGATGATGCGGCGCTCCGTCAGCTTTGTCATTCGCTCTCCGCGCGCCGGGTCCTCGGCCTTCTTCGGCGAGATCCAGCGGGCGGTGTGGTCGGTCGATCCCGATCTTCCGCTGGCCGAAACCACAACTCTCGGCGAGCTCTACAACAAATCCATGGCGCGAACTTCCTTCACCCTCGTCATCCTGTGTGTGGCCGGCGGCATGTCTCTGCTGCTCGGCATCGTGGGAATCTACGGCGTCATCTCGTACGCGGTGGCCCAGCGCACGCGCGAAATCGGCATCCGCATGGCGCTCGGAGCGCAAAGGGAAATGCTCACTGGAATGTTCGTCCGCGAGGGGCTGATCCTCACCGGCGTGGGACTCGCCGCGGGCCTCGCCGTGGCCCTCGCGTGCGTCCGTTTCCTGCGCGCCATTCTGTTCGGCGTCAGCCCCATGGATCCGTGGACCTACGCCATCGCCGCCCTCAGCATTGTGCTCATCGCCTGGATCGCATGCTACCTGCCCTCGCGAAGGGCATCGGCGGTTAATCCGGTAAATGCGCTGCGGGCGGAATAATTGACAGCGCGGTGGCCTCGCCGATTCGCCGGCGAACGAAAGCCCGAATGTAGCGCCGGCCTCCCGGCCGGCTGTAGCGGGGGCCTCCGGGCCCCCGCTCTCCAACCAGCGCGCGCAAGCCTTCGCTCTAAAACTCTTTGAAATTAGCACAAAATCAAGCACAGAAATCCGGCACAGGCCGCCACGTCAATGCACTGTCATCCTTGAACGCAGTGAAGGATCCGCGGTAGCTTGTCGCCGACGCCAATCGATGCCACTTCCGAATTGGCAACCATTCACTCGGAACGCTAACCAAGGCCGTTCTGATTCAGATTTCCCAATCGCCCTTACGCCGGCGCGGGAGCCAAATCTCCAGTCCGCGTGACCGCAATGACGCTGATGTCGTCTTCCTGTCCGAAGGTTTGCGCGGCCGCTGCAACGGCGGCGGCGTTGCTGGTGGTGCGCAGGAGATCGCGGATACGCTCAAATCCGAATAGTGCGCCGTTAGCGTCTGTGGCCTCCGCAATGCCGTCGGATATGAGAATGAGCTTGTCGTGCTCATTGAGCTTGAAATTCATCACGCTGAATTCGGCGCTTTCGATCATGCCGAGCGGGAGTGCGCCCTCCATCGCGATGGGGTCGCCGTTGAGATAGGGCGCGATGTGGCCGGCGTTGGCCAGCGTTGCACTGCCGTCTTTCTCGATGCGGAGCGCGACGCAAGTCGCTTGCGCGTCGCTGCGGCCGAGGAGGCTCAGGTTGAGTTCTTTGAGCACATCGAGGGGATCAAGATGGGAGCGGGCAGCGGTGCGAATCGCGCCCACAAGCAAAGCCACCAGCATACCCGCTTGCAGCCCCTTGCCGGTCACATCGCCAGCCACGATGAGCAGGCTGCCATCTACCTTGTTGGGAACAATCTGGAAGAAATCTCCGCCGACTTCGCGGGCGGGGCGGTACTCGCTTTCGATCTCGAGCCCGGGAAAGCAACTGCGCGCTTCAGGCACCATGACCCGCTGGACCTCCTGCGCCTGCCTCACGTCGAGGGCCAACTGGCGCTGGCGGCGGAGTGACAGTAGCAGCCGGCGGAGCATCAGTACGCCCAGAGCGGCGACGAGGAACAGACTGGCCAGCGAGCTGAGAAAGAATGTGATCCCGAACGGATGAATGACGGATTCCGCTCCCAGTAACGAGAGTTCAGGACCGAAAAGGCCGTACACCATAGCCAGCGCGGCGGGAAGCACGAGCCAGCCCTCCGTTCCCTCCTTGCGAATCCCCAGAGCGACGATCAGCAGCAGGAGAAGCAGCAGAGCCAGGCGAACCACCAAGCCGGCCGCCTCGAACGCTGACCAAACCGCATGGGGAAGATAGCTGAAGGAGAACGCTGAAGCCGCTGCACAAGCGGCCATGCTTCCCAGGGTCAAGCCGAGGATCGCCTTCGGCGCCCACGCAGGACGCTTCAACTGGAACCATACCCACCACACCATCGCCCACGCGCCCAGAAGAATGGGATACAGCACTGCGTAGATGAGTAGGAAAAAGACTCTCGCATCGAGCAGGTGAGTGAAATTCATCAAAGAAGTCAAAGCGTCGTCTGCCACAGTGATCGTCAGCGCGCCGGCCACCCAAAGGTAGACCATGTCGGAACGGTCAAACAGCAACACGCTGGCTGCCAGCATCGCCAGCAGCAGGAACACCAACCCATCGAAGCACGAGTAGATGTTTGCGACGGTGTATTCATTCCAGTCCAGCTTGCTCTGCGATCCCATGCTGCCGCCAGCCACCAGCAGCGGAGCGTAGTGGAGCCCACCCGGAGCAATGGAATAGGTCATCCCCACCGGCCCCAGCCAGACTCGATAAGCGAATGTCATAGTGCGCGTCGTCTCGACCGAACCATCTGCCGGCACGCGCGCGGGCGGCACTCGAAAGATATCCGGACGCGAAAAGTAAGTGGCGAGGAGTTTCCCGTGGCGGTCAAACTTGCCCAGGCTGCCGACCAGGTCCCCATCGGCAAAGAGCTGGTATCCGTCCTCTGCCTCCACCGGCGCGTTGACAGCCAGCCGCTCGCCGGGTTTTTCTTCTACAGGCACACGCAGCCGGTACCAGGCCCAGCCCATGTAGCCGGGATGACCCTTGGCAGTCCAGCCGGGAACCCAGCGCGGGTCTCCGTCCCACGGGTCGACAACGCCAGGAACCGGAGTCAGGTCCATCATCTCCCAATTCGAGTCATCAAAGCTGGGCTCAGCCCAAAGGTATTTGTGGGTTGCGGAATCAGTGGGTGAGTCGCCGGTCGTGAACTTCCACGGCCCATTAAGGGGCACGACGGACTGGCCCAGTGTGACGAAGACGCCGCCATGCTGCGGGGGTGGCGTTTGGGGCCATGCTGACGGCGGTGCGGAGGAAATGTGGACGCACGCCAGCAATATCGATAGGAAGAAAGACAAGCGGAAGTGTCGCGCCATGGAGGAGCCCTCATAGGCCGGGGAGGTCAATGTTGGAACTATACCTACGCTAAGCCACAGTATGGAATCTTCCACGGGAAGAGGCATCTCGACTCTCAGGAATTACCAAGCCGGACATCATTCGCAAACAATCGCGAGGTTATTCCCGTGTCACCGCCAATTCGGAAGTCTCCCGACAGAAACTGTGCGCCGATCCTGCCCGTAGCCTGCGTGCCTGATGCCGTCGCCGAGACCCTCTTGCTCGCCTTTGCGGGGTTTGCCGTTGCCTGACGAACAACCATCCGATTCCGCAGGCAGAGAGGCGGATCGTCCTGCGAACTGATACGCAGTCATACCCTGTGACCGAAGGCACAGGCGAACGACACACCTTCCAGCGAAAATGAACCTGTCAGGCCGGGTAAACTCATTTCATGCCGGCCGGAAGCGAAAACGGGAGTGAACATCTGATGAGCGATCTTGCGCCTCTTGCCGAAGCTGTAGCAGTCGACCCACTCGTGGGCCATCCACCGGACTTCCACGTCTTTCAGAAATTCATTGAACGCTGCAAAAACCTGCCCGCCATCACCACCGCCGTGGTGTGGCCCATGAGCGACGTGGCGCTGAAAGGCGCGGTGGAAGCGGCGCAGGCCGGCCTCATTGAACCCACCCTCATCGGCGATGAGCGGGAGATGAAAGCGCTCGCCGCGAAGATCGGCTTGGACATCGCTCCTTATCCCATCCTTCAGGCCGACACTGAAGCCAGGTCGGCCGAACTCGCCGTGGCCATGTGCCGCGCCGGCGGAGCGCAGGCCCTCATGAAGGGCAGCCTGCATACCGACGAGTTGCTCAAGCCGGCCATGGCACGCGACACCGGCCTGCGCACCGCCCGCCGCATCAGCCATGTCTTCATCATGGATACGCCGGCCTACGCGCGCACCCTGCTCATCACGGATGCGGCCATCAATATCAAGCCGGAGTTTGAAGACAAGATTCACATTGTCCAAAACGCCATCGACCTGGCCCATGCCCTGGGAATTCCCCAGCCCAAGGTCGCGCTGCTCTCCGCGATAGAGACGGTGAATCCCAAGATTCCTTCCACCATGGAAGCCGCCGCGCTGTGCAAGATGGCCGACCGCGGGCAGATCACCGGCGGCATTCTTGACGGACCGCTGGCTTTCGATACGGCCGTCAGCACCAAAGCGGCCGCCATCAAGAAGCTGGTTTCGCCGGTTACCGGCCAGGCTGACATTCTGGTGGTGCCCGATCTTGAGAGCGGCAACATGCTGGCCAAGCAGCTCGAGTACCTGGGCGGCGCGCAGCTTGCCGGAATCGTGCTCGGCGCCAAGGTGCCCACCATCCTCACCAGCCGCGCTGACTCGGCACAGACCCGCCTGACCAGTTGCGCCGTGGCTGTGCTGCTGCACTACGCCGACCATCCCTTGGAGAAGGTCTAGCCGAACAGTACCGCCGGTCTAAAGACCGGCTGTGGCGGGGGTCTCCAGACCCTCGCTGCAGACTTGCTGACGAACCCCACCATTTTTGGTGGGGTTCGTTTTTAGGGGTTGGATTCTCAGCTCTGGAGTTGCCTTTGCGCACAACTGCGCGCCGGATCAGCGCAGCGAGGTGTAAAGCACATCCGCCAGGCGCGCGCCGGCCAGCGCGAGCTGCCTCTCCAGGTCCGGCCGCACCGCGCTTACGTAGGCATCGCCGGCCGTCTCATGCCGGGCAAAATATCCGTCGGACGTGGCGCCGCATGAGCTTGCCGCGGCCGTCGTGGCAACCGGAGCGATCGGCGGCTGCAGGTCGGCGTAGACCACTCTCCGCGCCACCTGGTGCGCCTGGTTGGCCCATGCCACCAGGTCCAACGGCGCATCGGCGGAACGGCGGATCAGGGCCGCGTCCTCCTGCTCCAGCCGCGCGGCGAAGGCGCTCACCTCGCCAGATGCCGACGCAGATTTCCGGTCGATCCCTCCGATCGTCTCCACCAGCTCCGTGTCCCACACACCGTGCAGGTTGGGGCCGTAGCCGCCGTTGGGCCGCTGCTCCGCCTTGTGGCTGAGGAAGCTGACCGGCACGCAGTTGCCGCCGCGGTCATTGTTGTCTTCCTCGTGCAGCGGCTGGTGCATATCTCCCATGAAATGCAGCACGTAGAGCAGCGCCTGGCTGCGCTCGGCGTCGGGGCGGGTCTTGTCGCGCAGGATGGCGATCTCACTCTCCAGCGCCTGGACCACGCAGCCCTCGGGGCAGTACTGGCCTTTGGAGCCTTCCTGCTGCGCCAGGGGGATGTCCCAGTAGTGCCATGGGCCGGTGGCGGGGTCCGCGGTGCGGTGGTCGTCGGCCCAGGTGGCCCAGAATGCCATTGGGTCCAGGCTCAGGTCGCCGCAGTAGCGGTGGGGGTACTGGCGATCCTGGAGCGCCAGGAGCCGCTCGACCTCGGGGAGGACTTTGGTGCGGTGGTCGGCGTCGAGTTTCTGGAGCTCCTGGTGGGCGATCAGGGCGACTACCTCATGCCCGGAGCAGCCCCAGCCCCACGCTGGGGCAGCGGTGAGGGACGGAAGGATGAGAGCGGCGGCGAGAACGAAAATCTTGCGCATAATGGCTCCGGGCGGCGGGAGATTTGAGGCAAGAGCCACTGTACCACTCCGCGGGGGTGGTAGATGCGCGAAAAATAAAACGGCGATGTGCTGTGGAATGAGCGAAATAAGACCGATTTCTGCAGTGTTTGTGTTTGCCTGTTGTTCGCCGGATGGATGCGGGACTGGTGGAGGCAGCGGGGTTGGCGGAGCTG
>Ga0265339_10000411_pt1 | contig 33777 bp, 38 predicted proteins | sample 4CB219metaG_FD_202085 | JGI IMG/M metagenome (GOLD analysis project Ga0265339, IMG submission 202085) | Rhizosphere microbial communities from Carex aquatilis grown in University of Washington, Seatle, WA, United States - 4-CB2-19 metaG | ecosystem: Host-associated > Plants > Roots >... | reverse complement strand
TGCGGCCTGACGGGAGTGGGTGCATGGACCTTGAACAGCGCGAGAGCTTTTGCATCGTCGAGCGCGGCGCGCTCCGGCTGGCTCTGTCGGCCGGGGCCGTGCGGCGCGTATTGAGCGGCGGCACGTTGACGCGCGTGCCGGGGGCGCCGGCGCAACTAGTTGGTTTGGTCGACGATCGGGGTACGGCATTGCCGGTCGTGCGCCTCGACGACTGGCTCGGCCTGCTGCCGCGCGCCTGTACCTCGGGCGACGCGGTGGTGGTCGTCGAGAGCGACGGCCTGCGCTTCGGTGTGCTGGTCGATCGCGTCGAGGGTGTTGCGCTGCTCGCCGAGGCGATGCCCGCGGGCGAGGCCGCGCTGCGCGACCCGCCAGCGCCCGATCTCATCGCGGTGTGTCGGCGCAGTCCGCGCGGACCGGTCGCCGTGTTGGCCGCCGGCGCCCTCGCGCAGGCGGCTGTGGCGGCGGCGGATCACGCCTTCGCGCACGCCCGGCCGCGACCGGCGCCGTGGTGCGACAGCTCGGAAGGCGGCTGTGCCGCCTGAGCGCGCGACCGGGGCGCAGGTGCTGCGGCTGCCGTGGCAGCTGATTGGCTTCGTCGCGCCGTTGGCGTTGGCGGCGACGCTCGGCGTGGCGTGGTTCGCTTACCAGCGTGCCGATGCGGCGTTGGAGCGCGCGGCAGAGGCCCATCTGCGCGCCGTGCGCAGCGCCGCCGAAGCCTCGGTCACCGCCGAGTTGGAACGCCGCCGCGCGACCGTGCGACGTCTCGCCGTAGACGCCCGCAGCGGCGCAGCCCTCGCTGCCTTTGCCGCCGCGACGCGGGCCAGCGAATCCGATCAGCGGCTGGAAACGGCTGCGGCGGCGCCGCTGCGCGCCACGCTCCTCGCACGTCTGCAGGAGATGATCCATCCAACTCGCCCCGAGATCGACATCGCCACATTCATGCCGCCGTCGCGTCGAGCCTTGTGGCTACAGACGCAGTATCTCGCAGGCACGGCCGATTCCGCCACCGGAGCGTATGCCGATGCCCATGCGCAGTGGCACGCGTGGCTGGCCGATCAGGCAGCGCAAGCCGGCTTCGCCGACCTGCTGTTGGTGCGCGCCGCCGACGGCACGGTCGTGTACGACGTCGCCAAGACGCCGATCTTTCAAACCAGTCTGCTCGATGGGCCGTTTGCCGACTCATCGCTCGGCACGCTGTTCCGCCATGTGCGTGTCGTACCCGAGGCCGGCGCCGTCCGCCTGGCAGATTTCGCGCCCTTTCTACCGGCGGCCGGCGCCGCACAGGCGTTTGTCGGTGCGCCGCTTTTGACCGGCGAAGCAATCGACGGTGTGCTCATCGCCGCGTTCGAGCCCGGGGCGTTGACCCGCGCGCTCACCAGCGGCGGCGACTGGGATGCGCTCGGGCTGGGATCTTCGGGCGACCTGTTCCTTTTCGGCCCGGACGGCCGCCTGCGCAGCGAGCCGCGTCAGCACGCGGCATTTGAGCGGCCGTCTGCGTCGGCCTCTTCAACTGCGGTCATTGCGCCGCCTGCGCTCGTGCATGCGCGGCCAGACGCCGAGGCACTGACTTCGTTCGCGCGCGCCGACGGTGTTCTGATGACCGCTGCTGTCGGCCCGAGCTTCGGTGAGCTTGGCTGGCGTGCCGTTGCGACGATCGATGCCGCGGACGCCCGGCACGGCGCCGCGCGCTTGGGATGGCAGCTCGCATTGGCCGCATTGGCAGTCTCCGCCTTGCTGGTCGCCGCGCTGGCGGCTGTCGGGTGGTGGCTGGCGGTACCGTTTGCTCATCTGGCGGCGGCGTTGGGTCGAATCCGCCCGAGCGATCCGAAGTCGCTCGTGCCGGTGCTCGGCGGCGGCGATGCCGCAGCGCTTGCCGTGCGCGTCAATCGCTTGCTGTCGTTGGGCCGGGACGAAGCTGCGAAGACGCGGCGCGCGCGGGCCGGCGAAGCGCAAGCGCTGGCGACCGTCGTCGACAGTTGGCGCGCTGGCGACCGCGCGCCGCGCGCCTACGCGGGCGGCGAGCTCGCCGCCCTCGCCCTCGCGCTCAACGCACTGGCGGAACAGGTGGACGCGCGGATGCCGTCAGGCGTCAGCGACGCAACGCAAGCCGCCGCGACCTCTCTGCGCGCCGAGGCGACGCGCCAGCTCGCCGCGTTGGAAGCGGCCGTGGCAGCGGCGCAGCGCACGACCGATGCCGCGCAACGGATCAATGTCGCGCTGCGCGCGGCCGGCGCGGACGGGCGGCAGGCGGAGGCGACGGCGCACGCCGCCGCATCGGCGGCGGCGCGCGTTGGCGAGCTGCTCCGGCGCGCGGGCGACGCCGACACCGCCGCGTGGCTCACGGGACTGGACGAAGCGGCCAGCTGCGGTGCGGCCCTCGCCGACGAGCTGGCGGTGCTCGCGGTCAACACGATGCTGTCGGTCGAACACGGCGAGCGTGGCGACGATGTCCTGGGTGGCGCCGCGCGCGATGCGGCCGAGCGTGCCGCGTCGGTGCATGCCCAGCTCCAGGCGTTGCGCGGCGGCAGCGTCGGGTCCGCCGCGATCGCCGAGTCGACTGTGGTCGCTGGCGATGCGGAGCGCGAGACACAGCGAGCCGCTCAGGCTGTCGCGCAACAGCGCGCCGAGATCGACGCGCTCGTTGCGGCGAGCGATGCGCTGGACGGTGTGCGCTCCGGCGACAGCCTGCGGGCGGCCCAGGCCGCGGCGTCGCGCTTCGCGCAGGCCGCCGAAGTCTTGCTACGAGAGCTGGCCGTCGTCGCCGAATCGCCCACCGACCGCGCGATCGGCGTATGACGAGCGAAACCAGCATCGCCAGCTCGCCGCTCGCCGACGGGCTCGCCGAGATCTTTGCACAAGAGCTGGCCGAGCAGCTGCAGCGTGTGATCGCGTTGTGGCCCCGCGCCGCCGCCGTCGCGACGCGTGCCGCAGCCTGCGGCGATATGGCGCGCGTGTTCCATACCATCAAGGGTGGGGCCGGGCTGGCAGGGCGTGCGGACGTCGCGAACGCGGCACGCGCGCTGGAGCGGTTTTTTGCGGATCCGGACCCCGCCGGCGTGCCGGCGCAGTCGGCGTTGGACACCCTGTTCGCGCTCGCGTCGCAACCGGCGCCCCGGCTGGAGCCCCTCTGTCGCGCGCTCTTGAACGACAGCGCCGGCGCGGCGGCACAACTGTTGGTGCCGGCGGTGGTACACGACGCGTACCTCGCGGTGCCGCTGCTGAGTATCAGTCGCGCGCTGTGCATCGATCCGACGGAGCCACGGACCATCGGCGTCGAATTGGCTGGCGCGCGTCTCCCGGCGTACGACGTGGCGGATGCGCTCGGGGTGCCGCGGCCGCGCCGGCGCGCCACCGCACTGGTGCTGCGCGCCGGCGCGGCGTTGCTGGTCGATCGCGTCTGCGCGCCGAGCCTGCTGATAGTCGAGCCGGCGCATCGGCTGCTGAGCTTGCATCCCTGGCTGACCGGCACCGCCATCGACCGCCAAGGGCGCCTGCTGCTGGTGCTGGACAGCGATCGAATGCTGGCTCAACTGGCTGCGCCGACGAGCGGCGGCGACAGGGCCGTTCGCACCGCCGCCGCGGCCGACGTGCTCGTCGTCGACGATTCGCTTGTCGCGCGAGAAGCCGCCGCCATGGCGTTGCGCGGCGCGGGCATGAGCGTCGATGTGGCGCGCGACGGTCGCGAGGCGTTGGCCAAGCTCGAATGTTCGACCTACGCCGTTGTCCTCAGTGACCTGGAGATGCCGCAATTGGATGGTTTCGCCCTCATCGAATGCCTCCGTTCGAGCCCCAACCAGAGCTTGCGCGATCAGCCGGTCGTGGTGTGCAGCTCGCGGCTGGACGTGGCGGCGCGACAGCGACTCGATGCTCTGGCAGTCAGCGGCTTCATCGCCAAGCCGTTCACCGCCGCCGAGCTGCTAGCCGCGGTACGCCCGCCGAGCGGCTGCCATAAGCCAGTCGCGCTTTGACTCTTGCTGCGTCGCGCGCTAACTCGCGGGCCAATTCGTTTTCTCGGCTTACCCGCGGAACGTCCTGAATCGACGGGGTTTCTATGCAGCAATGCAGTGGTGGTAGGAGGTGCGTGATGGGGGTCGGTGGGGTACTGGCGGCGGTTTTCGTGGCCGGTTGTGGCTCAAATTCGTCCGTCGGCGCGTACATCCCTAACCCAACGGCGACGTCCGCGGCTGCCATTCGCGCCGCAGCAACAGCACTGCCGACAGCGACGGCGATGCCGTCAGAAGGCGAGTAAGCGACTTTGCCAACCTCAAAATCCGTGCTAGAAGGCGCGCGGCGCGAGGGGTTACGGAGCGGCAGCGGGAGGCCGGCGTGACGCAACCAGTCGACAGCAGCATCCTTCACGAAATAGTTCGCATCATCGATAGCCGGCGCAAAGTGCCGCAAAAGGTGATCGTGAAGTCGAAGGAGTACCTCCTGACGTATCTGGAGGACCATCAACGTCGCCTCGAAGAGGCCATGTCACGCTACGATTCCGACCGTTTGAACATGTTGTACGGTCAACTGGCGAGCAAGATAAAATACCAGGTTTTACGAAGAGTTCCGGTCCGCGCTGCGAACGCGGTTGGGCTCGGCGCGGCGAAGAAGGAAGCGACCAAAACGGCCGCCAGAGCGGCGGCCAAAGCGGCGCCGAAGGCCAAAGCGAAGGCCAAGCCAGCGCCCAAAAAAGCGGCAGTTGCGAAGAAACCGGCGGCGAAGGCGAAAAAAGCGGCGCCGCGAGCCGTAGCGCGCCGTGTGGTGGCGCGGCCGAAGGCCAAGAAGAAAGCCAGCGCCCGCTAGACACTAGCGTCAGCGTCAGCTTGCGCGCCCGCGCTTGGTCTTTGTCGTGGGAGCGCCAGCCTTGCCCAGCCGGCCTTCCACTGCGGCTTTGAACTCGGTGACGGACTGAGTGAGCGCGGTGCGCTCAGCCAGTTTGCGCAATGGGCCAGGCATCCAAAAGCCGAGCTCGATTTCCTGACGGCAGGTCGCTTCCGTTTGGTTGGCGCCGAGCTTGCGCAGCCGGTAGGCCCCTTCGATCGAACGAACGTCTCCCTCGATCGCCTTCCAGGTGAGCTGCGAGGGTTTCTTGTAGGCGTATTCCAACACGTAGCGGATCGTTTTCACCTTGGCGTCGATCTCGAACTCGACGATGCGCCCGACTCCGTGCACATCGCGCTCGACGATGCGCGCGCCGGTGACGGCGGAGGACCACTCCGGGTAGCGTTCGAAGTCCAGCAAGACATCGAAGCACTGGGCCGGGGTGGCGGCGATCTCGACGGACACTTCTTGGGCGGCATCAGGCGGCATAGGGCGCCGTCTAGCGGCGCCCATCGCGGCGTGTCAACGCGCCGGCAATGAACGACTGCGGTCAGATTCGTCCAGGTGCACGGCCACCGTGTGCGGGCGTCGGCGACGGCTCCGGGCTGCGGTTTAGGAGAATGGCGATCGTCTGCGAGCTGCGGTGCGCGACGGCGATGTCCATCCGACCGTCATGATCGAAGTCGGCGGTGACGAGCGCATGCGGATCGCGCCCCACCGGTATGCGCAGCGGCTTGCCGAAATGCCCCTCGCTGACACCGGGCAGGATCTGAATGGCGCCGCCGCCCTCGTCCGGATTGACCAGATCCATTTGGCCGTCGTGATCGAAGTCCTCAGCCGCCGATGGCTTGGCCGTGCCGCTGAGCTGATTGGTCTTCGGTTCGGCGAGCTGCGCGCCGGTCCCGAGCAGGATGGCGACCGATTCGCTGAGCTCGCTGCCGACGACGAGATCTTCGTTGCCGTCGTCGTTGGTGTCGCCGACGATCAGAAAGCTCGGCCGGGCGCTGACGCGAAAGGTGCGATTGCTGGGGAATTGGCCGCGCCCGTCACCGTACAGCACGGAGACCGAGTCGGAGAGCGAATTGACAATGGCAAGGTCGACGCTGGTTGGGCTGCTGAAGCTGCCGATGCTGATCGCGCTCGGACCAGTGCCGACGCCGATGGCGTGCGGCGCCGCGAAGCCGCCGTGGCCGTCGCCGATCAGGATCATGACCGAGTCGGCGCCGAAGTTGGCGACCGCCAGGTCGAGATGGTCGTCCTGATTGAAGTCGCCGACCGCTATGGCACGCGGTTGGCGGCCGACGGCGATCGGCGGCTGGGCGCGGAAGTTGCCGTCGCCGCTGCCCAGGAACAGGCCAACCGTGCCGCCGTCTTCGCTTACCGCGGCCAAATCGACATCGTCATCGTTGTTGAAATCGCCCGCGACGATTGCCGTGAGGTCGCCGAGCGCAGCCTGTGCGCATGGCACGCCGTCGAAATGACCATCGCCACGGCCGCGCAGAAACGTCGCCCCGCCGCCGAGCTGCGAAAGCGCCAAGCCGTCGGCGCGCCCATCGCCATCCAAATCGCCGACCAGCAGCGCCGCTGGCGCCGCTCCGACCAAATAGGCTGCGCCGGTCACGAACGTGCTACCCGCGGCGCCGAGCAGCACCTGCATCGTGCCGTGGCTGCGATCGATCACCAGGATGTCGGCACGACCGTCACCGTTCACGTCGGCGAGCCCGGCGTCGGTCAGATAGGGGGAGCTCAGAAGCCGACGCGGAGCCGCGAAGCGGCCCGTTGCGTCGGCTGCCAGGAGCAACAGGCCATCGTCGCCCATGACCAGGAGGTCGGACAGGCCGTCGCCCGTCACATCGGCGGCGATGACCCGTCGCGGCGCGCGTCCCGCCAACTCGGCTGGCGCTGTCGTAAAGCCGCCGTCCGTGTCTCCGCGCAGGATGCGCAGCTCGCCGCCGCTCGAGTCCGCGACGATCACGTCGAGACGGCCGTCGTGGTCGAGATCCGCGACGGCCAAGTCCGCACCGAAACGCGGTGCCGCCAATTCCCGCCGTGTCCATCCGTTGGCAGCTTCCTCGATGACGCTGAGCCCGTCGTCGTGCAGTACCAACAGCACGGGCGGCTGCCCTGGCGACAAGGGAGCGATCCGGGCCGCGCGTGCGGGAGCCGGAAGATCGACTACCGAAACGGCGCTGAGCCCGCCGTGCTCATCGACAACGGCGAGGCTGATTTGCGCGCGATCGCGGGTGGCGAACGCAACGTGTCGAATCGCGTGGGCGCCGAGCGGGCCGGCGACCAGCACCTGCGCAGCGCGGCCCATCGGACTGCGGGTGCCGCGCACGATGTTTCCGCCCTCGCGGTGGAACGCGCTGATGCCCTCCCCGCCGGCGACGAGTAGGCGCGCCGAATCGCCCGCGACAAAGGTCGCCGCGCTGGGCTCAGGTCCGGCTTCGAGCCTGCGCGGAGCCTCGAAAACGATTCCAGCGCTTGTCCGCGATGCAATCGCGCCGACGGCCAGTACTACCGGCAGGACGCGAGAGAGGAAGAAAAGGTGTCTCATTTAAAAAGCCATCTTGCAGCGCCGGCTCGCCACTCGCAAAGCCGGCGCTGCGCGCGTTGCCTGCCCGCATTTCGCGCGCCCGAGGTGCGAGAGTGGCCGGCCCAACCTCTCGCGCACCTCGGAAGATGGGAAGCGGAGTTATCCCAGACGACGAGTCGCGATCCGACCGCTGCGACGCACATTCGGGCGGCTGCGTCCGATGGCGCGTCGCGGGGTGACGTTGCGGTGGCGTAGGCGATCGAGCGCCACCCGCACTGCGTCTGGTTCGAGGCCGAGTGTTTCGCACACCACTTGGAAGCTGAACGGCGAACGATTGCGGCCGCTCTTCACCCAGAACTCTGCCTCGCTACGGACGCGACCGACCGGACTCAAGTAGCTGCGGATGCCATCCTCGAGAATGGCTAGCATCAGCGCCTTCGTCCCTGTGTATTGTGCCGATCGCGATTCGCCTCCTCCGAGCGAAGTGAGGCGCAGAAGATCCACGTCGAGGTCCCCAACCTCGCGCCCGAACGCGTCGTCGCCAGAGAACCTGTTGCCGCTGTTCGTCATGGTCATACCCACGAAGGGTCTCCTCTGTTTGGTAGTTTGGCTACCAGCAAGGCTCGTGCCCCTCAGATGTACCGCACATCATACATGATCTGTGTTCGGCTAATGGGTGCTATCGCACTTGCGCAAGCTTGCAATATCGTCAGGTTCTCGCATCCATGCCACCATGCGTCGTGAAATCGACGACAAGATAGCAAGAAAATCAGTAATTTGGAGCGTCGACGTTTGGACACTTTGGCCCCTTAAGGCTGGGTCAGACGCAGCGCCAGGTGCCTTGTCGTCTGCCCTGTAAAATAGCCCGATGATCGGGAATAACCACCGTCGGGCGGTGGCGGTCGATTTTGCCGCGAAGGGGATCGCCGGCAGAATTTTTCGCGCCGGCGATTTTCGTCGACGGTGGGCTTACGCCCAACGGTGCGGACGATCCGCCAGATCGAGAAAGCCCAGTTCTTCGCACAAGTTGCCGTAGAGCTGTCGCCGGGCGCCCGCCCAGCGCAAATCGTCGAGGCGTTCCGGCAGCGGAACGTCGAGTCGCAATGTCGCCAAGCGTTTGTACAGCTGCGCGTCACTTCGGCGAGTGGCCAAGCTCGCTGCCAGGCGATCACGGCCGCGCACGGCAATGCGCCACGCGTTCGGATCGTCCGGGATGTTCTCGAGGAGACCGTAGGCTGCCAACACCGTCGCTGCCGACTTGCGTCCCCAGCCTGGTATTCCCGGGATGCCATCGGCCGTGTCGCCGACCAACGCCAGCCAGTCGGGAATCGACTGCGGACCGATTCCGAAACGAGTTCGCACGGCCTCCTCGTCGTAGGTCGCGCCGCGGATACGATCGTGCATGACGACGTGCGTGCCGCGCACGCACTGCGCGAGGTCTTTGTCGGGCGACAAGATCACGACGCGCGCCGATTCGGCGGCGTAACGGGCAGCGGCCGTGGCCAACGCGTCGTCGGCTTCAAATTCCACCATGCGCCAAAGCGCGACACCGAGCGCCTCCAGCGCTTGCTCGGCGAGAGGGAACTGCGCCCAGAGATCTGGCGGAATGCCTTCGCCCGTCTTGTAGCCGGCAAAGAGCTGATTGCGGAACGATTCGATGACGTGGTCGGTCGCGGCTGCGACGTGCGTCACGGCGGGATCGCGCAGCAGAACCAGCGTCGAACGGATCAATCCCCGCACTGCGCCGACCTCGCGGCCATCCGGCGCACGACTCGGCGGTTGGCCGTAATAAGCGCGGAACAGTTCGAACGTCGCGTCGAGCAGATGCAGTTGCATCGGTCGCGGCTACGGGCGGGACGGCGCCGGGGGCGCCGCCTCGGAATTGTCGATGCGTACGCGCCAGGTCTCGAAGCGCGGCACGTCGCTGCGCATGAACAGCATGCGGAAGCCGTCGCGCCGGCCCGGCCCTAGGGGCGCGATGTGCAGCGCCGATGCGTTCACGGCGCCCGACTCGACCTGCGGATCGCGCAGCGCTTCGGCGCTGCGGTTGTAACCGATCTCGCGGGCCACGACGTGATCGTCGACCAGCAGCTCGTAGATCAGGCGGACGTGCGGAATGGCTCGCCGGCCGACGTTCTCGATTTCACCGCTGATCAAGAACCACGGTTCGCGGTCGTCGCCGAGCGCGTCGGGCGGTCCGAGCCCGGTCCAGCGCGCTTGCTGGCTGACGATCCGGATGGCGGCAGGCACGCTCGTCGTCGGCGTGACCGCGACCAGCGCAGCAAGGACGAGAGCCAACACGGCCGCACCGGAGCATGCCCGACCGCCGGCGCGCAACCGGCGGCAAGAGTGTCGAGCAGGTGTGAGACGCGTTTTGACTTTCGCGTTTCCGGCATGCCATGTCCCCCCGCGCATGAATGAGCGGGGCCGCACGAGCGCGTCCTTCCTGATCGCGGTGCTGGTCGTGCTGGTTGCCGTTGGCGGGTATGTGGCGTGGACCTATTTGCGTCCGGATCCGTACGCGCTGTCCGAGCGCGTCGTGCGCGACGCGCGGCGTGAGCTGAGCGACGAGGTGCGCGATTTCCAGCGCAACGGCGAGGAAGTGGCGCACGCGGCGAAACAGAAGGGGAAGGACCCCGGCGCGGCGATCGAGGAGGCGGCGAACAAGGCGCGCAAGGAGATCGACGCGGTGATTCGCGAGTCACGCGATCGGCTCGCCGGTCTCGATGTCGAGCTGCGCACGCAGCGCAATCGCATGGATCGCATCGAATCTCGGGCGCAGGAAGCGCGAGATATGATCACGGAACACGCTGAGGAGCTGAAGACCAAGGCGACCGGCGGCTGAGCGGCGCCCCGCGCGCGGTTCGCCTCCGGCTCCGCAGGAGCTGCGCATGTCCGAGCAGATCCAATCGGTTCTCAAAGAGGACCGCGTTTTTCCGCCGCCGGCCGAGTTCAGCGCCGCGGCGCACGTGCCGAGCGCGGCGCGCCTCGACGCGCTTCGGCGGGAGGCCGAGCGCGATCCGGAGGGCTTCTGGGCGGGGCTGGCGCGCGAGCTGCATTGGTTCACGCCGTGGGACAAAGTGCTCGATTGGCAGCCGCCGTTTGCGGAGTGGTTCGCCGGCGCGACGACCAATCTCTGCTACAACTGTGTCGATCGCCACGTCGCCGGCTGGCGGCGCAACAAGGCAGCGATCATTTGGGAAGGTGAGCCGGGCGACAGCCGCACGCTGACCTTTGCCGATTTGCAACGCGAGGTGACGCGCTTCGCCAACGTGCTGATCGGCCTCGGTGTGCAGTCCGGCGACCGCGTCGGCCTCTACCTGCCGATGATCCCCGAGCTGGCGATCGCCATGCTGGCCTGCGCGCGCATCGGCGCGACGCACAGCGCGGTGTTCGGCGGCTTCAGCGCCGAGGCACTACGCGATCGGCTCAACGACGCGCAGGTGAAGGTATTGGTCACCGCCGACGGCGGCTACCGGCGCGGCGCCATCGTGCCGCTCAAGACCAACGTCGACGACGCGCTGCGCCAGGCGCCGTCGGTCGAGCGCGTGGTGGTCGTCAGTCGCACCGGACAGACCGTGCCGATGTTGGAGGGGCGCGACCTGTGGTGGAGCGATTTGATCGAGGAGGCGAGCGACGTGGGTGCGTGCGTCCCCCTCGACGCCGAGCATCCGCTCTTCATTCTTTACACGAGCGGCACCACCGGCAAGCCGAAGGGCGTCGTGCACACCACCGGCGGCTACATGGTGCACACCTACGCGACCAGCAAATGGGTGTTCGATCTGAAGGACGACGACACCTATTTCTGCACGGCCGACATCGGTTGGGTGACTGGCCACAGTTACGTCGTGTACGGCATCCTGGCCAACGGCGCGACGACGGTCATGTACGAAGGCGCCCCGAACTGGCCGGAGCCCGATCGCTTCTGGCGCATCATCGATAAGTACGGCGTCAGCATCTTCTACACTGCGCCGACGGCGATTCGCGCCTTCATGAAGTGGGGCGCGGAGTGGCCGCGCAAGCATCGGCTCGATCGGCTGCGCTTGCTCGGCAGCGTCGGCGAGCCGATCAATCCCGAGGCGTGGATCTGGTATCGGCGCGAGATCGGGCACGATCGATGCCCAATCGTCGACACGTGGTGGCAGACCGAAACGGGCGGCATCCTGATTGCCCCGCTGCCGGGCGCGACGCCGACCAAACCCGGCTCGGCGACGCAGCCGTTTCCGGGCATCTCGGTCGACATCATGACGCGCGAGGGCAAGTCGGTGGGTCCGAACGAGGGGGGTTTTCTCGTCCTCACCAAACCGTGGCCGGGCATGCTGCGCACGATCTACGGCGATTCGGATCGCTACGTGGAGCAGTATTGGAGCCAGATCGAGGGCGGAATTTATTTCACCGGCGACGGCGCGCGCCGCGACCCCGACGGCTACTACTGGATCATGGGCCGCATCGACGATGTGGTGAACGTCTCCGGCCATCGCCTGGGGACGATGGAGATCGAAAGCGCCCTCGTCAGTCATCCCGCCGTCGCGGAAGCAGCGGTCGTCGGCCGCCCCGACGAAATGAAGGGGCAGGCGATCGCCGCCTTCGTGACGTTGGAAGCCGGGCACACGTGGAGCAAAGAGCTGGAAAAGGAGTTGCGCGACCACGTCGCCAAAGAGATCGGCGCCTTCGCCCGCCCGGACGACTTGCGCCACGCGGACCTGCTGCCGAAGACGCGATCCGGCAAGATCATGCGTCGCCTGCTACGCGATATCGCCGCCGGCAAAGAGACCCTCGGCGATACGACGACGCTCGAAGATCTGTCGGTGCTGGCGAAGCTGCGCGAGGAAGACGAATGAGGCGGATGGTCGTCCGATCGTTAAGTTGGTAGGTCAGACGATGGCCGATCGCAACGCAACGCCGATCCGACCGCACCGCCGAACGCCGTAACGCCCGCATCATGCCTCTACGCGTCCACAACACGCTCACCGGTCAAGTCGAAGACTTCGTTGCGCTGCATCCGCCGAAAGTCGGGATGTACGTGTGCGGCGTCACGGTCTACGACCGCTCGCACATCGGGCATGCGCGCGCGCTGGTGTGCTTCGACGTCATCTATCGCTATCTGCAGTTCAGCGGCTACGACGTGACGTTCGTGCGCAATTTCACCGACGTCGACGACAAGATCATCAAGCGCGGGATGGAGCGCGGTCTGACAGCGCAGGAAGTGTCGGAAGCCAACATCAGCGCCTTTCGTGAGGACATGCTGGTGCTCGGCTGCGCGCCGCCGCAGGTCGAGCCGAAGGCGACCGAGCACATCGGCGAGATGATCGAGCTGATTCGCGAGCTGGAGGCGAAGGGGCTCGCCTATCCGTCGCACGGAGACGTGTACTTCGCGGTCGACAAGCTGCCGTCGTACGGCCAGCTGTCGGGCCGCCGCCTCGACGACATGCAGGCCGGCGCGCGCATCGAGGTCGACGAGCTGAAGCATCACCCGATGGACTTCGCGCTCTGGAAGGCGAGCAAGCCCGGCGAGCCGTTCTGGGAGAGCCCATGGGGTCCTGGCCGCCCGGGCTGGCACATCGAGTGCTCGGCGATGGCGAGCAAATATCTCGGCCAGCCGTTCGATCTGCACGGCGGCGGCAACGATCTGATCTTCCCGCATCATGAGAACGAAATCGCGCAGAGCGAGGGCGCCAAAGGCTGCCAGTTGGCGCGCTACTGGCTGCACAACGGCATGGTGACGCTCGGCACCGAGAAAATGTCGAAGTCGCTCGGCAACGTGTGGACAGTGGCTGATGCGGCGCGACAGGTCGGCGGCGAAGCGCTGCGCCTGCTGGTGCTCGGCACGCACTATCGCGGTCCGCTTGATTTCCAACCGGATCGCCTGCTCGAGACCAAGCGCACGCTCGACCGCGTCTACGAATCGCTGGCGCGCGCCGACGCGGCGCTTACCGCCAGCCCGGCCGCCGCCGACGCCGCCGTGCGCGACGCGATCCTGGCCGACTTCCGCGCCGGCATGGACGACGACTTCAACACGGCGCGCGGTCTGGCCACGATGTTCGACGCCGTGCGCGCGCTCAATCGCCATCTCGACGCCGGCGAGACCGCGCCGGCCGCCGGCGTACGCGCCGCGCTCACGGCAATCGCCGGAGTGCTCGGCGTCGCCGGCTCGCCGCCGCACGCCTACCTCGAGCGCGACAAGGCGCGCGGTCTCGAGGACCATGCGCTGTCGCCCGCCGACATCGAGCGCCTCATCGCCGAGCGCGCCGCGGCCCGCAAGGCCAAGGACTTCAAACGCGGCGACGCCATCCGCGACGAGCTCAAGGCGCAGGGTGTCGTGCTCGAGGATGCCGCGCAGGGCACGACCTGGAAAATCGAGCGCTGAGCGGCGCCTGACGGGTCAACGCACGGCGGTCAGCACGACGTTGAAGTAGTTGAACCGCACGCGCCCGTCGACGCTGCGCGTGTTGAGGCCCATCGCATCGTCCGCCACCGCCGCGGCGAAAATGCGGCGGATGGTGTCTTCGGTACCGGGCAGCGGGAACGAGCGGCTGAGCAGGTCCTCGACCTCGATGTCCATCTGCCAGTAGTCCTCGCGCGGCGCCGCCAGGCCGGCGTCGCGCAGCAGACGGCGCAGCTCCTCGAGCGTCAGGGCGCGCGCGTGCGACGGGTCACGCATCATCTCCATGCGATGAAACGCCGCGGCCTTGGCGGGATCGGCCGAGGCGGTGAGATCGGCGACCGCGACCTTGCCGCCCGGCCGGCAGACGCGCCGCATCTCGGACAGGACCGCCGCCGGATCTTGAAAGTGATGGAAGGCGAAGCGCGAAATGACGATGGAAAACGAGCCGTCCGAATAGGGCAGCGGCAGCACGTTGCCCAGGTCGAACGTGACATTGGTGAGCGCCTTCTCCCGCGCCAAGGCCCGGCCGCGCTCCAACATTGCCGGCGTCAGGTCGATGCCGGTGGCGTGGCGCGCGCGCTGCGCGAAGGCGCAGACCACCAAGCCCGGGCCGCACGCGACGTCGAGCACGCTATCGTCGGGGCCCGTTTGCGCCGCGTCGACCAGCAACTGCAGCGCCGCTTCATCGCGAATCGGCGCCGCGGTCGAGAAAGGCACCGCCTGACGGGTGAACTGATCGAGAATGCGTTCGTTGTGCGATCCCATGTGCGGCTCATCGCACAAAGCATGCATCGGTGCATCGCTCCGCCACGATCGCGCCGCTGCGAGCGGCGGTTGAGCCGATCCCGCGGCGGCACTACTCTACGCCCCATGCGGCCGCGCCCAGTGCACAGCGACGAAGCGCTGGGGCGTTTCGTCTATCACGAGTGGCGGCCACCGCCGTGGGCCGGCTTGGTCGATCGCATTTGGTACAGCGCCGGCGCGGCGGCTTTACCGCGCAAGCGCATCTTTCCGAACGGAATGCTCGAGCTGCTGGTCAACCTTGGCGAGCCGATGCGCTTGGTCGAAGGCGTCGGCGCCGAGCGGTTCGCGCGCGGCTCGCTCTCGGGCCTGCAATCGGGACCGATCGTCATCGAGATGTCCCGCACGCACGAGACGCTCGGCATTCGCCTCTGTCCGGGCGGCGCCTACGCACTGCTGGCGCGCCCGCTCGGCGCGCTCAGCGATGCGACGGTCGATCTGCACGATCTGGTCGGCCGCGCCGCCGCCGAGCTGACCGAGCGCTGTCACGGCGCATCGAACGTCGAGCAACGCTTCGCCTGCGCGGCGGCGTGGTTGCGGGCGCGCCTGGCGCAAGCGCGTGCGCACGATCCCGCCGTCGCATGGAGCGCCCGGCAAATCGAAGCCGCCGATGGCGAGATTTCGATTGCCGCGTTACGCGAGCAAACCGGTTTCTCGAAGTCGCGTCTGGCGGCGGCATTCCGCGAGCAGATCGGTTTCACGCCCAAACACTACGCGCGCGTGTTGCGGTTTCGCCGCGTGCTCGGCTTGCTGCATGCGGGTGAGACGTCGCTGGTCGAGGCGGCGCTCGCCTCCGGCTACTTCGATCAGCCGCACATGACCGCCGACTTCCGCGCTTTTACCGGCCTGACGCCGCTCGCCTTCCTCGGGGCGCGGCGCTACGCGCAGACCTTCAGCGTCGCGCAGTCCTGAGCCGCGGACTTTTCTCCAAGACCGTCCGCCGGGCGCGTAGTATCTGGACCGCGGGAGGCGAATCTTGTGGAGCAGAGCCCGACGACCACACCTGCGCTGCCGCCGGCGGCGCAGCTCTCGCGAATGGTTGCCAGTCTGTGGATACCGCAGACGATTCACGCCGCCGCCGTGCTCGGCGTCGCCGACGCCATCGGCGATGCCGCGCTCGACAGCGCCGATGTTGCGCTGACGATCGGCGCCGACGCTGCGGCGACGCACCGTTTGTTGCGCGCCTTGGTGGCGCTGGAGCTGTGCCGTCAGGATGCCGACGGCCGTTTTGCGCTGACGCGGATGGGCCAGTGCTTGCGCGACGACGCGCCGGATTCCGTCCGCGCCTGGGCCGAGCTGATGGGCGGCGAGATGGTGTGGAACTGTTGGGGACGCCTGGTCGACTGCGTGCGCACGGGACAGCCGGCGCCGCACCTCATCGCCGGGAAGACCGCCTTCGAGTGGATTGCGGCGCATCCCGCCGAGTTCGCGGTCTTCGATCGCTCGATGCAGCAGCTGACGAGGCGTATCGCGTCGGCGATCGCGGCGGCCTACGACTTCAGCGCGGCGCGCATGGTCGTCGACGTCGGCGGCGGGCATGGTGCGTTGCTGCCGGCCATCCTCACCGCCAATCCCGCGCTGCACGGCGTCGTCTTCGATCAACCGCACTGCCGCGCCGGCGCCGAAGCGTTGGCGGCGGACGCGCAGTTGACGGCGCGCTGCCGTTTCGTCGGCGGTGACTTCTTCTCCGCCGTGCCCGCCGGCGGTGACGTGTACCTGATCAAGAGCGTCATTCACGACTGGGACGATTCGCACAGCCTCTCCATCTTGCGCGCCTGCGCCACGGCGATGGCGCCGACTGCCCGCGCGGTGGTCGTCGAGGTGCTCGTGCCGTCGGCGGCCGGCGCCTCGCCGCTCGATCAGATGATCGCCGGAACGGACTTGAACATGTTGGTCAACACCGGTGGTCGCGAACGCACCGAGACGGCGTATCGGGAGTTGTGCGCCGCGGCCGGCTTGCGCGTGACGCGAATCATCTCGACGCCAACTCCGTTCAGTCTTATTGAGGCGCGGCACGCGTGAGCAAGCGATGGGCGGGCACGACGTGAGACGCGACGAGAGCGCGAGAAGGAGAGGGTATGACTGCGATTCCAGTTCCGACGCGGGCGCTGACGCCGTACATCTGCTGCGCCCAAGCGGCGCAAGCCATCGACTTTTACAAGCAGGTGTTCGGGGCGATCGAAACGATGCGGCTAGCGGAGCCCAACGGGCGTATCGGGCACGCTGAGATTCGCATCGGAGAAGACACGCTGATGTTGTCGGACGAGTACGCCGAAATGGGCGTGCGCGCGCCGCTGTCGATCGGCGGAACTCCGGTGACGTTGCACCTGTATGTCGCCGATGCCGACGCCGTGATGGCGCGTGCCGTGGCAGCGGGAGCGAAGCTCGAGCGGGCGGTCGCCGATCAGTTCTACGGCGACCGCGCCGGATCGTTTGTCGACCCGTTCGGGCACCGCTGGCACATCGCTACACGCAAAGAAACGCTGTCGTCGGAACAGGTGGCGGAGCGCTATCGAAAGATGACGCCTAGCTGAACGGGGCTCGTCTGGCGGAAAGGAGACTGGCGTGGCGGGAGATCTCGGGTACTTCACGTTGCCCGTGGCGGACCTGACCAAGGGCAAGGCATTTTACGGAGGACTGTTCGGTTGGCACTTCGCGGCCGGCGATCGGTACGCACACATCGAGAACACGGCGCCGGCCGGCGGCCTGACGCGCGCGCCGGGTGATCGCGCCCAGGTGTGGTTCGAGGTCGCCGACATTCAGGCGGCCGTCGCGCGGGTGCGCGAGCTCGGCGGGCAGGCCGAGGCGCCGCAGCAATCGGATTCGGGGTGGGGCGCCGATTGCCGCGACGACCAGGGCACCCACTTCAGCCTGTGGCAGCCGGCGCCGGGATACGCATGACCGTGAGCTCGAAGCACGCGCTGCGCCCGCTGCGCAGGCCGAAGTTGTTGGAGCGCGTGCGCGCTTTGGTCGGTGCCTTGCCCGAGACATCGGAGAAGCTGGCGTGGGGCGGGCCGACGTTTCGCGTCGGCAAGGCGCAGAGCATGTTCGCCATGTTCCTCGACGACCATCATGGCGACGGCCGCGTGGCGATTTGGTGCAAGGCGCCGCCGGGCGTGCAGGAGCTGCTCGTCGAGGCCGAGCCAGAGCGTTTCTTTCGCCCACCGTATGTCGGTCCGAACGGCTGGATCGGCATTCGCATCGACGGTGCCGCGGTCGATTGGGAGGAGATCGCCGACTTCCTTGCCGATGCCTGGCGCATGACGGCCGCCAAGAAGCTGGTGGCGGCGGCGGCCATCGGCGACGGCGTCGCCGCGCCCGCGGCGGCGCCGCGCCGGGCTCGCGCGCAGCCCACCGCGCGTACGCGCGCTCCAGCGACGCGCGCGCGGCGGCGTTGATGCTGCTGCGCGTATCGACCGGCGAACGCCGCGCCATCTTGCGCGCCATGGCCATGGTGGCGAGCGGCGACCGGCGCGGCGCGCTCAGCCCGGCGGACGAACTCGCTATCGCCTCGGCCAACCGCATCGTCTTTGGCGCCGACGAGCCTACCGAGCCGCGCAGCTTGGTGCCGATCACACCGGCTGAGCTGTCGGCGGCTCTCGAGCGTGACGAGACGGCTGCAATTGCCGGCCGCGTGCTGGCGATCATGGCGTTGGTCGACGGGGTGCTCGATGCCGATCGCCTGTCTGCGGCGCTGCGCTTCGCTGCCGCGCTGGGGCTGCGCGAGCAGTACCTGGTCGATCTTGCCGAGGCAGCGCGCGGCCACTTGGCGTGGGTCGGCGCCGACCTGACGCGTCAAAACGTCCTCAGCATCACCGGCGGCCAAACGGCCGACCTGCCGCTGCTGCCGTATCGCGACGCCCCGGATGCGGCGCTGGTCGAGCGCTACCGCGCGCTGTCACGCTACCCGCGAGGTACGCTGGGGCGCGAGTTCCTCGAGTGGTACGCCGACCATCGCTACCCGATCCCGGGCGAGGCGCTGTCGCTCAATGAGCGCTTCGTGCGGCCGCACGATTCCACCCATTTGATCAGCGGCTACTCCACCACTCCCGATGGCGAGATCCTGGTCAGTACGTTCACCTCCGGCATGATGGGAATGGACCAGCCGCTCGGCGCGCACATTCTTCCAGCGCTGTTGAGCCTGCACGTTGGCGTGCGCATCAATGATGTCGCTGGCGCCTGGCATTGCAATCTCGATCCGGCCGCGCTCTGGCGTGCCTGGGATCGCGGCGCCGCGTGTCGCACCAACATCTTCGCTGCGGAATGGGACTTTTGGAGACTCGCCGCCGTACCGCTCGGCGAGCTCCGGCAGTCGTATGCGGTGCCGCCTCTTTGAACGGCACGCAACACCTAACAATGAGATGAGGCGGCGCGCGGTAACGTTCGCCTCGCACTTGTACGATTTACAGGTAGGACGCGAGCGGCTATCGTCCGCCGCGCGCGCGCGACTCGGCGCCGGTTCTGGCAAGGCTGTTGCTCTACCGATCCAACCAGGAGGTAGGCACATGTTGTACTACAGCTTGGTGTTCTTGGTCGTGGCGTTGGTCGCCGGCCTGCTTGGCTTCGGCGGCGTCGCCGGGGCAGCGTCGAGCATCGCGCAGGTGCTCTTCGGCCTGTTCCTGATCGTGTTCCTGGTGTCGCTGATCATGGGCCTTATCGGCCGTGGTCGTGGACCGGTAGTCTAGGCGGAGCTTGTGATGGGATTGAGACGTACGCAGGCGGCAGGCGTGATCTGCGCGCTGCTGATCGCGTCGCTTGCCTGCGGCGTCGTCGCTTGCGAGCACGAGGGGCCGGCTGAAAAAGCCGGCAAGAAGATCGATCACGCGGCGGAGAAGAGCGCTGACGCGGTCAAGGACGCGGGCGACAAGGTCAAGGATGCCGTCAACTAATGGCACGGCGGCGACCGAGCGTCGCCCCCAGTCGTCTCCGGCAACGCCGCCTCGGGCGCCGACGTTGACCGACTCGTTCATCCGGCTGTTCGAGGCCGGACAGAGCGTAGTGCTCGATCGCGTCGATCTCGCGCGCTTCGACTTCGCTCAGATTGCTATCCGGACGCTGCGTGCCGCGGCTCTGGTAGCCGTCGGCGCGGTGTGGCTCGCCGGAGCCTGGTTCGCATTGTTGGCCGGCGCCGTCGTCTGGTCGTTGGATTATGTGTCGCTTCCCATCGCGCTGGCCGGGGCGGCGGTACTGAGTGTCACTGCGGGGGCGATTGCCGTCTACGCCGGCGTTCAGCGCGCCACCGATATCGACGCGATCGCGAGCGCCTCGGCGCTACGCGCCGCGTCAGCCGAATCCCGCGGAGCGGCCAGAAAAGAGTCGCGCAACCGCGAGAGTGTGGGCTCGTGAGCGCCGAAGTGCGGCGCGAGCAACTGTTGGCTGTGGCGGAGCAACACGAGGCCGAGCTGCAGCAAGCGTTGCGCGATGTGCGCCTGGCGGTGAAGCGCCCATTCGAAATCGCAGAACAGGTCAAGAATCAGGTCGTGGACCATCCGGTACCATGGCTGATGAGCGCTCTGCTCGTCGGCGTATGGCTCGGCAATCGGTAAGGAAACAAGTCGAAGGAGGATCCGTCAATGGCGAGCACGCAATCAACCGAAGAAGAAGCGGTCCGGCCGTCTGCGAACGGCGTCGATCTCGATGCGCTGCAGGCGCACGCCGACGCGTTGCGGGCCGAGCTCGCCGAAGTGGACCGCCGGCTGCGCGTGTTGGTGCGCGAGAAGCCGCTGATCGCGGTCGGCATCGCGGTCGCTGCAGGTTTCCTGCTCGGCCGCGTGCTGCGCCGGCTGTGAGGTCGGTGATGAGCCAAAGCCGACATCCTGCGAACGGCAAATCGCCGCAAAGCGCGCGTGAGCTGCTCGACGAGACGGCGCAGTTGCGCGGCGACATCATGGCGCTGGCCGAAACCGGCCGGCGCACGGTGCGCGATTGGCGCGGCTACGTGAAGCGGCGGGTCGAGGATCAGCCATATGCGACTGTCTTCGTCGCCGCAGGCATTGGCTATGTCCTCGGCGGCGGTCTGCCGACCTCGCTGGTGCGCGTCGCACTCGGCATTGGCAGTCGCCTGGCCGCCGAGCGCGTGCTGGCGCAGGTGGCCAACACGCTCTTCGAAAACAAGTCTTCCTGATCGCCCGATCCGGTTCCCGGGCGCGTTTGCCCCAATCGGGGCCTCGCAGCATTCACCATAAAGAAGGAGCAACGTCATGGATTTTGCCAAAGAGCTGGCCAAGCATCTGCCTGACTTGTCGCGTCAGGTCGTCAATCAGGTCCCCACCAGCACCGACGATCTCATCCGTTTGATCGGCCTGCAGCGTCAGCGGACGGCCGCGGATGCGCTGCTGCCGAGCATGGCGCTGTTCGGCGCCGGCCTTCTGGTCGGGGCCGGACTGGCGCTGCTGCTCGCCCCGACCAGCGGTAAAGAACTGCGCGACGAGCTTGGCGATCGCGCTGCCGACCTCAAGGACCGCGTCGGCGCGGCGGCGGAGCAGGCGAGTCACACCGCCGCCAGCGAGTCGCGTTGAGTTATTCCGCACGCGCGCAGGTGCGCGACGCCGGCGCGGGCGCGCCGGCGGACATGGAGCCGGCGGCGGACGGCAACGCTCACGCGACGCTCGAGCGCGTGGCGTTGCCGACCGTCGCCGTCGTCGGCTTGTTCACGCTGGCGGTGCTGTACACGCTCTATGTGGCGCGCGTGATCATCTTGCCGGTGGCGCTCGCCATCGTCACCAGCTTCGTCCTGTGGCCGGTGGTGCGCACGCTCAAGCAACGCTTGCACGTGCCGGCGGGCCTCGGCGCGTTGGTGGTGCTGATCGCCTTGGCCGCCTCGGTGGCATGGGGCGCGTATACGTTGTCCGGTCCGGCTTCCACCTGGCTGCAGGCTGCGCCGCAGGCGTTTCAGCGCATCGAGGCCAAGGTGCGCGTGGTCAAGGACACCGTCCAGGACATTGGCCACGCGACCAGCCAAGTCGAGCAGCTGACCACGGTCGGCGAGCCGAACAAGGTCGTCGCCGTACAAGGACCCGGCCTCGGTGAGTTACTGCTGTTCGGCACATGGAACGTCGTCGCCGCTGCCGGCCTGATTCTGATTCTCGCCTACTTCCTGCTCGCGTCGGGCGATATGTTCCTGCGCAAGTTGGTGGGCTCATTGCCCAGCCTGCACGACCGCAAACTGGCGGTGTCGATCTCGCACGAGCTGCAGGACAGCATCTCCGCTTACCTGTTCACGGTCAGCGTCATCAACGCCGGCTTCGGCTGCGCCATCGGCTTGATCATGTGGGCGCTCGGCATGCCGAACCCCTTCTTGTGGGCGGCGTTGGCCGCGACGCTGAACTTCGTCCCGTTCATCGGACCGCTGGCCGGCATAGCCATCGTATTCGGCGCCGCAATGCTGACCTACGAGTCGGTGGCGGCAGCGCTGGCGCCGCCGCTCTGTTATTTGGCGTTGCACATTAGCGAAGGATCGTTTCTAACACCGCTCATCTTGAGCCGACGCTTCACGCTCAATCCGGTGGTGGTGATCATGGGCCTGCTGTTCTGGGGCTGGATATGGGGTATTCCGGGCGCGCTCCTGGCGATGCCCTTGTTGGTCACGATGAAAATCCTCTGCGATCACGTGCCGTCGCTGGCCGTGCTCGGCGAGTTCCTCGGCAGTTGAGATGGCGACGCGCGCCGCGGCGCGGAGACAGTCACCCTTGGCGCGCTACGCGGTCGCGGCCTGGGCCGCGCTGGCCGCGCTGATCGCCCGCTTGCTGCTGGTGCCGGTGCTCGGCAGCCGGCAGCCGTTTGCGGTGTTTTACGCCGCGGTCATTGTCGCCGCGTGGTTCGGCGGCCGCGGCCCGGCGCTCTTGGCGGCCGGTCTCGGCTTGCTGCTCGGGAATGTCGTCTTTCTCGCTCCGCGCGGCACCCTGCATCTCGAGGACGTCGGCGATCTGGTGGGCAGTGCGCTCTATCTGTGCATCGCCGGCGCCATCGCCGTGCTCGGCGGCAAGATGCGCCAGACGAACCTGCGCGCCGAGGCGGCGCGGCGCGCCGCCGAGCAGGAGCTCGGCGAACGGCGCCTCGCCGAAACACGTCTGCGCGAGCAGGCGCAGCTCATCGACCTCTCCAACGACGCCATCTTGGTGCGCGATCTGGACGCGCGCGTCACCTTCTGGAGCCCCGGTGCCGAGACGACTTACGGCTTCAGTGCCGCCGAAGCGCTCGGTCAGATCAGCCACGAGCTGCTGCGCACCGAGATCACGCCGCAACTGCACGGCATCGAGCGCGCGCTGCTGTCCAGCGGTCGCTGGGAGGGCGAGCTGCATCAGTGCCGGCGCGACGGGTCGCCACTCAGCGTGTCGAGCCGCTGGGTGGTACGGCGGGACGAGGGCGGCAACCCGCTCGGCGTGCTGGAGGTCAATCGCGACATCACGCGCAGCAAGCAAGTGGAGGCGGCGTTGCGCGACAGCGAAGCCCGCTTCCGTCTGGCGGCCGATGCGGTCAACGGGCTGATCTACGACTGGGATCCGCGCAGCAGCCAGGTGCGGCGCTCGCGCGGCTTGAGCGAGCTGATCGGGTTTGCGCCGGCCGCAGTTTCGCCGACCCACGAGTGGTGGCGCGGGCGCATTCATCCAGACGACCTGCCGCGTTACCAGGCGTCGATCGCCGACGCGCTGGCCAGCGGCGAGCGCTACGGGTTGGAGTATCGCGTGCAGCATCACGACCAACGCTGGATATGGGTGTGGGACACCGGCGTCATCGTGCGCGCCGCGGACGGCCAGGTGGTGCGCGCCGTCGGCAGCGCGATCGACATCAGCGCGCGGCGTCAGGCGGAAGAGGACGCGCGCGAGGACGACGCGCGCAAAGATCGCTTCCTCGCCACACTGGCGCACGAGCTGCGCAATCCGCTCGGTCCGATTCGCAACTCGGCGGCCGTCCTGCGGCTGATCGGGCCGGCGGAAGATCGCGTCGCGCGTGCCTGCTCGACCATCGAGCGTCAGGTGCAGCACATGACGCGCCTCATCGACGACCTGCTCGACGTGTCGCGCATTACGCACGGACACGTCCAGTTGCGCGTCGAGCGCGTCGGGTTGGCCGATCTGGTGCGGCAAGCGATCGATCAGGCGCGGCCGCTGATCGACGCCAAGGGCCAGCATCTCGCCGTCTCGCTGACCGACGCCCCGCTGCAGCTCGACGCGGATCCGGTGCGCGTCGTGCAAGTGATCACCAATCTGCTCAACAATGCCGCCAAATACACCGAGCCGCACGGCGAGATCCGCCTGAGCAGCGAGCAGGTCGGCGGCGAAGCGGTGATACGCGTGCGCGACAACGGCATGGGCATTGCGCCGGATCTGCTGCCGAAGGTCTTCGACATGTTCGTGCAGGGCAAGAGCGCCGCCGCGCACGTCGAAGGCGGGTTGGGCATCGGCCTGACGTTGGTGCGCGAGCTGGTCGTGTTGCACGGCGGACGCGTCGAGGTGCGCAGCGGCGGGGTCGGGCAGGGCGCCGAGTTCATCGTCACGCTGCCGGCGGCGTGCGCGACCGCCGTCGCCGCCGATGCGCTGCCGGCGCCGCTTGCGGCCACCGCGACGCGCGCGCTGCGTATCCTGATTGTCGAAGACAATGCCGACGCGGCGGAGAGCTTTACGTTGCTGCTCGAGCTGGCGGGCCATCAGGTGCGCAGCGCGCCGGACGGCGTCGGCGGCGTTGCGCTGGCATTGGAGCTGGTGCCGGACATCGCCTTCATCGACATCGGCTTGCCGGGCATCGACGGCTTCGAGGTCGCGCGCCGCATGCGCGCCCATCCGGCCTTGCAGGCGAGCGTGCTGGTGGCGCTGTCCGGCTACGGACAAGCCGAGGATCAACGCCGCGCCCGCGACGCTGGCTTCGACCATCACTTGACAAAGCCGGTCGATTTCCAGCGCGTGCGCCAACTGCTGGCGCAACCCGACGACGGCCACGCACCGGCCCATCCGCTCTTGCACTGAGCGCATGGCGCCCGGCGCCATCCGCGCCGCGGTGTCGTCGCGCGGCCTTTACACACCACAGCGCGGTGTGTCGGCGCGCGTCTTTTACATTCTACGTGCAGTCAACCTTACCGCTGAGTCCCACGTCAGTGCGTTCGACAACCCAGTATCCCTCCGAGTCGTCCTGGCACGGCCACTGCAACGACGCGTGCATCACATTTCATGCAGATCCCTGCCGGGAGGAGCCCAAATATGAAAACGCGCAGCAAAGCGCAGTCGAAGGTGAAACGAACGAGCAAAATCGTGAAGACCCGAGCGAAGCGGGCGGTGTCCCGGTTGCGCAGTGCCGCAGGCACGCGCAGCACGGCATCGCGCGCGCGCAGCCTCGCACCGCGCGATGCGATCACGTTTTTGAAAGAGGACCACAAGCGGCTGCGCGCCCTGTTGGAGTCTCTGCAGGCGGCGCAGAGCGCCGAACGGCGTGCCAAGGCCATCGAACAAACTGAGGCGGCGCTGAAGTTGCACACCAAGCTGGAGGAGGAATTCTTCTATCCAGCCTTCCGCGAAGCTGCCGCTAACAAGCGCGACCGGCAAATGTTCTACGAAGCCACTGAGGAACATCACACGGTCGACGTCGTCCTGCCGGAAGTGAAGCAGGCGTCGTATGAGCCGGACGTCTTTGCCGCCCGCGCCAAAGTGCTCAAGGAGTTGGTCGAGCACCACATCAAGGAAGAGCAGGACGAGCTGTTCCCGCGCGCCCGCAAGCTGCTGCCGGCGGCGGAGTTGAAGGAAATCGGGCTACGCATGGCCGAACGCCAGCACGCTGCCGCCAAACCGGCGGGTGCGTTGCAGGCGATGGGCGCCATGATCGGCCTGGGGAGCTGACGACGGCGCATGGCAGTACCCGCCGTGCAAAAGACTGCCGCTCCCGCGGTCGCCCCGGCTGTCTGGCCGGGGCGACCAGCTCCCCTTGGTGCCACATTCGACGGCGAGGGGACCAACTTCGCGCTGTTCTCGGAGGTCGCGGAACGGGTCGAGCTGTGTCTGTTCGACGACGACGGTAATCAAACCAGCGTCGATCTCCCCGAGGTCACCGGTTACTGTTGGCACGGCTATCTGCCGGAGATCGGTCCCGGCCAACGCTACGGCTATCGCGTGCATGGGCCGTGGGCGCCTGAGCAAGGGCAGCGCTGCAATGCCGCCAAGCTGCTGCTCGACCCGTACGCGCGCGCCGTCGATGGCGAGATCGATTGGTCGCCGGCCGTGTTTCCGTATGCATTCGGCGACGAAGAGGCGCGCAATGAAGAAGATAGCGCGCCGCACGTCCCCAAGGCCGTGGTCACCGACGGACGCTTTGACTGGGGCGATGATCGGCCGCCCGCGACAGCGCTGCACGATACCGTCGTGTACGAGCTGCACGTCAAAGGCTTCACGGTGCGACATCCGAAGATTCCGCAGTCATTGCGCGGTACCTATGCGGGGCTGGCCCATCCGGCGGCAATCGAGCATTTGACCTCGCTTGGCGTCACGGCGGTCGAGCTCATGCCGGTACACGAGTTCGTGCATGACGCGCATCTGGTCGATCGCGGCCTGCGCAACTACTGGGGCTACAACTCGATCGGCTTCTTCGCGCCGCACGGCGACTATGCGGCGAGCGGGCGGCGCGGCGAGCAGGTCGCCGAGTTCAAGAGCATGGTCAAGGCGCTGCACGCCGCCGGCATCGAGGTGATTCTCGATGTCGTCTACAACCACACCGCCGAAGGCAACCACCTAGGCCCGATGTTGTCGCTCAAGGGAATCGACAACGCCGCGTACTACCGGCTGGTCGCCGACGGTCCACGCCACTACTTCGACACCACCGGCACGGGCAACAGCCTCAACATGCGCCATCCGCACGTGCTGCAGCTGATCATGGACTCGCTGCGCTACTGGGTTGAAGAGATGCATGTCGACGGCTTCCGATTCGACCTTGCCGCGACGTTGGCGCGCGAGCTGCACGAAGTCGACCGACTGGCGGCGTTCTTCGACCTGGTGCAGCAGGATCCGGTGGTCAGCGCGGTGAAGCTGATCGCCGAGCCGTGGGACGTCGGCGACGGCGGATATCAGGTCGGTAACTTTCCACCCCTGTGGTCGGAGTGGAACGGCAAGTATCGCGACGTCGTGCGCGACTTCTGGCGCGGTGAGCCGGCGACGCTGGGTGAGTTCGCGGCGCGGCTGAGCGGCAGCGCTGATCTCTACGCCACGACCGGGCGGCGGCCCTACGCGAGCATCAATTTCGTCACCGCGCACGACGGCTTCACCCTGCGCGATCTGGTGTCGTTCAACGACCCGCACAACGAAGCCAACGGCGAAGGCGGCACCGACGGAGAGCACAACAACCGTGCGTGGAACTGCGGCGCCGAAGGCGAGACCACCGACGCCGATGTGCTGGCGTTGCGCGCCCGCCAGCAACGCAATTTCCTGGCGACGCTGTTCCTCTCGCAAGGCGTGCCGCATCTGCTCGCCGGCGACGAGCTGGGCCGTACGCAAGGCGGCAACAACAATGGGTACTGTCAGGACAACGAAATTTCGTGGCTCGATTGGGAGAATGCCGACGCCGATCTGTACGCCTTCACCCGGCGCCTGATCATGCTGCGCCGCTCCCATCCGGTGTTTCGCCGCCGCGGCTGGTTTCAAGGGCGCGCGGCGCCGGGGCGCGGCATCACCGACATAGCCTGGTTCACTCCGGACGGCGTCGAGATGGCCGAAGAGAATTGGCGCGAAGGCTTTGCGCGCAGCGTCGGCCTCTATCTCGACGGCGGCTCGATTGCCGCGCTGACGCCGCGCGGTGAAGCGATCGTCGACGATCGCTTCTATGTGCTCTGCAACGCCCACCACGAGCTGCTCGACTTTACTCTGCCGCATGCGGATTGGGGGCGGAGGTGGTCGCTGGTGATCGACACCGCGTCACCGGTCGTCGACCTGCCGGTCGGTCGCGTGCTGCGTCCGGGCGATCAAGTGCCCGTCGAGGGGCGTGCCGTCGTCGTGCTGCGCTGCGCGCGGCAAAAGGAGGATGGATGGTCGAATACCGAATGACGGGCGTTCTCGAGCTCGCTCAAACGGATCACGAGCACATCTTGGCGCTGTTCGTGCGCCTCTTGGAGGCCGATACCCCAGCGCTGCGTCGCCAGTTGACCAGCACGCTGGCGCGCGAGCTGCAGTGCCATGCCGCCACCGAAGCCGCGACGTTGTACGCCGCCCTGCGCGAGCTGCCCGGTGCAGGTGACTTGATGGCCGACGCGGCGGCCGAGCACGACGAAGTGCGCGAAGCGCTCGACGATCTTGTGGCCACAGCGCCGGACGATCCGACCTGGGGCGAAATGCTGGCGGCGCTGCGCACGCGTGTCGAGCAGCACATCGAGACCGAAGAAGGCGAGATTTTCAGCGTGGCCGAAGAGCTGCTCAGCGCCGCGCGGCTGCTCGAGCTCGGCGACGCCTTCTCCCGCTTGGCCCGCCAGGCATCGGCAGGATCAACTAGTCTCGCTGGTCATCCTTACATGCGAGCTCCAGCCCTGCGTGCCGCGGTTCCGTACCTCCGTATCTGACCGGGTGGCACGCCGCTCGCATTCTGTCCTCGTCGCGATGCCGGAACGACATCGCCGCGCGTGTCGTGACGACCGCATGAGACGAGGAGCTTTCCATGAGACGAGGAGCTTTCCAATGAGTGGTGCCATCGATAAGGCCAAGGGTCGCGTGAAGGAAGCTGTCGGCGCGCTGACCGACGATCACAAGCTGCGCCGCGAAGGACGCGTCGACCAGGCTGCCGGCAAGGTCAAGGATACGACGGACAAAGTGGTCGACCGCGTCAAGAACGCGCTGAAAGACTGATGCAATCCGCGGCGTCGTCCCTAGACGTCGGTGTGGAAGAGCCGTGCGGCCTCGGGCCGCACGGCCAACCACGTCGACGCTCGCTCCTCATCGTCGACGACGACGCGTCGGTCGCCGATGGGCTGGCGTTTTTGGTGACAGGCGAAGGCTACGACGTCGAGATCGCCGCAGACGCAAACGCCGCCGCGCAGGTGCTCGACCGGCGCCGCTTCGACGCCGTGCTGACCGATCTCTCCATGCCAGGCGGTGGTCGGCGTTGGTTGGCGCGCCTGCGCGCGACTCGACCGCACATGACCGTTGTCGTCATCACCGCGCTCGAGGCCGAAGCGGCAGTGTTTGCCACAGTGTTTGCCACCTCTGCTCACCTCGCTGACGCGGTGCTGGGAAAACCGGTGGAAGCCGGCGTACTCTTCGACCTGCTCGACAATTTCCTCCCCGTCGTGCGCGCCTAAAGCGACGCGACACCCGCGCCGCGTCTCGTGCCTCACGGCCGGCAGACTGCCAGGCAGGCGGTACGGATTACCGACGCGTGCAGCTGCCATGGCATGATTTACAAGTGACGGAGCGGGCAGCGTTTTCGGGCTGTAGGAATGATCGTGGCCCGAAAGCTGCTTTGGACGCCGTGACACGATGGAACAGATCGAGACGATCGCCGGCGCACATGGCGGTCGACAACCCGCCCTGGCCGGAGTTCGCATCTTGCTCGTCGAAGACGATTTGCTCAGTCAAGAAGCCTTGGCTTTGGTGCTCGCGGCGCACGGCGCGGTGGTCGATTGTGCCGCTGCGGCCCCTCAGGCGATAGCGCGGTTGGAGCACGCCGCGCCGCACGTCATCATCAGCGACATCGGCCTGCCGGGGGTTGACGGCTACGATTTGATACGCCGCGTGCGCCATCGCGAGGCGGCGCGCGGCGAGCGTATTGCGGCGTTGGCCATCAGCGGATTTTGCGATGTCGGCACCAGGCGCGCGCAGGCGGCGGGATTCGACGCCTTCCTGAGCAAACCGGTCGACATCGAGACCTTGGTGGCGCGTGTGCGCCGGTTGGTGGGCGCGTGACGGCTTGTACCGCCGTCGCGCCCTCCCATAGAGAGGCTGCCGATATGCCGCATGCCCTGGTGGTGGAAGACGATCGCGCTGCGCTCGACGCGCTGCTCGAGTTGGTGGAGCAACAGGGCTTTTCAGTGCGCGGCGAGACCACGCTGGTCGAAGCGCGGCGCGCCTTGCAGGACCGGACGGCAGACCTGTTGCTGGTCGATCTGACGCTGCCGGACGGCAGCGGGCTCGAGCTGATCGATGACGCGGCGGCCATCGGCGCGCAGGTCGTGCTGATCACCGGCAACGCCAGTGTCGACACCGCCGTCGAGGCATTGCGGCGCGGCGCGACGGACTACCTCACGAAGCCGCTCGATCTGGCGCGTCTGACCACCATTCTCGCCAACCTCGCGCGGACGCGCGAGCTGCGTGAGGAGATCGGCTCGCTGCGCGGTGCGCTGCGCAAGCTCGGCCGCTTCGGCCCGCTGGTCGGCGCCAGCGAGTCGATGGGCAACGTCTACGACCTGATCACACGCGTTGCGCCGACCGATGCCACGGTGTTCATCATCGGCGAAAGCGGCACCGGCAAAGAGGTCGTGACGCAGGCCGTGCATGAGCTCAGCCGCCGTCGCAAGGGGCCGTTCGTACCGGTGAACTGCGGCGCCATCTCGCCGAACCTGATCGAGAGCACGCTGTTCGGTCACGAGAAAGGCAGCTTTACCGGCGCCGAGAAGCTGCATCGCGGCGTCTTCGAGCAGGCGGCCGAGGGGACGTTGTTCCTCGACGAGGTCACCGAGATGCCGCTGGAGCTGCAGGTCAAGCTGCTGCGCGTCCTGGAGACCGGCACGACGACGCGCATCGGCGGCGAAAAAGCGGTCGCGGTCGACGTGCGCGTCGTCGCGGCGACCAATCGCGACCCCGAAGCGGCGGTGCGCGAAGGCAAGTTGCGCGAGGATCTGTGGTACCGCCTCAACGTATTCCCCATTCCGCTGCCGCCGCTGCGCCAGCGGCGCGGTGACATCACCTTGCTGGCGAATCATTTCCTCGCCGAACTCAACGCCACCAACGGCAGCAACAAACGTTGGGGCGATACGGCGCTGGCGGCGCTGGAAAGCTACCCGTGGCCGGGCAATGTGCGCGAGCTGAAGAACCTGGTGCACCGCGCCTACATCCTGGCGGACCAGGAGATCGATGCGGCGTGTCTGCCGACGCTGCCGAGCGCGGCGGAGATTGCCGCGCGCGCGCCCGACGATGGCGGCGCCGTGTTGCAGGTGCGGGTTGGCGCCAGCGTCGCCGACGTCGAGAAGCGCCTGATCTACGCGACGCTGGAGCAGGTCTCGGGCAACAAGCAAAAGGCGGCCGAGATCCTCGGCGTCAGTCTGAAGACGTTGTACAACCGACTGTCGGCGTACAAGGCCGAGTGATGGCGTCACTCGACGAGGCGCTGCTGGCGGCGCGCATGCGCGCCTTGTCGGCCTTCGCGCCGGGCTACTTCCACGATCTGAAGGGTCCCCTGAACACCATCATCCTGCGCCTCGAGTTGCTGCGCGCCGCGCCCGTCGGCTCGCCCGACGACAAACGGCGCGCGTCGGTCGGCGCCATCGAGGAGCAGGTGCGGCGGCTCGACCGCATGTTGCAGTCGTGGCTCGACTACACGGCCCCGGCGCCGCCGCGTGACGCGCGCCTCGACCTGCGCGACTTGGTCCAGGACGTCGTCGCGTTGGTGAGCCCGTTGGCGCGCAAGCAGCGTCTCGACTTGTCGATGACGCTGCCCGACGAGCCCATGCCCATCGCAGCCCCGACCGATGCGATGGTCACGGTGGTACTCGACTTGGTTCGCCAGGCCGCGCACGGCCTCGACCCCGGTGCCGCGCTCAGCGTGACCCTCGAGCGCGAGGGCGGCAACGCCCGGCTCACGGTGCGCGGGCGCGACCTCGACGCTGCCGAGACGATGTTGGCGGCGCGTGTCGCCAGCGCTGCCGGCGGCACGTGCGCGCTGACCAGCGACGCGCGCGGGCGCGGCGTCGTGCTGCACGTCCCACGCGCCGCTTGAGCCAGACGCCAACCGTCCGTGTAAGTCTTGCACGCGGTTGGTAGCAACGTCCGCTGAGAGCGCGGCAAATGGAATCGGGGCCGGCGCGAACTGATACCGGCACGCTTGGCGCGGTTCTTTCTTCTGCGCTCGGCCATGACTTACGCCAACCGCTATTCCGCAATCGTCGACACGCCGCGCATGGCCGGGTTCCCCGAGGAGCAGCTGCCGCCGGCGATCCTCCACCCGATCCAGTACCGCGACATTTGGTCCGGCACTGGCCATTCGCCGGAGCGCGAGCTCGCCTCGGCGGTGATCGATCGCGCCGCGACCGACCTGCGCATCTATCGATATGCGCGGCGAGCGCGTCATCAGCGGCTGTACATGCAGGCCTATCAGTGGGTGCAGTCGAACGACACCTCCTGGGCGTTCGCTTTCCTGTCGATCTGCCACGCGCTCGGCTTCTCGCCTGAAGCGTTGCGCGAGCGGCTGCTCGACGTCAGCGAGCCGATGCGCGAACGCGAAGCCGCGTAGGCGCGCACAGGCGGGCGTTGCTAGCGCGGCACCAGGCGTCGTAGCTCGTTCAGCAGGATGCCGGGATCGACCGGCTTGGCGAGATGCTCGACGAAGCCCGCGTCCAGCGCGGCCTCGCGGTCTTCGCGGCTGGCATAGCCTGAGATCGCGATGGCCGGCACGGCGCCGAACTGGCTGCGCACCGAGCGCATGAGATCGAGGCCTGTGCCGCCGGGCATGCCGATGTCGCTGACGATCACGTCGGGGACGCGGCGCGCCAGGGCGGCGAGTGCGGCGGTGGCAGACTCGGCAGGCGTGACGCGCGCGCCGTTCACTTCCAGCGCCAGACACAGACCTTCGCGCGTGTCGGCATCGTCGTCGACGACGAGGACGTGCAAGCCGGCGAGATCTTCCGGCAGCTCGTCCCAGCCGCCGACCCGCGGCCGGCTCGGCTCGACCGCTGGCGCTGGCGCCTCTTGTAGCGGCAGACAGATCCGAAACGTCGAGCCCCGTCCGGGACCATCGCTGAGCGCTTCAACGGTGCCGCCGTGGCGCTCGACGAGGTGTTTGACGATCGACAGGCCCAGCCCGAGACCGCCGTGCGCGCGCGCGTCGCTCTCGTCGGCCTGGCGGAAGCGGTCGAAGACGTGCGGCAGAAATTCCGCCGCCATGCCGACGCCGGTATCGGCGACGTCGATGCACGCCAAGCCGTCGCGCGGGCAGACGCTGACCGCGATCTCCCCGCCGCCCGGCGTGAACTTGAGCGCATTGGTGAGCAGGTTGGTCATGACCTGCATCAACCGTTTCGCGTCGCCGCGTACCGTCCCGCCGAGCGGCTGATGCGCGACGCGCAGGGCGATCCCTTTGCCGGTTGCGGCAGGGCGCGCGTTGTCGATTGCCGTGCGCAACACCGCTTCGACGTCGAGCAGCTCGTTTTCCAGACTCAACTTGCCGGAGACGATGCGCGACACATCGAGCAAATCGTTGATCAACTGCGCCTGGGCGTGGACGTTGCGCTCGATCGTATCCAGCGCGCGGCTGAGCTGAGCCGCATCGAGGCTGCCGCGGCGCAACATCGCCAGCCAGCCGACGATGGCGTTGAGCGGCGAGCGCAGCTCGTGTGACAGCACGGCGAGAAACTGATCCTTGGCGATGTTGGCCGATTCGGCCGCTTGCTGCGCCGCTTGCGCCGCTGCCGTGGCGGCTTCGGCGCGGACGCGCGCGTCGTGCTCGTCGGCCATCGTTCTGCGGTCGCTGACGTCGCGGAAGACCAGCACCACGCCCATGATGGCGCTGCCGCCATCGCGGATCGGCGCGCCGCTGTCGTCGATCGGGTGCTCGCGGCCATCGCGCGCGATCAGCACCGTGTGATTGGCGAGGCCGACGATGGTGCCTTCGCGCAGCACCTTGGCGACCGGGCTCTCGACCGTGGCCCGCGTCGTTTCGTTGACGATGCGGAACACGCGGTCGAGATGCTCGCCCGCCGCCTCGCTGTCGGTCCAGCCGGTGAGTTGCTGGGCGACCGGGTTCATGAAGACGATGCTGCCGCGTGCGTCGGTGGCGATGACCGCGTCGCCGATACTGCGCAACGTGGTGCGCAAGCGCTCCTCGCTCTCGCGCAGCCGATATGACACGGCGAGCCGCTCGCGACCGCTCAGGTTCAGCGCCAAAATGCCGAGCAGCAGCATGCCGAGCGCGCCGAGGGCGCCGACCATCAACAGGTCGGCCAGACGGTGGCGTTGCTGGGCGCGTTGCGCCAAGCGCGCATTCAGCTGCGTGCGTTCCGCCGCCTCCAGCTCATCGATCAGGGTGCGGATGCGATCCATCGTCAAGCGGCCGACATTGGTCGCGACCATCA
>Ga0265339_10000409_pt1 | contig 33837 bp, 25 predicted proteins | sample 4CB219metaG_FD_202085 | JGI IMG/M metagenome (GOLD analysis project Ga0265339, IMG submission 202085) | Rhizosphere microbial communities from Carex aquatilis grown in University of Washington, Seatle, WA, United States - 4-CB2-19 metaG | ecosystem: Host-associated > Plants > Roots >... | reverse complement strand
CGATCACCGGCGGACGGCGGATTTTGCCGCGTTTGCGCAGGCGATGGCGGGGCACACAAACAAGGCGGCGAGTCTGCGCGATGCGGGGACGGCTCCGGCGATTCTGCTGGTGGGCGGGAATCCGACGGAGGAGCATCCGCTGCTGGCGTGGCAACTGCGGACGAATGTGCGGCTGAATCGGGCGCGGCTATACGTCGTGAATCATCGGACAATCAAGCTGGAGCGGCAGGCGAAGGCAACCCAGGGCGTGCCGCCGAACGGATACAAAGATTTGACCGCGCTGCTTGACAAGCAGGCCGGCGATTTTGCGCGCGCGGTGATGGCGGAGGAGCAACTGCTGGTGGTGTTTGGCGAGGAGTTCCGCGGGACGCAGTTGAAGCAGCTTGTGGAGTGGGGATTGGAGCGCGGCAATGTGCGTTTTGCGTACCTGGGGGATCATGCGAATTCGCGCGGTGCGGCGGATATGGGCGTGCTGCCCGATCTTCTGCCTGGGTATGTGCCGGTGAATGCGCCGGGGGCGTTTGCCGAGGAGTATGCGGGTATGCCACAGACGGCGGGGATGACGATGCCGGAGATGCTGAAGGCGGCGCGCGAGGGGAAGCTGGGGGCGCTGCTGGTTGTGGGCGCGAATCCGCTTAAGGATGAGACGGCGGGCGCGAATGGCGCGTTTCTGATTGTGCAGGATTTGTTTTTGACGGAGACGGCGGCGCAGGCGGATGTGGTGTTTCCGGCGGCAAGTTTGTATGAGAAGACGGGCACGGTGACCAACACGTTTGGCGATGTGCAACTGGTGAAGAAGGCGGCGGACCGGCCGGGCGTGCGAACCGATTTCGAGATCCTGGTTCGGCTGGCGGCGGCGATGGACGCGGATGTGAAGGCGCTGGTGCCGTTTGGGCCGCGCGGCGTACACGCGGACCTGGGACAGACGCGAGGGGCGCAGTCCGGCGAAGCGGACCGGCACGCCGTGTGGCTGTCGGCCCAGGGGCTGGAGCCGAAACTGAGCCCGTTCGACCCGCTGGCGGTGCTGGATGAGATTGAGCGGCTGGCGCCTGCTTACAAGCTGGACCGGGCGAATCTGTTATCAGGAAACGATGTGAAGACGGAGCCGGGATTTGTGCCGGTTTCCGCGCTGACGGGAAAGCGTGAGGACCTGGTTGATGCGACGCACGACGGGCTGTTCTCGTCAGGGACGCTGGGGCGGTACAGCACGTATTTGCGGGAGATTGAAGAGCACCAGGTGGAGCAGATGACGGAGACGGCGGCGGGGTGAGGCGCGGCGCCTCGACTGATCCGCAGATCCTTCGCTGCGCTCAGGATGACAAATTCTTTGGAGTAGGTATTGATAAGAGAGGCTGAATTCAAGTGTCGATTTTGCAATTTGTAATCTGGAGCCTGCTCAAGGTCATCGTGGTGATAGTGGTGCTGCTGCTTGGCGTCGCCTACACGGTGCTGCTGGAGCGCAAGCTTGTGGGGCGGATCCAGAACCGCTGGGGACCGAGCCGGGTGGGGCCGTTCGGGCTGTTACAGCCGCTGGTGGATGGGGCGAAGAATTTTCTGAAAGAAGACATCATCCCCGCGGGGGTGTACCGGCCACTGTACCTGCTGGCGCCGATCCTCTCGCTGGGCTGCGCGATGATTTCAATCGCGGTGGTTCCGTTCGGCTCGCCGGAGATCGCCACTCAAGGCGGATTCCGTTTCTTCCAGGTATCGGACGTGAACATCGGGCTACTGGTGGTTATGGGGATCACGTCGATTGGCGTGTATGGGATTGCGCTGGCGGGGTGGTCGTCGAACAACAAGTACTCTCTGCTGGGGTCGCTGCGCTCTTCGGCGCAACTGATCAGCTACGAACTGGCGCTGGGCTTGTCGCTGGTGGGCGTGGTGCTGAGGGCCGGCTCGCTGAACCTGCGGAACATTGTCGAAATCCAGGCCACGCACGGCATTCTTACCTGGAACATTTTCGGGGGGCTGCAATTCATTGCGTTCTTTATTTACCTGATGGCGGCGTACGCGGAGACCAACCGCTCGCCGTTCGATTTGCCTGAAGCGGAGAGCGAACTGGCGGCCGGTTATCACACCGAGTACAGCTCAATGAAGTTCGCCATGTTTTTCATGGCCGAGTACGCCAACATGATCACGGTGGGCTGCGTGGCCACACTACTCTTCCTGGGCGGATGGACGAGCCCGTTCGGCGATCTCATCGGGCCTTCGCAGAGCATGTTTGCCAATGTGGTGTTTCCCATCTTCTGGTTCGTGCTCAAGGTTTTCAGTTTTCTGTTTCTTTACGTCTGGGTGCGCGGGACGCTTCCGCGCTTCCGCTACGATCAACTGATGAATTTCGGCTGGCGGTTCTTGTTGCCGCTGGCAATCCTGAACATTGTGGGCACCAGCCTGTGGTACGCGTACCGGCACTGATCGAAGTGGCGAAGGGCGCGCCTCAGGGGCTAAAGCCCCCGATCTTTTTTTGCGAAGCTTTCGGCACGACTGAAGTCGTGCCCTTTCAAAACGTGACCTTCGCCACACGATCACGGGCGAGAGTATCTGCTCGGTGGCTCGGTTACAATCGGAGAGGTTTCCTAAAGCGAATTCTGCTTTGCGGCCTCCCTACAATCGGCGAGCGATAAGGCTTGCTGCCTGATGCACGTGACGGAACGATGCACCTGATTCTCTTTTTCGTGTTTGGCGGATTGTGCCTGGCAGGGGCGGTGAACCTCCTGCTGCAGAGTCATCCCATCAACAGCGCTCTGTCGCTGGTGGTGGTGATGAGCTCGCTGGCGGTGCTCTACCTGATGCTGGGCGCGGAGTTTCTGGCTGCAGCGCAGATCATTGTGTATGCCGGCGCCATCATGGTGCTGTTTGTGTTTGTGGTGATGCTGCTGAACGCGGGGCGCGAGGAGCGCACCATGGGCAGCCGGGCAGCGAAGGTGGTTGGGTTCCCGGCAGTCGCCGTGGTGCTGGCGGTGATTGCGACGACGATTTTGAAGGCGCAGGGGTTGGGCACTGCATCCTTGAGCGATCCCATCACTTCAACGGAGGATCTGAGCCGCGTGCTCTTTCACGAGCTGCTGCTTCCGTTTGAGGTGACGTCAGTGCTGATCCTGATTGCAATCCTTGGGGCGGTTGCGCTGGCACGTTCAAGCGATGGGGAACGGAGGGCGAGCAAATGATTCCGATCTCCTGGTACCTGCTGCTGAGCGCGACCCTGTTCTGCCTGGGGATGGTGGGATTCCTGATCAAGCGCAACGTGATCACGGTGTTCATGTCGATTGAGCTGATGCTGAACGGCGTGAATCTTTCATTTGTGACGTTCGCCCACATGTGGCACAAGGTGAACGGACAGATTTTTGTTTTCTTTGTGATGGTGGTGGCGGCGGCTGAAGCGGCCGTGGGACTGGCCATTATCATCGCCATCTTCCGCGCGCGCGGCACGCTGGCCGTGGACCGCATTGACCTGATGAAACTATGAGCTTTCAGCAAATGATCACGGTTGCACTTCATCACGGATTCATCTTCCTGCCGAAGCTCTGGCTGATTCCGCTGCTGCCTTTTGCAGGATTCCTGATCAATGGAATCCTGGGCGCGCGGTTGCCGAAGTGGGTGGTGACGGCGGTTGGGCTGATTGCGCCCGCGTGGTCGTTCGGGCTGGTAGCGATTGCCGCGGTGACGGTCATAACGCAGGGACCGCGCGTGCTTCCGATGGCGGAAGACCTGGGCTCCTGGATTTCAGCGGGCTCGCTCCACGTAGACTTCCGCTTCGTTCTCGACCAGCTTTCGCTGACCATGCTTCTGATCGTCACGGGCGTGGGCTTCCTGATCCACGTTTACTCCGTCGGCTACATGCACAGCGAGAAGGGCTACTGGCGCTACTTCGCTTACCTGAACCTGTTCCTGTTCTTCATGACGCTGCTTGTTCTCGCCGGCAACGTGCTGCTGATGTTCGTGGGCTGGGAGGGCGTGGGGCTGGCGTCGTACCTGCTGATCGGGTTCTGGTACCAGAAGACGACGGCGGCGGATGCGGGCAGAAAGGCATTCGTGGTCAACCGCATCGGCGACTTCGGATTCCTCATCGGCATTTTCCTGCTGCTCGGGAACTTCGGCTCGCTCGATTTTGCGGACATTGCCGCCAAGCTGGCGATGAACCCTGGCTGGGCCGGCGGAATCCTGACCACGATTTGCATTTGCCTTCTCATTGGCGCCGCGGGCAAGAGCGCGCAGTTGCCGCTGTATGTGTGGCTGCCGGACGCGATGGAAGGCCCCACGCCGGTATCAGCTTTGATCCACGCGGCCACCATGGTGACGGCCGGCGTGTACATGATTGCGCGAACGCATTTCCTGTTTGACCGCTCGCCGGCGGCGATGACGGTGGTGGCGATTGTGGGCGCGGCGACGGCGATTTTTGCCGCGACCATCGGGTTGGTGCAGACCGACATCAAGCGCGTGCTGGCCTACTCGACCATCTCGCAGCTTGGGTACATGTTTCTGGGATGCGGCGTGGCGGCGTACTCGGCGGCCATTTTCCACCTGATGACGCACGCATTCTTCAAGGCCCTGCTGTTCCTTGCGGCGGGCTCAGTGATTCACGGGCTGGGCGGCGAGCAGGATCTGCGGCGCATGGGCGGGTTGTGGAAGAAGATGCCGGTGACCTTCTGGACGATGACCGCGGCGGTGCTGGCGATTGCAGGCTTCTTCCCGTTCGCCGGATTCTTTTCAAAGGACGCGATCCTGTACGCGGCGTTTCTCTCCGGCACGAACGGCAAAATCTTCTGGGCGGTGGGGTTGTTCACTGCCCTGCTGACATCTTTTTACATGTTTCGGTTGTGGTACCTGGCGTTTCTGGGCAAGCCGCGCAGCCCGGAAGTGCACGCGCATGAGAGCGGATGGTCGATGCTGGTGCCGCTGGTGATACTCGGAATCCTGTCAGTATGCGGCGGATGGATTGGCGCGGGACGCATGGGCGCGTGGCTGGCGCCTTCAGTGGGCGCGCACACGGTGGAGGCCGCCAACAACAATCTGGAAATATACCTCAGCGTAATTGCGGTGGCGGTTGCGGCGCTGGGCTGGCTGATTGCGCACCTGCTGTATCGCGAGGGATCGAAACGCGCCGAACAGCTTGCCTCCACTTTTTCCGCGCCGTACAGGCTTCTGCTGCACAAATACTGGGTGGACGAACTGTATAGCAAGGCGATCGTCAAGCCGCTGCTGGCGATTTCGCGCTTTGTGCTGGAGTGGATTGTGGAGTACGCGATCCTGGGCGGGCTGGCCTGGCTGCTCTCAGGGAGTGCGGTGTTTGGCGGCGCGGTGTTGCAGCGGTGGCAATCGGGGAACCTGCGGTCGTATGCGGCCTGGCTGGCGGCTGGAGCTGCAGTGCTGCTGGTGTTTGCGCTGGCTCCGTACTTCCTGGGCGCCTACGGAATCAACGTGAAATGGGCGGGATGGTGAGACGATGAGCCATATCAACCAATCGATTCTCTCCTGGATCCTGCTTGTGCCGCTGATTGGGGCGCTGTTGGTGGCAATCCTGCCCGATCGCAGCAAGCTACCAGCGTGGCTTGCGCTGGGGACGACGCTGTCGACGTTTGGACTGACGCTGCATTTACCGGCGCACTTCATCGCGGGGCAGCCGGGATTCCAGTTTGAGATCAACCAGCGCTGGATCGAGCTGGGCGCGAGCGGCCAGGGAATCTTCTATCACGTGGGATTGGACGGGCTGAGCCTCTGGCTGGTGGTGCTGAGCGGGCTGCTGGGCCCGGTGGGCGTGCTGGCAAGCTTGAACGCGATCAAGGAACGCAGGAAGGTGTTTTATTCGCTGTTCCTGGTGCAACAGACGGCGATGATCGGCGTGTTTGTGGCGCTGGACCTGATGCTCTACTACGGCTTCTGGGAGCTGACGCTGGTGCCGATGGCGGTGCTGATTGCCATGTACGGGCGGAAGGATGGGGTGAAGGCCGCGACCAGGTTTTTCCTGTTCACGTTTATTCCTTCAGCGCCGCTGCTGGTGGCAATTCTATGGCTCTATGCCAGGACCGGGACCTTCGATTTCACGCAGCTTCAGAGCCTGATTACGGCGGGCGCGCTGCCCGCGGGAGCGCTGTTCTGGGTGGCGCTGGCGTTTCTGGCGGCGTTCGCGGTAAAGGTGCCGGTGTTTCCGCTGCATGGATGGCTGGCTGACAGTTTCAGCGAAGCTCCGGTAGCGTTGTCGATGGTAATTGCGGGCAAGCTGGGAATCTATTCGCTGCTGCGATTTCACGTGGGGCTCTTCCCTGCCCAGGTAAAGCAGGTGGCTCCGGTACTGATTGTGCTGACGGTGATCGGAGTTCTCTATGGCGCATGCCTGGCGCTGGTGCAGCGCGACTTCTGGAAGCTGATTGCGTTTGCCACGGTGAGCCACTTCAGCCTGATCACGCTGGGCATTTATGGGCTTACCTTCACGGGACGCGACGGTGCGATTTACCAGACCATTGCCGAAGGCGTGATTGAAGGCGCGCTGTTTGTGCTGCTGGGGGTGCTGGACACGCGCTACTCGACCAGCCAGATTGCCAGCTACGGCGGAGTGGCGGCGCGGCTGCCGCGGACCGCGAGCTTTTTTGTGATCACGATTCTGGCCATGGCGGGACTGCCGCTGCTGAACGGGTTTGTGGGCGAATTCCTGATCCTGTCGGGCACGTTTACGGGCGTGAGCAGGAGCTGGGCCGTGGTGGCGGCCATCACGGTGATCCTGGGCGCGGCTTACGTGCTGTGGCTTGTGCAGCGGGTTTTCTACGGGCCGGAGAGCCCCATGGCGGCAACACAGCCGGCCAAAGACTTGTCCATCAGCGAGTGGGTGGCGGTGACGCCGCTGGCTGTGCTGATGCTGGTGATGGGCGTTGCGCCCAACGTGTGGCTGCGCGATTTCCAGCAGGCGCCAGAGCCACTGCAAACGCATCCGGCGAAATACGTGGAGATGCCGCAGCCTGGCTCGAATTACGTTTCGAATCCCGCGGAGGCACGATAGATGAACCCACAGGACAGCCTTCGCATTCTGCCTGAGATTGTGCTCACGCTGACCGGCGTGCTGGTGATGCTGATCGACGCCAGCCTGCCGGTGGGCGTAGCGCGGCGTCCGCTGGGATGGGTGGCGGCGATGGGAACCACAGCGGCGCTCTGGGCCAGCGTGTGGGAACTGAACCTGGGCACAGGCACGGCGTTCTTTGGCACCGTAGAAAGCAGCCCATTCACCGTCTTCTTTCACGTGCTGATCTGCGGCATCGTGCTGGTGACTTTGCTGCTCTCAATGGACACGCTGCCCGAGGACAACCATCACCAGGGCGAGTATTACGCGCTGATGGTTTTTGGCGCGGTGGGCATGTGCCTGCTTACCAGCGCGGTGGAGCTGCTGGTAGCGTTCATTGCGCTGGAGATTTCGTCCATTTCAACTTATGTGCTGGCGGGTTATCGCAAGCAGACAGGCCGGGGACCTGAAGCGGCGCTCAAGTACTTCCTGCTGGGCTCGTTCGCCACTGCATTTTTGCTGTACGGCATCGCCATGGTGTTTGGGGCAACCGGCACCACGCAGATTTACGAGATTGCGCGGCTTGCGCCCATGGCGCAGAACCACGGCTTTGTGGTGATGGCGCTGATCCTGATGTTGGTGGGGATGCTGTTCAAGGTGTCGGCAGCGCCGTTCCACGTGTGGACGCCGGACGTCTATGAAGGCGCGCCGTCGCCGGTGGTGGCGCTGATGTCAACGGCGCCCAAGGCCGCGGTGTTTGCGCTGCTGCTGCGCGTGACTTACGAGATGCTGCCTGGGCTGCGTCCGCTGTGGCTGCCGCTGCTGTGGGTGGTGGCAGTGGCGTCAATGACCATTGGCAACCTGGCGGCGTTGCGGCAGCAGAACGTGAAGCGCATGCTGGCGTACTCGTCGATTGCGCATGCGGGATACCTGCTTGCTGCGTTTGCGGGCGCAGGGACGAGCGGCATTGCCGCGGCGGCGTTTTACACCGCAGCCTATGCCGCCATGAATGTGGGCGTTTTTGCCGTGGTGACGGTGGCCGGAGGATACGATGAGCAGTTGTCACTGGTGCGCGATTTCCGCGGGTTGATCTATCGCCGGCCGCTGGTGGGCATCCTGCTCATCTTTTTCCTCATTTCGCTGATCGGGATTCCCTTTACCAGCGGATTCTTCGGCAAGTTCTACGCGTTTTCAGCGGCGGTGGGCGGCGGCGCGGTCTGGCTGGCAATCATCGGACTGCTGAATTCCGGCGTTTCCGCCGCATACTACCTGCGGCTTGCGTTCTCCGCGGCTGAGCGGCCGGACGATTCCGACCGCCACGTGAAGATTGCCTTGCCGCAAGCCGGTGTGGCTGTAATGGCGGCGCTGGCGTTTACCACGGCGGCCACGCTGACCCTGGGAATCGCGCCCAACGTGGTGCTGCAAGCCGCGCAGACGGCGGCTCACACGTTGCAGCCACCGCCTGCTGCGAACCAGGCGCCCGAGATCAATCCCCAGCCGTTGCCGCGTCCCTAGCCACTGCCGGGATGGATTCCCTGCCGAGAATCGGAATGGGTTCTCCGCCCAGATTCACGATGAGTTTGCGGTAGAGTCCGACAGTATGGCGCTGAACCCGCGTGCTGACAAAGCGCTCCGAAACCCAGGCGCGGCCTGCCACGCCCATACGCCTGCGCAATGCCGGGTCGAGCAGGAGCCGCTCAATCGCCAAAGCCAACACCCGGGAATCCCCCGGCGGAACCAGCAGCCCGGTATGGTTGTGCCAGACTGCATCGCGCGCGCCGGTAACCAGCGTGGAGACAACAGGAACTCCGCTGGCGGCCGCTTCAAGGAGGGCGTTGGGGAACCCCTCGCGCCAGGTGGGCAGCACCATCAAGTCCATGGCGCGATAGTACGGAGCGGTCTCAGCGACAAACCCGGTGCAGAGAATCCGCGGATGCTTTTCAATGCGGGCGCGATCGGCCGGGCCCAGCGGATCTTCTGACTCGTCGAACCATCCCACGAGAAGGAGCAGGGCCTGGGGAAAGTTCTCCAGTACCTCTTCGAACGCCCGCAGGAGTTCGGGAATCCCCTTGTCGCGGGTAAGGCGGCCCACGAAGCCGATGACACCCACATCGCCGGCAATGCCAAGCCGGGTTCGCATGTCATTCGATCTGGTTTCACAGCGGGGCGCAAAGCGCTGGTTATCTACTCCCGCGCTGCTGCCGCTGCCCACCAGGCGCAGCTTGCGGCGTGGCGCGATGCCCAACGCCTGCGCCTGTGAGCGCAGGCTTTCGCTGTTGCACACCACAACGTGAGAACACGCTGCCGCGACCCACTCGGTGATCTTCAGAATCCAGTGTTGCAGACCCGAGACTGTCTCAAGGCGGAGCCCGCGCAGCACGTAGATGCGGACAGGAACGCGGCAAAGGAAACCGGCAATATTGCCCAGAAGTCCCGCTTTGGGAGTGCTGAATTCCGTCAGTACGGGACGAAGGCGGAGGAGAGCGGCGCAAAGCCGGCACACGGAGACAAGATCGGCCAGCGGCGATATTCCCCTCTTCATGGGGATGCTCACGTGCTCCACGCCTTCTTCCGCCGCGGTCTGGGTGGCCAGTGCACCGGGACCGGAGATGAGCACGACGCGGAAGCCCGCTTCGCGCAACGCTCGAAGGCGGCCGCGGAGAATCAGGCACGTTTGCGGGTGTGTAACTCCCACGACAACCAGCGGCAGCTCAAATCCACCCAAGCGCCCAAGCGGCGCGGGCGGGCAGGTTCCAAAGATACCCATGGGTAAGGCCCCAGCCTCTCCCCACTCTGCGGTGGAAAAGTGAGAGGAAATTACGACCGTACCAATATCGGACAGTACCAGATGTGACTTCCGTCACGGGGTTATGTTCACTGAACGATTACGCATGTAACTCGCACAATGAAAAGTGATTAACGTTGCGGCAGCCCTGCATTGCTTTCCCGAAATGGGGCCCTGAGCTATCTCCGCTCCGCGCGAGTTACCAAAAGAGATTAGGAAATGTATCAATATTGAACAGTTAGGGATTGTGACTCCGATCACGGGACTCTCTTCTACAAGCGATTACGCTTGTAACTCTTGCCATGGACAATCGACCCACGATTCTGCTCCTGATCCCGCACCTGGGCGGTGGCGGAGCGGAGCGCGTGATGGGGCTGCTGTCAGAGCGGTTGGATCCGGAAAAGTACAGGGTGCACCTTGGCCTGGTGACGGGAGAAAAACCGGCGTACATCCCGCTGCCCCCGAACGTCACGGTCCATGCGCTGGGCGCTCGCCGGGTCCGAGGCGCCATGGTGCGGATTCTGCGACTGGTCTGGAACCTGCGCCCCGATGCGATTCTCTCCGGCATGGCTCACTTGAATATGGCGGTGCTTCTTTTGCGGCCGTTTTTTCCGCGAGCGACGCGTGTGCTGGTGCGGCAGAACGGGGTGCCGGGCGCCGGAGATGCCGGCCTGTTCTCTCCCCTGCTTTACCGGGTACTCTACCGCCGTGCCAATGCGGTGATCTGCCAGTCAGACACCATGGCAGGGGACATTGCGCGAGCTGCGCGATGGGCTGAAAACGTTCACGTGTTGCCGAACCCGGTGGATCTGAAAGCCATTCGATTGGCGCCGCAGAGCCTGCAGAGCCACTGGCGAGGACGGGGTCCCCACCTCCTGGCCATTGGCCGGCTGGCTCCGGAAAAGGGTTTCGATCTCCTGCTCCAGGCAATGGCATTGTTACGCTTTGAGTTCCCTGCGGCGGACCTGACGATACTGGGCGCGGGGCACGAGGAGGCAAATCTGCGCACGCTGGCGGGGAAGCTTGCCCTGGAACGATCGGTGCGCTTTGGCGGGTATGTTTCGGATTCGGAGACGTGGTTCGCGGGCGCCACGCTTTTTGTACTGTCCTCAGTGCAAGAGGGGCTGCCCAACGCGCTGCTGGAGGCCGCGGCCGCGGGAATGCCCATAGTGGCTACACCGGCGCTGGGGGGCCTGGGCACCCTGCTGGCCGGCAAGCAGGGTGTGTGGGTGGCAGACCACGTGTCAGCGGTTGCCCTGAAGCAGGCCGTAGCCGTTGCGTTGAACGCTATCGAACCGGGCCAGCGATTCCAGCACGGCTGGATTGAGGAATTCCGAATCGAGCGTACCATCCCGCGCTTCGAAGCGCTCATAGACAACGTTCTGGCGGCCACGCCATGAGGCACATCGTTCAGGTGATTCCCGGGATCGACCGGATTGGAGGCGCCGAGCGGCAGATGATTCTGCTTGCCCGCGGCCTGGCACAGAGAGGCTGGAAGCTGAGCGTCATTGCCCTCTCAGGAACCGGCGGCGCTGCAGCCGAGGAACTGAAATCGGCAGGCGTGGGCTTTCTCTCGCTGGGCATGCGCAAGGGGCTGGCCGATCCGCGAGGCTGGCTGCGAATGCGGCGATGGCTACTCAAGAACTCGCCGGATGTGCTGCATGCGCATCTTCCTCACGCGGCATGGATGGCGCGGCTGGCGCGGCTGCTGGGGCCGGTGCGCCTGGTGGTGGACACGGTCCACACGGTTGCAACCGGCAGCGCTGTCCGGCGCACGCTCTACCGCATGACTGCCGGACTTACGGATTGCGTCTCCGCGGTAAGCCGCCCCGTGGCCGAGGCCTGCGTGTCGGCGCACATGGTTTCACGCGGGCAAATCGTTACGCTTCCCAACGGCATCGACACCGGCGCCTGGCGTCCGGATCATGAAGCGGGAGCGCGCTTGCGCGCGCAGATGGGTATCGGCGACCGCTTTCTCCTGGTGGCAGCGGGGCGACTGGAACCGGTAAAGGACCATACCACGTTGCTGGCGGCGTTCGCCGCGATGCCGCCTCAGGCGTATCTGGCCATCGCCGGTTCCGGATACCTTGAACCGGAACTTCGCCGGCTTTCAAGCAGCCTGGGCATTGACGCACGCGTCCAGTTTCTGGGATTCACCCCCAACGTGTTGCCCCTGATGCAGGCGGCCGACGCCTGCGTCCTGACTTCGCTTTGGGAGGGCCTGCCCATCTGCCTGCTGGAAGCCGGTGCGTGCGCGGCGCCGTGCGTGGCGACGGCTGTGGCCGGCTCCAATGAGGTTGTGGTGGATGGTGAAACGGGATTCATTGTCCAGCCCGGCGACGCGGACTCCCTGCGCCGCGGCCTGCTCCGCCTGATGCAGATGGCGCCGGCAAATCGCCGCTCCATGGGCTTGAAGGCGAGGCAGAGGATCGAAGAACGATTCGGACAGGAATCCGTGCTGGACCGTTGGGAGGCGCTCTACACGCAGATGCTTGATGAGAGGCCGCTCCCCACTCGCTGGGGCCGCCGGCTCCAGGGTGAGAAGGTCAGCGGCCCCGGAGAGACCTGCGCAACATGATTCTGCCGGCTTGAAATGCCTCCCGTGCGCGTTCGTGCGACGGCGGCCCGGAGCCATCCCAATCCTCAATCACACGTTCGAAACTGGTGAATTGTGCGGCGTGCCCGTTCAGGAACGTTTGCAGTTCCACGGCGTCGCGTTCCGAAAAGGTGTTGGGGTGGATGCAGATCGTCCAGACACCCTTTGATTTGACCTGGGGCCGCCAGAGCTGCTGGGGAATCCAGACCACGCCGCCGCGGCTGACGGGCATGCGACCCAGGCCATCGCTGAGATACTCGATTCCCGCGCGGCGCAGCGCAAGCAGAGTGTTGCGATCGAAGCCGTGCCGCGGCGCCACCCACAGGCGGGGTTCAAGGCCATGGCCGCGCAGGATGGCGAGGCCGGCGTCGATCCAGCCGCATTGTTCTTCGAGCGTGGCGCCGGCAAATTCCGAGCTGCGATGCATCGGGACAAGGCTGGGTCCCTCCTGGGTGCAGTTGTGCCGGTATCCGTGGAGCGCAAGAGCTGCCCCGGCAGCTTGCCGCTCCCTCATCCGCAGCCAGAAAGCGGGGTCGGCCGGGGAGACGGCGAGCTCCGGATCGCGATTGTCGGGAACTACGGCGAGGATCGGCCGGACGCCGAATGCGTCGATGATCTGGCACAGGCGCAGCCATCGTTCCGCGTGCATCGTGGGGCAAAGGTCGTCCACGCGAAGCAGATACTGTGCGGGCTTGGGAAGGCGGCTCATGCGCCCGCTTCCCGGCTCTGGGCGCGCTGAGCATCATTGAGCAGCCGCGACGCCCAGAACCACAGGAATGCGCAGGTGCTGACGCACCAGAGCGATGTGGCCAGCGCGATCCCGGCCACGCCCATCCAGCGCATCAGCACGAGGTTGAGGACAATATCGAGCGCCAGGTTGATACCGCCGCAATAGAAAACCAGGTCAGTCCGGCGCAGCGCCACAATCAGCCGATACGGCACGCGGCTGACCACGAAAAACGGAATCTGAAGCGCGTACATGACCAGGACCCAGGAGACAATCCGGCTATCCGCGTGTGAGAAAACACCATGCTGGAGGACCAGGCGCACCAGCAGGCGCGAGCCGGCAATCAGCGCCACCGCAACCGCCGTGGAGACGAGGGCGGCGCGTCCGGCCCACAGGCGCAGCGCGGCGCGACAGGCGTGCCAATCGTGCAACGCCGCGAGTTCCGAAAGGTGAGGCGCCAATGCGGAGGAGATGGCGCCCGCCAGCAGGTTCACGGCCACGCTGACAAACCGGCCTGCAAACACCAGCGCGGAGACGCTGCCTGCGGACAGCATGGCGGCCATGGCCTGATCTACCAGCAGGCCGCTGGATGCCACCACCGCGGCCAGAATCGACGGCCCGTACTGCCCCGCCACCTCCCGGGCAGGCTCGGTCCAACCGTGCCAGCGCAGGCTAAAGCCGTAACCGCTGGGACGCATCGAGGCGATCATCCAACCCGCATGAATTGCCATGCCCAGGACCGTGGCCCATGCCAGGGCCCAGATCCCCAGCGAGCCGCGAAATGCCAGCGTCCCCGCCATAATTGTCAGCGGGATGACCGCGGGCGCCAGCGCTGGAAATGTGAATCGTCCGGCTGCGTTCAGCACTGCCGTGCAGTTGCTGGCAATGCCGCCCAGCAGCACGCAGGGGAGCAGGAGATAGAACAAATGGATTGACAGCTCCAGCTTGGGCTGGGCGAAGTTCGATGCGATCAGCGGAAAAAAGACTCGTGCGGCAACCGCCATCACCACCGTAGTCCCGGTCAGAAGCGCGCACAGCACGGCGGTCGAGCTGGAAAGTAGCTCCTGCGCGCGTTCCCGGCCCTCCCGCAATTGTTCGCGGATGAGAGTGGGAATCAGCGCCTGGTTCATTGATTCGGCGATCACGTTGATGAGCAGGTTGGGGATGAGGAACGCGGCCAGGAAGGCATCCATGGCGTCGGAGCGCCCGTAGAGCGCGGCCAGCATCGATTCCTTGCCGGTCGCCATCAGCTTCACAGCGATGCCTGCCAGCGCAATGGCGCCGGCGGCATTGAGGACCCGGCGGTCAGGAGTGCGGCGCGAAACCATCAGCGTTTCTGGCATGTTGGGCTCACTCCGTGGCTACTGCCACTGAACCGTGCGGGCTGGCTTGCGCCGGTTCCGGGAACGCCGCTGCGGAGTGCTCTGGTTCCTGCCCTGCAAGGCGACCGGCGGCGGCAATCACTCCCAGCAAGAGCCACGTCGCGCGGCTTTCCTGGGTGGCAAGGACCAGAGAATTTACCAGCCACAATACCAGCGCCGTCGCCAGGCCCACCCGCATGGCTCCCCGCGTAGCAAGGACAGATGCCGCGGCGACAACCAGAATGGCAGCGGCTAGCAGCAGCGCAGCCACGCCCCCTTCCACCGCGATGGCAAGCGCGGTATTGTGTGCCGTGGCGCCGGGCGGAAGGTGCGTGACACTTAGGAACGCTCCGGCGCCGGCGCCGGCAAATGGAGCATGGGTGAAGGCTTGCCAGCCGGCCGTCCAGATGTTCCAGCGCTGGTTGAGGTCTCCCCATGCAAGTGCTTGAGAAATAGTGGCAATGCGGGCAAGCGTCCCCGGCGGCACAACCACCCAGAACACCGCCAGCACAGCCGGCAGCGCCAGGGCGATCACCGCGCGCCACCGTTTCCCGGTCAGAATCAATCCGCAGCCTGCCAGGGCAATGACCGCTCCGATGAGGCCGCTGCGCGAAGCCGTCAACAGGACGCCCAGAAGCCCCAGCGGCATGTACCCGATCACAAGCAGCTTGTCTCGCCATCGCGACTCCACGCTGACCACGAGCGCGGCGAGTGGAAAGCCGAGGTCAAAGAATCGCGCAACGTCGTTCGGATCCTGTCCTTCAGCGGCAAAGCGAATCTGATAGGCCACATCCGGAGAGAGAAAGTTGGAAAAAGTCAGCACGGCAAGCACGCAGCAACCCGCAACGTACCAGCGGAACAGGTCGCGCAGTTCCTCCGGCGAGTCGGTAAGCTCCCAAATGAACCACGCGATCATGGTCACCTGCAGGTACGCGCGGACCTGCACCACGGTGGCCTCCGCATCGACTGTCCAGAAGTACGAAGCAGCAAACCAAACCAGAAGAGCCAGCACCAGCCAATGCATTGGGTGCAGCCTGCGCACGCGGCCGGCTAGGAGCACCGCAGCCGCCACGGCCAACAACGCCGCCAGGCTCACAATGCGCGCAATGTTGCCGAATGGAGGGCCCAGATCGAGCGAGTATTCCCATGGAATGCTGAATGCCAGCCCCAGAAGCAGCCATCGTGCCAGCTTGCGCATGCCTTTAGAACCTCTGCGAGTAAACCATGCCCGCGTAAATGCTCACTCCCGCCGCCGATTGCACAATCGACTCCAGGCTGCGGTTCAACAGATTCCTCACCACGGAATCCGGCACAAACAGGATGTCGCGCTCGGCGATGGGCATGTCGGGATCGAGGCCGCGCATTATGCGCTTCAGGTTGAGGGTGGTTACGGTGCGGCTGCCGTTGACCTCGTGAATCAGCAGGACCTTTTTCAGCCCTGCGCTCTGCGTCGGTCCCCAGGCCAGCGAAACCGCCTGCAGAATGGTCATGGGCTGCGCCGGCTCCATGGTGAATCCTCCCGGCCGGATCACCTCGCCCACCACGTAGACCACACCCGCGCGGCTCACTTCAATGGTGTCTCCCGGGCGCAGATCCGGATTGCGGCCTGCTCCGCCGGCCATGGTAGCCTCCAGCGGGATCAGCTCTGCTTTCTCCGGCTCATCGCGATGCACTATGCTGACCACGCTTCCCGCCGTCGGGCTCAGGCCGGACGCCGCTGCAATCAGATCCAGCAGCCGATGGTGCGCCGCGTACGGATAAACTCCCGGCCGCGTCACCTCGCCCGCCACAGTCACATCCTGGCCCACAATCGCCGTGAGCAAGACTGCAACCTGGGGATGCAGCAGAATTCCCCTGGCAACCAGCGCATCTGCAATCGCCCGCGAAGCTCCCGTTTCGTCGAGCGCCAGCACTTTAACCTCGCCGATCATCGGCAGCAGCACGGTTCCCGCAGCCGAGACTCGCACCGTGGAATGAAACTCCGGCGTGTGATATTCGCTCACGTCCAGGATGTCGCCGGGAACGATCGGGCCCGGTAATTCGACCGCAGCCGCTCGCCCATCGACCGGCGTCGCGCCCGCAACTGCCCCGTTCCACACCCTCGGAGCATCGCCGGCGCTGGGAGCGGCCCGCGTTACCCCGCTTTGCGGAATGTGCGCCACGCCGGTGGGCAGGCCCGATGTGTTGGGCGTGGGCGCCTGCGCGCGCACAGCCAATCCACCCATCAACGCCGCCAAAAGCAATACCAGAGGCATCCTCGCGGAAGGACGCAGGTTCTCCATCATGAACGCACCTCCAAAGGCCAGCCAAACTCCGGCAAAAAGGGCAATGGCAAAGTCGAGTGGCGGATTGGGAACGACGGGCTTCACCGGCGCATCGGCCGGATCCACCACCCAGAAGTCCGATCCGTGCACCCCTGCGGCCATCCCTGCCGTGGCCACCTTGTCCTGCATGCGCAGGTAAAGACTTCCGCTGGCATCGGCCTCGCGCCGCATCAGCTCGTACTCGGTTGCCGCGCGATTGGCTTCCTCGCCCTCGCCGGTGCGCTCTTCGAGGTTTCTGCGCAGCATTTTTTCGCGGTCGAGCGCCGTTTGCCACGCGCTCTTGAAGCGATCCCGCAGCCTGGCATCTTCAACCTGCAACTGCCGGTCCACGTCTTCAATCTGTCCGCGAATTTCCGCCGACCGGGGAAAGTTGGGTCCGTGCTCCGGCGCCAGCTGCGCCTGTTCCTGTTCCAGCGCCGCGCGCCGCTCATGAAGTTCCTTGAACGACGCCACGGACAGCCCGCCGGCATCGGCCTGCAGGCGCGGGTCGGAGGCCAGCACCGCTTCCGGATCCCCCTCCAGGGCAGCGTGGTACTCCGCTTCCCGCAGTATCCGCTCGGAACCCGCCGCCGCCAGTTCGCCGGCCGCTTCATCCACCTCGCGTAGAGGCGCTGTGTGATCCGCCGAGCCCGGCCGGCCATTGGCAAGTTCCTCCGGAGCAATCAACAGACCGTGCTTCTTCTGGAAATCCTCCAGCCGCGTCTCATCCTGAACCGAGCGCGCCTTCAGCGTCTTCAACTGCTGTTCCATCCAACCCGAGGCCTGCGCCGTGGCCAAAATGCGCGTCTCCATCTCCTCGTCCTGGTAGCCCTTGATCAGCGCGTTTACCACGGCGGCGGAAAGCGCCGCATCCCGGCTGCGGAAACGGATCTCCACCAGCAGCGTGCGCGGAATCGTCCCCGTCGCCAGCGAGCGATCAAACCTCTCCAGCAGCCGCGCGCGGGCCTCCGGATCGGGGGACTCGGGATGAAAGTCCGGATAGCGCTGCATGATCCCGTGCGCAAATGCCGGGGCGCGGTAGAGCCTTTGATCCAAAATGATCCGCCACGCAAGCTGCTGGCTGCGGAATACGCTGGCCAGAGTCTCCAGTTGCAGTTGTTCGTTGAAAAGCCCTCCGGAGATGCTGGCTTCGGGCCCCTCCATGTTCAGCCCGGTTACCGGAGCCAGCCGCAGAGCTATCCGCGCTTTCGCCTCGTACTGCCTGGGCGCCGCCAGGCAATACACCAGGCATGCCAGCAGGATTCCGCCCAGAATGGACGCCACCAGGCGCCGGCGAGCCCAAAACACCTTTCCTGCTGCCCGCAGCGATGTGACTGAGTCCTTCTCCGCACGCGGTCCGGAATTCGAATTGGAAGGCTCCCTGCCGGAAGCAGATTCGACGGGCGGTTCGGGCAAGTGGATTAACCCTCGTTCCGAAAGTGGCTTCCCCGTCGGCAAATCGCGTGGAAGGTGCGCTTCTGCGTTCTGGAGAGATCCTCAGCAGTTTGGACCCCCCGACGCACAGTTGTTAGTGAGATACATCACATGACTCACGCATAGGCATCAATATCTCCCTTTTTCCCTTTTTCCCCTTTTCCCCTATTCCCCTATTCCCCTATTCCCTGGTCCCTTTGTCCCCATGTCCCTCAGTCGTGTATCGTGATGGGTTTGGCTATGATTGCCCTATCCGCTACGCTGGCTGAGCCGCAGCACTTCTCCCTGGTGGAGAAGGCCCTCTTTGTTGCCGTGGCCGCCACATCCTTCGCCCTTTTCTGGCGCCGCTTCGGCCCCATCGTCCACAGGATTCTCGAATCGCGAAAAGATCCCGGTTTCCATCTCGATCATCTGGGCCGCCGCGCCTGGGACTTCTTCGCCGAAGTCCTCTGCCAGGCCAGGGTGATCCGCCAGCGCCCGCTGCCCGGGCTGGCTCACGCCCTCGTCTTCTGGGGCTTCTGCGCCTTCGTAATCGTCACGCTGAACCACTGGGCCGTCGGCCTGGGCCTGGGCTTCCTGAATCCCGCTCGCTGGATCGGCCGCATTTACTTCTACATCGCTGCGGTCTTCGCCGCCGCCTGCGCCGCCGGCATCGCCGGACTGTTTGTTCGCCGCTTCCTGGTGCGCCCGCGCTGGCTGGGAAAGAAAGTCTCCATCGAGTCCGGCGTCATCGCCGGCCTCATCTTTCTGCTGATGGTCACCTACCTGGCCTCGTTCTTCACCACGGACGCCTCGCCCATCGCCCGCGTTCTCTGGTGGACGCACACGCTCACGCTGTTCGTCTTTCTGCCCATCATTCCCCACACCAAGCATCTGCACCTGATCCTCAGTCCGGTCACCGTCTTTCTCTCCCGCGGAAGCTTCTCCAGAATCCCGCCGCTGGAGGGTGATGAGGACTTTGGTCTGGTTGCGGGCAAGGACCTTACGCAGATCGTCAGTCTCCAGGCCTACTCCTGCGTGGAGTGCGGCCGCTGCTCTGAGCACTGTCCCGCCACCAACACCGGCAAGGAGCTGAACCCGAAAGAAGTCATCCTCGGCATCCGCGCCTTCCTCAATGGCCCGGGCCCAAAATCGGAGGATTCGCTTCTGGGCAAATACAACTCGCAGACCGCCGTGTTCCAGTGCACCACCTGCGGCGCGTGCGAGTTCCAGTGCCCGGTCGGCATTGAGCACGTGCCCATCATGGTGGGCCTGCGCCGCGGCGCGGTGAACACTGGCACCTGGGAAGACGATTACGGCGCAAAGCTCTTCAATCAACTGGAACGCGGGTCCAACGCGCTGGGAATAAGCGCCCTCGAGCGCGACAAGTTCATTCAAAAGCAGGGATTCCCCATCTTCGACGGGACGCAGGAATACTGTCTCTGGCTGGGTTGCATGGGAGGCTACGACCCCAAGGGCCGCGAGATTGTCACCGCCTTCGCGCAGGTCATGAATTACCTCGGCACAAGTTACGGCGTGCTCAAGAAGGAGAAATGCACGGGTGACCCCGTCCGCCGCCTAGGCAACGACCTCGTCTTTCAAACCCTGGCCGAAGAGAATCTGAAGAACCTGGCGCAGAACAAGGTGAAGAAGATTGTCTCCATCTGCCCCCACTGCGTGCGCACCATCCAGGAGGACTGGAAGGCATACGGCACCCCTCCAGAGATCGAGCATCATACTGAGTTCATGGCTCGATTCGCCGATCGCCTTCCAAAATCAACTGACGTTTCCAATCACACTGAAGATGGGGCGCACCCGGTCCCTCGCACTTGGGGACCGGGGAACGACACCATCGTCTTCCACGACCCCTGTTATCTCGGCCGCTACCGCGACGTCTACGACGAACCCCGCCAGCTAGTCCAGATCGCCGGGACGCTGGTCGAAGCCCCGCGCCACAAGGAACGTAGCTTCTGCTGCGGCGCCGGCGGCGGGCTGGCGTTCCTCGGCGAAGAAACCGGCGAGCGCGTCAGCCAAGTCCGCGCCAAGGAACTAATAGCCACCGGCGCGCAGACCATCGGCACAGCCTGCCCCTTCTGCAACTCAATGTTCCGCGACGCGCTGGGCGAGATGGACGGGAGCGCCCCGCAACTGCTCGACGTAGCCCAGCTCATCGCACGTAATTTGCCCGAGACCCCACCAACGCCGTCATCACCACCAAAGCTGTCATCCTGAGCGCAGTGAAGGATCTGCGGTTGCTTCTACCCAGTTGGAGCCCCGATAAGATGCGTGAAGAAACAATCAAAGGGTTCTTCGTTGGCGACGTCGATCCAGAACTCCTGAATGCGGAAGCACTACAAGCGATCGTGCAGCATGATGATATTTGCAGTTCAGTCGCAATAACCGACATGAATAATTCGTTCGGCATCACTCGAAATAGCGTCATAAGGCTCTGCGATGCGGGCATGAGTGGAAAGCTCAGCGCGTCAGCACTTAATGCAATCGCATTCGCACTAATAGCCTCGGATCGTTTTGAATGGAACGATGACATCATTAGTGAGGTGATCTTTGATTGGAGCGCGCCGGAGATCAATTATCCATTAACACCATTCAACCTATCCATGAATAAGGATTGGCTCCTCGGGATTTCGGCTCCGCCCGAAAGGCCTGCGTTGCCGAGTGGCCATCCTCCGGGGAAACTTGTCTCCCGACGGATGAAGGTAGAAGATGCAAACCATGCCTAGCTCTCTTTTGAGTCCTTTGACCAACCGGAGATTGTCTCAATGAAAATCATCGTAGCCATCAAGCAAGTCCCCGAACGCGATGCACAGGTTCGCATCGACGCCGCGGGCAAGTGGATTGACGAGTCCGACCTTCAGTACGCCATGAACGAGTCGGACGCCTACGCCCTGGAAGAAGCCCTCCAGCTCAGGGAAAAGCACGGCGGCGAGGTCATCGTAGTTTCGGCCGGTCCGGACCGCGTGGGCACAACCATTCGCGAAGCCCTGGCCAAGGGTGCTGACCGCGCTATCCACGTCGCGGCCAACGATCTGAACCAGCGCGACGCGCTCGGCGTGGCCCGCCTCATCGCCGAAGCCATCCGCCCCGAGAGCCCCGACCTGGTCCTCAGCGGCCTCCAATCCGACGACCTGGGCTACGGCCAGACCGGCGTCATCCTAGCCGAGCTGCTCGATCTGCCCCACGCCTCGCTCATCCTCAGCGTGGAAAAAAACGATACCGGCCTCAAGGTCAAGCGGGAGATGGAAGCCGGCTGGTACAAGGAAATTGAGCTGCCCCTGCCCGCGGCCATCGCCATCCAGTCCGGCGGCAACAAGCTCCGCTACGCCACGCTGATGGGCATCAAGAAGGCCAAAACAAAGGAGATGCGCGTGGTCACGGCGGCGGAACTCGGCGAAGCCGCTGCGCCGGTAGTGGTGCTGGAGAGCATCGCACCGCCGCAAAAACAGCGCTCCACGCAGATGATTGAAGGCGATGCAAGACAGGCTGCCGCAACCCTGGTTGAGAAACTCAAGTTCGAGGTACGCGTGCTATGAGCGGAATCTGGGTAGTTCTTGAAGATCGTGACGGCCACGTTGGCCGCACCAGTTGGGAAGCACTCAGCGCCGGCCAGCGTCTGGCCGAGCTGACCGGCAAGCCGCTGAATGCAGTTGTGTTAGGCGCGTCTACGGAAGCACAGGCCGCTGAAGCCGCAGCCAAGTCGGTAGCCAAAGTGGCGCGCATTGAGCACCCGCTGCTGGAGCGCTACACCGCCGACGGCTACACCATCGCGCTCGACCAGTTCATCCGAGCAGAGCAGCCCAATCACGTTGTGTTTCCACACACTTACCAAGTGCGCGACTTTGCGCCGGCGCTGGCCGCGCGCATGAATGAAGTCCTGATCAGCGATGTGACAGCCATCGGCGAAGGGCCCGTTTTTACCCGCCAACTTCTGCAGGGCCGCTTCACCGGGAACTACCGCCACCAGGGTGGAGGCCCGTGCCTTATCTCTATACAAGCAGGGGCTTTCCGCGCCGAAGGCGTGGTAGCCGGTGCAGCCGAAGTGACGCGGTTCGAGGCGCAGATCGAAGCCGGAGCCATTCGCACCAAGCCCGGTGAGCCTTTCCGCGGCGCCGCTCAAACCGTGGACCTGGCCTCCGCTCCGATGATCGTCAGCGTCGGCCGAGGCATCAAGGAAGCCGATAACCTGCAGTTGGTCAAGGACTTAGCTGACGCGCTGGGGGCGGAAATTGCGGCATCGCGCCCCATCTGCGACAACGGCTGGCTGCCCATGGAGCGGCAAGTGGGAAGCTCCGGCCAGACGGTCGCGCCCAAGCTCTACCTGGCGGTGGGAATCTCCGGCGCCATCCAGCATCTTGTTGGAATGAAAGGCTCACAGTGCATCGTGGCCATTAACAAGGACCCTGAGGCGCCAATCTTTGAGGTGGCCGATTACGGGATTGTGGGAGATTTGTTCGAGGTAGTGCCGGCGCTGACAGAGGCGATCAAAGCGGCCAAGGGCTGACGTGGATCGCGTGAGTTAAATCACAAAACAGGTGACCGAACCCAAGGGGAGTTCGTTCACCTGTCTGACCGAACTCGGGGGTAGTTCGTTCACCCGTCTGACCGAACTCCGGGCCAGTTTCCGGGACCATTCAGGAACGGGCTCATCGGAATTCAGAATTCTTTCGCCAGCTCTTCCCCCCCCCGGGTGCGATCCCGAACTAGCGAGGAATCCGCTCGGAACGCGGGCATTCTTGCACCGGTTGTGCTGCACTTCCCGGGATCGAAAACTTCGGGAGTAAGATCAAAACAGGAGACGCGTGGCCTTGAACCGCGAACAAATCATCGCGAGCTCGCGCGAAAATGAGGCTGTGCTGCGCTCGCGAGGCGTCGCCCACGCCGCCATTTTCGGTTCGCGCGCGCGCGGCGATCATGGACCAGAGAGCGATACCGATATTTTGATTGAGTTCGATCCGTTGGCCCGGGTCACGGTATTCGATTACGCAGGTCTCAAGTCTGAAATCGCTTCCCTCTTTGACGGTCGCGTCGATGTAGTCAACAGGGAAGGTCTGAAGCCCCGATTGAGGCGCTCTGTCCAGGACGATGCAGTCTATGCGTTCTGATCCTCTCGACGCACTCGAGGATATGGAGCGCTACATTCGGCTCGCGCTGGCACTCTTTCACAACTGATGGTTGTAGTGGACGAGGAGATTGAGCGCCTCTCCGAGCCAATTTGAATTACTCAGAACGAGGCATTCTCGTCGAATTCCGCCGGCTTATCAACAGCCCCGCACCACCTCCAATGTGCTAGTTTCCTATCCGAGACCCTCGCATAAGGATTCGAGACACCGTTGGAGACTCCCGTGCCCGGCAAGCTTGAACTGATCGTCGGCCCCATGCGCAGCAACAAAACCGCCGAGCTCCTGCGCCGCATTGAAATCCGCCGGCAATACGCCAAGCAGCACGTGCTGTTGCTGAAGCCCAGCGCCGACACCAAGGCTGCGGCCGGGCATGTGGAGAGCCGGAATGGAAACGGCTGCGCGCGCATGCAGGCGGTGGAGTTCCCCAACTCCGATCCGTGGACCGCGCTGCCCATCCTGGCCCAGACCGAACAACAGATCGGCAAGCGCGTGGAATGCATCGCAATTGACGAAGGCCAGTTCGTCAACGATCTTTTTCTCTTCACCAAGCGGTTGCTGGAGTCCGGCCACGACGTGATGGTCTCGGGACTCGAGCTCGATTTCCGCGGCCAGCCCTTTGGCGAGATGCTGGACCTTTCCTGGCTGGTGCGCACGTATGCCGGCAACATCACCGAGCTTGTCTCCTATTGCTCGTGCGGCGCGCGCGCGCTTTACCCGCAGCGGCTGATCGACGGCAAACCCGCGCCCTATGAGAGTCCGATCATCATGGCCGGGGACAACTACGAGCCGCGCTGTGCGGAGCACTTCGTGCTGCCGGGAAGGCCGCATTAGCAGGGGTCAGGTTTCAGGGGTCAGGTTTCAGGGGTCAGAAGACCACGCTGCGCGGAGCATTTCGTGCTGCCGGGAGGCCGCATTAGCAGGGATCAGGTTTCAGGGGTCAGGTTTCAGGTGACAGAAAACCACGCTGCGCTGCGACAGTTGCCATTTGATGGCCTGAGCATGCCCTCTGCCCTGACCACTGACAACTGGCACCTGACACCTGCTTGCTCTGCTGGCGCCTTCCGCGCTATGGTTCCCTTTCGCCTGAAATTGACCGGCCAAAGGGACTGAAATGTTTCTTCCCGAGACGTACCATGCCGCGCTGCTGCTCATGATTCTGAGCATGCTGTGCTGGGGGTCGTGGGCCAACACGCTGAAGCTGTGCCCGCGTTACCGCTTCCAGCTCTTTTACTGGGATTACGTCTTCGGCGTAGTTCTTGGCGCAATTGTATGGGGCCTGACGGCGGGCAGCATGGGCCATGCGGGGCTTCCATTTGCCAGCGCCATGGCCAATACGCCGGCGAACGCGATGATTTACGCGGCCTGCGGAGGCGCCATCTTCAATGTCGCCAACTTGCTGCTGGTGGCCGCCATTGACGTTGCCGGACTTGCCGTCGCCTTCCCCATCGGCATTGGCCTGGCGCTCATTGTGGGCGCAATCTCAAGCTACCTGGTGCATCCCGCGGCCAATCCCCTGCTCCTCTTCGCCGGCGTTGCGCTGGTTACCGTTGCCATTGTTCTGGATGCGGCGGCATATCGCCGGCGCGACCGGGGCGCGCGCGCAGCCACCACCCGCGGCATCGTCATTTCGCTTGTTGCCGGGCTCCTGATGGGCAGCTTCTATCCGCTGGTAGCGCGCGCCATGGCCGGCGACGCAGCCCATCCGGAGCTTGCGCCGCCTGGACCGTACGCCATTGCGCTGTTCTTCGCCATTGGCGTGCTGCTTATCAACATCCCCGCCAACTGGCTGCTGATGAAGAAGCCGCTCGACGGCAAGCCGCCTGTTTCAGGCGCCGATTACTGGCGAGCAGATTTCGGCTGGCATCTGGCGGGCATCTTCGGCGGGTTTGTGTGGTGCGCGGGCGCGGTGTCGAACTTTGTCGCCTCTCAGGCTCACGTCAACATTGGGCCGGCGGTTTCCTACTCCATTGGCCAGGGCGCAACGATGGTTTCCGCGCTGTGGGGCGTGTTTGTGTGGCGCGAGTTTGCCGGCGCCACGCGCACGGCCAAGGTTCTGCTTGCCTTTATGTTTGTCTTCTTTTTGCTTGGCCTGGGCGCGATCGCAATGGCGCCGTTGTATTGAGGAATAGTTGTCAGTTGTCAGTAAATGATCAGTGAAGAAGTGAATGAGTGAATGAGTGAGATTAAGCCAAAACCGATTGTCGTTGTAGGCAGCAGCTGCATGGACATGGTGGCCTCTTCGCCGCGCATTCCCGCGGTGGGCGAGACCGTGATCGGCACCAGCTTTGTTACCACGCCAGGCGGCAAGGGCGCGAATCAATCCGTGGCTGCGGCGCTGCTCGGCTATCCCACGTGGATGGTGGGCGGAGTTGGCGATGACGTATATGGCCGGGCTCTGCTGGATGCGCTGAGCGCAGCAGGCGTGGACATTTCCGGCATGGAGCCGTCGCCCGGCGCATCGGGACTGGCGCACATCTTCCTGGCAGCGGACGGCCATAACAGCATCGTGATTGTGCAGGGGGCTAACGGCCGCGTGGATCGCGGGCACATCGATCGCCACGCGGAGGTGATTCGCAACGCGGGAATGGTGTTGTGCCAGCTTGAGCTGCCGCTGGAGACGACCTGCTACGCAATCGAGATGGCCGCGGAGGCGGATGTGCCAGTGATGCTGGATCCTGCGCCGGCGGCGCCGCTGCCGGAATCGCTGTTTGAGAAGATTGCGTGGTTCACGCCCAATGAAACGGAAGCGGCGCTGTACGTGGGCGAAGGCGTGAGCGTGGAAGAGACCGCGGAGAAGCTTTTCGCGAAAGGTCTGAAGGGCGTGGCGCTGAAGCGCGGCGCAGATGGTGCATATGTGGCCGTTGCCGGAGGACGGGCCGAGTGGGTGCGCGCATTCCAAGTGCAGGCCGTGGATACCGTGGCTGCTGGCGACTGCTTCAATGGCGCGTTTGCCGTGGCGCTGATGGAAGGACGCGATCCGTGGGAAGCGGCGCGGTTTGCGGCGGCTGCGGCGGCGATTTGCGTGACAAGGCGGGGCGCGCAGGCGGCGATGCCGGGACGGGCGGAGGTGGAGGCGTTATTGGAGTGTAGCCGGTAGCTTGTAGCTTGTAGCTCGTAGCCGATAGCTTCTAGCTACTGGCTACGCAGCTTGGTGAGAAGATGCGTGCTAGGAAGATCATGAAGCGAAACACATTATTAAGCTTTCTATTTACTTCGCTGTTTGTCGCGGCTTCTGCGCAGGACACTGCGTTTGCGCCGCGCGGGCAGCAGCTTCCGCCTCCGGATTGCATGAATCTGCATTTTGCGTGGGAGGGAGCGGCGCCTGCCTGCCCACCGTTGATGCATGAGCGCTGGCTGCGCGACCTTGAGCACTGGCGCGCCGAGCGCCGCATCCGCATCGCGTACGATCCCTCGCGCTACGAAATGGCTTCGCTCAAATGGACGCAATCAAGCTTCATCCAGCCGCAGATGATGGTGCACGACCGCTACTTCTACGACCCCGCTGCCGGCCGCTACACCGTGGACCGTTACGTGGACGACCTTGAGAAGCGTTACGGCGGCATTGATGCGGTGCTGATTTGGGCGACCTATCCGAACATGGGTCTGGATGATCGCAACCAGCTTGAGATGGTTGAGTCCATGCCCGGCGGCGTGGCGGGCGTGCGGCAGATGGTGGCGGATTTTCATCGGCGCGGCGTGCGCGTGCTCTTCCCCATGATGATGTGGGACCAGGGCACGCACGATCCGGGCAAGCCGTGGCCCCAGGCCGAGGCCGAGCTGATGAAGGCGATTGACGCCGATGGGATCAACGGCGACACGCAGGATGGTGTGCCGCTGGGATTCTCCGCGGCCGCGGACAAGCTGGACCACCCGCTGGCGTTTGAGCCGGAAGGCAGCCCCAGCGACGAAGCGCTGGCGTGGAACGTGATGACATGGGGACAGTACTCGTTTCCGTTCATCCCCATGGTGGACCGGTTCAAGTGGCTGGAGACGCGCCACATGGTGAATATCAGCGATCGCTGGAACCAGGACAAGACCAGCGATCTGCAGTTTGCGTTCTTCAACGGCGTGGGCTGGGAGAGCTGGGAGAACGTGTGGGGCTACTGGAATGGCATTACCCCGCGCGACTCCGAAGCCACGCGCCGGGTGGCGACGATGGAGCGGGCGGTGGCACGGTTCCTGGTGAGTGAGGACTGGGAACCGCTTTACCCGACGCGCAATTACGGCGTATATGCCAGCCGCTGGCCGCTGGGACAGGAGACGGTGTGGACCATCGTAAACCGGAACAGCTACGACATCGAGGGCCGGCAGATGGATATGCCTGCGACGCCCGGAATGCGCTTCTATGACCTTTACCACGGCGTTGAGCTGAAGGCCACGGTTGAAGACGGGCGCGCGACGCTGAGTTTTCCAATCGAGGCGGAAGGCTACGGGGCCATCCTGGCCACGCCTGGCGAGCCGAGCTCCGATCTGCGGGTGCTGATGGAGAAGATGGCGACTATGACGGAAAAGCCGCTGGCGAACTATTCGCACCAATGGCAGTTTCTGCCGCAGACGATGGTTCCGATTGCGCCGACCAAGCCCGCGGCGCAGATGCCCGAGGGCATGGTGCGGATTGCGGGCGCGACATTTGACTTTCGCGTGCGCGGGATCGAAATTGAAGGCGGCGACGATGTCGGGATCGATGTGGAGTATCCGTGGGAGGATTCGCCGCGGCGCTTCCACGATCACGTGATGATGGTCAAGCCGTTTTACATCGACAAGTATCCGGTGACGAATAAGCAGTTCAAGGAATTCCTGGACGCGACGCACTATAGTCCGAAGGACCAGATGAACTTTCTGCGTGACTGGAAGGATGGGGCGTACCCGGCGGGTTGGGAGAACCGGCCGGTCACGTGGGTTTCGCTGGAAGATGCGCGGGCGTATGCGGCGTGGGCGGGCAAGCGACTTCCGCATGAATGGGAGTGGCAGCTTGCGGCGCAGGGCACGGACGAGCGCGCATATCCCTGGGGCGACGCGTGGCAGCCGGCCGATGTGCCCACGCCGGATCAGGCTCAAAATCTTGGACGGACGATGCGCGGGCCGGACGCGGTGGACGCGCACCCGGCGGGCGCCAGCCCCTACGGCGTGATGGACATGGTGGGGAACGTCTGGCAGTGGACGGACGAGTTTGAGGATGAACACACGCGGGCGGCAATTGTGCGCGGGGGCAGCTATTACCAGCCGCAGGGATCGATCTGGTACTTTCCGCAGGGCTACCGCAACGACGAGCACGGCAAGGTGCTGCTGATGTTGCCGGGGATGGACCGAAGCGGCGGAATCGGGTTTCGCTGCGTGACGGACGCGGCAGAGTAGAAGCACTTGGATTTCCGCCCGGAGAGAGCTTTGTTTTCATCTTGTGGTAATCATCGCCGGCGTAGGTGCGGCTATGCGATTGGCTCGGCGCCGAGCTCTTATACTTGATAGTTGCAGAGGAATCGAGGAGGAGTTTATGTCCAGCGAAGCGCAGTGCCCGGTCACGGGAAATGGTGTGAAGCATGCGACCGGCGGAGGAAGAGGCAATCGGGACTGGTGGCCGGACCAGTTGAACCTGGGAATACTTCATCAGCAATCTTCATTATCGAATCCGATGGGCAAGGAATTTGACTACATCAGGGAGTTCAAAAAACTCGATCTGGATGCGGTGATCCAGGATCTCACTGCCCTGATGACGGACTCGCAGGAGTGGTGGCCGGCGGACTTTGGCCACTATGGCGGGCTGTTTGTCCGCATGGCGTGGCACTCGGCAGGGACGTACCGGATTCACGATGGGCGCGGCGGCGCGGGCAGGGGCTCACAGAGATTTGCGCCGCTGAATAGCTGGCCGGACAACGTCAACCTGGACAAGGCGCGACGGCTGCTATGGCCGATCAAGCAGAAGTACGGGAAGAAGATTTCATGGGCCGACCTGATGATCCTGGCCGGCAACGTGGCGCTGGAGTCAATGGGTTTCAAGACCTTTGGATTTGGCGGCGGGCGCGCGGACATCTGGGAGCCGGAGTTGGACGTGGATTGGGGTCCGGAGGCGAATTGGCTTGGGGACCAGCGCTACAAGAATGACCGCGAGCTGGCCAATCCGCTGGCGGCGGTGCAGATGGGGCTGATCTACGTGAACCCAGAGGGGCCAAACGGGAACCCTGATCCGGTGGCTGCGGCGCGCGACATCCGCGAGACCTTTGCCCGCATGGCCATGAACGACTACGAGACGGTGGCGCTGATTGCGGGCGGGCACTCCTTTGGCAAGACGCATGGAGCCGCTGCCGCCAGCCACGTTGGCGCAGAACCTGAAGGCACCTCAGTAGAAGAGATGGGACTGGGGTGGAAGAGCACCTACGGCACGGGGATGGGAAGAGACGCGATCGGCAGCGGCCTGGAGGTGACCTGGAGCAAGACGCCGACGAAGTGGAGCAACAGTTTTTTTGAGAACCTGTTCGGGTTTGAGTGGGAGCTGACCAAGAGCCCGGCCGGCGCTCACCAGTGGAAGCCCAAGGGAGATGCCGGCGCCGACCTGATTCCCGATGCGCACGATCCCACGAAGCATCACCAGCCCGCGATGCTGACCACCGATCTCTCGCTGCGGTTCGATCCGGCATACGAGAAGATATCGCGGCACTTCCTGGAGCATCCGGATGAGTTCGCCGATGCGTTTGCGCGGGCCTGGTTCAAGCTGACGCACCGCGACATGGGACCGCGCGCGCGCTATCTTGGTCCACTGGTGCCGAAGGAAGAGCTGATCTGGCAGGACCCGGTTCCTCCGGTCGATCATGAGCTGATGGACAAGAAGGATACAGAAGCGCTGAAGGCGGAGATTCTGGCGTCGGGGCTGTCGATCCCCGTGCTGGTGAGGACGGCGTGGGCCTCGGCGGCGACATTCCGCGGCAGCGACAAGCGCGGCGGGGCCAACGGCGCGCGCATCCGGCTGACGCCGCAAAAGGACTGGGAGGTGAACGAGCCGGCGGAACTGAAAGACGTGCTCGACAAGCTCGAAGCCGTTCAGAAGAAATTCAACGGCGCGCTGGAAAATGGCAAGAAGGTATCGCTGGCTGACCTGATTGTGCTGGGGGGCACTGCTGCCGTGGAGGCAGCCGCAAAGCAAGCCGGCCACGAGGTGAAGATCGCGTTCGCGCCGGGCCGCACAGATGCAACTCCGGAGCAGACCGATGCAGCCTCGTTCGCCGCACTGGAGCCGCTTGCGGACGGTTTCCGCAACTATGCGCGCATGGGGCTGGAGGAGTCTGCCCCGGAGTTATTGCTGGACAAGGCGCAACTGTTGCAGTTGACCGCGCCGGAGATGACGGCGCTCATCGGGGGCATGCGTGCTTTGGGCGCGAACTACGGAAATTCGCAGCACGGTGTCTTTACCACGCGGCCCGGAACACTGACGAATGACTTCTTTGTGAACCTGCTGGACATGGGCACAAAGTGGAAGAAGTCAGAAACGTTTGCCGGTGTGCTGGAAGGACGCGATCGCAAGACAGACGAGCTGAAATGGACGGCCACCGTGGCGGATCTCATCTTCGGTTCAAACTCCCAGCTCCGCGCGCTGGCTGAGGTGTACGCAAGCAGCGACGTGCAGGAGAAATTCGTTGAGGACTTTGCCGCGGCCTGGAGCAAGGTGATGAACCTGGATCGCTACGATCTGCTCAGGGCCTGCGAAGAGAAGGCTGAAGCGGTCCCGGCATAACCCGGCATTGGGCTGCTCATCCGGTTAAGGCAACAACCAGACCGGGTGAGCAGATCCCTTCCGCACCGGCTAGGCCACTTCGTTTTCCAGCACGCCGATGCCATCTATGGCGATCCGTACACGGTCGCCAACTTCCAGCGTGAAGTCCGACGGCGGGACAATGCCGGTTCCGGTCATGAGGAAGCAGCCGTTGGGAAACGAGTTGTCGCGGAAGAGATACTCGACCAGAAGCTTGGGATCGCGCTTTAGCTCGGAGAGCTTGACGCAGCCGGCGAAAACGCAGCTGTCGTCCCGATCGATCTCAAGAATAATCTCAGTGTTTTTGGGCAGCGGGCTGGCGGACACCAGGATGCCGGGACCGAGGGCACAGCTTCCGTCGTAGACCTTGGCCTGGGGAAGGTAGAGCGGGTTCTCGCCCTCAATGTCGCGGGAGCTCATGTCGTTGCCGATGGTGTAACCCACGATGCGGCCGCGCGAGTTGATGACGAGCGTCAGCTCGGGCTCGGGTACGGACCATTTCGCGTCCTTGCGGATTCGGACCTTGCCGCCGGGTCCCACGGTGCGGCTGGCGGTGGACTTGAAAAAGAGCTCAGGGCGCGCGGCGGTGTAAACGCGGTCGTAAAAATCGCCGCCGCCCGCGTCTTTTGATTCCTCCATGCGCGCGCCGCGGCTGCGGTAGTAGGTGACACCGGCGGCCCAGACTTCCTGGTGCTCGATGGGCGGCAGAATGCCATGGAGTTTGGCCGGTTGAGCGCCGGAGATGGCCGCGCTGAGAGTTGCCTCAAGATCATCCTGGGTGAAGAGTTCGTCCCAACTGATGTCATCCAGGCGATAGTGCTTGCCTTCTGCTTCAACCACACAGCCATTAATGGTGCGATAAAGCTTCATAACCCTTCTCCCGGTTGCCTAACATGCTACATCAGCGTTCGGGGGACATGTGTCAGGCGCCGGCTACGCGCCGCACCAGGGATTGAAAACACCCCGGCGGATGGCTGCGGCGAGAGCTTCAATGTCGCCGGCGAGAACGCGGTCCTGCTCCAGCCGGGGAACGATTCCGCGGACGGCAAAGAGCACATCCTCAAGTTTGGGTCCGCTATGGAGCGGGCGGCGGAACTCGACTGCCTGCGCGGCGCACATGAGCTCAATGCCTACCACGCGCTCGACGTTCTCGACGATCTGGCGCAGTTTGAGCGCGCCGGTCATGCCCATGGAGACGTGGTCTTCCTTGCCGCCATCAGTGGGAATGCTGCCGGTGGAGGAGGGGTGAGCCAGCACCTGGCACTCGTTGATAAGGGCGGCGGCGACAATCTGCGCAATCATGAAGCCGGAAGAAAGGCCGGGGTCGGGCGAAAGAAATGCCGGCAGGCCCTCATTGATGTCGGGATTGAGCAGGCGATCGATGCGTCGCTCCGTAATGCCGGCCAGGTCAGTGACGGCAATGGAAGCGTAGTCAAACGCGTAAGAAAGCGGCGCGCCATGAAAATTGCCGCCGGAGAGAACCGCTTCGCGGTTTTGCGTTTCGGAAGAGTTATCTGGGAAAACAAGGGGGTTGTCCGTGGCCGAGCCCGCTTCAATCTCCAGGATTGAAGCGACGTGCGCCAGCACATCGCGCACGGCTCCATGCACCTGCGGCATGCAGCGAAGGCAGTAGGCATCCTGCACCCTCAAACAGTGTTCGCGATGGGACTCGCGGATCTCCGAGCCCTGAAGCATCGCGGTCAAATGCGCCGCAGAAGTGAGTTGTCCGGGATGCGGGCGTGCCTTCTGGATACGCTCATCAAAGGCGGCGGGCGTGCCCATGAGCGCGTCGAGTGACATGGCGCCGGAGACGTCTGCCAGGCGCACCAGGCGCTGAGCGCGTGCAATAGCGAGCGCGCCGACGGCGACCATCGCCTGTGTCCCGTTGAGCAGCGCCAGTCCTTCCTTGGCTGCAAGTTGAAGCGGCTTGAGGCCGGCGCGCTTCAAGGCATCGCCGCCGGAAATTCGCTCGCCCTGGTAGAAAGCTTCCCCCTCGCCGATAACCACCAACGCCAAATGTGCCAGCGGGGCGAGGTCGCCACTGGCGCCTACGGAGCCTTTCTCCGGGATGACGGGGTGCACCTGGGCATTGAGCAGGCCCACCAGGAGCTGGGCCAGCTCGACGCGCGAGCCGCTGAAGCCCTTGGCCAGCACGTTGGCGCGCAACAGCAGCATGGCGCGCGATTCGGCCTGACTGAGCGGCTGGCCCACGCCGCCGGCGTGGCTGCGCACCAGGTTGGTCTGGAGCTGGGCAAGATGGTCGATGGATATGCGAACATCGGCAAGCTTGCCAAAGCCGGTGTTGACGCCGTAGACGGTCTCCCCCGCGGCCACAATGCGCTCGATAAGCGCGCGGCTCTGGGCCATGCGCTCGCGCGCGCCGGCTGCGAGTTCGACAGGACAGCGATCAAGCGAGACCGCCTCGATTTCAGCAAGAGTCAGCGGCTGGCCGTCAAGAGATAGCAATTCCATAATGCCGATGCTATGCGCGTCGGGTCGGCACGGTACAGATGGATTCCGCCCTGAATGCTGCCTCAGGCCCTGCAAATCAACTATGATGGCAATTTATGGCAATGGATTCAACTACGCTGATGGATATCTACGGACGAAAGCTAGTCGACGAATTGCAGAAAAACGCTCGCCTCAGCGTGGCGGAACTGGGGCGGCGCATCGGTCTCAGCCCCACCGCCACTACGGAGCGGATGCGGCAGATGGAAGACAAAGGCATCCTGCGCGCCTACACAGTGGAGATTGACCGCGAAGCGCTGGGGCTGGAAGTGATGGC
>Ga0265339_10000404_pt1 | contig 34076 bp, 30 predicted proteins | sample 4CB219metaG_FD_202085 | JGI IMG/M metagenome (GOLD analysis project Ga0265339, IMG submission 202085) | Rhizosphere microbial communities from Carex aquatilis grown in University of Washington, Seatle, WA, United States - 4-CB2-19 metaG | ecosystem: Host-associated > Plants > Roots >... | reverse complement strand
TGCCTTATCTTTCAGTTCGACTGACTTGCTCGCGCGCGGCGGGGTTGGAGGTCATTCGGGGGGAGGAGGCGGGGGCGGTGGGGGACATCACGGTGGAGGAGGTGGTGGCGGCGGCGGAGCGCATCCCGGTGGTGGAAGTGCACACGCCCCTGCGATCAGTCGCACTCCGTCCTTCAGTCATCCGAACCCTTCCGCCAGAACAGCGGGAAGCGTTTCGCGCGCCCCCGGGCGGTCTGCCACGGGCATCCATCCAGCAACGGGCATCCACGCGAACCAGGCGGCTGGTTTGCGACCGGCGGGTGGTGCGAAGGTTGGAGCGCAGCATCCAGGTGGCGGGGCCAGGTTGAGTAGCGGGGCCAGGCTCGGCGGCGCAGCGGCCGGCACGATCGGCGGTCGCGGGGCGGCCTACGGAACGGCGACGAACCTCGCTGGTGGCAACCACGCGAGAATCACCAGTCGTCCCTACGCCGGCAACGCGCTGAATTACGGCAACCACAGTTTCAATTTGGCCCAAAGCGGTTACCGGCCGTCCTATTACGGTCACGGGTTGTATCACGGCTACTGGAATGGCAATTACGGTTTCGGTGGAGGTTACGGGGGTGGCCGAGGCTGGGGCTATGGCCCAGGATATGGCATGGGAATGGGCTTGGGCATGGGAATTGGCTACGGTCTAACCCCGCTAGGTTGGGGTTATGGTGGCTGGGGGCTGGGAGCGATGGGGTACAACAGCGGCTATCTAGGGTACTCGAACCCATATTACGACGGTTCGTATGGTGGCTATAACTACGCGCAGCCGATTCCCGTGGATTACGGCGCAGCGCCGATGCCGGAGGGAAACCCGGCGGACGCCGCGTTGAACGACGCCGTGGCTGCATTCAAACAGAACGATTATGACGCGGCCCTCGACATCATCGACAAGGGGATCGCCCAGTACCCCACTGATTCAGTGATGCACGAGTTCCGCGCCCTGGTGCTGTTTGCCGTGGGAGACTACCAGCAGGCGGCCGCGACGATTCACTCGGTCCTGGCGATCGGCCCGGGCTGGGATTGGACGACACTCGCCAGCCTGTATACCAACCTCGGAATCTATACCGATCAACTCAGGACGCTACGAGCCTTCGTCGGTGAGCACCCGCAGGACGGCGCCGCCCGGTTTCTGCTGGCTTATCACTATATGATCGCCGGGCATACCGACGCGGCCGCGGCCCAGTTGCAGCAGGTTGTGACCATCGCACCCGGCGACCGCGTTGCCGCCGATCTGGCGAAGATGCTCTCGGCACCGCCGGCCGGTCAGCCGGCAGCGAACGCGGAAGAACCGGCGCCGGCACCCATCGCCGACACACAGCCTGCCGCGACGCCAATCGATGCGACCGCGCTTTTGGGATCGTGGCACGCGACTCGCGCCGACGGCTCGAAGTTCGAGCTGACCCTGACGAAGGACGCGACGTTCACTTGGAAGTTTTCCCCGAAAAAACAATCCGCCCAGGAACTCTCCGGATCGTATACCGTCGAGGTCAACGTGCTGGCGCTGGAGTGCAAGGATGGCGGCTCGCTGATCGGGCAGGTGATCCCTGGTGGCGCGAAGAAGTTCAACTTCACTCTGGTGGGCGCCCCTCCTGAGGACAAGGGCCTCGATTTCAGCCGGTGAGCGAGGCATGGCAAATAATCGCCGTGGAGAGTTTAGTGGCGGCAGCCGCCTTTGCGATTGCCAATCTGCTAGAATTAGGGGCATTGCGTTGCACGGCCCTTGGTCTAAGCCATGCCCGTCTTGCCGATACCGGTCCTGCCCAAGCGGATTCTTTCTGGAACGCACAAGGCATCGCCTGCGATCCAGGTCTCGCCCAGGCTGCTCGAAGCTTCTGGGAGCGAATGCGACGCCGTCTTGCGGACGTTGCAAACCTCGAAAACCGGCCTTTCGAGCGTAGACGCCGAACGGCGGTTGCTCGAATACGGCCCCAACGTTGTGGCTCGCGACGAGCGCCATCCGCATTTTCAATTGCTGGGCAGGGCCCTGGCTAACCCCCTCGTGCTCCTGTTGCTCGTCCTCGCCGCCTCATCGTTTGTTACCGGCGACTTCCGCGCCGGCGGCGTGATGCTGCTAATGGTGGTCCTGGGAGTCGTTCTGCGATTTGTTCAAGAATCGCGAGCCGATACGGCGGCGGCCAGGCTGCGGGCGATGATCAGCGTCAAGGCGACGGTTCTCCGCGACGAGAAGCCTGAGGAGGTGCCGATTGCGCGCCTGGTTCCCGGCGACCTGGTGCAACTTTCCGCCGGCGATATGATCCCCGCCGACGTGCGGCTGATCTGGTGCAAAGACTTCTTCCTCACCCAGGCGAGCCTCACCGGGGAAGCTTTCCCCGTCGAGAAATTCGCCCCCCGTGTAGAGACCGCTAGCCACGCACCCCTGGAACTGACCAACGTCTGCTACCTGGGAACCAGCGTCGAAAGCGGGGCCGCGACCGCGGTGGTCGTGGCCACGGGTCTCACGACGTACCTGGGGGGCATGTCCAGCGCGCTGGTGACGCAGGAGGCGCCGACCAGCTTCGACCGGGGGGTGAGCCAATTCACCTGGCTGATGATCTACTTCATCCTGGTGATGGTTCCCCTGGTCTTCGTCATCAACGGGCTGACCAAAGGAGACTGGAAGGTCGCCTTCTTTTTCGCCATGGCGGTGGCGGTGGGAATGACGCCGGAGATGCTTCCCATGATCGTGGCGGTTTGCCTCTCCAAGGGAGCGATGGCCATGTCGCGCAAGAAGGTGATCGTCAAACGCCTGAACTCGATCCAGAACCTCGGCGCCATGGACGTGCTTTGCACCGACAAGACCGGCACGCTGACCATGGACCGGGTGATCCTCGAAAAGCACTGTGACGTGGTCTTGAAGGACGACGCCGAGGTGCTGATGCTGGCGTATCTCAACAGCCATTTCCAGACCGGCCTCAAAAACCTGCTCGACAGGGCCATCCTGGAACATACCGAAGTGCATGAGCACCCGGCGTTTTCGCAGTACGCCAAAGTCGATGAAATCCCCTTCGATTTCTCGCGGAGGATGATGTCCGTCGTCGTCCATACGCCCGAAAACGTACACCGGCTGATCTGCAAGGGCGCCCCCGAGGAGGTTTACAAACACTGCGTCAGTTTCGCTCTCGGCGACGAGATTTTCCCGATGGACCATATGATTCCCGTCGATCTGAAAGAGGAGTTCGACGAGCTCAGCGCCGATGGCTTTCGGGTGCTCGCGCTGGCCTACCGGGATCTCGCACCCCAACCGGCTTATTCCAAGGACGACGAGCGCGACTTGATCTTGCGCGGTTACGTCGCCTTCCTCGACCCGCCCAAAGACACCGCCCGGTCGGCGATTGCCGCACTCCACGATCACGGCATCTCTGTCAAGGTGATCACGGGCGATAATGAATTGGTCAGCAGGAAGATTTGCCGTGAGGTGGGGATCGCCACTGAGTCGGTGCTGCTTGGGAGCCAGGTCGAAACGATGTCCGACGCGGAGCTGGCGGAAGCCGCCGCTCGTGCGACCCTGTTCGCCCGCATGTCGCCGGCCCATAAGCAGCGGACGATCAAGGTTTTGCAAAGCGCGGGGCACGTGGTCGGGTTCATGGGCGACGGCATCAACGACGCGCCGGCCCTGCACGCCGCCGATGTGGGGATTTCGGTGGATACGGCGGTCGATATCGCCAAGGAATCGGCGGATGCGATCCTGCTCGAGAAAGACCTGTTGGTTTTGAACGAGGGCGTGCTCGAAGGGCGCAAGGTTTTCGCCAACATCCTCAAATACATCCGGATGGGAGCCAGCTCGAATTTTGGCAACATGTTCAGCGTGCTGGGGGCGAGCATTTTTCTCCCTTTCGTCCCAATGATCCCCATCCAGATCCTGACCAACAACCTGCTCTACGATTTCTCTCAGGTCCCGATCCCCGCCGACGACGTCGATCCGGAACAGATCGCGCGGCCCCGGCCGTGGTCGATGAACGCCATTTCCCGGTTCATTCTCCTCATCGGCCCGTGCAGCTCCGTCTTCGACTACACGACGTTTTTCGTCATGCTCTACGTCTTTGGCTGCTGGGACCCGGCCCGGGCGCCATTGTTCCAAACCGGCTGGTTCGTCGAGTCGCTGCTGACACAGACCCTGATCATCCACATCATCCGCACGAACCGGATTCCATTCCTCCAGAGCTGGGCCAGTTGGCCGCTGATCGTGACCACGGCAATCATCATGTTCATCGGCGCCTGGTTGCCGTACTCGCCGGTCGGGCCGGCGTTGGGGTTCACCCCCTTGCCGGCGCTCTACTGGCCCCTGCTCGTGGTGACGCTGGTCGCGTATGTTCTGTTGACCCAGGCCGCCAAGACGTGGTTGTTTCGCAAAGGCTGGGTGACGGAATAAGAAGCGCGAAACACCGGCAGGAAACGCGTTTGCTCAATGCGGCCAGCAAATATGACAATCCTCGAGCGGGACCAACACATCAGTGTGGTGTGGCACGATGCGAGGCGTGTAGTGCTCCTTGGGCCGATCGGAGGGCACCGTTGCGGTGTAGCGGTAACCGTTGACGGAGCCAGGCAAAAGACCGGTTCGATCCATGACCACAATCACGGGCTTGTTGCCGTCGAGCGGGTTGGCATACAACTCCACGCGGACCAGATCCGGCGTCAGGTCGCCCAAGTAGACCTGCACCTCGAAGAGCCAGCGTTGATTGTCCTCCACAACCGACGTATCGCCGAATTGCAGCCCTTTCCAGCAGTCGGCAATTTCGGTTTGCCATTCGAATAGCGCGGCGGCGAGCATTCCCTCCTCGGCCACACGGTGGCAGTACAACCTCGCGGCGGGGAGATACGATTGCTCCACGTAGTCTCGCACCATTCGGTCGCTGCTGAATTCCGGCGTCAATCGGGAAATGCTTGCTCGCACCCGTTGAAGCCAGGCTTGAGGCACCCCTTGGGCATCGCGGTTGTAAAACTCCGGAATGATCTCGTTTTCTAGGATGTCGTAGAGCTGCTCGGCTTCGAGCGCGTCGATATCCGGATTGGAAGACTCACGTCCGTCGCCAATCGCCCAGCCGACCTCGGGACTGAACGCTTCGTCCCACCAGCCATCGAGCACCGAAAAGTTCAAGCCGCCGTTGACCAGCATCTTCATGCCACTGGTGCCGCAGGCCTCGGCCGGGCGGCGCGGCGTGTTGATCCAAACGTCGACGCCCCCTGCAAGGTGCTGGGCCAGGACCATGTCGTAGTCTTCGGCAAAGACGACTGAGTTCCATACATCCGCACGCCGGGCGAAGCGTACCAGCGCCTGGACCATCGCTTTTCCGTTGTCGTCGTCGGGGTGTGCCTTTCCGGCCACGACGAGCTGCACCGACCGCTCCGTTCGGCAAATCAACCGCGCCAGGCGTTCTGGATCGTGCAGCAACAAGTTGGGGCGTTTGTATTCAGTGAAGCGGCGGGCAAAACCCAGCGTCAGCGTGTTCGGGTCGAAAACATGCCGAGCGCGCTGGACTACTTCCGCCGGCGCCCCGTGCTGTTGGTACTGGCGCGAAATCCGCCGCCGCAGATACTCGACTAATTCTCGCCGGGCCTCGCCGCGAAATTTCCAAAGCTCCAGCGCGTCGATCCGTCCGATCGACCTGGCCGCGTCGGCTACGTTCTCCACCCAACGGCGCTCACCCTGCCCGAAGGAATCGGTCCAGAGACGGTTCGCCTGCGACGAGTCCCATGTCGGAACGTGGACGCCGTTGGTGATGTGACCGACCGGTATATCCGCCTCAGGCCAATTCAGGTATAGCTCCTTGAATAACCGACGGCTGACACGCCCATGCAAACGACTCACCCCGTTGACATGGCAGCACCCCCGCATGGCCAGATACGCCATATTGAATGGCTCGCTCGGATTGGAGGGGTCCCGGCGCCCCAGTCCCAGGAACCACTCCAAGGGCATGCGTGTCAAATCGAGCAAGGGTTGGGCGTACTTGGCCACAAGGTCGGGCGCGAATTGATCGAAGGCCGCGGCCACCGGCGTATGGGTCGTGAAGACATTGCCGGCGCGCGTAGCCCAAAGGGCAACCGGGAATGGCTGCCCGGTTCTTTGCGCGTAATTCACGGCCCTCGCTAAAACGACCAGGGCCGCATGCCCCTCGTTGAGATGGCAGACTTCGACGTCAATGCCCAGTTGTCGCAGCAAGGCCCAGCCGCCTACGCCGAGCACGATCTCTTGCAGCAAGCGTTTTTCCTTGCCGGCCGCGTAGAGGTTGGTCGTGATGCCGCGGTCCCACGGGCTGTTTAACGGATCGTTGCTGTCGAGCAAGTACAAGGTCACCCTGCCGACGCTTACGCTCCAGACTCTGAGTCGCAGAGTTCGTCCCGGCAATTCGACGCCCACGCGTACCCAGCTTTCGTCCTTGGCCTGCGCAGGTGAGATCGGCAAGCTGCCCGGATCGTTGTAAGGAAAGGCCTCGAGCTGCAAACCATTGTCCTCGACCACCTGGCGGAAGTAACCCTGCTGGTAGAGCAGACCGACGCCGACGACCGGCACGCCCAGGTCGCTGGCGCTTTTGAGGTGGTCGCCGGCGAGCATCCCCAGCCCGCCAGAATAGATGGGCAGGGCCTCGCTGAGACCGAACTCCATGCTGAAATACGCAACGGATTTGAGCACCGAATCCGGGTGCGACTCAACGAACCAGCCGGGCGACTGCATGTAGCGGGCGCGCCGCTCCAACCAGTTATGCAACTGCCCCTTGAGCTCGTCATCCTTGGCCGCCGCCTCGAGTCGGGCTCGCGAGGCGTTCAGCAGGATCATGGAAGGGTTTTTCGTGCGCTCCCAGGTATCGGGGTCGAGCCGCTCCCAGATGCGGCTGGCCAACTGGCTTCCCATCCAGCGCAGGTCCAGGGCCAGGTCGGCAAGATCGACCAATTCGGACGGCAGATCTCGCTTCAAAAGATGGATCGACATCGTTCGAGAAATGGGTTGCGCATGCGTTCCACCTCAGACCTCGCCGTCGAATGTGAAAGGTTCAGCGGCCGGCTTCACGCGTGCGGGAGAGAAGAGGCTTGCTCGCGGTTGCCATGTCGCTGGAGCGAGTTTACCACCACGGCCCGACGGGAACAACTTGCAAAAACCCTACTGCCTCGCCGAGACCGGCCGCGGTACGAGAGGTGGCCGCGGGGCGAGAGGCGGGCTGAGCTGCCATCGTTTTCCCGGCATTGGTCTGGTTACTCTTCATCGATTCACCCGACGGCAGCAGCCACGGCGACAATCAAACGAGCGGCCGGTACACAGGCCGGTAAACCTTCGACTGGATCAAAGCCTTGACGTCCGCCGGTCGCTCGACGCCGGCCAGGCCGCGTTCGAAAATCAGCGTCGCGATGTGCTCCGCCACGTGCATCGACGTGTTCAAGATCTTCGACTGAGGTGGGTAGATAAGTCCCAGGTCCAGGTTCTCCTGGGTCACCTGCTCGGCCAGAGCTTTGGCCGCCACGATGAACATTTCGTCGGTAACTCGCCGAGCTTCCGTGGCGTAAATCGCCATGCCCATGGCGGGGAAAATAAAGACGTTGTTCCCCTGCCCCGGCACGAACGTCTTTCCGGCAAACACGACCGGCGCAAAGGGACTGCCGCCGGCGAAGATGGCACGCCCCTGCGACCACCGATAGGCTTCCTCCGCGGTACACTCGGAGCGCGAGGTGGGGTTGGAATAGGCGAAAATGATCGGTCGCTCGTTGATCCGCGACATGGCTTCGATTACGGCCCGCTTGAAAAGCTTGGGCACGGCGCTCACCCCGAAGATGGCCGTCGGGCGAAGCGCCTCGACGGCGGAAAGGAAATCCTTGATCGATGCATGAGCGTGGGCGAAGGGCCTGCGATAGTCGGCCAGATCGGTGCGGCTGCTCTCGATCAGCCCTTTCGAATCCACCAACCAGCAATGCCGCCGCGCCTCCTGTTCCGAGAGGCCCTCGCGAACCATGGCTTGCGTCAACAAGTCGGCGATTCCGGTGCCCGCCGAGCCTGCTCCCAGAAACAGAAACGTCTGATCGCTCATGCGATTGCCGAGGATGCGCAGCGCCGCATAAATGCCCGCGAGCGCGACCGAGGCAGTACCTTGGATATCGTCGTTGAAGCAGCAAACGCGGTCGCGGTACCTGGCCAGGATCGGTACGGCGTGGCGGTTGGCGAAGTCTTCGAATTGAATGCAGCAACGGGGGTGGATTTCCTGGACCGCCGTCACGAATTCTTCAATGAAGTCGTCGTATTCGGCGCCCGTCACGCGCGACCGGCGGAGCCCCAGGTAAAGCGGATCTTGCAGCAACGATTCATTGTTGGTCCCAACGTCGAGAGTGACGGGCAAGGTGAGCTGGGGCGGTACGCCGGCGCAGGCGGCGTACAGGGCCAGCTTGCCGATGGGAATGCCCATGCCGTTGGCGCCCAGGTCTCCCAGGCCCAAGATACGCTCGCCATCGGTGACGACGATGATGCGGACGTCCTTCTCCGGCCAGTTGCGCAAGACCTCCCGAACCCTCCCCTTGCGTTTGAACGAAACGTAAAGCCCTTTGGGGCGCCGCAGGATATGGCCGAACTTCTGACATGCTTCGCCCACGGTGGGCGTGTAGACCAGGGGCATGAACAGCGCCGGGTCGGACATCAAGGCCCTGTAAAACAGGGTTTCGTTGGCGTCCTGCAGGGACGACAAATAGACGTACTTCTCCAGGTCGGTGGTCTTCTGGCTAAGCTGGACGTAGACCCGCTGCAGTTGGCGTTCGTCGGTGTCCATCCCTTCGGGAACAAGGCCAATCAGCCCCAGGGCCTCGCGCTCGGCCTCGGTAAAGGCCGTCGACTTGTTCAGCCGCGGGTTGTGCAACAGCTCCTCGCCGCAAGGCACCTCGCTCCCGCCGCGATCGTCCATCGTGAATCTCCTTCCCGCCCAATATATCGGCGATCTCCGCCGCGGCGCGCACCGAACCGAGTTCCTAAACTACCTCATTGACGCAGCCACGCAGAAACAGAAAAACTTTGTCTGTATTCGCCGTAGAGTTGGATCTGGCCAATTCTGAAAGCATCACCCATAGGTGGGGATCTCGCCCGCAGACGAAACGGCGGGCCACGGATAGGCTAAACCTAAACCACCGCACCACATTTCGACTGTACCATCGAACGATTCAGTTCCGCGCCGTCCCTGGTATGATTGGGCTCTTACAAAGAAGGCATTCCAATGAAGTCGAAGGGTGAATTAGAAGCCGAGATCAGCCAGGCGATTATACAATTCGAGAAGGAGTACATGGGGCGGGGACCGTTGGAGACGAAAACGTACCTGCTCGACGACATCGTACTGGTGCGCCTCAAAAACGTCCTCACCACCGCAGAATTGAAGTTGGCCGAGGCGGACGAAAAACCCCAGGGCCGGGAGCTCGTCAAACAGGCCCGCCAGATGTTGCTCGAGCACGGCCGTCCTCTGCTGGAGGCAGTCATCCGGGACATTTTGGGCGTCGGCGTGCGCAGTCTACACACCGACATCAGCACGAAAACCGGCGAGCGGATTATCGTCTTCTCGTTGAACAGCAAACCTGCCGATAACAAATAAATCCCCGCCTGTCCCACTTGACGGGACAGCGGTCCGACCATAACGTAAATTCACTGCACACGGAGGCCGGGGGACGGCGTGAAACGCCTGCCTTCTTCAGCCGATTGCAGTTTTGACAAGCCGACATGTCCTTCAGGATAAAAATGCCTGGAGGGATTAAGGCCGGAAAGCCGCACTTTGGTGCTGCTTTCCGGCCTTTTTTTGTTGCCTGTCGTGAAGCTTGCAAGGGCGATTACAGTCTAAAACGAAGGCAGGAGAAGCTGATGGTTCCGATGGTTTTCGCTTTGATTCTTGGCGGCGGATACCTGATTTGTACTTTCCTCGAAGGAATTCTGGCGTGCATGGGATCTTCGCCCGAAAAGATACTTTCGAAGGCTGACACTCAGCCTCGGCACGCGGCTAAGGCGGCGGCCTTCGATTCGATGACAATCCCAAACCTCACTGTTCCAACTAGTGCTGTCTTTGCTGATGTCGAGCAGCGGGCGGCCTGCTGATGCGGATGTGCCGTACGCGCTGGGTAACCCTCTTCCCAAGCAGTCCGACGCGGCGCGCATCGAACCGAGGCTTTCTGCCGTTGACTCTCGACGAGTACTTGGAGTTGCTCGGCTGGACCGGACCTCAAATTCGCACTGAGAAGCGCGGGGCAATTCCCGCCGCTCTTTTGCCGATCCTGGAACGTTTGCGGATCAACGGCGATGCCTGGGTCGGCCTTTGGTCGCGGCCGGATCATCGGTCGGGGCAATGCGGTTGGCGTTGGCGAACTGCAGCTGATTTGAGTACGCGCGGCAGACGCTGTTGAAGAGTTGAAGAGATGTGCTGGTCAGGGCCGACCGGCCAAGGTTTGCCCTGTCCCTGTTCCTGCCAAATACCCCGATCGGTTTCCTCGCCGTACGCTCGGAGCGCGAGTAGGGCAGTGCCCGTCGTCCCATTCAGCCGCCCGTCGTCCCATTCAGCCGGGGGTTGCGCAACAGATCGCGACAAATCCTCGCCGCAAGGTACCTCGGAAACCCCGCCGCGATCGTCCATCGTGAATCTCCTTCCCGCTCAATGTATCTACGATCTCCGCCGTCGAAAGGTGAATCCGCGTTTGGACTTTCAACTCGCGCGTGGGTGGATTATGCTACTAGTCCCAATGGTGGGCTGCGCTTGCCTAAGGCGAGATTGGCCCACCCTCCAACGACAACGATGAAACATGCAGTGCGAACCCAAGAACATCGAGCTACTGCTGGTCGACGACGACGCGGAATTCCGTGACACGGTCGCACGCCGCTTCTTGCGAAGCGGTTTTCGCGTTCAGGAGGCCTCCGGTGGCGTTGAGGCTTTGGAGCTGACGGCCAGGCGGCAGTTCGATGTGGCCGTCGTCGATTTGAGAATGCCTGGCATGTCGGGAGTCGAATTGCTCGACAAAATGAAGGCCTCCGGTGCCGAGTGCGAGGTCGTGTTGTTGACCGGCGAGGGATCGATCGAAACGGCGGTCGATGCCATGAAACGTGGTGCTCACGACTACTTGACCAAGCCCTTTCCGCTCGCCGAACTGGAAGCCGTGGTGCAACGTGCCTTTGAGCGGCGGCAATTGCGCAAGGAGAACCAGCAACTCAGGGCCGTGCTCGAACGAAACCAGCCCAACTCGGAGATGATCGGTCGCTCCGCGGCCATGCAAGAAGTGTTTCGCCTGATTGGGCGGGCAGGGCCAACCGACAAGGCGATCTTGATCCAAGGTGAAAGCGGTACGGGCAAGGAACTGGTCGCGAGGGCCTTGCACCGCGCCAGCCCACGTTCCGAGCGGCCGATGGTCGTGATCAACTGCGCCGCCCTGCCAGAAACACTGCTGGAAAGCGAGCTGTTCGGACACGAGAAAGGTTCGTTCACCGGGGCGGTCAGCGCCAAGCCGGGCCTGTTTGAGGTGGCCGACGGTGGCACGCTGTTCATCGACGAAATCGGTGAGATGCCCGGCGCGTTGCAGGCCAAATTGCTGCGCGTCTTGGAAGATGGTTCGATGCGTCGGATCGGCTCGCTCAAGGAGTTCCGGGTCGACGTGCGGCTGTTGGCGGCGACGAACCGCAGCATGGCCGACGAGGTCAAGGCCGGTCGATTCCGCGAGGATTTGTACTACCGCATCAACGTGCTGTCGCTGGAATTGCCACCGTTGCGCCGCCGCGCCGGCGACGTCCCCCTGCTGGTCGCCAGGTTTCTCGGTCCGGAATGGGAGATCGAGCCGGCCGCGATGCAGGCATTGGAGTCATACTCCTGGCCGGGCAATGTACGGCAACTGATCAATGCGATCGAAAGGGCAAAAATTCTCGCCGATGAGTTCATCGTGCGGCTCGACGATCTGCCCCACGACCTGGTGCGTCCGCCGCAGGCGGAAATGCGAATCGTCGAGGGGGGAACTGACAAGCTCGACGAAATCGAGCGCGCCCATGTGATCGAGGTCCTCCAAAGGGAAGGGGGCAACAAGGCTCGCGCCGCGCGGGCTTTGGGCATCGACCGCCGCAGTCTCTATCGCTTGCTGGAGAAATACGGCGTCGCATGAACGACCCGTTCGGAGATCCATGTCACCGACGCCGGACGATCTTGCGCGATGGCGTGCAGAGAACTACAATGCCGCGATCACGGAAGTGATCGGCGTCCACCGGGACCTGCGGATTCTTCGTATCCGCCCCGACGCAGGCCCCTTGAATTATACTCCCGGCCAATACACCGTACTGGGACTTGGGGCCTTTGAACCTTGCCTCGACGGAGAATCCGCCCAGTTGGCGGCCGATCAGAATGGCGAAAAGCTGATCCGGCGGGCTTACTCGTTCGCAGGCTCTATGCTCGACGCCGAACGTCGGCTGCTGCGCACCACCGATTGCCCGTACCTCGAATTCTATTTGGCGCTGGTTCCTGGCGGTCCCAATCATCCGCCCGGCCTGACTCCGCGCCTGTTCCGGCTGGCCACCGGCGACCGGTTGTTTGTGGGTCCGCACGCGCACGGCCGTTACACGCTCGTGCCTTTGGCCGGGGACGAGTCGATCTTGTTCGTCGCGACAGGTACGGGCGAGGCGCCGCACAACGCCATGTTGGCCGAGCTTCTCGCGGCCGGTCATCGCGGGCCAATCACGTCCGTAACCTGCGTCCGCCGGCAATACGACCTGGCCTACCTCGCCACCCACCGCGAGTTGGAGCGCCGCTACGCGAACTATCGGTACATCGCCCTCACGACCCGCGAGCCGGAAAACCTCGACCCGGCCACACCGGGCTTCGTCGGCAAGCGCTACTTGCAGGACTACGTCGCGTCAGGCGCGTTCGAGCGTGAACGGGGCGTGGCCCTCTCGGCCAAACGGACTCACGTCTATCTCTGCGGCAGCCCGGCCATGGTGGGCCTGCCCGAGCACAACCCATCCGGCCCGCGCTACCCGCAGCCCAAGGGGATGGTCGAGGTGCTTGAAGCTCGAGGCTTCGTGCTCGACCACGCCGACCAGCCAGGCAATATCCATTACGAACGATATTGGTAACGAAGTGGCGATTCAGGTCACGCGTATTCATTTTGATGCCACGCCGTTGGCCTTCGGATGAAAAAGTTGGTAGGTCTTGTAACCGCCCCCCACGTTCACCGCGGAGAAACCCGCCTGTCGCAGAATGCGGGTCGCCAAGTAGCCCCTTTGCCCGACCTGGCAATAAGCGGCAATCTCACGGTCCTTGGGGATCTCCCTCAAGCGAGCTCGTAGTTCATCGATTGGAATATTGACGGCATCAGGAATGTGTCCGCTGGCGAATTCCTGGGGCGTACGTACATCGGCCAGGTAAGGCCGCTGGGTCGGTGGCATTGCCAGCAGGACCGCGACATCGATCTGAGGGTGCTCGCCACGTAACAATCCGCCCGCCACAAAGCCCGCCATGTTGATCGGATCTTTCGCCGAGCCGTATTGCGGCGAGTAGGCCAGCTCCGTCTCCTCCAGGTCGAAGACGGTCATTCCCGCCTGGATTGCGACGGCCAGCACGTCAATCCTTTTGTCGACCCCGGCCCCACCGACAGCCTGGGCACCAAGAATGCGCCCCGTCGTCGGGTCGAACAGCATCTTAAGCGTCATCTGCTCCGCGCCCGGATAATACCCGGCGTGCTGCAAAGGATGGATAAAGACCGTCCGGTATGGGAGCTTGGCCCGTCGCAAGACTTTCTCTGAGGCGCCCGTCATCGCGGCGGTCCGATCGAAGACCCGTACAATGGCCGTGCCCTGCGTCCCACGGTACCGCGCAGCCCGCCCCCGAGCGGAAGTTTGATCGGCGGCGGATGATTGATCGGCAGCCCGCTCAAAGATGTGATTGGCGGCAATACGGCCCTGGCGATTCGCAGGACCGGCCAGCGGCACCTGCGTCGCTTCCCCTGTTACAAAATCCCTGACTTCGATGGCATCTCCGACGGCATAAATATCAGGGTCGCTTGTCTGAAGGTGCTCATTGACCCGAATTCCGCCGCGAGGTCCCACTTCCAGGCCGGCATCCAGCGCCAATTTGTTCTCCGGTCGCACTCCGACCCCTAAAACTACAAGTTGAGCGGACAACCTCTGGCCTGACTTCAAGCGAACGCTGATTCCATCGGTGGCCGGCTCGAATCCGTCAGCGGATTGACTCAGCAACAAGCTGACTCCCTTGGTTGCCAGGTGTTCGGCAATGGGAGTGGTCATCTCCTTGTCGAACGGCGGGAGCACCTGATCCTGCAGTTCGACGACCGTGGTGGCGATGCCGCGGCGAACGAGATTCTCGACCAGTTCCAGGCCGATGAATCCCGCCCCGACGACGACCGCCTGCCGCACGCCGTCGTCCATCCGCTGCGTGATGTGATCCATGTCTTGCAGGTTCCGTAAAGTGAAAATCCCAGGCAGGTCGATGCCCGCTAGCGGCGGTCGAATGGGAGCGGCCCCCGGCGCCAGGATCAGCTTATCGTAGGGTTCTTCGTAAACTCGTTGCGAAACAAGATCACGGATACGAACCTTCTTCGCCTGGCGGTCGATGGTTTCGACCGCGGAACGAACTCGCACATCGAGGTTAAATCGGACTTGCATTCGCTCGGGGGTCACCACGAGCAACTTCTCGCGGTTGGTGATTTCGCCGCCGATAAAGTACGGCAGCCCGCAGTTGGCGAACGACACGTCCGGGCCGCGTTCGATCAAAACGATCTGGGCGTCTTCTGAAAGGCGGCGGGCACGGGCGGCCGCGGAAGCTCCTCCTGCGACGCCTCCGACGATGAGTAGTTTCATGAATCTCCATTCCTTTTTGCTGGACGAGGGGCCACAATACCTCTTCGCAATAGCCGTGCCAAGGCTCGTCCGTTCCCTAGGAATGATCCATTGTTGAAACGGCGAGAAACACTGCGTTGAGCCGCGTGTGCAAGACTTCGGCACACTAGTTGCACAGAGGCAAGTCGAACCCTGGCCGGCCAGGCGAGGTCCTGGACGCCCCTGACGATCGCAGCTTCACCAGTGAAGTCGGGGCCGTGGAACCGAATGTGCTATTGCCAGGAGCGCACGGTATAATGGCCGTCGAGCGATGAGCCTTAGGAATCATGAATCTGGTCACCCGTAAGCAAGAGGAAACCTACCTATGTCGATCAAAATTCTTCCCGAAGAGTTGCAAAGCGTGCCCTTGTTTCGCCGCTTATCGCTCGACGAAATCGGCCAGATTCTGGAACACTCCGAGACAGTAGACTGCCAGGCCGGCGCCATCGTGCTTCAATCGGGCGATCGCGAACGAGCGCTTTACGTGCTGATTCGTGGCACGATCGAGGTCGTGCTGGACGTGCCCGGCTCCGAGGAATCGGTGATCAGTACGCTGCCCCCCTCGAGCGTTTTTGGCGAAGCGAGCTTCTTTCACGAAGCGCCGCACGGGGCCACGGTGCGGTGTACTTCCGAGGCCACGCTCCTGCGGCTGACGCGACTTGAATTCGACGCGCTCCTGGAGGGAAATTCGCTCGCGGCCTACCGCATTGGCCTGAACGCTGCCGAGATCCTGGCCTCGCGGCTGCACACGACCGATCAATGGGTCGCCAAATTGCTGGGAGAGGAACGCGCCGCCGTGGCCGCCAGTTGGCGACACTTCCGCGAACGGCTTGGCGGCTCGTTCGACTTCCCCCGCGGGTTTTCGCACGCGTAGCATCATGAGCGCCAAAAACCAGGAGAGACGGCAACGGTGACTTCGAGCCGCCGGCAAGCCATGATCGCCGGTCTTGCCATCGCGGCGATTGGCATGCACCTCGTTTTACGTTTCGGCATGCAAACAGCAGCCGACGTCGCCGGTTTTCGATTTTACGACTTACCTCTCGTCGCCACCCTCGCACTCGGCGGCGTACCCCTGCTCATCGGGCTGGCACTCAAAGTCGCGCGTCGGGAGTTCGGTTCCGACCTGTTGGCGGGCATTTCCATCATCACGTCGGCCCTGCTCGGTGAATTCCTGGCCGGCTCCCTGGTCGTGCTCATGCTTTCCGGAGGGGAAGCCTTGGAGGGTTACGCCGTCCGCAGCGCTTCGTCCGTGCTGCAAGCCTTGGCCAAACGCATGCCGTCGTTGGCTCATCGCAAACTCGATGGCAACGTTGCGGATATGGCGCTGGGGCAAGTGGCCGTGGGAGATATGCTGGTGGTTTTCCCCCATGAAATCTGCCCGGTCGATGGGACGGTTCTTGAGGGACGCGGCGTGATGGACGAATCGTACCTGACCGGCGAGCCGTACATGATGTCAAAAACGCCGGGCTCGGAGGTGCTTTCCGGGGCGATCAATGGCGACACGGCCCTCACCATCCGGGCCGACAAGCTCGCGGTCGATTCGCGCTATGAGAAGATCATGCGGGTGATGCGCGCCTCGGAGGAGAGACGCCCGCGGCTGCGGCGGTTGGGCGACCAACTCGGCGCCGTCTACACCCCGGTGGCGGTCACGATCGCCGCCATGGCCTGGGCCCTGAGTGGGTCGGCGACTCGCTTCCTGGCCGTGCTCGTGGTGGCGACACCCTGTCCGCTTCTGATCGCCATCCCGGTCGCAATCATTGGCTCAATTTCACTGGCCGCCCGGCGGGGGATCATCATCAAGGACCCGGCCGTGCTGGAGAAGATCGATACTTGCCGAACTGCGATCTTCGACAAGACCGGAACGTTGACCTACGGCCAGCCCAAAGTGGCCGAGATCCTTGTGGGCGCTAATGTCGTGAAAAGCGAGTTGCTCTCGCTGGTGGCCAGTCTTGAACGCTACTCGAAGCATCCACTGTCGGGAGCTATTCTCGACGCGGCACAGGGGGCGGGAACGGCTCTGGTCGACGCGAGTGAAGTCAGCGAGCGACCCGGCGAGGGACTGGTAGGAGTGGTTGATGGACGGCACGTCCAGGTTACGAGTCGCCAGAAGCTCGCGGCCCAGCACCCTGAATTCGAGCAAGAGCTACCGCCGCTCGGCGGCGGGCTCGAATGTGTGGTATTGATCGACGGCCGCTACGCCGCAACCCTCCGATTTCGTGACCAACCGCGTGCCGAAGGCACGTCGTTCATTCACCACCTGCGGCCCAAGCACCATTTCGACCGTGTGCTCTTGGTCTCCGGCGACCGGGAATCGGAAGTGCGTTACCTCGCTGAACTGGTCGGCATCAAGGAGATCTATTTTGGCCAGAGTCCCGAGCAGAAATTGGAACTGGTCCGCTCGGAGACGAAGCGGTCGAATACGGTCTTCATGGGGGACGGCATCAATGACGCCCCAGCCCTGACTGCCGCCACGGTTGGAATTGCCTTCGGCCAAAAGAGCGACATCACGTCCGAGGCGGCCGGCGCCGTGATCCTCGACAGTTCACTGGCTAAGGTCGACGAACTGCTGCATGTCAGCCGTCGAATGCGTTCGATTGCCTTGCAGAGCGCGGTCGGCGGCATGGCACTCAGCCTGATCGGGATGTTGTTGGCGGCCTTGGGCTACCTGCCCCCGGTGGCCGGCGCTGTCGTGCAGGAAGTCATCGACGTCGCCGCGGTTCTGAATGCCCTACGGGTGGCGATCGCACCGAAAAGTCTCACCGATTATTCGGGCTAGCCGAATGCCAGGATCGCCACGACCACGAGCATGCCAATCATTCCCATGGCGATGATCGACGTCAGCAACACTGAAATGCCCGACAGGGCAATCCGGTCGTCGTCGGCGAACCGCTGCCACTCTTCGGGCGAAAAGCCGATCTGGTCGCGATAGCTCCCAAGCCAATCAGGCGATGGATCGTTTGCGAGTCGATTTGGAGCTGTGCCGGTTGCCATGGTTGCCTCCTTCTAAAAATAGGTGAGATTTTGGATGCACGTACCAACGGCTTGACTACGTCGCAGACGGCGTGCCAAAACCTTTGAAAGGTCTTTACGCCTCGAAGACTTGCTCGCCGCGAGCCCAACGAGCGGCGGCATTTGGGATGTCGACTGCCTGCACCACGGCGTGGTTCAACTCATACGAGCGGCCATCGAGGCGGGCCGCCTCCAAGGCCTGAGTCAGCCCGTCGCTCACGCCTTCGCCCAACGTCATGACGACCTGGCTGGCAGTCGGCTCTTCGCTATGTGAATCGCCGGCCATCACACAGTCGGCACCGCAATGGCTACGGCAATAGAGCGGCCGCGCGGCAAATACGCTGCAACGCTCATCATCGGCCAGTAGCGGGCAAATGGCCGGCGAGGCGAACGACTGCTGACGCAGGTTGTTCTTGGCGCGAGCATACACCCGCCGCAGGTCCGATGACGAAGCATGGCGCTGCAACTCCTCGACCATCGCCAGGGCTTCCGGCGCCGTGACCCGGATCGGCTGCAGGCTGCATTCGCGACAGTGCCTATCGCCGGCTGCCGCCGCCTCCGGCAGCGAGCGATCGATCAAACCGCTCGTTTCGGACTCGAGTTCCCGCGCCAAGGCCACTGCGGTATTTGGGCCGCGGGGCCGGGCGACGATGCCGGCCGCGATCTGCCGCGCCCACCCAGTCGCCCACGTGCGCAATGCTTCACCCGACAAGAGTGGCAGGCGCACTCCCGGCAACGGTGCCTTGGCGTTGCCCGCCGACGGAGCAAAGGCTTCTTGCAAAAACACCAACCCAAGCGCGCTGGCCGTGAGCAACACCGAAAGCGGCAATGACATGAATACCAGGAAGGCGATGGCTTGCATGGGGGGAGTCCTCGAAACAGGCAGGTGGGGTCAGGGCAATGGCGGCTGCAGCCGGCGTGGAAACAAACCGTCTAAGTCGTAGTGTTTCGCAAGTTTCGTGCCGCGATTAAACAGGCGCCAAATTCGCGAAATCTCAGAGTTGAGGCGCTGCGCCAGTGTGCGGCGCGCGACAAAATGCGCGCATGTGTGCGGTGGTGTCACGCTTTTTCGCAGTCTCGTGTCGTTGTCGCCCCGCATGCGGCGGGGAAAACTCGACGATCCGCGTGAAGAGCTGCCGCACGACGCCTCCGGCACGCAGTTTGCAGCAATCGTATCGGCTGCCTGCCTCGTCGAGAGTCCGCGCTGATGCCGGCCCACGACGACCTATGATCCCACCCCCACGATCCGTGAATCGAGGTTCTCATGTTCCATCGACGATCCATGCTGAAATGGATCTCAGGCGCGCTGGGTACGGCCAGTGCCGCGGTAGTCACATTGCCAGGTGGCCATTTCCTGGCTGAGGCGCTACGTGCACGCCGCAGCAAGGCCATCGTCCAGCGCGTGGCGCGATTGCGCGATCTTTCGCCGGGCCGACCGCTGCAAGTGGCCGTGGTTGGCAGTCGCCGCGATGCTTGGACACTGTATCCCGAGGAAGTCATCGGCCGTGTCTGGCTGGTCCGGCAACCCGACGAGGCCGACGAACGTATCGGCCCGCCACCATCTGTCGCCGCCTTCACCGCAGTCTGTCCGCACCTCGGCTGTACTTTGCAATTGGCGCAACCGGGAGGGCAATTCGTCTGTCCCTGCCACCGGGCGGAGTTCGCCCTCGACGGCGCGCCGTTAGCTGAGCCCGGCCGCAAAAGCCATGCCCCGCGCGGTATGGACGCACTCGATTGCAGGCTGGTGCGAGACTCGGACGACGACGACTGGTGGGTGGAAGTCACCTACGAAAAGTTCGAGCAAGGGCTGACCAATAAGGTAAGCAAAGCATAACCTCACGCGAAACAGACTGATGATCGGCCAATTCCTCAACTGGCTCGACGCGCGTACCGACTACCGGGCCTTGCTCTTACCGCTGCGCCGCCGTGTCCTGCCCAACGGTCCGAGCTGGTGGTTCACCAGCGCGAGTTGCCTGTTGTGGGTGTTCGTGATCCAATTGGTCACCGGCCTCTTGCTGATGACGACCTACAGCCCGTCAACCACCAGCGCCTGGGCCAGCGTTCACTACATCGAGCAATCGCCGTCGGGTGCATTCGTCCGCGGGTTGCACTACTTCGCCTCGAACGCCCTGATCGTGCTGTTCGTGGTCCATGTGGCGCGCGTTCTGCTTTCGGGCGCGTTTCGGCCGCCGCGCGAGCTGATCTGGATTACCGGCTTGCTGCTGATGCCGTTGGTCATCGCCTGGGCGGTGACGGGCAATCCACTTTCAGCCAGCCAGAAAGGGACGGCACAAATCGAAGTCGAGGCGAACATCTTGGGTTCGACTCCCGTCGTCGGACCGGCTTTGCGGCGATTGCTCTTGGGCGGAGATGAAGTCGGCCACCTGACGTTGACGCACCTCTACTTTCTGCATGTGGCGCTGTTGCCGCTGCTGGGGATTGTGCTGCTGGCGGTGCATTTGCAGCAGGTTTATCGACACGGGCTGGCCGCGACGCGTTGGGCCGAGAGCGGCCGTGCCCGGCCATATTGGCCCTACCAATCGGCGCGGAACGCGACGGTGCTGGCAGTCGTTGTGACCGTGCTCGTGACGCTGGCCTGGCGATTCGGGGCTCCGCTGGAGGCGCCGGCCGATCCAAACTTGACGATTCAGCCGCGGCCAGAATGGTACTTCCGCTGCCTGTTCGAGCTCCGCCGATATTTCACCGGCGATTGGGAATTCGTCGCCACGCTGGTTCTGCCGCTGGCGGTGTTGTCGTTCTTCGTTGCGATCCCGTTGTTCGACCGCGTCTGCTCGGCAAAGATGGGCGTCGTGGCGCGGGTGTTCGTGGTGGTGGCGAGCTTGGGTGCCTGGGGCTGGCTCACTTGGACCTCGTACGCACGCGACTGGCACGATCCCGATTACCTGGCGGGGCAAGACGAGGCCGCCGGTTGGACACGACGTGCCCGGCTGCTGGCTGATCGTGGCCAAATCCCACCCGACGGGGCCGCGGCCTTGCTCCGCGACGATGCACAAGTTCAGGGGCCGATCTTGTTCGCTCAGCACTGTGCGAGTTGCCATTCGCACGCCGACGCCGCAGGCAAGGGGATCGTAGCCGCAGAACCGTCGGCGCCCAACTTGTACGGGTTTGCCACGTTCGAATGGATTGCGGGCATGCTCGACCCGGCTGCAGTGGGTGGACCCAACTACTTCGGCCACACGAAGTTCGCCGACGGCGACATGGTATCGCACATACGGGGATTGTTCGCCGACGTCGGCGGAGATGAGGCCGACGAGCTGCGCGCCCAAGTGCGCCGTGTGGCCGCCACGTTGGCCGCCGAGGCGGCGCTGCCCGTGCGGCGCGAGGTCGACCGACGCGAAACCGAAGCAATCGCGGCCGGCGCGGCGCTCTTGACTGGGAAGTTGGGCTGTGCCGACTGCCACATGTTCCACGATCAGGGCGAGTTGGGCTCCGCTCCCGACCTGACCGGCTACGGTTCTCGCGACTGGCTGCTGGGCATGATCGCCAACCCGCGGGATGAGCGGTTCTACGGACCGGAGCACAACGATCGCATGCCCTCCTTCTCTCAGGGTGGGCATGCGCTGCTCAATTCGCGTGAACTGGGGTTGCTGGTCGATTGGCTCCGTTGCGACTGGCATGATACGGTCCCCTCGTCCGACACTGGGGCGTCGCCGTCCGTGGGCCGTTAATGTCGGGCGTGAGCAGCGATTCCCCGGTTTGCCTCCAGCTTTGAACTCGTCGCGGCCCAGAATGAGATCATCGGGACTTCGGAGCTCGCGAGTGGCGACTCAATCCGCGTGAAAAACGGCCGACCGATTGAGGAGATGTGGTCGCCGCGGAGGGCGGGGGCAACCGGAACAATTTGTCCACCCCCTTACCCCCCGGCATTTCCCTTTCCGTGCGGCTCTCACGCGGATCGCAGCCTTACATGGCGGCCGGTGCGAGAGAGTACCGGAATACGGCCGCCAAGGGCGCGCCGTTCGGCATATCGTCCCCGACGGAAGCAAATACATGCCCGCGGTGCAACAGCGTCTGCGAGGCAACCAGGTCAAGCAAATCGTCGCTACGGGGCTGGCGCTCGTGGTCGAGATGAACCTCGTTACGAGCGGGCTCCCAGCGTCCCCATTGATGGCGCCGCGCGTCAACGAACAGGGTCTCAACTTGTCCGGCCAGCGCGGCGGCAACGACCGTGGGCACGTGGTCGGAAGCCTGGTGGGTTCCGGCCAGCCGCTCGTACTGTTCGAATGCGGTTTGCCGTGCCTTGTCGAAACCGTCGCGGACGCAATCCCAGGCCGCGTCGTGCAGTTGATGCTCACTGGCCTGATCGGGGTTGCCGCTGATGTGCCGGGCTGCGAGATGGGGGTAGCTGTTGGCCTCGCGGTAAATCGGAAACAGGTAATCGACACCGGCGAAGACCAAAGGAGCCCGATCGGCGTGCAGCAGTGCGTGTAAGGAGCGATCGACCTCGCGAAAATAGAGCAGCAGGTCTTTCTTGGCCTTGTCCAGAAAGCTGCCGTCGCCATGGTAGTCGCCATGCTGGCCACCCCGCGCGCCCCCCGCCATGGCTGTGTGGAATTGCCGCATCGGCCCGGTTAGGTCGTAGTTGAGTGCCTCCGCCATATTCTTGGGCAAGCCCGCCACGTCAACCTCGCTGATCGACCAGCGGGTGCCGTGCAGTAGCCGCACCCGCTTCTCGCTAGCCGCCAGTATGAAGAACCGGCCGTTGGGAAACAACAACGGCAAGAGCGGTTTGAGATGGAACCGCTCCCCACTAACGGCCAGTTCGTCGAATGCCATGGGCAAACGGAAACGGCGCAGCTCGCCCGGCGAAATGAAGAGCGCCAGCCCTTCGCTCTGGTCCTTCCAGAACGGGTCGCTGGCGATCAGTTTCCTGGGATGGCGTACCAAGTCCCTGGCTTCGCGCGCGGACTGCCCACGTGCGATGAGCGACTCTTCGGCTTGGGCCAGCAGATTTTTCAGGCGGACCGGGCCTTGTTGTCCGTCCGTGCCGCGGAATACCGGCAGGTAAATCGAGACACAGGAACTTGCCTGCGTCGTGAGTAGTCGATCGAATTCAGCCCGGGTAAGGATGTCCATGACAGCCCTCCTTCCTTTATTTTAGCGTTTGCGCTCCCCTTACATGGCCTTTTCGGCCAACACCGGCGTAACAGCCTTGCTGACGTTGGAAAGCTCCTGGGCCAACAGCCCAATCATGTCGTCGAGCGTGACCATGCCGACGAGTTCGTTGTCGCGGTTGATGACCGGCAACCGCCGGATCTGGCGGCCTTGCATGTACTGGGTTGCGTTGAATACACCCTGGTCTTCCCAAATCGTGACGACGTCGCGCGTCATCACGTCGCTGACGGCGGTCGCCGAATTGGCATCGCCCAACGTGACGGCCAGGGCCACGTCGCGGTCGGTCAGAATGCCGACTACCTTCTGCTTATCCGTCACGACGACGGCGCCCACGTTTTCTTCTTTCATCTTCCTCATGGCGGTCACGATTGGGTCCGTGGGACGGACCGTCACCACCTCGCTACGGAACTGTTCGCCGAGGTTCATTGCTTTGAATCCTTTATTCTGGTTGTGAGATCCGCCGTCTCGTCGGGCGGCACCAGACTTAAAAGCATTTCGCGCGCCGTACGTTAGCAAATCGGGAGGGGCGGACTCTGCAGTCTGTCATTCGTTGCCGACAGCCCTCTTTTTGGCATTGGTGAGCTGCGAGGTTGCCACACCACCCGCCAGGGGTGTCATCACATGCGTGCGATACCGCGCACCCGTGCCATCCTGACACACTTCGGCAATGAAACGACGCGGCCCGCCGATTCCACCTGGGACCGCCGGGCCGTATTCGACCTGCCCCATTTCGGGCCATGCTGACCCGGGCAACGGGCACCTATACCCGTATATGCCTTGACTTCCCCCCGCTCACGCCTTGACTTCGATGTGCCGGGGTTTTGCGGCTTCAGTCTTCGGCACGAAGACCTTCAGCACGCCCGCTTTGTACTCCGCTTCGATCTTCTCCTCGTTCACCGTGCCTGGCAGCGGGATGACGCGACGGAACTCGCCGTAGGTCCTCTCGATACGATGGAAGGTTTTGCCCTTTTCCTCTTTCTCTTCCTTCTTCTCGCCGGTGACCCAGAGCTCACCGTTCTTGACCTCGACCTTGAATTCCTCCGGCTTCATGCCTGCCAGTTCCATTGTCACTTCAAAGCCCGCCTCCGTCTCGGCCAGGTTAAAGGTCGGGGTGAATCCGCCCCAAACCTGCCAACGCCCTTCGTCGGATCCCATGATCCTTTCCATCAAGTTCTCGAACTCGCGTTCGACGCGGGCGAACGGCCGAGGAAGTCGCTCGACACGCGGAACCAACGTGCCTAACATGTTACACCTCCTCTAGGATCTAGAACTCCTAGTTCTTTTGGGCTCGCCAAAGCGACTCTCGTCGCATGGGCAACCCATCCTTGCCCCTCCATCTTCTCTTACGCCTGACAAGTGAGATGGGGTCGCAATAATGCAATTATGTCGGTTTTGGAAATCGGATCTCGCCCAACCATTCTTCGAGCGCGAACCAAGCGCCATCGCCGGCCTCGTCGTACGCGGCCGAGGCCGAACGGTGCGGCTCGAAAAGCGAAATTTCATCCGCTCCCAGTGGCGGTGTACCGTAGCTGCTGGCGCGGCGGTACCCTGTGGACGAGTTGACATCGAGCGTCACGGAATTCACGCGGTGCGGCGCGGCAAGCGCGAAAGCGCGAAACAGCATCAGCGCCGGCACGACATGGTTGAACCAATCTTCGGGAGGTGACTCAACACCCGGCTTGCCGATCCGCGGGTAGCGGAATGTGTTCGCGCCCAAGTCCTCCCACCCCAATCGCTCGAAGAACGAGCGGACTCGCGCGGTTTCACTGGCTTCGGCCCCGGTGACATCGAATGACAAGACGACTGGCATGACGTGTTCTCCCAGAGTTTTCGCAACACCGCGGTCCAGCAATCAGGGTTGGCCCCACGCCGCCGCGAGCTCGGGCTTGGTTTCGCGCAGGATCTCGAAAATGGACTGGCGATCGGCGGCTGAGAGCCCTCGATCATCCAACGTCTGATCCTGGTTCGTCAAGATTTCTTTGAGACGCCGGTAGATGTAAACCTTCACGGGTTCGGGCAGTCGAGCAAAGGCCTCCGAATAGATCAGATAACTGCACGGGTACTTGAAGAGCCGCCGGGAGAGATCGAATTCTCGCAACGAGCGTCCAAGCCGATCGCGCGGGCCCAGGGCGGTGAATTGCCGGGCGAATCCGCTGGTGCCCTCGATCGACTCAGAAAGCGGTGCCTCTTCGACGAACAGCATGTATTTCAACAATTTCTCCGCGGCGCTTTCGAAGCGTCCCGACGTGCTCGGTGAAATAAAATCAGCGTCCCGGCCCAAGGCCTTGTTGAGTCCCGCTTCATAATGCAACGCCATCCGTGTGTGGTACCCAGCGGCGGTAATCAAGTTGTGCATCTTGGTTTGATGTTCGAGCACCATCAAAGCCACGATGTCGCTATGCCGGGTCAGGTAAGGCGACGTATCGACCAGATCGGCCAGGTCAGTGCGGTTGGCGCCACTGGCGGTGTCAAGATTCTCGGGACGCTGGCGGTCGGTGACCAGCACATTCCCCATGTGCGTCTGCTGGCCGTGCGTGCCGGTCACGTACCAGCCCCCCCAACGTTCTTTGAGCGGGCTTTCGTGGCTGGTGTTGAACGTGCCGGCGCTAAACGCAGGTTGGCCTGAAAAGTCGGGGTAGACCGAGCGAACCAGGTGGCCGGGCACGTCCTGGGTCTTCGACGAAGCGTGGCATTGCAGGCAATCATGCGTTTGCCGCGAAATCGTCGGCCTGGCGGCCGGCTGTTGCTGGATGGTGTAGAAAACTGCCCCCAGCGTGGGATCGGTCGTCGAGACTTCGACCACATCGCCCTGTTGCACATAACCAATGTAGGTCTCGTCGTTGAAGTAGACGGCCCTCGGCGCCCTGGGCGAGATCTTGGCTCGCTGGAAACTGGTCTTCGAGAATACAAGCACCTGCGACTCAAGAGGTATAGCAAGCTGATCGAGTAGCGACGGCAGCCAGCCATGGCGCTCGTCGAAGATTAGCTCCGCCTCACCCAGCTCGATTCGCCGCTGCAAACGAGCGACCGGATCGTCGGTGGGCGCCTTCAGGTAATCGATCGGTGGCTGTTCGAACGGCAACTCGGCGCGGACCTGTACGCAAAACAGGCCACCTACCGCCAAGGTCAGCCAGACGGCGAAGTGCCGCGACGTGAAGTCACGCGTAGTCAAACGATCAATATTCGCCTGCCGACGATCGATGCTCATACGTTTGGTCTCGATAAGACTGGGCATTCGCTCAGCCTATGAAAGTTTAGCTGGCAACCGGCTCGTGCTCTACAGGCTCGGATTGCTTCGATACGACCTTCTCCGGCCGTGGCACGGGCGACTCGAAACTGTCGGGCTTGACGATCAAAACAGATGCCTCCGCGGCATGCAGCACCTTTTCGGCGGTGTTGCCGATCAGCAGGCCGGGTAACCCGCCGCGTCCAACACTTCCCATCACGATCACATCGGCAGCGACACGGCGCGCGGTCGTGCGGATCACCTGCCAGGGGATTCCGGGCGCGAGGCTCAAGGTCGTCTTGCACGGCTGAGGCGAGAGTGCATCACTCAGTTGCTGCAACTGGTCGAGCGCGGCACGGCGCACCTTGCGACGATAGCGGGCGAACTCCGCCTTGGCATCCTCCGGCAGCACGGGTACACCGTACATGTCGGCGGTGTCGTAGACGTGGAGCAAATGCAAGGTCGCTCCGGTCGACGATGCTAACGAGGCCGCCAGGTCAAGCGTCTTGCGGCTCATGTCCGAGAAGTCGAGGGGCACGAGCACCGATCGCACCTGATTGTTTTCCCGCGGCCGCGCGATCCAAACCGGGCAAGGACACTTGCGGGCGAGCCTGGTGGCCGTGCTGCCGACCAACGCCCGCTTCACCGCCGTCTGTCCTCGTGTACCAGTGACCACCAGATCATAGCCGCCGAGTTGTACGGCATGGATGATTTCGACAAACGGTGCGCCCACCAGCACTTCCTGACGGATCCGTGCTCCCGCGGCCTCATAGGGTGCGATTACGCGTTGCAACTCCTCATGGGCACGTGTACGCAGGGCCTGCTGCTCTTCGGCCAACTGCTCCGACATCGGCCCCCAAGCAGGAGCGTAGGCCATGAGTTGCATCGTAGTGTAGATATCCTTGACGACGTGGGCGACGGTGACTTCGGCTTCGCCGTGGGCCAAGGCGACCGCTTGTTCGAGCGCAGCTTCGGCCGCCGGCGAAAAATCGGTGGGTACCAGAATCTTGCGGAATGTTCCGACGGACGTGTTCATGACGACCTCGCTTACTTCGTGTGCGGCAGCCCCATGCCCGACCTAAATGCAATCGGTGTGCCATCAGGGAGCGATGTGGGATCAAGGATTTCGGCGGATTTCTCCCGAAACCCAACATCCCTTCTTCATTCTGCATCATTCTCAAGTGTGCGGAATCGCGCTCGGCGAGCGAATTGGCACGCTTTCGCCTTGCTCGGTGGGTCGCACCGGCGCGCGAAACCATGAACGACGCGCTGCCGGCGAATCGCCGGACGAATCCCCTTACGAATCATGGGAACGTGGCACTCGAATTGCTTGTGTTGGCCTTTATACTCCTGTAATCCGAGTGGCTGAGAATTTACATGTCCGAGTTGCGATTCGACGTGACCACCGCCGATTGGGTCGCGTTTGCGCCGTCGAGGGCGCTGCGCCCGCATCATGAGGCGTTCCGTGCCGTGCCGACGGACGGCAACTTGAGCACGGCGCATTGCCCTTTTTGTCCGGGGAATGAAGCCTTCACGCCTCCCGATATCTATGTCGCCCAGGGAGCGAACGGCGGCTGGCGCGTACGCGTCGTGCCGAACAAGTTTCCCGCGTTGCGAATCGAAGAAGACACTCGCCGTATCGAGGATGGCCCGGCTTTTCATCGCATGGGCGGCTGCGGCGCGCATGAGGTGATCGTGGAATCGCCCGAACACACGGTGTTTTTGGCGCAACAACCGGTCGATCAGATCGAGTTGGTCCTGCGGACCGTGCAACGGCGGCACCAGGATCTGATGGGCGACCGCCGCTTTCAGGCGATCATCGCCTTCAAGAACCACGGTCCGGCGGCCGGTACGTCGCTTGAGCACCCGCACTGGCAACTGATTGCCACACCCATCGTGCCGCGGATGTTGCGGCAGAAGCACCAGGTGGCGGAGGAGTATTTCGACCGCAGCGGCGGTTGCCTCTATTGCGTGATTTTGGACGAAGAGCTACGCTCAGGCACGAGGGTTTTGGCCGCGAACGACGGCTACGTGGCGCTGCTCCCCTACGCCTCGCACGTGCCGTTCGAGACCTGGATCATGCCAAAGCGGCACCGGGCTTCGTTCGCGGTGGTCGAGCCGACGGAACTTCGCCCCCTCGCGGAATTGTTGCGGCTCGTGTTGCTGAAGCTCTACACGGCCTTGGACAACCCGGCATTCAACCTGACAATCGACACCGTCTCGCGCGGCGACGAGGACAAGGAGTACTTCCTCTGGCACATCCGCATCTTGCCGCGGCTGACCACTCCGGCTGGTTTCGAGCTGGGGAGTGGAATGTCGATCAATACGGTACTGCCGGAAGACGCCAGGGCCTTCTTGAGCGAAGTGGCCACGACCGAAAACCACGCCGTGGGGCGGACCGAGCCAGCCAAGGTGCCGGTCCCAGCATGAATTTCCGGCTGTGGATCGGCCGGCAGAAACCTTGAGGTACAACCCATGAATGACGAAACCCGTCAGGCTTACGTCGCCGCGTTTGGAGCCGAACATCACGAGCTGCGGCACCTGGTTCGCGCGCTGCACGAGGCTTTGCGCGAAGAACGCCCCTGGAGCCATGAGGCGGCGAAGGAAGCAGCCGAGCACCTGGCTGCCTTGCACACGCACCTGGAGCACCATTTCGCACAGGAAGAAGAAGGCGGATACCTTGAAGAAGCATTGAACCTGGCACCGCGTTTTGGCGCTGAGGCGGCCGAGTTGCTGCGCCAGCACCCACAGATGCTCGAAAAGTCGCGCCAGGTGCGCACGACCGCCGATCGCGCGGCCAACGAGCCGGCCGCCTGGCCGCAGTTGAAGCACGAGTTACTGGAACTGATCAAAGGCCTGATGGCCCACGAGGGAGCGGAGAACAAGATCGTCCAGCAGGCATTCAACACGGGTTTCGAGGAGCTCGACGACTGACCTGGCGCACATAAGAGGTGCCGTGGTCTTCCGAGGGTAATGATCGCAAGTTGCGCCGTCAGGCTGGAAAGCCTAACCTACGTACGTTCCGGCGGACGAAGGACCTTCTCGAGCGCCAGTACTCCCTCGGCGGCATCGATCAGCTTCTGATTCTTCTCCGAAGCTAACTCTTGCAGGCGGCGGAAGGCGCCCCGTTCATCGAGCCCTGGGACGACTTTCATCAGGACCCCCTTGGCTTGCTCGATCACACGGCGGTCGGCCAGCGTCTGCCGCAAGTCGGCCGTCTCCTGCCGAAGTATTTGCAACTCGGCAAAGCGTCGCACGGCCACGGCGATCGCCGGTTGCAAGGAGGCCTGGCCAATCGGTTTGACGAGGTAGGCCATCACATGGTCGGCCTCCGCTCGCCTGAGCAACTCTGGATCGTGATAGGCTGAAACCAGAATGATCGGCAAGGGGCGTTCGCGGCAAATCACCGTCGAGGCCTCGATGCCGTCCATTTCGGGCATTTTTACGTCGGTAATCACCAGGTCGGGCTCGAGCGTACGGCAGTGCTCGACCAGTTCACGCCCGTTTTCGGCCACCGACACCACCTGATGCCCCAGTGTCGGTAGTATCCGTTCGAACCAATCGCGCATGTCGGCTTCATCATCGGCGACAGCAATCCGCAGCGACTCGTTCATGCGATTCCCCGTGGCAAAGTGACCACGACCTCCGCCCCGCGATCATGGCTATTTCCTAGTTCGATCGTCCCGTCGTGGGACTGGACGATCCTTCGAGCAATTGCCATGCCAAGCCCGGTCCCTTTCGTCTTGGTGGTGTAGAAAGGTTCGAAGATCCGTTCACGCTGTTCCGGCCCCAAACCCGGCCCGTTGTCGCGGAACGAAACGGCAATCGCCGGCTTCTGATCGAGCAGAGCGTCCGTGGCACAGACGACGATTTCGCCCGGATTAGGGACAACGCAAAGCGCGTTTTCCAGGATGTTGCGGAACACCTGGCCAATGGCAAAGCGGTCGATATCGCACACCAGGTCCTGGGTCTCGGTCTGCTCACGGAATCGTACCTCTTGGGTCGGCCGCACCTGGGCGATTTCCGACCAGGTTTCACGCCACAGCTGAGCCAAATCGCACGGTTCTCGGTGGAGATTGATCGGCGCGGCATAGCTCCGGACTTCCTCGTACAGCCGCTGCAAATGGTCCTGCGCCTTTCCGATGCGGGCCACCATTTCGAGCGCCTGCGGACGGTCCTGCACGTCCAGCGCCAGCATCTCAAGGCAGGCCTTGCTGCGCTGCAGGGCGTTGCGGCTTTCGTGCGTCAGGCCGGTCATCATTTGGCCGATCGCGGCCAGCCGTTCGGCCTGCAGCGCCTTTTGTTGGGCCTCGACAAGATCGGTGACGTCTTGTCCCACGGCCAGCACGCCCGTCACGCGACCGCCGGCATCTTTGAGCGTCTTGCTCGACCACTTGATCAGCCGCTGCCGCCCGTCGCGCGTGACGATGGGGTTGGTCGTGCCCCCGGTGTCGAAGTCGGCGAGCACCTTGTCGAACACTTTGTGGATACGGTCGCGGTCGTGTTGGGGAAGAAACGTCGTGAACCAGTCGTGCCCCTCGACCTCGGTCAGACGGTAGCCTGATAACTGTTCCATGTATGGGTTGTAACGGACGATGCGTCCCACGGGATCGAGCACCAACACGATGGCCTGGGCTTGCGCCACCAGGTTCCGGATGAATTCCTGCTCTTTCCGCAACGCGTCGGCCAGGCGGCGCTGCTCGACAATCCGCGCCAGGCTGATGCGCAGCGCGTCGGGGTTGATCGGCTTGAGAATGTAGTCGGCCGCGCCGTAGCGCAAGGCGGCGATCGCTCCTTCCAAATCGGCGTAGCCGGTGGCCACGATCACCGACGCGTTGGGCGCCAGGCTCTTGAGCTGTGGAAGGACTTCCTCGGCACTGCCGTCGGGCAAGCGGCGGTCGAGGATCACCAGGGCGATATTCGACCAGTCGCGTCGGGCAAAGACTTCGGCGACCGAACCCGCCGTCTCCACGCGCCAGTCGTCGAGCTCGAGAATGTCGCGGAGGTTGGCCTGCGTGTCCTCGTCGTCTTCGACAATCAACACCCGCATGGCGGAGACGTCTTGCATAGGGAGGCGTCAGGGGTTGGGCGGCAAGCGCTGGTGATTGACTTTCGTGATCCTAACGCCGATCGCTGATCGCCATTCAATGCGACAACCGTTGCAAGGTTTCCAGCAACTTTTGCACGTCGAACGGCTTAAAGCAGGCCGCGTCGGCGCCTTCGGCCAGCGTCTGCTGGACAAGTTTTTCGGTCTCGCTGCGCATGCCGGTAATCAAAACCGTCCTGGCCTGCGGATTCGCTTCGCGGACCATGCGGAATACTTGTTTCCCATCGCCTTCAGGAAGTTTCATGTCGATCAGCACGACCTGAAACGTCGTCCGTTGCAACTGTTCTTGCGCCTGGGCCGAATCGTGGGCCACGCAGACCCGGTAGCCTCGCTCGCGAAACAGGTCCCAGAGCGAATCGCACAAATCCTTGTCGTCGTCGACCACCATCACGAGCGGTTGTTCGACCGCTTCATCCACCAGCTTCATGAGCCGGGGAAAGTCGACCGGTTTGGGGAGAATCCGCCAGGCGCCGGCCGACAAGGCCTCTTGCGCCGTATGGCTGCTGGCGTAGGCCGTGACCACGATTGCCACCGTTCCCGCCCGCAATTCCTTGATCCGCCGGTAGAGTTCGAGCCCGTCCATGCCGGGCATTTTCAGGTCCAAAAGCGCCACGTCGTAGGCGGTTTTCTGGACCAGCTCCAGTGCGCTGGGTCCATCGTAAGCCACGTCGACCTGGTAGCCCAGCTCGCTGAGGATGTCGGACAGGTTGGCGCAGGTATCGACTTCGTCGTCGACGACGAGAATTCGTGGGGACGGGTTGGTTATTTCGCTCATTGGAATTACTTCGCGGACGGCAAGCGGACGGTAAAACGGCTTCCCTTGCCCGGTTCGCTAGCCACTTGCAGCCTACCCCCGTGTTTATCGAGAATCGAACGGGTGATTGCAAGTCCGAGGCCTATGCCGCGGGCTTTGGTCGAATAGAGCGGCTCCATGATCCGCTCCAGGTCTTCCCGCCGGATTCCCACACCGCTGTCGGCCACGGTAATCTCGACGTCAGCCCTCTGCGACCGACCCGAAATCGCCAACGCCCCCCCCTGCGGCATCGCATCGCGGGCGTTGCGCACCAGGTTGCTGAACACGATCTTCAACTGCCGAGCGTCGCCGAGTACGGCCGGCAGCGAGGTTGGGAAATCGAACGTCACCTGGATGCCGCCGGGCAAACCGGTCAGTTCGACCACCTCGCGCAGGGACGCCTCGACCGGAATCGGCGACATCTCTGGCACGGGCAACCTGGCGAAATCGGACAAGGCCGTGATCACGCTGTCGGCCAGGCCCACCTGCCGCTCGATCCGATCGAGGTGCTGCCGCGTCTTTTCGGGGTTGGGCTGCTTGGCGTTCATCAGGTAGTAGACCGAGGTCTTCACCACGTTGAGCGGGTTGCGCAGCTCGTGGGCCACGCCGCCGGCCACCTGGCCGATGGCCGCCAACCGGTCGCTCCGTTGTTGCCGCAGGCTGAACTCGGTCTGGTAGGCATCTTCGATGATCGCCAGGTCCAGGTCCAAGAGCATGTTCAGTGAAACACGGGTGGCCAGCAGGTCTTTCGGCTCGCGCTGCCAGCGCCGCTCCAGGGCCGCCAGCAAACCACGGCGCAGGCGCGACAAGGCGGCGTTGGTGTATACCTGGCTCAAGCCGATCTCGACGTGTCGTAACCCCACGCGAAAGCGGCGACCCACGTATTCGCGGTCGTATCGCCCCGCCACCAGGTCGCGGAGCCAGGCACGCAACGTCTCCTTGAGCCGGGCCACCTGGTCGGCGCCGCCGGTAATCACTTTGCGGGCCTCTGGATGTTGGTCGATTTCCTCGTAGAAGTCGTCGATCAAAGGAGCGATGTCCGGCTCGACCAGCTCGGCAATCGCCCGCACGCGCTCGGCATCGTCGTCGGTCCAGCCCACGTAGGACTGCAATTCCTGGTAGAGCTGAAAGATTTTTTGATAGGGCATGGGTGAATCAAGCGGGGAGGAGAACGAAAAAACCCGCCGACCGGTTTGTGAGACGGTCGAGCGGGCAGTCGGTTGTAGTGCCTGAGGGCGACCCATCGCGAGTCGTCCTCTCGATGGCCGTATCATACCGGGCCACGGCAGCGGCGCGAAGAGTGGTATACTTCACGCGGATCAGTCACAAGTCCTGGCGACGCCGATTCATGAAGGTGAGAGGCATGAAAACCCGACTTCTTCACACCGTGCTTCTTCACACCGTGGCATTCGTATCGTCGCTTCTGATCACAGCCGGTGCGGCCCAAGCCCAGTATTACGAATACTCGTCGACGGCCGCCGAGAGCTTGGCGCGCCGCGCGTGAACGTGTTGATTGAGCGTTTTACGAACCGTGATCGTGACCAACAAAGCCGCTGTGTGGCCAACGAGTCGCCGACCTTGGCGTCGAGAAGCCACTGCGTTACTGAGGCGGTGTCATCCATCGCCGATCATTTCCGGTGGCTTTCTCATTCTGGGAACATTCCTGCGCGGGCGTCGCGCGTCAAGTGGTTCGCAGTATGGAAACCGAGCCGGGTTTTCCAACATACCGCAGTCGGCGAAGGCGCGAAATCCGAAGAACCGTGGTTAGTTCTTTACATAACTGCCGGGCGGCTTGATCTCATCGGGCTTGGACTTGGCGCGCTTCACAAACTCGTCGATGCAAGGCGGGCAGCAGAATTGGTATTCCTCCCCGCCGACGGTCCAGGTGCAGGCGGCGTTCGCTTTGGTGCCCGTGATCGGGCAAACGCGGTCGCCCTGTTTGGGGTCGGGGTCGTGCGCGGAGTGGAACCCT